>Ga0256775_1000106_pt1 | contig 16557 bp, 16 predicted proteins | sample MC6MC0926MT_FD_186036 | JGI IMG/M metagenome (GOLD analysis project Ga0256775, IMG submission 186036) | Metatranscriptome of enriched soil aggregate microbial communities from Iowa State University, Ames, United States - MC6-MC0926-MT... | ecosystem: Environmental > Terrestrial > Soil >...
AGACGACCCGCCGCAGCAGTCCCTCCGGGGCGGCATCCGACGCCGCCGAGACGAGGACGTCCCCGGCGCCCACCGGAGAGTCTCCGGAGAACACGAGCACGTCGGGTTCGACGACGACGAGCGCTGCCTGGTCCGCGGAGGTGAGGACCTGCGCGTCGGGGTCCACCACCACGGCCGTCGGCTGCGCCCGCCGAACTGTGAACACGCGGGTGGCCCGTGCCGTACGCCCGGCCCAGTCGGTGACCGTGACCGTCAGGGTGTGCGTCCCGGCAACCGCGGGGACCGCGGTGGACCAGGCAGACGTACCGTCGCCGTCGTCGCGCGTCGTCGACGCGCCGAGACTCTCGTCGTCGACCGCGAGCAGCACCGACCGCACGCCTGAACCGGCGTCGGCGGCGGTGCCGGCGAAGGTGATCTCGGGCGTGACGGCCTGGTCCGCGGTGGCGCCGGCCGCGGGGGCGGTGATCGCGACGGTCGGCGCGACCTTGTCGGCGGACGCCACGACGGGTCCGGCCGTGTACCCGAGGAGCTGGACGGACGAGATCGTCGAGCCCAACGGTCCGACCAGGAGGATGTGGCCGGACAGGACCGGTGCCAGCAAGGTCACGGAGGTCGCGGAGCCTGCGGGTACGGGCGATCCCGTGCCGACCGGCAGCAGCAGCGCCGACAGGTCGCTCGCGCCGCGCAGGACGCCGGCGACCATCCCCGTGCGGACGGTCGCGCGCACCACCACCGAGTCGACGGACGTCGGCAGACCACGCGGCAGGTCCACGACGCGCGCGGACGACGATGTCGCAGGGATGGCGAGGGAGCGCGCCGGAACCGGCACGATGCCGCCGTCGACGACCGCCCGGGAGCCGTCCCGCACGGCGGCGGCGATCCAGCCGACGACGGACACGCGCAGGTCGCTCGCCGCGGCACCGGTGAAGGCCACGGCGATGTCCCCGTCGGCACCGACGGGGACGAGCACCAGCGCCGTCGACCAGGCCCGACCGAACGGGACGACCGTCCCTGGACGCGGGTGACCAGGAGCGGACAGCCCGACCGAGCCGGGGACGCTGCCCCGGGCTGCGACCGTCACCCACAGGGCGCTCACACCGTCGGCAGGTACACCGCCGCGCCCGACGACCGGCACCCGCGACGAGATGTCGACAGGCGGGAGCGGTCCGCCCGAGCCGGTGACCGAGTCGACGACCGCGACCGCCGACGCGAGCGCGGCGGTGCCGCCCACACCAGGCGCGTCGGGATCCCCGGCGAGGTACCCCACCACGGAGAGGCTCACGCTGGCGTCCGTCGACGCCTGGAGCGTCAGGCCTCGCGCGGCATCGAGCCGCACGACCGTGGTGGCCGACGCGACACCCGTCGCGTAGCTGACCGAGGCGGCTCCCGCCTCCGCACCGCGGGTCCGGAGCTCGAGGGTGCCGTCCTGCGCGGAACGCACCTGCGCCTGCACGACCAGGGCGCGCGTGCCTACAGGCACCGCGCGTCCCAGGTCCAGGACGACGTCGGCGGCCGAGCCGGCGGTCAGCCGACTCCCGTCGACCCCGCCCCACACCACTCGATGGACGACCTGCGTCCACCCGCCCGCCCGAGCAGCGATCGACGGCAGCGACGACGCGGCCGGCGCAGCGGTGGCGCTCGCGGCGGGTACACCCACCAGCCCGACGACGACTCCCGAGACGAGCGCGAGCCGACCGAGTCGACCCCACCAAGCGTGCACGGACACAGAGCCCCCCAGGACCTCGGCTGCGATGGATGACCTGGCACGTCGGCGACAGGCCCGGCGAAGTATTGCGAAGCGGACGGCCGCGGGCGGGCGGTTCGGCGCCGCGTCACCCCGTTGCGCCGTCGATGGCGGCACGATCCGCCCGTTCGGCCCAAGTCGCGCGGCCCTGCGGGAGCGCGCCGTCGAGGCCGCAGGCCGGCGCCGTGCGCTGCACCGACGAGCGCCGCCTGCACCTGTGGCACGGACATGGCACGCGACGGGGCAGGCAGGTCAGACGGGTGCCCCGAGTGGGATTCGAACAGCGCTCCGAAGGCGACAAGGATGCGAACCTAGCGCCGTCTGGGTACATCAGGGCCGAAGCAGATCAGGCTGGCGACTGTTGAGCGCGCATCTGGGTGCACGCCGATGCGTACTCGTAGGCACATCGTTAGGCACATCCGCGGTCATCTTTAGGTCGACACGATGGGTCGACTGGGTCCTCGTCACTCTCGCTCACCGTCGCCGCACCTCGCGCCGCGGTGGACCACAGCACGGACTTGGGAGACACGCCCTAGCTCGCTGGCCCGATCTGGGCTCGACGCTGGCCGAGCTCCTGGAGGATGCCCCAGAGGTCGACGAGGGCTTCCATGTGGTCCGATAGCGCGTCCGCCAGTTCGTGGACCGAGTCAGCTGTCCGCACGAGGCCCTCGCCGTCGCGCAGGCGAGTCGAGTGCACGACGCGCTCGGGTGGCTCGTGGCCCATCCGGCGCCAGTCGTCGGGGTGGATGTCGGAGGTCTGGCTCCAGATCGAGTGGAGCAGCTCGCCGCGCTGACCGAGGAGGTGCGCAGCCTTCTTGGCCCAGTTGATGACCGCCTGGCCGTGGTCTGTCTCCGCGGCGCCGAGCTGGCGCACAGCACGTCGGACCTCCTTCACCCAGCGGTCGATCGGCCCGAAGGTGACGGGAAGCCCAGTGACCGAAGACCGAACGAGGGCGAGCCCGAACTCCACTCGGGCAGCGGTCATGGCGACGACGCCGATCGGCTCGGCGAGCGGGCGGATCAGGGCGTCAAGGCGGTCGAGGGCGCGGCTCATTTCCCAGGTGTAGCAGCGAACGATCCACCGCAGCGCGAGATTCCCAGATCAGCGCGCCTCAGGACTGTCATAGATCCGACCTGTCAGGCTCCCTGGCATGGACTGGAGCAAGCTCTGGAACGAGTTCCTTAACGGCAACGCCTACGCGGTCGAGGCGGTCGGCACATGGGCGACTGTCGTCGTCGCGATCGTCGGCGCGTACTTCGTCTGGCGGCAGATCCGCGAGAGCCGACGTCTCACCGTCGAGCAAGCCCAGCCCGACGTCGTCGCGATGATGGAGTCGAACCCGAGCCAGCCCCAGATGATCGAGCTCGCCTTCAAGAACTTTGGCGCGACGCCGGCCAGGAACATCACAATCGCTAGTGACATCCCCATCCAGCGTTCGAAGAACGACACGAACGCGGAGGACGTGTGGCTTCCTTCTGACTTGCCGTACCTCGCACCAGGTCAGGAGTGGCGCACCACCTGGGACTTCGCACCTCGCAGGATGGAATCCGTCCTCAAGAGCGCTGATAGGCACACCATCACGGTCAGCTTCGATGGCCTCCCCAAGACCAAGCGGCGGTCGACGACTGCAGTGCTCGACTGGGGAGCGTTCACTGGGCGCCGCTTCCTGGACCAGAAGAGCACGCATCACGCCGCCAAGGCATTGCTGGGAATCGAAGCCAACCTCAAGAAGCTGACCGAGCACGGCAAGCATCTGCGCGTGGTGATACGCGACGGCGACAAGCTGGACGCCGAGGAGCGTGCTGAGTACCAGGCGTACCTGGCAGCGGTGGAGGCGGAGAACGAGCGTGAGGCGGCGGCGCTCGACCGCTCGGACGATCAGCTTCCGGCGGATGCAGAGCCGGAGGGGATGACCGATCCGGCAATGTAGATGCCCGCCTTGACAGCGGCGGACGCGACTGGGCTCGGCTACACGATCGTCGTGTTGATCGCATTGAACAGCGTCTCGAACCGATCGAGCGTATCGGGCGAGAGGGTGTCGAGGATCGTGGCTCTGTTGCGAAGGAACCAGTCGGCGGGGAGCCCGTGATCTGTGAACGGTGCCGACGCGGTCCGCGAGATCCGGTCGACGATTCGGTCACCTGGCTGGAGGCCCGCCTCGGTCAGACTCTCGCCGAAGGTTGGGTTGTACACGTCCAGGAAGTCCTTCACGGCGAAGGCATCCTCGATGTCGGCGTTCTTCACCCCGAGCACGCCGCCGACCGTCAGGAGCCGGCCGGCAGCGAGGAGGCCCTGACCGACAAGGGCGTGGAGGCGCTGAAGACCCGGACCTGCGTCGACGAGCACAGTGACGTCGAGGTTCTTCCCAAGCAGCGCGACGAAGGCGGGAACGTTCGCCGAGCTGCCTGTCGGCAGGATCCGCCAACGCTCGTCCAGCCCATTGCGTCCCAGGCTGCGGAGGTGGTCGCTCATGACGGTCAGGTAGGTGAAGTCGCTCGTGCCCTCCACGAGCAGGTTGTTCGGGCCGATGAAGAGCGACTGGGCGATTTCGTAGCCAAGAGCCCCTTGGAGCGGGAACAGGGTGTCCTGATCGACGGTCAGCACCTCGTCAGAAACCACCGCCCCAGCGTTCTTACCCTTGTCCTCGACGACGCGTACCCGGTCGAGCGCACTGACGTCGACCATGAATGGTGAATGGGTGGTGTAGACGACCTGGCACGAGCTGGCGAGGCGACGCTCGATGAAATCGAGGAAGTCTGCCTGTGCCTTTCCGTGAAGCTGGAGCGCCGGCTCGTCGAGCAGCACGATGACGCCGGCGGGGTTGTTCTCGAACTCGCTGAACGCTGCGAGAAAGGAGAAGAACCATCGGAAGCCACTGGACCGCCTGTCGAAATTGTTGGTAAACGCGCCGTGGCGGCCGTCGCGCACCCGGATGTCGAGATGGTGGGCGACGATCGACTGACCGTTCGGGGCAGCGCCTTCTTCCTTGTCGATGGCGAAGACCACCGACAGCTCCGGGTTCTGCGTCCAGAACCCTTGAATCTGCTGGGTCAGGTCTTCGCCCACCGCCTCCAGCTCGGCCTGGAGGGTCTCGAACTCGCCTGTCCGGAGAGCGGATACATCCGTCTGTGCGAGCCCAAGCAGCGCGCGGATCGTTTGATTCGGCGATGTGGCGGGCGCTTCCGTAGCGCCGGCGATGGCAGCGAGGTCGACCCGGCCCGGGAGCATCTGGTAATCGGAGAAGTAGAAGAACGTGGGCAGACGCTCGATCAGGATCGCTTCGACCGCGTCGTAGATGTCCGGAGCCTTCGCCGTAATCGCGGTAATCCGTGCCTCGACGGCCGTGGCCCCCGCCGTGAGCCGGGGCCCGACCGGCTCATCGTCAACGGGCGTCCGCAGTGCCTTCGCCGCGGTCGCGAGCTCCGCCAACGTCTGCGCCTTCGCCAGCTCGGTCTTGGCTGCCTTCGGCAGGTCCACGCCGTCCAGGATTGTCGCCAGTGCGACTGCCTCATCGACCTCAGCGTCGACCGTGAGCTCGTTGTCGTACCAGCGCGAGATCGTGACCGTGTCCTTAAGGACGCCCTCGCCCATGACGGCCTCAACGGCCTCGACGTCAGACGGGTCGAGCTTGAAGGTCGCCACGATCGGCGCGACGTCGTTGGTCACGCCTGCCCGCTTGTCCGCCGTCACCTTCCAACGCGGGTAGTCCTGTGTGAGGTCGAAGGGCACGGGCTCGTGGGGGTTGAGGCGCCACAGGGCATGCAGGATCGTCGACTTGCCCGCCTAGTTCTTGCCGACCAGGCAGGTGACGTTCTCGTCGACTTTGGTCTCTGTCGAGTTGAGTACGTTCCGGAAGTTCTGCACGTGGATGCTGGTCAGGCGCATGTTGCTGACCGTACTGCGCGACGCACACGCGTTGGCGTGTTCCCGGCGCACACGACACGAACGAGTGCCGGCGGCCACGGTTGTTGGCGTTCGCATATGCGTTCGAAGGCGACTCCAGGTTCAGCATGGGCCATCGCGATTGGCGGATCGATCGACGACCGGCTAGGGCGTGTCTCCCGTTCGGGTTGCCGGGCGGGGTCGGGATGTGAAGCCTTTGGCGTCGTGGATCGATCGGAGCAGGGTTATCCGTGCCCGTGCTGTGGGCACGTCACCTTCGGCGAACCTCCCGGTAGCTACGAGATCTGTGCCGTCTGCTTCTGGGAGGACGACGCGGTCCAGCTGCGGTGGCGGCGCCAATACGCCTTCGCTGATCGAGGCCCAGCGCACCTTTGCCGAAGTCGGCGCCACGGAGAGCCGGTTCGTCGGACACGTGCGCGCCGCCGACGAGTCCGAACCGCTGGACGAGGGATGGCGCCCGATCGATCTCGCGGTCGACCACTTCGAAGCCCGAAGCGTGCAGAAGGCCCCGTGGCCCGCAGATCTCACGACGCTGTACTGGTGGCGGCCCACCTTCTGGCGGCACGGGTAGTGCCGGACTACGCCTTGCCCCACGCGATGCAGGCGGCGAGGACAACAGCGGCGCGGTAGGTGATGGCGAGCTTGTCGTAGCGGGTCGCCAGCCCTCGCCACTGCTTCGTCAGGGCGAAGTGGCGTTCGACGACGTTGCGACCGCGGTAGGCGGCGACGTCGAGCCCGGGCGGCCTTCCACCACGTGAACCGCGTCGTTGGCGGGCGATGATCGTGTCGGACTTCTCAGGGATCACGGCCCTGATGCCACGGCCCCGCAGCGCGCGACGGTAGGCGCCGGCCGAGTAGGCCTTGTCGGCAACCACCGCGTCCGGTCGGGTGCGCGGTCGTCCCGCACCCAGGCGCGGGACACGGATGTCAGCCAGCACAGCGCTCAGCACGGCGCCGTCGTTGCGGTGCCCTCCGGTCACCACAACCGCGAGTGGGCGACCGCGCCCGTCGACCGCGGCGTGGATCTTCGTGGTCAGACCGCCACGGGAACGTCCGACTCCATGACCCGCGGGTTCACAGGCCTCGATCGGCAGATTCCTGTGATTCGACCGTGCCCCCTGTGTCCTGATCGGGGCGCGCCGTGTTCGTCGCGTGCTGGTGGGCCCGTGTGATCGTGGCATCCACCGACACCGTCCAGTCGACCTGACTAGCGGCGTCGGCTTCGGCCAGCAACCGGGCCAGGACCCGGTCCCAGGTCCCGTCGGCGGCATAGCGGCGGTGCCGCTTCCATACCGTCTGCCAGGGACCGAACTGCTCACGCGGCAGATCCCTCCCCGGGATTCCGGTCCGGTACCTGTAGGCGATCGCCTCGACGACCCGTCGGTTGTCACCGAACGGGTGGCCCCGCCGCCCCGCATTCGACGGCAGCAACGGCTCGACCCGCGCCCACTGCTCGTCGGAGAACGCCCGAAACCGCGAAGACGACGTCACAAGCCCAAGATCTCGCGAGCCTCACCTCAGATATGGGAGACACGCCCTAGTTGTCGCCACTGGCCCGAGTTCGTCGGCGGACGACCTTGCGGCCGGCGCACCGGGCTGCCAGGACCCGAACCCAGATCTGCGGCTCGCACGAGGCGTCCTAGAAGCTCGGGGTAGCCCCCTTCGGACTTGACGGCGCATGCACAAAGCGACACGATGAATGAGGACAGGAGGCTTATTCATGATCGACAGGACTGCACTCGGCCAGCGGATTCGCCAGGTCCGCGAGGCCAGCGGCGTAAGCCAGGACGAGGCGCGCAAGGCCATCGAGGTCTCGCAGCCGACCTACTCGCGCATCGAGTCCGGCGACCGCGCCATCAAGGGCGACGAGCTCGTCATGCTCGCTGACCGCTTCGGCGTGCGCGCCGCAGCCATCACCGGGGTCGCCGACGTGCGCGACCGGGCGCGGTTCGCCGCGCGCACCGACGGTGGCTCCTCTGCCATGACCGCCATGCGTGACCGGCTCTACGCAGCCATGGAGCTCGATGGCTACCTGCGCGAGCACGGCATCTCCTGATCCGTGAGCAACGAGACGAAGGGACGCGCACTCGCCGAGGCCGTGCGACAGGCGTGCGGTCTCGGCGACGCCTCCATCGGCGACCTGTTCGAGTTCGTCTACGAGGTGCACCAGATCGACGTGCTGAGTCTGGACGTCGAGCCGGACGAGCACGGCCTGTCGATGCACGACCCGAGCACCGGCCACACGATGATCGCCGTCGCGACGACGAGCCACCCGATGCGGCAGCGCTCGTCGATCGCCCACGAACTCGGTCACGTCCTGGCTGGCGACCTCGCCAGCGAGAGTCCCGCACTGGTGCCCGGTGAGCGTTCCGACGCGGAGATCACAGCCGACGCTTTCGCCCGGCACCTGCTGCTCCCGTTGTCCGCGGTGCGCGCCTACGTCGAGGTGGTCGCCGGCGGCAGGGTCGGACTGGTTGATCTGTCGTTCCTCGTCCAGCACTACGGCGTCTCTCCGCAGGTGGCCGCGATCCAGCTGCGCGAGGCTGGCGCCATCGACCAGGGCACGTGCGCCGAGTGGAGCCAGATGTCGGCGGGTCTGCTGTCCTCCGAGTTTGGATGGCGTGACCAGTACCGTGCGATGTCGGACGCGAGCCAGCGACCACGGTCCCCGCAGGGTTTGGCTGCGCGAGCGGTCGCCGGGTACCGCAGAGGCTTGCTGGGGATCGCGGAGGTGGCCCTCTGGTACGGGTCAGCCGCGGACGACCTGCAGGACGAACTCGGCCCGATCGAGTCGGCCGACGACGGGTGGGTCGACGATGACAGCGGGCCGCTGTTCCCTGGGGCGAGCGAGCCGACGTCGTGAGCATCCTGCTCGACGCGGGACCGAGCCTGAACTTCCTGGCCGTCGGCCAGCAGAACGTCCTGATCCAGCTCGCGCAGAGCAATGGGCTGACGCTCGCCGTACCGGCGCGTGTGGACGCTGAGATCGAGGGGATGTGCAACGACCCGCGGTTCGCGCGGACGGGAGCCTTGGGGACCTGGCGAAAGCTCAAGGGCGTCCGGGTCCAGATCCTGGACGACTCGATCGAGGAGCAGGTCTTCGCCGCTGCAGTCGGCCGCGTCAGTGGCGTCCCAGCCGCCGACCGGGTGCGCTCGCGCAAGTCCCTCGGCGAGATCATGGTGATCGCGCACGCCTCGGTGCTCGCCCAGGGCGGGGAGACCGTCTTCGTGCTCATCGACGAGGGAGACGGCCGACGGCGAGCCGCCGCTGAGGCCAACTGGCTGCGCAAGAACAACCATCCCGGCGCGCTCGTCCTGTGGAGCACGCGGCAGGTGCTGGAGCAGTCGGACCCAGAGTGGCTGGGTGAGGGGACGACCTGGCAGGCGGTGTACAACCGGATGTCCGCATTCGACGATGGACTGCGGCCTCTGGCGTAGTCGCCGACGTCAGGCGCCGACAGCCTTCGCGGTGTTCGGTCAATGGACTGACGCGCCGACCGATTCTGAGTGGCAGGAGGGTCTGCTGCACGAGTAGGTGAGACCTCACCTGTGGGGACGAGGTCCCCGCTGGAAGGATGTGCACCGCGCCCAGGCTCTATCCCAGGAGTACCGCCTGCCCCCGCCGCGCTGGTCGGCCGCGCCTTTCCTCCTGAGCGTGGCGCGGGATCAGCGCTGGCTCAAGGTCGACTCGCAAGCCGCCTACCGATAGTCACAGCACAAGCACGGCCTCGTTGGTAATCCGGGCTGTCGGGCCGGAAGTCGAGCGTCGCGGGCCGTGGACGACACCCAACGACGAGCTCAGGGTCGTCGCCCCGCATCGGCCAAGTCGCGGGCGCGTTGGCCCGGACCACGTGCGTTGGCTCCGCCGTCCCGCAGCTCGGTCCGCTGAGACCTCGTTCGGCGCGTTGCGATCCGCGGCTGAGGGCGGCCGCCGCGCTGTCGGTGTTGAACGGTGGGCAGTTGCTCGACCGAGTGGGACCCGCGTGGCTCCTGCGATGCGCGCGGCCACGCTTATCCGCTCGGTGCCACGCACACGCGATGTGCTTACGCGCGACCGTCCAGAAGCCTGGCCAGCCGTCCTGGACGCGCCTGGAGGGCCTCAGATGGCTCTGGAGGTGTCCAGACGTGGTGCCCCGAGTGGGATTCGAACCCACACTGGATCGGGTTTGAGCCGAACGCCTCTGCCGGTTGGGCTATCGGGGCCGAGCAGGTCAGCAGGATAGCCCGGTGCCGCACCCGGCTCAGGCCCGGGTGGCCACGCACGGCGCGACCTGGCTCACAGTGGAACCATCGCGGCGGCACGGGACCCGCCCACTACGCTGTCCCCGTGACCAACGACGTGACCCCCGAGCCCACCGAGCAGGCCCCCGAGGCCCTCGACCTGAGTGCGTCGGCCCCGGCCGAGGAGCCGGCGGCCCCCGCCGCCCCTGCGCGCCCTGCTCGCCGCGCGGTCGTGGCGGAGGACGAGGCCCTGATCCGCATGGACGTCGTCGAGACGCTGCGTGAGGCAGGCTTCGACGTGGTCGGCGAGGCAGGTGACGGTGCGCAGGCGGTCGCGCTCGCGACCGAGCTCAAGCCGGACGTCGTCGTCATGGACGTGAAGATGCCCGTGCTCGACGGCATCTCGGCGGCCGAGCAGATCGGCAAGGCGCACCTGGCGCCGGTCGTGCTGCTCACGGCGTTCTCGCAGACGGAGCTCGTCGAGCGGGCGCGCGACGCCGGTGCGATGGCGTACGTCGTCAAGCCGTTCAGCCCGGCGGACCTCCTGCCCGCCGTGGAGATCGCGATCTCCCGGTACGCGCAGATCACGGCGCTCGAGTCGGAGGTCGCGGACCTCGCCGAGCGTTTCGAGACGCGCAAGCGAGTCGACCGTGCCAAGGGCCTGCTCATGACGAAGATGGGCCTGACCGAGCCGGAGTCGTTCCGGTGGATCCAGAAGACGTCGATGGACCGTCGCCTGACCATGCGCGAGGTCGCCGACGCGGTGATCGAGCAGGTCGGAGGCGGCGCCTCCTAGGTGTCACCCCTGGTCACGAGCCCGGTCGGACGTCCAGTTCGGCCGGGCTCCGCTTTGTCACAACTCTGCAACAAACGTCGCGGATTCACGTGGCCGACACAAACAATGAGTACCTTCGCGCAACACTGCTAGATCCCCATGGATCTGCGGATCGCAGTACTCACAGAGGGGTACCACGCATGATTCGTTCGACACATGCAGTTCGTGCAGCCGCGCTGGCCGGCGCTGCCGCCCTGATCCTCGCCGCGTGCTCCAGCGGTGGCGGCGACAGCGACGACGACGCGACCGAAGGGTCGACCGCTGCGGCCTCGGGTCCGCTGAAGATCGGCTCGCTGCTGCCGCAGACGGGTTCCCTCGCGTACCTCGGTCCGCCCGAGATCGCGGGCGTGGACCTGGCCATCAAGGACATCAACGAGGCCGGCGGCGTGCTGGGCAACGACGTCACGGTCGAGCACACCGACTCGTCCGACGCCGACAACGCCGAGGTCGCGACCCAGTCGGTCACCGAGCTCATCTCGAAGAAGGTCTCGGCGATCATCGGTGCCGCGTCGTCGTCCGTGACGCTCAACGTCGTCGACGACATCACGAACGCGAAGATCGTCCAGGTCTCTCCGGCCAACACGGCCACGAAGCTCTCCGGCTACTCGCCGTTCTACTTCCGCACGGCCCCGCCGGACACGGTCCAGGGCTCGGCGCTCGGCAACCTCATCACGGGTGACGGGCACGAGAACGTCGGCATCCTCGTGTTCAACGACGACTACGGCACGTCGCTGCGCGACGTCGTCGAGAAGACGGTCGAGGACGCGGGCGGCACGATCACGTACGGCAAGAAGGGCCAGGAGTTCGACCCGAAGGCGTCGAGCTTCGACTCCGACATCACGGCGCTGCTCGCCACGAACCCGGACGCGGTCGTCGTTCTCGCGTTCGAGCAGACGAAGCAGATCATCCCCGGGCTCGTCGCGGGTGGCGTGAACCCGGCGAACATCTACCTGGTCGACGGCAACACGGCCGACTACTCGGCGGACTTCCAGCCGGGCACGCTCGAGGGCGCGCAGGGCACCATCCCCGGCGCGTTCCCGTCGGACGACTTCCAGGCCCGCCTCAAGGAGGTCGACCCGAACCTCAAGGACTTCGCGTACGGCCCTGAGTCGTACGACGCGACGATCCTCGTGGCGCTGGCCGCCGAGAAGGGCAAGGCGACGGACGGCGAGACCATCCAGAAGAACATGGCGGCGGTCTCCGGTGCCGACGGCGGCGAGAAGTGCACGTCCTTCAAGGACTGCGTCGCGCTGATCAAGGACGGCAAGGACATCCAGTACGCCGGCCAGGCCGGTGTCGGCCCGTTCAACGCCGACAACGACCCGTCCAGCGCGTTCATCGGCGTCTACAAGTACGGCGCCGACAACAAGAACGTCTGGGTGAAGGCGGTCGAGGGCGAGGTCAAGTGACCCCGTCCCTGTGACGAGGAGGGCCGGTGCGGAGCGATCCGCACCGGCCCTTTCGTCATCGAGGGGTCACGGCGACGTCCACGACGAGCGCACGGTGGTCCGACAGTCCCGTGTCGACGGAGCGCGCGGCGCCCGTGGCGTGCACGGGCCCGTCGCCGAGCACGTGGTCGAGCTGCCGGGTCGGCTCGGCGACCGGGAACGTCGGGGCGGTGGCGAGCGGGTGCATGCCGGACCACCGCAGGGCGCCCGGGCCCTCCAGGTTGAGGTCGCCGAGCAGCGCCATCGGCCGGGTGAGGGGACGCACCTGCGTGACGAGGTGGCGCAGCTGACGGCCGTTCCAGCCGGGGATGAACGTCAGGTGCGTCGCGACGACGCTGAGGACGCCCTGCGGGCCCTGCACGACCGCGGCGAGGGCCGCCCGGGGCTCGTCGCGCACGAGCGTCGGCCAGCGTGTGCCGGGCCAGCGCACGGGCGTCCGTCGGCGCAGCGTGGGCAGCTGCAGCACCCGCCACTCGAGCACGGGATGGCGACTGAGCAGCGCGATGCCGTAGCTCGCCCGCGCCGGCTGGTGGTCGCCCGTGGCGGCGGTCCACAGGCCCGGCTCGCCGTGCAGCGTCGCGACGAACCGGTGCTCGGGGGCACCCATGGCCTCGGCCGCGAGCGACGTGAGGTCGGCGCCGTGCGAGCGGGGCTGGTCGCGGTCGACCTCCTGCAGGGCCAGCACGTCGGCGTCGAGGGCCTCGACGGCCGCTGCGAAGCGGTCGAGCCGCACCTCGCCGTCCACCACGGACCGGCCGTGCAGGATGTTGAAGGTCGCCAGGCGCATCCTGGCGATTCTCCCGGTCGACCTGCGGTCCCGCGCGTCGGCGTGTAGACACTCGTCTCATGACTCAGCAGGGCGCCCTCGTCGACCCGCCCGACGACCGCACGGCACTGCAGGACGGCCTGCGCCTGACGGCCGTGGCACTGACGGACGCCGACATCCCGTTCGCGCTCGTCGGCGGCTACGCGGCGTGGGCCAGGGGAGCGCCGGAGCCGAGCCACGACGCGGACTTCGCGGTCACCGAGGACGACGTCGACCGGGCGAAGGCCGCGATCGCCGCGGCCGGGCTCGTCGTCGAGCAGCCGGCGGAGAACTGGCTGTTCAAGGCGTACCACCACGGTCAGCTCGTGGACGTGCTGTTCCGGATGGTGGGGGAGCCGATCACTCGCGAGCAGCTGGCGCGCAGCGACGTGCTCGAGGTCCTCGCGGTGCGGATGCCCGTGCTGAGCGCCACGGACGTCGTGTCCGCGAAGATGCGGGTGCTCGGGGAGCACGCGTGCGACTTCGGGCGGCTGCTCGCCATCGTCCGTGCGCTGCGCGAGCAGATCGACTGGGACCGGATCCGCGTCGACGTGGACGGGCACCCGTACGCGCGGGCGTTCCTGTTCCTGGCCGACGAGCTGGGCATCACGGACCGCGGCCCCACCGCGTCCGGGGACGAGGTGGGGCCGGGTCAGGAGGCCGTGCCGTCGACCTGAGGGCTCATCCCGCCGGGGGCCGGTGCGCCTGCTCGACGTCCGTCGCGAGCGTCCCGAGGTACAGCTCGATGACCTTCGGGTCGTGCATGAGCTCGCGGCCCGGACCCGAGTAGGCGTTGCGGCCCTGGTCGAGCACGTACGCGCGGTCGCAGATCTGCAGGGCCCGACGGGCGTTCTGCTCGACGATGACCACCGAGACGCCCGCCTTGTTGATCTTGCGGGTCCTGATGAACGTCTCGTCCTGCCGGACGGGCGACAGGCCGGCCGACGGCTCGTCGAGCAGCAGCACCGACGGCTCCATCATGAGCGCGCGCGCCATCGCGACCATCTGCCGCTCGCCGCCCGACAGCGACCCGGCGCGCTGCTTGCGCCGCTCTCCGAGCGTCGGGAAGAGGTCGACGATGAACGCGAACCGCTCGTCGTACTTCTTGGGGGCCTGGAACAGCCCCATCTGCAGGTTCTCCTCGATGCTCAGCGACGGGAACACGTTGTTCGTCTGCGGGACGAAGCCGACGCCGCGGCGCACGAGCGCGTCGGCGCGCTTGTGCGTGATGTCCTCACCCTGCAGCGTGACCGTGCCCGAGCGGATCGTCACGAGCCCGAACAGGGCCTTGAGCAGCGTGGACTTGCCCGCGCCGTTCGGCCCGATGATCCCGACGAGCTCGCCGGGGTGCACCACGAGGTTGCAGCCGTTGAGGATGTCGACGCCCGGGATGTACCCGGCGACCAGGTCGCGGGCGTCGAGCAGGGGCTCCCCGGCGGGCGCTCCCCGGTGGACGCTGGCGGCGTCGCCGGTGTCGACGGCGGTGGTGCTCATCGGGTCTCCTCCGTGCGGGTGTCTTCCTCGGCGCGGACCTCGGCCTCGAGCTGCTCGGTGACCTCGTCGCTGAGCAGGCTGTCGTCGCCGAGGTCGGTGTCGTGGTGCTTGCCGAGGTACGCGTCGACGACCGCCTGGTCCTGCATGACGGTCTCGGGAGGCCCCTCGGCGACGATCCGGCCCTCCGCCATGACGACGACCCAGTCGGAGATGTGCCGGACCATGTGCATGTCGTGCTCGACGAACAGCACCGTGGTGCCCTCGTCGCGCAGCGACTCGATGTGGCCGAGGAGCGACTGCGTGAGGGCCGGGTTCACGCCGGCCATCGGCTCGTCGAGCATGAGCATGCGCGGCGAGCTCATGAGGGCTCGCGCCATCTCGAGCAGCTTGCGCTGGCCGCCGGACAGGCTGCCTGCGAAGTCGTCGCGCTTGGTGTCGAGCTTGAACCGCGCGAGGAGCTCCTCGGCCTGTTCGGTGATCTCCTTCTCGCGCGACCGCCACAGCGCCGGCACGAGGGCCGTGACGAGCCGCTCGCCCGGCTGGTCGGGGGCACCGAGCCGCATGTTCTCCATGACCGTCATGCGGCTGAGCGCCTTGGTCAGCTGGAACGTGCGGACCATCCCGGAGCGGGCGACCCGCGCGGCGGCGACGCCGTGCAGCGACCGCCCGTCGAACGTCCACTCGCCCGTGCTGGGACGGTCGAAGCCGGTGAGCAGGTTGAACAGCGTGGTCTTGCCGGCACCGTTGGGCCCGATGAGGGCCGTGATGGCGCCGCGCTGGACCTCGATGTGGTCGACGTCGACGGCGGTCATGCCACCGAAGTGACGCGTGACGTGGTCCGCGACGACGATCGGGTCGGGCTTCGCCGCGCCGGGCGTGCGGGCCACGTCGGCGAGCGACGCGGCGACCTCGGCCCGACGGTCGGTGACGGTGGTGGGCTGGTCAGCGGACATCGATCGCCAGCTCCTTCTTGTCGCCGAGGATGCCTTGCGGCCGGAAGATGATCAGCAGCATCAGCGTGACACCGACGACGATCCAGCCGAACTGCTCGATCTGCTCGGTCCGCATGATGCTGTCGGGGACCCCGGCGCGCATGACTGACTTGATGAGCATGAGGCTCGCCCAGAAGATGATCGACCCGAGCACGGGCCCGAACACCGTCGCGGCGCCGCCGAGCAGCAGGATCGTCCAGACGAAGAACGTCATCGGACGTCCCATCGAGTCGGGCTGCACGGCTCGTGGCAGGACGTAGATGATGCCCGCCACCGCACCGATGCACCCACCGAGGATGAGCGCCTGCATCTTGTAGGAGTAGACGTTCTTGCCGAGCGACCGCACGGCGTCCTCGTCCTCCCGGATGCCCTTGAGGACGCGGCCCCACGGCGACCGGATGAGCAGCCAGACGAGCAGGCACGCGAGCCCGACGGCCGTCCAGCCGACGATCCGGACCCACCAGCTGTTCGACGCGCTCATCGAGTAGTCGAACGGCCCGAGCTGGAAGTTGCCGTCCCCGAACGGTGAGGAGTCCTGGAACGTGTGCTTGTAGTCGTTGCCCCGCAGGCCCGACGACGCGCCCGTGATCTCGGTGAGCGCGGTCGACCGGCCGATGAGCCGGACGATCTCGGCGGCCGCGATCGTCACGATGGCGAGGTAGTCGCCGCGCAGCTTGAGCGTCGGGATGCCGAGGATCAGCCCGAAGACAGCGGCGCACGCGATGGCGACGAGCACCGCGGCCCACAGCGGCCAGCCGGCGATCGTCGAGATCGCGAACCCGTAGGCCCCCAGCAGCATGAAGCCGGCCTGGCCCATGTTGATGAGCCCGGTGAGGCCGAAGTGGATGTTCAGGCCGATCGCGGCGAGCGCGTACGCGGCCGTGGTCGGCGCGAAGAACTCTCCGGCGACGTTCGTCAGGATGTTGTTCCAGTCCATGACGTCTCCTTAACCGATCCGCTCGGCCCGGCCCAGGATGCCCTGGGGCCGCACCAGCAGCACGACGATGAGGATGAGCAGTGCTGCGGCGTAGCGCATGTCGCTCGGGATGAACAGGTTGGCGACCTCGACGACGACGCCGATGACGATCGAGCCGACGAGGGCGCCGAACGCCGC
>Ga0256775_1000108_pt1 | contig 16498 bp, 1 predicted proteins | sample MC6MC0926MT_FD_186036 | JGI IMG/M metagenome (GOLD analysis project Ga0256775, IMG submission 186036) | Metatranscriptome of enriched soil aggregate microbial communities from Iowa State University, Ames, United States - MC6-MC0926-MT... | ecosystem: Environmental > Terrestrial > Soil >...
GCAAGCAGTAGACTGATGATACGAACACAAAACACAACACGCTGTGTGCGCGCTGTGCAGTCCTCGCTTGAACGGCGCTCCTTGCTCCCGCCATGCCAGACGGCCAGTCGCCGCCGACTCGATCCTCCCCTTCCTTGCGCTCACATCAGCTCCATCGACGTGCAGAGCGTGATGGCCTTGGTCAGCTTGTCGCGCATCATGTCCTCGGTCGTGTACCGCGGCAGTTCGAGGCTGAAGAAGCACGTGTGAGCAGCCGGCAAGTGAGTGATGTCGAGGTTGGTGCTGTCGATGCGCAGCTTGTCGCGGAACTTGGCGCCGGCGGGCAGACGCGAGCGGCCCCACGTGAACCTGAGGAACTGCGCTCGCTCCAGCTGGCTGAAGCTCGTGAGCACGGCCCAGAAGTGGCGGATGTGCGGGTCATGCGGTCCGCATCCTCCGTACACCGTGTTCGCCTTGAGCACATCAATGTCGATCTCCGCCTGACCGCACGTCTCCGTCTCGAGCTCCTTCCACGTCAGCAGGGACAGGAAGCGCGCGGGAATGACAGACGTGATACCGGCACGCAGCGCGCGCACGGGAAGAGCAAGCTCGTGCAGGCGGAAGTCCAGCACCAGGCGGACGTACTCAGAGCGGTTCGACCAGGTGACGGGCTTCTCCGTTCCGTTCTCCACCAGCTCCACGAGCGTACCGTCTGCCGAGGGGTACGTGAAGTCGAGTCCGTACACGTCCTCGAAGTTGTCCTCGTCAATGCCCTTGTCCTTGAGCGCCTTGTCATCCAGCAGCAGTGCCATGGCGCTGGTGGCCATCTGGTCGATGGCGGTCAGGTCGCCCACCTCCAAGTCCTGGCCAACCAGCGGCTTCCACACGATCGACGGAAGGTCCAGCTCAAGAGTGTTGTTGGTGCGAATTGCAACGCCCATCAGTCGGCCGACGAACTCAAACATCGCGAGGAAGTTAGACGACGTGCAGCGAGGGGACGGGATAAACTTGTCGAGCGTGATGCCCACTCCGGCGCGCTTGTTGGGGCAGGGGATGAACAGCGGCACGTGCTCGGACTGCAGATCCACGCACACCTTCGAAAGTGCATCACGGAACAAACCGCCAGCATCATATCCGGATTCTCCTTTGAACGAGGTTTGCCATGCCTGGCCGCTGCCGCGCAGCGCCTCAGCCGCCCACTTGCCCGCCTGCGCGAACAGCTGCCCAAACAGAGTCGCGTCCAGCACGTCCAGCGGATCCCACTCCGCTGCCATCTCTCTCGCCTGCGCCGCCAGCACATTGTCCAGCACCACTTTCTTCGCGCGGCGGGTGGAGACCGAAGTGTTCGCCGACAGCGCCGCGCGCCACAGCTGCAACTTGAGCTGCGAGAACACCAGTCCGCGCAGGCGCCCGAACACATAGGACAGCGACCACTCGTGCTGCACCAGCGACCAATCGATCAGCGGGAGCACGGCGCCCAGTCGCGTGTTGAGGCTCTTGAGCACGGCCATGCGCATCCACACGTCGGACACAGAACAGTTCTGCAGCGCATGGTAGACGGACAGATCCTTCGGCGTGCTGACGATCGCGCGCGGCTCTAGGGCCATAGCGAGGTAATCGGCGTCGGTGGTCGCGGCACTATCCTCCTCGTTGCGGCGGTTGCGGCCGCGCCCCCCTCCGCTGCCTCTTGCCTTCTTCTCCCCGCTGCTGACCAGCTTGTTCACGTGTCGGTTGATAATCTCCACACACTGCGCATCCATGGCCAGCGGCACCGCCGGGCCCAGCGCGCGGTACTTGCGCAGCGCGTGGATCGCAGCGGCCACCTCATCCTTGTGCTGCATCAGCAGCTTGCCCACGTAGACCGGCGCGAAGCTGGCCGTGCAGGTGAAGCGGTATCCCCAGTGCGGCTCGCCCTCGCGCACAGACTCCGCGAACGACTGCAGCACACCGGTCAGTCCAGACACAGACAGCACAGGGTGGCGCAGCTTGAAAAGCGGGTGGGAGCGGTCGTGCTCCAACGCGTTGCTGTCGCTCAGGCAGACGCTGCAGCAGTCGAACTGAGGGCATACGGCGCAGCGGTAGCGGACACCCACGATCGGGCTCACGCCACACACGCCGCAGCTGACACCCACATGCTTCTGCTGCTCAGAATGGTGCACCTGGCCGGCCTTGATAGCGGCTAGCTGCGAGGGGTTGTACAGATGGCTGACCGGCGGCGCCACGCGAGGCAGACTCATAGCGCGTGGCAGAGGGCGGCGCACCACGGCGAACACATGGGAGCGGTCGTGCTGCGCAGTGTCCTGGTTGGCCGCCTCGCATGCGGCGCACAGCGAATAGCCCTCGCTGCGGTCGTCGTGGCGACGGCGGCGGCGATGGTGAGAGGACTCATCGCTGCCGTCACAATGCGTGCAAACCAATCGAACTCCTTTGATTGGGAAGTCGCATGCGCTGCAGAACACGTTCGGATGCACCGGCGACGGGCTCTGGGTGAACGACCAGAACACGCGCGACATGCCCTTCAGTTCCACGCTCTGACCGCCCTTGACCAGCGAGCCAGTGCCGCTCTTGGCCATGTCCGATCCGCTGAACGACGCCACCTCAACGAGAGCATTCTCCAGCACAGGGCCACTGGACGAGGGGATGGACAGGGCGCTGCCGGAAGCAGTGACGGGCGTTCCGGCTGTCGGTCCGCTCGTCTCCGCTGCAAGCACGGCGAAGCGCAGCTTGTCGCTGGCGTCGCTCTTGGAGCGCGCATCCAGGCGGATCGTGAGCGACTGCGCGTCCGGAATGACGATCTCGCTCCACTTGCTGTCGCGCGTGTAGGGATGCTCTCCCTCACAGACACGCGCGAGCTTCTGCAGTTGCATGTCGAGCCACGCCAGCCGGATGAACCAAGCAGGCACGCCGGCGCCGGACTCGATGGACGCCATCAGCTGGCTCGTCTGGCGCGCCATGTCGAACCAGCTCAGCAACGACTCGTCCGGACCGATGTTGGTCGGGTCGTCGTCGTCGTCAGAGGCACCGCCGGCAAAGGCAGCAGCGGAAGGCGGCGTGAGTGAGAGAGAGGAAGCAGACACGGACGATGCGGAGGACGAAGCGGACGCACTGGCCACGGTTGACTTGGCCTGCTCCTTCGCGAGCACGAGGTTGATAATGGTCTGCAGCGGCCTGCTCACAGCTACGTCCTTGCCCAGATGCTTGACCTCGAGCGCGTGTCGCGCCGTCATGCGCTCCGCCAGCCAGTCGAGCTTGGATAGGTCCGGCACGCCATCCTCGAAGCGGTCGACCTGCGAGATGAGGCGCGCCAGCAGCAGGTACACGGTGGTGTCCACCGCAGTGGGCTTGAAGACCTTGAGCTTCTTGCTGGGGAGCAGAAGCTTCACGAGCGCGTCGTACACCTCGATCGAGTATACGGGCAACGGAACGTGCGCGCGGGAACCGAACGTCGAGGACGCGGATGCGCTCTGCGGGCCTGCTGGCACGGCCTTCGTGAACACCTCCCCTGCCGACGGCTTGACGCGCTGCTGCACGGACAGCAGCAAATCGATCAGCTGCATTCCCCAGTTGACCAGATCCTTCGACTTGATGCGCTCCATCCATCCCAGCGACGAGTTGGATCCGCTGGACAGGCCGCTGATCGCCTCGCGGCGCAACAGCAGCGCCAGGTGCTCGTCACCACCCGAGCGCAGCACGCTCAGCAAGAAGCGTCGGAACACGGCAACCGGGCAAGTTGACGTCGCTTCGTCGCCGCCGGCAGCATCCTCGCCGATAGCCACCACCTTGGCGCTGGTGTCGCGCGCCTGGTCGAGCGCTGCGCGTTTCGCTGCCGCGCAGATGGCCTCAGCGCCGCCCACGTCGTCGAGCGACAGGTCGACATCCTGCTCCTCAAGGGATAGTGCCGACATGGAAGACGACAGCGACAGCAGTTGCTGCTTGTCACTTGCCTTGTTGTTGCGCTGCAGCGAGTGCGCGATGATCTCCAGCAGAGCATTGCGAGCGTAGCAGCTGGCCAGACAAGCCTCGTGCTCCAGTGCGGTCTGCAGCAGCTGCTTCTCGGCCTCGACGGCAGCGCAGAGGTCTCCATTGACGCGCGGCTTCAGACGCGCAATCGACGAGATGCTGAACCAGCTGATGTGCGCCAGACCGCTCTCGCTCTGGTAGCACGACAGCAGCACACTGCGCTTCGGACGCGATACCTGCAGCACACGGCCAACGAGCTTCTCACTCGCAGGCACCTTCTTGGCTGCATCCTTTCCATTCGCCCCTCTGCGTGCCCTGCGTGCCGCCTTCTTGGCCGCCTTCTTCTCTGCGTCACTGAGCGCCTTCTTCGCCTTGATCGCGACAAGCATGCCAATCTCGATGGCGTCAATGGTGAGCGGCGGCAGGCGCGCCTTCCTGCGCGACTGGGTGCGGCCATATTCGTCGTAGTCGTTGCCGTCGTTTTCATCCGCTGCCTCCTCATCGGTTGACGCATCGCCCTGCTGGTCCTCCGCTTCGTCGTCGTCGCCCTCCTCGTCGTCGCCGTCAAAATCATCTTCGTCGTTCCAGGCATCAAAGTCACGATCGTTCGAGCCAGCAGTGGCAGCCGCAGCATCAGAAGCGCCGGCACGCGCGTCACGGCGGCGAGCGGAGGCATCTTCCTCCTTCGACTCGTCCTTCTCTTCCTCCTTGCCCTCCGCTGCCGACGCCGCAGAAGCACCTGCAGCCGCACTGTCCGCAGAGGCTGCTGTCTCGTCAGACTTCTTCTCCTCTTCTTCAGGCTTGTTCGCTGCTGCCGCTGCTTGCTCCGCTTTCTTCTTCTCCGCCGCTTCTGCTTCCATCATCGCCTTCTTCTTGGCGGCCATCGGATCGGTCTCGTCGGCAGCGGAGGCGGAAGCGGAGTCCTTGTCCGCGTCGCGCTCCGAATCCACGCCGCGAGCACGGCGAGCGCGGGCAGAGGAGATGGAGGACGAAGAAACAGAAGCAGTGGTCTTGTCATCTGCGTCCTCCTCCTCATCGGCTTCGTCATGCACGTCCGCACTCATGCTGCCGCCGAGACTGGCGGGCACAAACTTGCTCTCAGCGAACGGGAAGCGGAACGGCCGTTGACCGAAGTTGACGAGGAGTCGTGTGCCTGCCGCGCTGACGCACGTGCCTGCCACCCACTGCTTGTTGGCAGGCAGACGCATGACATCCTCCTTCATCACGCCGTTGTGGACGAACGACACGAAGCCCGTCATGCGGTTGTGCAGTACGCCGATGACATCGCCGTCGGCCCAGAACTTGGCGGACTCCGAGCAGCCGGCAGGCCACTGAATGTCTTGAGAGATGCGGTCAATGCTGTAGTATCCGTTGTCGAATATTCCGATACTTCCCGGCACCCGTCGCTGCCCCGGGAATCCTTGGATCTTCTTGCCGGCAGGGTACAGTCCGACTCCGATGCTGCCGTCCATGGATCGGTTCATGATGGTCACCTCGAAGTAGATGGAGGGCAGCTCGGGCGGGAAGGGACACTCGGCCCATGCCGGCACCTCATCCTCCCACGCCTGTGTGCGACCAGTGCTCACCAACTGGCAGCTGCACTCGCTCGCATCCTCGATCACCAGCAGCGGATCCGTGCTCGTCATGCGGGAAGGAAGCTTCACGAACGAGCGGTAGGGGTTGAACGGCAGCGCGGCCGCCTGCTCTGCAAACGCAGCGCCCGCAGCGGTCAGCGAGGGCTGCTTGAACAGCAGACCCTGCTCTTGGCACAGCTCGGCGAAGCGGTCCGTCAGCCGCTCCACCTCCTCCAGACGACCGGAAGCCGGGTCACCGATGGGAATCGACGTCTGCAGCTGGGAGACGCGGGTGAGCACCGGACCGAAGCCCGCGCGAACACACGCGTGCACGTTGGAACGGCTGCCGAGCAAGTTCCAGAGCGCACGCATGGCGCGCGAGCGCAGCTGAACAAGCACAAGCGGCACAGCGGCCACAGGAGCGGGCACAGACGCCGAGTGCTCCCGGCGCGGCATTGCCGACAGCGAAGGCGCACTGCCGAGAGTGGCGTCCGGCGTCAGGCTGAGTGAGCCAGACATGCTGTTGTCGGGGTCCAAGCTGAACGCGCTGCTTGGCGGCGCCAGTCTGAGCGACGGTCCGTCAGGATCCAGCGCAGCCAGAGCATCCACATTGGCACCGGTTTCTGCCACGGTCGGCTGCAGAATCTCATCGAGCGCCGCGCGCATGGCGGTGAGAATCGGACGCGTGCTCTCGTCCAGCAGGTTGAGCCCCGCTGCGTCGAACGCAACCTCCTCTGTCGCGACGATGCACATGCCGCGTGCCAGCACCTGTACGCTCTTCATTGCCACGCTGTCGTACACAACGGATGCGGTGGCGGCCAGCGGATCGTACGCGAGCAGCGTGGCCACCTTGCGCTTGCGACGCGCCTTGGTGTGGAACACCTCGACCTTGCCACCGACGCGCAGCACCTCACGCTGCCCACCAAGCACGGCCCATGCTGCCAGTGCGAGCTTCAGACCCGGCGTGTGCTCGGACACGCTCGACACACGCTTGAGCAGCTGCGGCACCGGCTCAATGGCGGCGATCAAAGCGGCCTTGATGGAGTTCGTCCAGGCCGGCGTCGCGAACAGGATGCGCATCAGTGCAATGAGCTCGCTGGCCAGAGCGAGCGACACCTGCGCCGAACGATAGTAGCGCTGCTTGAGGGCGCCGCCGGAGGACTTCGTGCGACCAATCGTGGCACTGCTGTCACCGGCATCTTCAGATTGCGCGCAGAGCAGATGGCCGATCATGTTCATCAGGCAGCTGACCACATTACCACCCGTCGGCCTGCCGCCTGCAGAGTCGCCATCGTGCTCAAGGCCAGCAAGATGTAGCGTGTCGGGGTTCTGCGTCTGCGGCAGCAGGCGACGCATGAGTCGCAGAGACAGTCGCTGAATGCGCGGCGTGCCATGCGCCAGCAGAGTTGCAAGCAGGTTGAGAAAGCTGCTGCTGGCTGAAAGATAGCGCAGCACCGAGTCGTCCTCGGGCACGCTCGCGTTCTTCTTGTCCTTGCCGGCTGCGTCTGCGCCTTCCTTCTTCTCATCCTTCTTGTTCCCGTGGTTGCCCTGGCCGCCGCACATGCTGAGCACGAGGCGCAGCATACCGAAGCAGGTCTCACCGGGCGCTGTGGCGACAGCGAGGGACAGAGCCGACGCGCTGGCGTCACCGTCGTCGCCCGCCGCAACAGTGGTAGCGGCAGCGGAATCATCCTCCGCCGCGCTGTCGGCAGCCGCCGCATCGTCGTCCTCGTCGTCCTGTCCGTCGTCGCTACCGCCGTCCTCCTCGTCGTCCGCGTCGCTCTTCACCTCATCGTCAGCATTGCTCTTAGCTTCCTCGTCGTCCTCAGCGGCGTCGCGCGTCTCATCGTCGCTCTCGTCGCCAGCCTCATTACCATCCTCGTCGTCGTGCCGGCGGCCACCGCGGGCTCGGCGTGCGGATCCGGACGACGAGCTGCGACTGGATCGTCGCGAGTTCACACTGGCCGTGGACGCATCGGAGTCCGCTCCATCCTGCGCTGCCTCCGCCTCTTGCTGCGCCTGCTTCTGCTTGCGCTTGGAGTCGAGGAACGCGTGTGAGGCCTGCTCGATGACGGAGCTGGTGAGCTCCAGCAGCGACGTTTGGAACTTAGTGAGCTGGGTGCCGTTGTTGCTGCTCTCACCGGCAACTGCCATGGAGGAGCCGCCAAAGCCAGACAGCGCCAGCAAGCGGAAGCAGAACCACGAAGACTCCTTCAGCTTGAGGCGAGATGCCACAGCCTGCTTGGCGCTGGCCAGGGCCAGCGCAGAGGGCAGCGCATCCGACGCCGTAGCCGCCGGCGTGGCGTCGAGTTCCATCAGTCTGCGAATGGTGTGGATGAGCCCGCTGGAGTCGAGGAACGCGTGGTCACTGTGCGTGAACGCCATGCCCAGCGACGCCAGGATGGACAGCGACAGCGCATCAGACGACAGCAGCGGGATGGATGCCGAGCGTGGTGAAGACGCCTTCGATGCGCCGTCCACCACCAATGGCTTCTCCAGCACCGCGCGCGCCTGGCCATGCAGCTGCAGAACCAGCTTGGCAAACAGTTGCTGGAAGGCTTGAGAGAGCGCCGCAGCGATCTTCCTGCCAGCACCCGCCGTGTCCGTGCTGAAGTGGAATCCGCTCTCCATGCGTCCCTTCGTCGCGTCCTCATCCGACTTGGTCTTGCTGCCAGTGGAGTCGTCCTCGTCGTCCTCGCCCGCGAGTTCGTCGCAGATCGCGGACGCACCCGCCTTGAGATCGAGGCTCTTCTCCTTCTCAACAGCACCACGCAAAGAGGGTGCGAGATGCTTGAGGAGCTCGGACTGCACGGACAGGAAAGGGGTCGGCAGTGTGGAGGCGGACGTCGAGAGCAGCTGGTGCACGAAGCGGAATCCCTCGGCACGGCTCAGTGCTCGATGACGACGCAGCAGCAGGAACTGCATCAAGTGCGACGGCGACAGCGCTACGAGCCCCTCGTCCTTCTTTGCGCCCCCGGCCGCGTCGTCTTCGACCACCGCCGACTCGGCCAGCGACGCTGCCTTCTTCTTCTTCGTACGCTCACGCTCCGCCGCCACGGTCGGATCGATGTCGATGTCGCTGCGCAGGAACTGCACGAGGTAGTCCAGCAGCGAGTGGCCGCTCGGCGCCGGACGCTTGCGCAGGTTATCCTTCGCACCGGACTTGTTGCTCATGGAACCCTGGCGCTGGAGGCTGAGCGCCGGAGGGCCGCCGCTGGACGACGACGAGGACGACGAAGAGGCGCTCAGTTCGACACTCAGCAAAGATCGCCACATTGCGAGGGAGGAGCCCAAGGCACGCTCACGCTGCTCTTTCAGCGGATCCGCAGGCGACTGTTGCCACTGGCTGTGTGCCCTGGGACCAGCCGCCAGCGACGGCCGCTGTGAGGGAATCGGCGGCAGTGCGTCCGAGTCTGCCGCTTGCAGCTGCGATGTGGCTAACTGCAGTGACAGTGTGTCGGATGCTGCGCCTGGAGTGTGCGCCTCACGCAGCGACTGCGCGGGGAAGGCCGACTGCACCTTGAGCAGGCAGATCGCGCGCTCGATGACGCCGCGGCACACACCAATCAGCGGATCCTCGCTCACTGACGCCGCAGAGAGAGACGACACCGCGGGCGACGACGAGGCTCCCGAATCATCTTTCTTCTCCTCGCCATCGCTGGCACTCTGAGGTGCACTTGTCTGAGATGGCAGGTCCGTCACATGGCTGTGCAGCCACATGTGCAACAGATGCGCGTAGAGCCAAACCGGTCGCAGGTTGGGCGGCAGGTCGACCAGCGCCACCTCAAAGCCACCACCATCGACGGGCTTGGCATTGCTTCCAGCCTTCTGCGACGCGAGCAGCTCAGCGAACAGCGCAGCCTCGGGCAGCAGGCCCAGGTGCTTCAGCAGAGCAATGCGCGCGTAGCTCAGGGCGCGCAGAATCGCAGGGTGTGACGAAAGCGGCTTCACCCGTCCCTGCTGCGTCTGCTGCGGCGGCACCCATGGAACGTTGTTGAGAGGCAACGGCTGTCCTCCCGGTCCCATCGGCAGCTTGATGCACAGACGGGCAAGCTGCTTGATGCCTTCCGCAGGCGCGGGCAGAGTACCACCGATACTGCCGGCGGGCAGGTCAAGGAAGCAGCGCACGAACAGTGTCTCACTGAGCTGATTGGGGTGCACCGCGCTCCCCTCCAGGGCCTCCAGCGGCTCGAACAAATCGTCCAGCGCCACGAGCAGCCCGTTGCTGCTCTGCTCCGCCACGTGCTGCACGGCCTGGCGCCGCTGCCGGAGCAGCGCAACCAGATCAAGCGTCTCGAGTCCGTTGCCGAAGATCGGGCATGAGTCGAGCCACTTGGAGTGCTCTCGCTCGCGCTTGCTCACAGGCAGACCGCGGATCAGCGTGGCTGACGCACGGCCAGCCAGCGACGCCAGACTGCGCTGCAAGTCGAGCAGCCACGGCGTCGGTACTTCGCTTGCGTGGCTAACCCGCTGCGACGCATCGGCGTGTGCCTCCGTCATGTGCGCCATAGCATCGCTCTCGCTCGCATCGGACTGTGCGCAGATGGTGCACACATACGCTCCCGCAGTCGCAGAAAACGAGCGCACAACAAACGCACGCAGGCGCACATCTGCGCTGGACAGATACAGCTCCTCGCTGCGCATCAGCAGACGACCCAGCACACTCAGTGTAGGGGACGCGCGCGGAGATGACGCATCCTGCAGCGACAGACGGTCCAGTGCCTGCAGCAGGCGCACCAGCAGCGGCAGCAGGCGCATGCAAAACAGCTGGTTGGAGGCGAAGAAGAGCAGCGACGTGCTCAGTGCCGGCAGCAGTGTGCGCAACAAACTCTGCGTCAGCACGTCGATCACGGGCTGCAGCTGCGCCTCGTCCTTTGCGTCCGCCAAGCGAGCGTGCGCGCTGATGAGCAGCGTGTGGCTCGTCTCCATCACATGCTGCGTGTACTCGAGCAGCAGGAATGCGGGAGGAGGCAGCGTCGCCACCAGCGCGTTCGCCGTCGCGTCTTGCGCCTGAAGCACCTTGGCCGCGCGAGACACCAGATCCGCCTGGAACAGCGACAACAGGCTCAGGCACGACGAGGACGCGTGCGACAGGGACGCAGGAAGCGGGCTGGACCCGTTCAGCTGCGTCGAAGTATACTCCAGCGAACGACTCAACAGGAAACGGAGCACCTGGGAGCCAGACGAGGAAGTGGGGAGGTCAGACAGCACCGATGCGGGGATCGACGCGGCAGGGCCCGCAGGAGGCAACAGTCGCCGCACACCCGTCGCCATTGCTGCTGCTGCACCGGAAGCAGCAGCCTCACACTCCACTCCGAACAGCACGACCTGGCTGATCATGATGCAGGGCTCGTCTGCGCTGCTCACCACGGGCGCCTTGGTCGCGGTTCCTTCCTTCTTCGGCGCGGCTGCCGGTGCCGGCCCTGCCGTCGGTCTCAGCAGCCAGCCGTCGTCGTCATCGTACGCCACGCTTGCAGCTGTTGCCTTGCTTGCGCCAGAGGCGGACGGCTTCGCCTTGGCAGCCTCAGCCTGTGCACGCAGCAGCTTGAGCAGCACAAACTGGCCTGCGGCGCGGCGCAGCACCACGGTGCCCGTGGCAGGGTCGCGCAGCAACACCGGCTCGAAGCTCACCTCGCACAGCTTCTTCTTGCGCTTGGTCGCTTGCGCAGCCTTGCCGTCCGTCGCCGCCGACACCCCCTTATCCACGCCTTGCGACTCTCCTGCCGCGTCGAGTCCGTCACTCAGCGACGGCAGCTTATTCATCGTGGCTCGTTGCGTCAACTCGGCCACCTGCGCCTGCAGCTTCTCTCGGTCCTTCACGTCTTGCTCGCTGTCGAACTGCACGTAGCCGATGGGTTCGCGCGCCAGGTCCCACGGCTCGTTGCGCTGCAGCTTGTCCGCGCGCCAGGCCCGATAGCGCGCATCGGTCATGTCGTCAAAGGCAGCCGTCGCCGTCACCGCCGAAGCGAAATCGTCCGTCTCCAGCACGAACACCAGCGCATTGTAGAGGTTGCGCGCGCGACGCATACCACGCATATCGGCGGTGTTGCCGGGCTGATTGGACACCAGCACTTTGATGCCGGTTGGCTGCATCGGCTGGCCGCGGAGCCGGTGCGACAGAACCACATGCACGAGCTTGCTGGAGTTGGCGACATACTCCTCGGTCGCGCTGTCCAGAAGATTCTCCACGGGGTATTCGTCGACTCCTGCGTCGCCTGGCAGCAGACCGATTGCACCGCTGCCCGCCTGCTTGTCCTCCCATTCCGGCTCGTACACGCTCACCACCTGCAGCGGCAGCGCGCCTTCGAACTCGCTCGCCGGCTCGAGCAGCGCGTGGCTGACACCACGGTTGACGATCAGACGGTCCAGCACCAGGCGCAAGCTCTCGCGCTGCGTGGCTAGAGTAAGCGCGCCCGCTGCACTGTCCGTTGGCGACAGCAGATGCGAGCGGAGGAAATCGGCGAACCACGCGATGCGCGCAGACTGGGTCGGCAGGAAGAGAGGCAGTCCGACGCTGATGATCTCATAGCAACTCACGACCACGCGTTGGAAGCGCTGGGTGAGTAGCGAGCCAGCCGACGCCGCCGCACCCGACTCCTCCATGGCAGCCGTCGCGTGCCAGCCGTGCGCCAGCTGCTGCAACTCGGTCAGCGTGCGCAGCAACGCCTCATTGAGTGGAGTCTTGCCAGCAGGCCCGTTCGCACTTGCCGCCTGCTCCACGCTCAGGTCAGTGAGCACAAACTCGAGCGTGCTGCTGAGACGCTGAACCTGCAGTGACAGCAGCGTCAGACAGCTCTCCAGCGCGCGCGCGTAGAACAGGCGCGCCGGCTTGTCGTCGAAGCGCTCAGCCACACCGCGCATGCTAGACTGCAGCAGTTCGTAGAGCAGGACAAATGTCTGCGGCGCGCACTCGACGCTGAACGGCTCCGACAGCGTGTCTTCGTGCGCCACGCAGCCGCGGCTGGTCGTCTCGTAATTCCAGCGGCGCGCGTCGAACGACGCCGCAGTCGACACGGCAGGCGGAGCAGTGAACAGCGCAAACTGCTCAAGGTCCACCAGCAGGCGGAGAGACAGGTCGCTTACCGGCGCAGACGAGGAAGACGAGGAGGGAGCGAGCGCATTGCTGCTGCTGCTGCTGCTGCTGCTGCTGCTGTTGCTGTTGCCGGGCACCTCCACACCCGCCTGCTCATAGAATGCCGGGCTCGGATCACTGTTCGCCCATCGTCGCAGCACGTGATCCTTTGCGTCGTACGCAACGATCTGGTTTGAGTGTGCATCGAACGCGGCGCAGTGTCCCGGCAGCTGCGCGCCGCACTGCGCGTCGTAGAGGAACACGCCCGTCCGCAAGTCGAACACGCGCGTGATCCACGAGTGGCTGCTCAACGCCACGTTAGGAGACAGCATCGGCGGGAGGCTCATGCACAGTTGCAGGCCCTGCGTCCAAAACAGACCCTCCTTCAGGCAGGCGGGAGTCAGCGGCACGGACGGGTCAGCCGCGGTCTCGAGCGCGAGCACGCTGTCCAGGGCACCACTGTGGTCGGCGCCGTGGAACACAAGCACACGGCTGTCCACCGTGCAGTGCGCGCTGAATCCACTGGGCTGCAGGCTGCCCTTCTTTCCAGCCCCAGTTGGGTACACATCGTCCCAACTCTGCGTGTCGAAGTTGAACGTGGTGATGCGGTCCATGAAAGCGCCCTGGTTCGCACCGCCGATGATCCACAGCTTCGAGCCCAGCAGTGCGTACGACGCGCAGCCCATCACGTGATAGACTTGAACCTTGGGGAGCGCAGACCAGCGGCCCACCTCGAAGCGCAGGCCGGAGTGAGCAGGGGCCACATACGCGCTGGCAACAGGGGCGCTGCTGCTGCTGACGCTGCTGCTCTCATCCTTGCTCTTGGCAACAGGCACCAGCTCGATTTTGAACTGCGGCAGCTGGCTGTTGCTCTGATTCTCGTGGCCGCAGCCGCCCAGACAGAAGACCGACACGGCCGTCGGGTCCGCGGCCATCGGGTCGTCACGCTGCACCAGCGTGTGGCCGTGGCGGCTCGGCGCCGGCAGGCCCGTGCACTTGATCTGCGTCCAGGTGAACGTGTTGACGTTGAGCGAGTATAGATCGGCATAGACCTTGTTCGAACCGCGTCCGCCGTGGATGAGAAGTTCTTCACCCACGAGCGTCGCGGCGTGGTAAAGGCGCGCGTCAGGCGAAGCGCCCGTGACCAGCGGCTTGCTCCAGCTGCGCGTCTCCGTGTCAAACACGTACACGTCAGAGAAGCACTCAGTACCCGTGTCGTCCTTGCCACCAAACAAGATGAACAGCCGGTTGCCCACGACGGTGCACGAGTGTCCTAGGCGCGGTGCCGGCTTGTCGCCACTGGTGAGAACATTGCTGTGCCACGCGTTGGCATCCGCGTCGAACACACTGATGTCGTTGAACACCATGTCCACCGTGTTGGCCGCACCGGAGTAGGACAGCGGACGACCCGAGCCACCGCCGAACAGCCACACGTTGTTCACGGGCTCGTCGCTGTCGTCGGCCTCCTCCTTCTTCGCATCACCGCTCGCGCCATCCTCTTCGCCTGCGCTGCCGCCGCCGTCCTCCTCCTCCTCTTCCTCATCCGGCTTGCTGGCGATGCGCTTTCCGCGCACGAGCGCAGCCGTGTGTCCGAAGCGCGCCGACGGAGGCTGTCCGCTGATGGTCGGCTGGAACCAGCTGGCGCGCCCCTGCTCGTTATCCTCGTCGGGGATGTAGAGGCGCACGTGCTCGCCTCCCCGGTATCCGCGCTCGTGGCACAAGGAGCACCACGTGCTGCCCCCATCTGCCGTGTACCAGTTGCCGAGCGCGTTGAAGCGCTTGCAGAAGCTGCAGCTCAGTTTGACGCGCTTCAGCGCGGGGGTTGAGGCCGAGGCAGCCACCTCTTGCGACGCACCGGCGCTGTCTTCCACCTTGCGCGTCGGGTTGTTGAGCACGGCACGGCGCACGACAGCAAACCCATTGTTCGGGTCGAGCGTGATCACCTCAAACACGGGCTCACGCTTGCGCGGGGAAGCAGCTGCTACAGCTCCGTGCGAATCGGCATCAGCATGCAACGACAGCGAAGCGGAAGCGCCCGGGGCGGCGTTCGAAGCAGCCACAGCAGCCGGCGTGTGCAGTGCCAACACGTAGAGGTACCGGTGGCACGCGATGAGCGGCGAGTCCGTGTGCACCTGCAGTCCGGCCATCTTGGTGAGGCTGATCTCCTCGACCTGCTGCAGCGTGTCGGGCGACAGGCGCAGCACCGTGCTGCCCGTGCGCGCGCTGCGGTAGTACAACCACGGCGCCACATACGCCAGCGCACCGCCCATATCATCCCGGCCCAGTTCCACATTCTGAACGTAGACGTGGCCGCGGCGAGTCGAATTCAATCCGCTGCCAATGCGCGCCAGGCCGTAGCTGCTGGAGTGCACGAAGAAGAACGCACCGGAGCATGCCAGCGACACGTCAAACGCTGTCTTCTGATCGTCGCTACCGGCTTCATCGTCGGCATTAATCATCCGGCCACGGCCATGAGCTCGGCCGCGCCGACCGCGCCCGCGGCCGCGGAAGATGCGACCAGTTGCGCGCTTCTGCGCGCCTTTCTTGGCTGCGGCCGGACCGAGCAGCGCCTGACCGGCGTCGTTCGGGAAGCGGAAGCTGAATTCGCCGAGGAAGTAAGCGCTGGTGCGGTTCAGACTGGCGTTGACTCCCAGCGAGGGACGCAGCGACTCGAAGCGCGAGAAGAATGAAGCGTACTCAGACGCGCTCAGGAACGAGTTGCTGGTGCCCGCACTGCCATCCGCCGAAGGAGGATGGAAGCCCAGCAGTTTGACGGTGCGCAGCGCCGTGAGCAGCGAACCCATCTGCAGCACGAGGTGCAGCAGCAGCATGACCGCGCGCTTCTGCATATCCGACACCTCACCGGCCTTCTCCGCCTTTCCTGCCTGGGCCACGCTGATGAGAAACGCCACAACACTGGAGGCCCACTCGCTCGTCTCAGGGTTGTTGCGCAGCGACAGCGGGGTCGGGGTGGCGAGCACCAGCGACAGGGTGGAGAGGATGCGCACGCAGATGGAAGAATCCAGCGACACGTTCGGTCCGCTCGGCATCGAGGAGCGCAGCAGCTCCACGCACATCTGCAGCAGCAGCGACGAAGACGACGTGCTATGGAAACCCTTCGCGGAGGAGGAGTTCGCCTGCTCATCGGCAGGACCACGCTGGGGCTTCACCGAGTGCGCGAAGGTGCCCGTTTCGTCGGGCGACGGTGCCTCGCGCGACCAGCGCGTCATCCAGCGCGATCGCTGCAGCGCGCGGTGCAGGATGGCAAGCACCGTAACTCTCTGCGTCTGCGCCTGCGCGAACGCGCTCTTGTCCGACTCTGTTTGCTTGAGCAAGTCCCCGCTGAGCGACACGAGGAACGACTTGCGCACGATCTCGTCGCTGATCAGACCCTCCATCAGACTGGCGTCCTGGCTCGACAGCACGGCAGAGCCGCTTGACGCACCCTCCTTCACGGAGGTGGTAGGGTGGAGCAGAGGGCACGTGGACTCGGAATGCCCGTAGGATGCGCAATAGTCGCAGTAGTCGCTGTCCTCGTCGGAGTCGCTGTCGTTTTCGTCATCGTCCGCCTGCGCATCGGTCGCGCCTGCCTTGGCTGCTAGAACGCTGGCATCAGGCGGCACAGCGCCCAGTGATAGAATGTCATCCTGCGCGGCGAAGCGCGCCCATTCGATGTCGCGAATGCGCTGCTTGCGCGCCACCTGCCACGGGCGGATGCCGTCGATGGAGTCGGCCGACACACCGCTGCTCGGCACAGCGCCCATCGCGTCACACACACAGGGAGCACACCGGCTGGCTTACAAGGTTTATCGGGCTTCCCACAGTACCGGGTCAAATTGAAAGTTAGTGCCTCGGCTGCTTCACACGGCATAAGGGCTGGATCTCAGCGCGGAGATCTTTCTAACCGTGTACC
>Ga0256775_1000111_pt1 | contig 16361 bp, 13 predicted proteins | sample MC6MC0926MT_FD_186036 | JGI IMG/M metagenome (GOLD analysis project Ga0256775, IMG submission 186036) | Metatranscriptome of enriched soil aggregate microbial communities from Iowa State University, Ames, United States - MC6-MC0926-MT... | ecosystem: Environmental > Terrestrial > Soil >...
CGCGAGCTGGCGCGCGACGCGGCGGCCCGCGGCCACGCGCGACTCAGCCTCAGCGTCGAGCGCTCCAACTTCGCCCAGCGCCTCTACATCAGCGAGGGCTACGTGACGGTCGCCTCGGGAGAGGGCTCCGACACGATGGTGCGCACAGTTCGCTGACGGGGCCGGATTTCCACAACTCAGGCGAACACGAGTTCCTGGGCGACTGAGCGTCACGATCTCGGAGTGCGCGCGTCCTTCTGATCAAGAGGTCCCTTTCTGGATCTTTGACACGAAGGAGTAGTCATGGGTTGCATTGTGTATTACGGACTGTATCCGCTCTTTGGAGCCCTGTTCCCGGGACGCAAGCGCTGCCGAATGTAGGTGAGTGCTGCGAGCCGATCGCCCCGGAACGTTGGGTGACGTCAGAAAGCCATTCGTCTCACAACCGGAATTCGGTCGCCACACGGTCGCTCCGACGAGTTGTGCACACTCCCCGCGGCGGGCCGGATTTCCACAACTCAGGCGCGGGAACCGCGTGATGACGGGGGCACGACGTACCGTTGTGCCATGGCTACGAGCACCAAGTCGAATGCACGCGCCCGGAACTCCGGTCGCGGCGGGTCGACCGCGCGCAAGCCGGCGTCGAAGACCGCGCAGCAGAAGACGGTCGCCTACCCGGCAGCCGATGCGGGGTCCAGTCCGCTGATCCGCGCGTGGATGGGCCTCGCCCACCTCACCGGCGCCGCATTCCGTGCGCTCGGTCCGGAGAAGCTGGCGAAAGAAGAGCGCCGTGACGGGTTTCCGTTCTTCCTGGTCCTGCTAGCAGCCGCCGGTGCCGTCGTCGAGTGGTTCTTCATCAACAACCAGGTCGCGCGCATGCTGGACGCGTCGACGTTCGGTCTGCTCTTCGGTCGCGTGGCGTTCGCTCTCCCGGTGGTCATGGTGCTGTTCGCCGCGTGGCTGTTCCGCCATCCCAGTTCGGTTCACGACAACACGCGCATCGGCATCGGCCTGAGCATCCTGCTGCTTACGGTGTCCGGGCTGTGTCATCTGTTCAGCCCGCACCCGTCGCCGAGCGACGGCGTGAACGCACTCGCGCAGGCGGGCGGTGTGCTGGGGTGGCTGATCGCCGCGCCGCTGTCGTTGCTGATCACCCCGTACGGCGCGGGCGCCGTCATCATCCTGCTGCTGATCCTCAGCCTCTTCATCATCACTAAGACGCCGCCGAACAAGCTGCCCGAGCGCATCCGTGAGCTGTACGCCTACCTGTTCGGGGCGCAGCTGCCGACGGAGGACGAGCGTCAGGAGGCGAAGGAAGCCCGATCGAAGCAGGTCGAGCTCGACGGCGTCGACGACGAGCCGGAGCAGGAGGCCAACCTGCCCTGGTGGCGCCGGAACAAGTCGCAGCGCGAAGAGGACCCGGAGTACGACGCCGCCCCCGCGGACGGCCTCACCGAGGTCTTCGGCGCAGGGCAGCGGGGCAAGGGGGAGTTCGCGACCGCCCTCGAACCCGACCCGGCCAGCGACCACTACAACACCGAGGTGCTGAGCGAGCTCGCCAACGCCGAGGACGCCCTGCAGCGCTTCACCGGAGAGCAGCCGCCGACGGCCGTCGCGCCGCTCCCGCCCGTGGGCGGGGCGCCCGGAGGCGCGGCCGTGCTCCCCGGCTTCCAGGCCGGCGCCGAGGACTTCGACGAGGATGTCGCCCCGCCGGCGCTCCCAGAGCCGTCCGCCCCGTACAACCTCCCGTCCGCGACCATGCTCTCCGCCGGAACGCCCGCGAAGACCCGCTCCGGCGCGAACGACGAGATCGTCGCCGCCATCACGTCCGTCCTCACCCAGTTCGGTGTGGACGCGAAGGTCACCGGCTACTCGCGGGGCCCGACGGTCACGCAGTACGAGATCGAGCTCGGCCCCGGCGTCAAGGTCGAACGCGTCACCGCGCTCAGCAAGAACCTGTCGTACGCCGTCGCGAGCAACGAGGTCCGCATCCTCTCGCCGATCCCGGGCAAGAGCGCGATCGGCATCGAGATCCCGAACAGCGACCGCGAGATCGTGTCGCTCGGCGACGTGCTGCGGTCTCCCGCGGCCACGAAGAGCGTCCACCCGATGACGATCGGCGTCGGCAAAGACGTCGGCGGCGGCTTCGTGGTCGCCAACCTGGCCAAGATGCCCCACCTGCTCGTCGCCGGTTCCACCGGTTCGGGCAAGTCGAGCTTCGTCAACTCGATGATCACCAGCCTCCTGATGCGCGCGAAGCCGTCCGAGGTGCGGATGGTGCTCATCGACCCGAAGCGCGTCGAGCTGACCATCTACGGCGGCGTCCCGCACCTCATCACGCCCATCATCACGAACCCGAAGAAGGCCGCCGAGGCCTTGCAGTGGGTCGTGAAGGAGATGGACATGCGGTACGACGATCTGGCGAGCTTCGGCTTCCGCCACATCGACGACTTCAACCGCGCCGTCGTGAACGACGAGATCGTCCTGCCCGCCGGCAGTGAGCGGAAGCTGAAGCCGTATCCGTACCTGCTCGTCGTCGTCGACGAGCTCGCCGACCTGATGATGGTCGCGCCGCGCGACGTGGAGGACTCGATCGTCCGCATCACGCAGCTGGCACGCGCATCCGGCATCCACCTTGTGCTCGCCACCCAGCGACCCTCGGTGGATGTCGTGACCGGACTGATCAAGGCGAACGTCCCTTCGCGGCTGGCGTTCGCGGTGACGAGCGTCACCGACTCGCGCGTCATCCTCGATCAGCCGGGGGCCGACAAGCTGATCGGCCAGGGCGACGCCCTGTTCCTGCCGATGGGTGCATCCAAGGCGATCCGCGTGCAGGGCGCGTGGGTCAACGAGGACGAGATCCAGAAGGTCGTCGACCACGTCACCCGGCAGGCGCGGCCCGAGTACCGGCAGGACGTCACGGTGTCGGCCGAGAAGAAGCAGATCGACTCCGACATCGGTGACGACCTCGAGCTCCTGCTCGCAGCCGCCGAGCTCGTCGTGTCGTCGCAGTTCGGCTCCACGTCGATGCTGCAGCGCAAGCTGCGCGTCGGCTTCGCGAAGGCCGGCCGGCTCATGGACCTGCTGGAGTCCCGCGAGATCGTCGGGCCGTCCGAGGGCTCCAAGGCCCGCGACGTGCTCGCCACGGCGGAGCAGCTCCCGCAGGTGATCGCGCGGCTCCGCGGCGAGGAGCCGCCCGCCGGCGTGGCACCGTCCGCGCCGAGCGCCGCGGCGGGAGCGGGAGCGGGCGCGTCCGCTGCGCTCGGACCCGCTGCCGGGGCCGGCGACGCCGAGATCGACGACCGCTACGGAAACGACCCCGTCGCGGCGATGACGGCGGGCTATCCTGAGGTCGAGGGCGACTCCGACGAGGACGCCTGGCAGCTGACCGACAGAGAGTAGACGACCACGATGTCGGTGCCCGACACGCCTCCGCCCGCAGCGGCGGACGGCGGAACAGAGCACGTGAGCAACTGGAACCTGCCCAACGCGATCACCGTGGTGCGCATCCTGCTCGCTCCACTGTTCGTCTGGATGCTGCTCGCCGACGGCGGAGACGACGGCTGGCTCCGCTGGGCGGCCGCGGTGCTCTTCATCGTCGCGATAGCGACGGACGGCGTGGACGGCGCCCTGGCCCGTCGCCAGGGGCTCGTCACCGACCTCGGCAAGCTCCTCGATCCCATCGCCGACAAGGTGCTCACCGGGGGTGCGCTCATCGCGCTGTCGATCCTCGGGGAGCTGCCCTGGTGGGTGACCGTCGTGATCCTGGTGCGCGAGATCGGGATCACCGTCTACCGCTTCGTCGTGATCCGGCAGGGCGTCATCGCCGCCTCGCGCGGCGGCAAGATCAAGACCATCGTCCAGTCGGTGGCCATCTCCTTCGCGCTCGTCCCGCTGTGGACGGTGTTCGGAGACTGGATCTTCTGGGTCAACGGCATCCTCATGACCGCGGCCGTCATCCTCACAGTCTGGACCGGCATCGACTACCTCTGGCAGGCGTGGAAAGGCCGGCGGGCGAAGCATGCCGTCGCCTGATCCATCAGCGACAGAGACGGTCGTCCACGCGTTGATCCAGCGCAGGCTCACGATCGCGGTGGCCGAGTCGCTCACCGGCGGCCTCCTCACCGCCGAGCTCACGAGCGTCCCCGGAGCCTCCGCCGTCGTCCTCGGGGGAGCGGTGGTCTACGCCACCGAGCTGAAGCACACCCTGCTGGGGGTGGACGCCGCTCTGCTCGCAGCGGAGGGCCCCGTCCATCCCGAGGTCGCCCGTCAACTGGCCGTCGGCGTCCGCGATCGTCTGGCCGTCGCCGGCCGCCCGGCCGACATCGGAGTTGCGACGACGGGAGTCGCCGGACCCGATCCGCAGGGCGGGCGACCGGTCGGCACGGTCTATGTCGGAGTCGCTTCCGATGCGGGTGCGCGGTCCGTCGCGCTCGCTCTCACGGGCGATCGAGACGGCATCCGCCGGCAGACGGTCGTCGAGGCCGTCCGGGCGCTTGCGGACGAGCTCGGCATAACGGGTGTTTGAGACTCCCGGATTACCGCGGGAATACGCGGTGTTTCGGTCTGGTTACACCTGGTGCATTCACAAGAAAAGCCCAGTAGCCCTCGATATCGTGGAGCGCAGGGATGCGGTACATTCGTATCCCATCGATACGTCGGCAGGGTAAGAGAGGGAGGCTCCGAATGATTCTTGTACGTCAGGAAATCGGCGACGTGCTCAGGGACTTCCGCCTGCAAAAGGGTCGTACGCTCCGCCAGGTCGCCAGTAAGGCGAGCGTCGCGCTCGGGTACCTCAGCGAGGTCGAGCGCGGACAGAAGGAGGCGTCGAGTGAGATCCTCGCCTCCGTGGCAGACGCTCTGGAGACGCCGGTCTCGGTCATCATGCGCGAGGTCGGCGATCGGATCGCGGTACTCGAGGGTCTCGAGCCGGTCATTCCGGACACGGTTCCGGACGAGTTCGTCTCGGCGATGGACTCGGACCTGGTCGCCCGCTGATCCCGCACACTCAGGAGGACGCCCCGCTCTCGGCGGGGCGTCCTTCGTTTACCCCCTCCCGGCTCTCCGAAACTAAGGACCCATGAAGCTCAGCGAGTTCCAGCGCGCCGTCACCGACGAGTTCGGCAGCACCTACGGTCAGACGCTGCTGACCGACCTTGTCCTCGGCGAACTCGGCGGTCGCACGCCCAACGAGGCCATCGCCGCGGGTCTGTCTCCGCGCGAGGTGTGGATCGCGCTCTGCAAGGAGACCGGCGTGCCGCAGTCGCACTGGTACGGCGCGGGAAAGCCTGCCCCAAAGCGCTGACCGTCGGCGCGACACGCCATTTTCGGTTCTCGAAGATATGTTCGGAACTGGCTACACTTCTTCACATCGGCAGTCGAAAACCGGTTGTCCACAGATGCGCGTCCCTCGCTTCGGGTGTCGGACGTCACTCCTAGAGTCGAACCGTAGCGAAGCCCACGAAGGAGAACCGCAAAATGCCATCACCCGCAGACCGCGAGAAGGCCCTGGAAACAGCCCTCGCGCAGATCGACCGCCAGTTCGGCAAGGGCTCCGTCATGCGACTGGGCAGCGACGAGCGCGCCCCCGTCGAGGTCGTGCCGACCGGATCCATCGCCCTCGACGTCGCCCTCGGCATCGGCGGACTGCCCCGTGGCCGCATCGTCGAGATCTACGGCCCGGAGTCGTCGGGTAAGACGACCCTGACCCTGCACGCCATCGCCAACGCCCAGCGGGCGGGCGGCATCGCAGCCTTCATCGACGCGGAGCACGCACTCGACCCCGAGTACGCGCGAAAGCTGGGCGTCGACATCGACGCGCTCCTCGTCTCGCAGCCCGACACGGGTGAGCAGGCGCTCGAGATCGCCGACATGCTGGTCCGCTCCGGCTCCATCGACCTGATCGTCATCGACTCCGTCGCCGCGCTCGTGCCCCGCGCCGAGATCGAGGGCGAGATGGGTGACTCGCACGTCGGCCTCCAGGCCCGTCTGATGTCGCAGGCTCTTCGTAAGCTCACCGGTGGCCTCAACCAGACCAACACCACGATGATCTTCATCAACCAGCTGCGTGAGAAGATCGGTGTCTTCTTCGGCAGTCCGGAGACCACCGCCGGTGGTAAGGCGCTCAAGTTCTACGCGTCGGTGCGCCTCGACATCCGTCGTATCGAGACCCTGAAGGACGGCGCCGACGCGGTCGGCAACCGCACCCGGGTGAAGGTCGTCAAGAACAAGATGGCCCCGCCCTTCAAGCAGGCGGAGTTCGACATTCTCTACGGCGTCGGCATCTCCCGCGAGGGCAGCCTGCTCGACTTCGGCGTGGAGCACGGCCTCGTCAAGAAGTCGGGCGCTTGGTACACCTACGAGGGCGACCAGCTCGGCCAGGGCAAGGAGAACTCGCGCAACTTCCTGATCGCCAACCCGGACATCGCGTCCGAGATCGAGCAGAAGATCAAGATCAAGCTGGGCATCATGGCCGACCCGAACGCGGTGGCGGAAGCGCCGTCCAACGTCGGGTCGATCGAAGACAAGCTGCAGGCTCGAAAGGGCGCGTAACCGTGCCCTTCGCCTCACGGAGGAGATCCTCGTGGTGGTGAAGTTCCCGTCCTCTCCGCAGGACGACCAGGGTGACGGCACGTCGACCGCCGAGGTGGGGGAGCGGGAGCATCTGGCTCCCGTAACCCCACTCCGGCGAGCGGCCTCCGCCCGCGGTGCCGACGGCGACCAGCATCCGTCGCGGCGCGGTAAGGCGCGCGAGGGTCGGTCGCAGGAAGGCGTTGTGCGGCCAGTGGTCGCATTGCCCGCGGAGGCTCCGGGCGGAGACCCCGCGGCGGGAGCCGCGCGCAGGCGATCCGGTCAGGAGACCGACGCGGGGTCGGACTCCGGGTGGAACAACACCTGGGGAGCCGAGCCCCCGGCGCCATCGATTCCCGACGAGGCGGAGGTCGACGAGGAGACGGTTCGGCAGGCACGCAAGACGTCCGGGGTCGCGATCCGTCAGCTGGCGCGACGGGGCATGTCGCGGTGGGAGCTCGAGCAGTTGCTCACCAAGCGCGAGATCGACCCGGCGGTGTACGGGCCGGAGCTCGATCGGCTGGAGGTGCTGGGCGTGATCGACGACGCAGCGCTCGCTGCGACGCTCGCCTTCACCCAGCACAGCCGGAAGGGGCTCGGGCGCACGGCGATCGAGCAGGAGCTCAAGCGCCGCCACATCGATCCCGTCCTGATCGAGGCCGCGTTGGCCGACATCGGCGACGATGACGAACTGGAGCGCGCGACGGAGCTGGCCGTGAAACGCATGGGGCAGCTGTCGTCCTACGACGACGAGACCGCCCGACGCCGGCTGCACGGGTTCCTTGCGCGCAAAGGGTACGCGTCGGATGTCGTGCGGCAGGCGATGGATGCGGCGTTCGCGACCCGGCGCCCGCGCGGCGGTTCCGGAGTCCGTTTCCAGTAGGCGGGCGTCTGCCGAACGCCCCGTGACCACGTCGCCTGCGAGGCGGCGAGAAACGTAGACTTGTCGCCATCATGAGCATCCTGGAACAGCACAGCGTCATCGCGCCCTCCGAGGCGGCTATCCGTCCCGACGGCCGAGCGCGAACCTACGAGGTGCGCACGTTCGGCTGCCAGATGAACGTCCACGACTCCGAGCGCCTCAGCGGCTCCCTCGAAGCGGCGGGTTACATCCCCGCCAACGGTGAAGAGGCCGACATCGTCGTCATCAACACCTGCGCGGTGCGCGAGAACGCCGACAACAAGCTCTACGGCAACCTCGGCCACCTCGCCGGCGTGAAGCGCCGGCACGAAGGCATGCAGATCGCCGTGGGCGGGTGCCTCGCCCAGAAGGACAAGAACGTCATCCTCGAGAAGGCGCCGTGGGTCGACGTCGTCTTCGGCACTCACAACATGGGATCGCTTCCGAGCCTTCTCGAGCGCGCCCGGCACAACGACGCCGCCGAGATCGAGATCCTCGAATCGCTCGAGACCTTCCCGTCGACGCTTCCGACCAAGCGCGACTCGTCGTACTCCGGCTGGGTCTCCATCTCGGTCGGCTGCAACAACACGTGCACGTTCTGCATCGTCCCGTCGCTCCGCGGAAAGGAGAAGGACCGCCGCCCGGGAGACATCCTCGCCGAGATCCAGGCCCTCGTCGACGACGGGGCCATCGAGGTCACGCTGCTCGGACAGAACGTCAACTCCTACGGCGTGGAGTTCGGAGACCGTCAGGCATTCAGCAAGCTCCTGCGCGCCGCCGGCCAGATCGACGGGCTCGAGCGCATTCGCTTCACCAGCCCGCACCCCGCAGCGTTCACTGACGACGTGATCGACGCGATGGCCGAGACGCCCAACGTCATGCCGCAACTCCACATGCCGCTGCAGTCCGGGTCCGACCGTATCCTCCGCTCCATGCGCCGTTCGTACCGCTCCGAGAAGTTCCTCGGCATCCTCGACCGCGTGCGGGCGAAGCTGCCGGATGCGGCGATCAGCACCGACATCATCGTCGGCTTCCCCGGTGAGACCGAGGAGGACTTCCAGGGGACGCTCCGCGTCGTCGAAGCCGCCCGCTTCGCGTCGGCCTTCACCTTCCAGTACTCCATCCGCCCCGGCACGCCCGCGGCGACCATGGAGGACCAGGTGCCCAAGGAGATCGTCCAGGAGCGCTACGACCGGCTCACGGCGCTGCAGGAGCGCATCTCCCTGGAGGAGAACCAGAAGCTCATCGGCCGCGAGGTCGAACTCCTCGTCGCCAACGGCGAGGGCCGGAAGGACGCCGACACGCGCCGGCTCAGCGGCCGCGCCCAAGACAGCCGCCTCGTGCACTTCGAGCTGCCCGCAGGCTCCGAGATACCGCGTCCCGGAGACGTCGTCACCGTCCGCGTCACCCAGGCCGCGCCGCACCACCTCATCGCCGACTCGGCGGACGGCGCGCCCCTGCGCATCCGCCGCACTCGCGCGGGCGACGCCTGGGACCGTGCAGAGGCCGAGTCCTGCGTCGTGCCCACCCACGGCGGCACGGCGGCGGGCGCCGCAGCGGGCCGGGTCTCCCTCGGACTCCCGACGCTCCGCACACGCGAGCCGCTCACGTCGCCGGGCGTCGGCACGATGCCGATCTACGACCCGACGGACGGACAGCGCTGAGCGCGGCGCCCGTCCCTCCGCTCGTCGCCATCGTCGGCGCGACCGGCACCGGTAAGACCGACCTCTCGCTGGCGCTGGCCGACGCGCTGCGCGTCCGAGGACGCGTCGCCGAGGTCGTCAACGCCGACGCGATGCAGCTGTACCGCGGCATGGACATCGGCACGGCCAAGCTTCCGGCGGAGGAGTGGCGCGGCATCCCGCACCACCTCTTCGACGTGCTCGACGTCACCGACGAAGCCACCGTTGCCCGCTACCAGCCGGAAGCGCGGGCGCGCATCCAGGAGATCGCCGACTGTGGCGCCGTCCCCATCCTCGTCGGAGGCTCCGGGCTATACGTGTCGAGTGTGCTGTTCGACCTGCGGTTCCCGGGCACCGACCCCGAGCTTCGGGCACGCCTCGAAGCCGAACTCGCCGAGCACGGGCCGGGGATGCTCTTCCAGCGCCTGGCCGAACGCGACCCGGAAGCCGCCCGGCGGATCGGATCGCAGAACGGCCGCCGCATCGTCCGCGCCCTCGAGGTCGCCGAGCTGACCGGCACCTCCGTCACCGGCGCGCTGCCCGACGAGCCGTCCCTCTGGCACGAACCGACCGTCATCATCGGGCTCGCCGCCCCGCGGGACGAACTCGTCGCCCGGCTCGACGCCCGCGTCGACCGGATGTGGGCGGAGGGGCTGCTCGCCGAGGTGACGGCACTGATCCCTGAGGGCATCGACCGCGGTGTCACCGCCCGCCGTGCGATCGGCTACGCCCAAGCCCTCGCAGAGCTGCGCGGCGAGCTCTCCCACGAGGACGCGATCGCCCAGACCCAGCAGCTGACCCGTCGCTACGCCCGCCGGCAGGTCAGCTGGTTCAAGCGCTACCCGGGCATCCACTGGCTCGACTACGACGCCCCGGACCTGGTGGATGCGGCCATCGCACTGGTGGATTCGGCGGAGGCCGTCGAGCGCGGCGCACCCGCGGCGGGTCGCTAGGCTGGAACGCATGGCGACCATCCACTTCACCAAGGGTCAGGGTACGGGCAACGACTTCGTGCTCTACTCCGACCCGGAGGGGCGCCTGCCGCTCACCGCCGCCCAGATCGCCGAGATCTGCGACCGCCACTTCGGCGTCGGTGCCGACGGTGTCATCCGTGCGGTCCGCTCCGCGCACCTCTCCGAGGGCGAGGCAGCCCTCGCCGAGGACGAAGCGGCCACCTGGTTCATGGACTATTACAACGCCGACGGGTCGCCTGCCGAGATGTGCGGCAACGGCATCCGCGTCTACGTCCGCTACCTCCTCGAGACCGGCCTCGCCGAGCTCCCCGAGGGCGGGACGATCGCCATCGGCACGCGCTCCGGCGTGCGTGACGTGCAGCGCAGTACCAACGGCTTCCAGGTCGACCTGGGCCGCTGGCGGCTCGGCGGCGGCGAGCCGCTCGTCCGCGCCAAGGAGCTCGCCGTCGCCCGGCCCGGGCTGGGCATCGACATGGGCAACCCGCACGTCGTTGTCGCCGTCGCCGACGACTCCGAGCTCGATGCGGCCGACCTCTCCTACATCCCGCACATCGAGCCGGCCCCCGAGCACGGAGCGAACGTCGAGTTCGTGGTGCCGCACGAGCCGCTCGTCGTCGACGGCGTCGGCCGCATCCGGATGCGTGTGCACGAGCGGGGCAGCGGCGAGACCCTCTCCTGCGGCACGGGCGCTGCGGCCGCCGCGCTCGCGGTTCGCTACTGGGCGGGCGACGGCGCCCCGAACCAGTGGCGCGTGGAGGTGCCCGGCGGCACCGTCGGCGTCCGCATGTTCGCGACGGAGGACGGCGAGCACGTCGGCCTCTCCGGTCCCGCAGCCCTAGTCTTCACCGGCACGCTCGACCTCGCCTGACTCCCTTCCCCCTTCTCTGTTCCCACCGTCGAGTCCGCACAAATTGCACGCGCCGCGCCGCGAGGGCGTCAAGTTTGTGCGTACTCGACGGGGGAGGGGAGGCGCGAGGGCGTGGGTCAGGCGTCGGCGTGGGAGCGGGCCCGGAGGACGCGGTAGCCTTTCGAGGTCGCGGCTCGCGTGGTGGTCAGCTCGGGGAAGGTCGCCTGGATCCACCGCTGGAGGGAATCGCTGCCGAGGTTGCGCTGCACGACGAGCCAGGCGTCCGACCCGGGCTCGAGCCGGGGCAGCCAGCGCTCCAGGATGTTGTGCAGCTCGTTCTTGCCGACGCGGATCGGTGGATTCGACCAGATCGTCGTAAATCGCACGTCATCGGGAACATTATCCGGCGTCACCGGGTTTACATTGGTGAGACCGAGCTTCTGCGCATTCCTGCGCACCAAGTCCAGCGCTCGGGTGTTGACGTCGACGGCCCAGACCGTCGCATGAGGGGATTCGAGAGCAAGTGTGAGAGCCAGTGGCCCCCAGCCGCAGCCGAGGTCGAGGAACTGACCTCCGGGCGGCGCTGCGGGGACATGGTCCAGCAGCACTCGCGTACCCATGTCGATGCGCTCGGGGCTGAAGATCCCGTTCGCCGTCACCAGCTCATATGTCTGGCCGGCGAGCTGAACGGTGAACGGCCGCAGGTTCATCTCGCTCTCGGGCGCCGGGGAAAAGTAGTGATCTCCGCTGGCCATAAGCAGACCGTACAGGACACGAACAAACTAGGGTTAACCCGGATCGGGGAACTGAATGACTGATAAGACCGACATCCGCGACCACGACGCAGACGACGTGGTCGCGCGCGTGCTCGCCACGCAGGACAACCGTGCAACGGTGACGCTGTTCGGCTCGGATGCGTCCGCACGGGCGCAGGCCCTGCAGGCGGACGCCGTCGAGGGCGGACTGCACGACGGCGAGCAGCTCGACCGCGAGGAGCGCGCGGCGCTTCGGCGTGTGTCCGGGCTCTCCACCGAGCTCCAGGACGTCACCGAGGTCGAGTACCGGCAGCTGCGACTCGAGAACGTCGTGCTGATCGGCGTGTACTCGCAGGGCTCCCTGCAGGACGCCGAGAACTCGATGCGCGAGCTCGCCGCCCTGGCGGAGACTGCAGGAGCGGCCGTGCTCGACGGGCTGCTGCAGCGGCGACCGCATCCCGACCCCAGCACCTACCTCGGCCGCGGCAAGGCCGAGGAGCTGGCCGGGATCGTGGCGGCCCTCGGAGCCGACACCGTCATCGCCGACACCGAGCTCGCACCGAGCCAGCGCCGTGCGCTGGAGGACGTGGTGAAGGTGAAGGTGATCGACCGCACTGCGGTGATCCTCGACATCTTCAGCCAGCACGCCAAGAGCCGCGAGGGCAAGGCGCAGGTCGAGCTCGCGCAGCTCGAGTACCTGCTCCCGCGCCTCCGTGGCTGGGGTGAGTCGATGTCCCGCCAGGCCGGTGGCCAGGTGGGTGGAGCGGGCGCCGGCATGGGCTCGCGCGGACCGGGTGAGACGAAGATCGAGTTGGATCGTCGCCGCATCCACACGCGCATGGCCCGGCTGCGCAAGCAGATCGCCGGCTTCAAGCCCGCCCGCGAGGCGAAGCGCGCGAACCGCAACCGCAACTCGGTTCCGTCGGTGGCGATCGCCGGCTACACCAACGCGGGCAAGTCGAGCCTGCTGAACCGCGTGACCAAGGCCGGCGTGCTGGTCGAGAACGCGCTGTTCGCGACGCTGGATGCGACGGTCCGCCGCTCGGTGACCGCCGACGGCCGGCTGTACACGCTCGCCGACACCGTCGGCTTCGTGCGCAACCTGCCGCACCAGCTGGTGGAGGCGTTCCGTTCGACGCTGGAGGAGGTCGCCGATTCCGACGTCATCCTCCACGTGGTCGACGGCTCGCACCCGGACCCGGCCTCGCAGCTGGCGACGGTGCGCGACGTGATCGGCGAGGTGGGCGCCCGCGACATCCCGGAGATCGTGGTCTTCAACAAGGCCGACCTGATCTCGGCGGACGACCGGCTCATCCTGCGCGGACTGGAGCCGGGCGCGATCTTCGCGTCGGCCCGGACCGGCGAGGGGATCGACGAGGTGCTGGCCGCCATCGCGCGGCTGCTGCCGGATCCCTCCCTCGAGGTGGAGCTGGTGGTGCCGTACGACCGCGGCGACCTCATCTCGGCGCTGCACGAGCGGGGCCGCGTGATCTCGACCGAGTACGTGGAGGAGGGCACCCGCGTGACCGCGCGGATCATGCCCGAGTACCACGCGGCGTTCGAACCGTTCGAGGTGGCCGCGACCTCATAGCCGCGAGCCGCACGCGTGCTGCTTTCGGCCAGCACCCGATCTGGACACGCACAACCAGCAGGAAAGGACGCAGGACGAGTTTGGATACACAGCTGATACTGAGCTGTGTTCGTGTTTGAACTGCCAGACCTCGGTCCGCCAACGTCAGGCGCGCCGCTGCAAATGAGGCGCACGCTGCGGCCGCTTCTGGCGCTTGCGCTGGTCGCCACCGCAGGGATTGCAGCGCTGCTGCTGGTGCCCACACAGACTACGGCGGCTGCCTCTACAACATCGAGCGCCAGCAGTAATCTTCTGTCGTCCCTGCGCTACTACGAAGTCGTCCATGTGCGCAGCCCGACGCATATACTCAGCGGGCCTGCGCATGCCCGCACGGTGCACACGACCTCGTACACGCAGCAGCAGCAACCGTCGGCAACCGCCGCTGATCAGCGACCGACGCAGCACCCTGACACGCACCAGCTCACGTTCACGGCGCATGGGCAGCAGTTCGACGTGCGACTGTACAAGAACGCGCACCTGTTTGGACCGCGCTACAGCGAGACGCGGCAGGCGTGGAATGAGGCGGGCCAGCGCGTGCGTGAGATGGAAGCGCCGGCCAAGCCGCTGTCGCTCGTCGAGCACTGCTTCTATCGCGGCGGACTGGGCGACCAGGGCGTAGGCGCCGTGGCTATGCACACGTGCGGACACGGTTTCTCCGGCGTGGTGCACGTGTTCGCGGGAACGAACGGCGGCAGTGACCAGACGGCTCAGCCCGAGTCGTATATGATCGAGCCGGCGCACGAGCACCTGACTTCGCCGCAGCTGGTGCGTCACCTCGCGCGGCTGCAGTCCGTCAGTGACGATGAAGAGGTGAACGTTCATGCGCTTCACGTCGTGTACAAGCTCAGTGACGCGATGAACAGCCCGCACGCGGAGACCCTCGCAGCCATGACCGCCGAGGCGTCGAAGCTAGCCGCCTCGAGTGAGGATGGCGAGACGCTCCACGTGCCGCACTGTGGTGTCGACCACCCGCAGGTGAATCAGGTGGGAATCCGCGCAAATGTGGGTCGCAGCAGCAACATTCACGCGATGGACGGCGGTTTGCCTTTCGGCGGTCACAAGAAGGCCGCGCTGCCCACCACGCGCTACGTCGAGCTCTTCGTCGCTAACGACCAGCTTCGCTACGCTGCGCTCGGTCAGAACACCGAGTTCCGTTCCGCCAATATTGTCAACACGATTTCCGCGCTGTATCACGGCACGGCCTTCACGCCCACGCTGCTGGAGGTAGTGCTCGTGGGTCAGGTCACGTTCTTCATGCACGACCCCTGGAACGTCACGCTGGGTGGGTGCAGCACCATCGACACGGAAGTGTGCGTGGACAAGCTGCTGCCGCTGTGGAACGAGTGGAGACGCAACCCGGACAACACGCAGCCCTACGAGTTCAACGACGCTGGCCACTTGTTCTCCGGCCACGACTTCCAAACGTCCGTCCTCGGCTATGCCGGCGTGGGGTCCATGTGCTACACGTCCACCAGCGGCGGTATCAACCAGATGACTGACACCAACGACGCGTCCAACGGCGCCATTGGTGCGCACGAGCTCGGCCACAACCTCGGCATGCAGCACGACAACCCCAACACCAACGCGGCCTGCCCGGAGTCCGGATTCATCATGAACGCAAAGGTCACGCTCGGCAGTCCGCCTACGCAGTTCTCCGTGTGCTCTAAGAACTACTACACCTCGTTCGTCAACAATGGCGGCGGAAGCTGCCTGGATAACCCGCCCACCACGCGCTACGGAGATCCGATCTGCGGCAATGGCTACGTCGAGGTGGGTGAGGCCTGCGACTGTGGACCCTACGGTCCGGGCATCGACTCGACCAATGTGGATGCAGGCTTCTGCGCGGCTGCAGGCAATCCCTGCTGCGATCCACTGAGTTGCCAGTTCACTGAGGAGGCCGCATGTAGCGAAGCGGACCCGTGCTGCAGCGGGTGCCAGATCACGCCCAAGAGCGAGAACAAGATGTGTCGCGCTGCATCTAACATGTGCGACGTGGCAGAGACGTGCGATGGCGTTAGCAGTGCGTGTCCGGTGGACGACAATATTGGCAACGGTGCGAAGTGCGAGCTCGCGCCGTACGGGCAGGGCGCGTGCTTCGAGGGCGACTGCATGAGCTTCGCGCGCCAGTGCGCCGAAATGAGTCGCGTTATCACCGGTGGGCCGTACCTGCCGTGCCCGTACCAAGAGAGCATCAATACGCAGAGTTTGAAACCGCCTCAGACGTACTGCGGCCAGCTGTTCTGTACGACCCAGGAGCGCCTCGACACCAATAGCCGCCTGTGTGACTCGTTCACGCTGAGCTCGGCTCCGGAGCGTTTGGCAGATGGTGTTGCCTGCGGTCGCACGGACGCGTACGGCAATCGTGCGAGCACCGATCTGTGTTATAGCTCAACGTGCACGCCCGCGGAGGACACCAACGTGCGCTACCAGTGGGCGGCGGACGAGTGGTCCTCGTGCACCTCGTGCGACAGCTCGCAGAATCGCTCCGTCAGCTGCGTGCACGTCGCCACGGGAGAGGCCAGCAACGACGTGTACTGCACGGCATCGGCACGCCCGCCAAGTGTTCAGCGCTGCAACAGCGACGAGCTCCTGTGCGAGCACGGCATTGAGGGCAGCATCAGCGTGACGATTCTCGGCCACGAGGTGAAGATCAACACCGCACTCGTTATGGGCGTGTCGGCCGGCGTGTTCGTATTCCTGCTGGGCATCATGCACTGGTGTGTCAACGTGGTGAAGAAGAAACCGGAGGACATTCACAAGCAGAAGCGCAGGGACGCGAGAGAGGCAGCCGGACGGGGACAACCAGCCGGTAGCCCGAAGGCCGCCGAACCGGCCTCGCGGGCGGCGGTCATTGCAAAGAACCAGCCCAGACGATCGCAAGTCAAATCGTCATTCTTGGTGGTGTGACACAGCGTCACGCTTGTGCATTCTTCTTGTTTTGTTTCAGTTCACCTCCCCTCAAACGTACGCTCGCCGTTTCGCTTCCCATTCGCGCTTGCACCCCAAGAGACAACTGAGCCAAG
>Ga0256775_1000121_pt1 | contig 16098 bp, 18 predicted proteins | sample MC6MC0926MT_FD_186036 | JGI IMG/M metagenome (GOLD analysis project Ga0256775, IMG submission 186036) | Metatranscriptome of enriched soil aggregate microbial communities from Iowa State University, Ames, United States - MC6-MC0926-MT... | ecosystem: Environmental > Terrestrial > Soil >...
CCGCTCGCTACCGGACCGCGCGCCACCGGACCGCCCGCCACCGGACCGCGCGCTGCCGGCCCGCTCGCTTCCGGGCAACTCGACGACAGGACGCGCAGCTGACCGGCGGGACGGGTGGTCGTCACCACCGCGTCCGCGGGCGGGGGTCGCACGCCGTAGTGGTGTCACCGGGGCGAGGTGCTCCCCCGCGACACCACCACCGGTCGACGACTCCCCAGCACCGGAGCTCTCGCCCGGCGTTGCGCCGCTCGCGCCGCCCTCCGGCGACGACGGGAATCTCACCACCACGCAGAACTCCTTCGGGAGGCGACGGGCACGGTCACGCGCCCTTGCGGGCCTTCAGCTTGTCTTCGATCGATCCGACGTTGGACGGCTCCTCGGCCACCGCATTCGGGTCGGCCATGATGCCGAGCTTGATCTTGATCTTCTGCTCGATCTCGGCGGCGACGTCCGGGTTCGCGATCAGGAAGTTGCGCGAGTTCTCCTTGCCCTGACCGAGCTGGTCGCCCTCGTAGGTGTACCAGGCACCCGACTTCTTGACGATCGCGTGCTCCACACCGAAGTCGAGCAGGCTGCCCTCGCGGGAGATGCCGACGCCGTACAGGATGTCGAACTCGGCCTGCTTGAAGGGCGGAGCCATCTTGTTCTTGACGACCTTGACGCGCGTGCGGTTACCGACCGCGTCCGTGCCGTCTTTCAGGGTCTCGATACGACGGATGTCGAGGCGGACAGACGCGTAGAACTTGAGCGCCTTACCACCGGCCGTCGTCTCGGGACTGCCGAAGAACACACCGATCTTCTCTCGCAGCTGGTTGATGAAGATCATCGTGGTGTTGGTCTGGCTGAGACCACCGGTGAGCTTACGGAGCGCCTGGGACATGAGGCGCGCCTGCAGACCGACGTGCGAGTCACCCATCTCGCCCTCGATCTCGGCACGCGGCACGAGCGCCGCAACCGAGTCGATGACGATGAGGTCGATGGACCCGCTTCGTACGAGCATGTCGGCGATCTCGAGCGCCTGCTCACCGGTGTCGGGCTGCGACACCAGAAGGGCGTCGATGTCGACGCCGAGCTTGCGGGCGTACTCCGGGTCGAGCGCGTGCTCGGCGTCGATGAAGGCGGCGATGCCGCCGGCGCGCTGTGCGTTGGCGATCGCGTGCAGGGTCAGCGTCGTCTTACCCGACGATTCCGGGCCGTAGATCTCGATGATGCGGCCGCGCGGGAGACCGCCGATGCCGAGCGCCACGTCGAGTGCGATCGAACCGGTGGGGACGACCTCGACGGGGGCGCGCTCGTCGCTGCCCAGTCGCATGACCGAGCCCTTGCCGAACTGGCGATCGATCTGCGCGAGCGCGGTCTCGAGCGCCTTTTCGCGGTCTGCGGGTGATGGCATGTGCGTTCTCCTTCGTGGGCTTCGGTACGGTTCGACTCTAGGAGGGACGTCCGACACTCGAAGCACTGGACGCGCGATCTGTGGACAACCGGTTTTCGACTGCCGTTGTGAAGAAGTGTAGCCAGTTCCGAACATATCTTCGAGAGTTCGAAACCGGCGTGTCGCACACCGCAATCAGCGCTGGGGGGCCGGCTTACCGGCGCCGTACCAGCGCGACGCGGGCACTCCGGTCTCGCGGCAGAGCGCGATCCAGACCTCGCGCGGGGCCAGCCCCGCAGCGATCGCCTCGTTCGCGGTGCGTCCGCCGAGTTCGCCGAGGACGAGGTCGGTCAGCAGCGTCTGACCGTACGAGCTGCCGAACTCATCCGAGACGGCGCGCTGGAACTCGCTGAGCTTCATGGATCCTTATTTCCGGAGAACGGGTGAGAGGAAAAAGAAGGACGCCCCGCGAACCGCGGGGCGTCCTCAAGAGTATTCGGAATCAGCGGGCGACCAGGTCTGAGTCCATCGCGGCGACGAACTCGTCCGGAATCGTGTCCGGAATCACCGGCTCAAGACCCTCGAGAACCGCGATGCGGTCACCGACCTCGCGCATGATGACCGACACCGGCGTCTCGAGAGCGTCTGCCACGGAGGCGAGAATCTCGCTCGACGCCTCTTTCTGTCCGCGCTCGACCTCGCTGAGGTAACCGAGCGCCACGCTGGCCTTGCTCGCGACCTGGCGGAGCGTACGACCCTTCTGCAGGCGGAAGTCCCTGAGCACGTCGCCAATTTCCTGACGTACAAGAATCATTCGGAGCCTCCCTCTCTTACCCTGCCGACGTATCGATGGGATACGAATGTACCGCATCCCTTGTGTTCCACGATATCGAGGGCCACTGGGCTTTTCTTGTGAATGCAGCAGGTGTAACCAGACTGAAACACCCCGTATTCCCGCGGTAACGCGGGATCTTCACTCAAGCGTTATGCCGAGCTCGGACGCGAGTGCCGAAATGGCCTTTGCGACCGTTTCACGACGGATGCTGTCGCGGTCGCCGGACAGCCCCAGCGCGACCGCGCGGGTACCGTTCGTCGACGAGACGCCCACGTAGACCGTGCCGACCGGGCGCCCGCCCTGCGGGTCCGGTCCGGCCACACCGGTCGTGGAGACACCGAGGTCTGCCGACCGGCCATCGACGGCCAGGCGCTTCCGCACCCCGTCGGCCAGCTGCCGCGCGACTTCCGGGTGCACCGGCCCTTCGGCGGCCAGGAGGGCCGCATCCACCCCGAGCAGAGTGTGCTTCAACTCGGTCGCGTAAACGACGGCCCCACCGAACACCACAGCGGAGGCGCCCGGAACGCTGGTGAGCTCGGCCGTGAGCAGGCCACCGGTCAGTGACTCGGCGACCGCGATCGTCAGGCCCCTCTCGCTGAGCTCGTGCATGACGGCGACCGTCGGCGACGTCTCAGGCAAGGGCACGCTTCGCCCTCCGCCCCTTCCACGCCTGCCAGAGGTAGTCGATACCCGTCCACACCGTGAGGATGACGGCAGCGGTCATCAGGATGCCGTTCACCCAGAAGATCCAGTCGCCCAGCACCGTCCAGAGGGGGACCAACGCGAACGAGATGGCGACCGACTGCACGATGGTCTTGATCTTGCCGCCGCGAGAGGCGGCGATGACGCCCTGCCGGATGACGGCGAAGCGGTACACGGTGATGCCGATCTCGCGCACGAGGATGACGACCGTCACCCACCAGGGCAGCTCGCCCAGGATCGACAGGGCGATGAGCGCTCCGCCGGTGAGCACCTTGTCGGCGATCGGGTCGAGCAGCTTGCCGAGATCGGTGACCTGGCCATTCCGTCGTGCGAGTGCGCCGTCGACGCCGTCCGTGGCGATGGCCAGGATGAACAGCGCAGCGGCCGCCCAGCGGAGCCAGCCGTCGTCGCCCGCGTCGGCGAGCAGCATCCAGACGAAGAGGGGGGCGAGCAGGATGCGCACGACCGTGATCGCGTTGGGCAGATTCCAGTTGCCCACGCGCTTGGCTCCGCCGTCCGCCGCAGTGGGCGGGGGCGTGTCCGTGGGTGGGGGCGTGTCCGACACCGACATCGCGGTCTTCACTCCCTGTCGGTCAGCTGCCAGGCGTCCTCGTCCGAGTCGCCCTCGACCTCAGGATAGCCCGCCGTCATCGCAGCGACGGGGTCGACCCCGTAGCGGTCCTCGTCGTCGGCTGGAGCCGCCTCCGCGAGCGGAGCGATAGCTGCAGCGCTCGCGGGTGCGGCCGCCGGCGCAGCAGTCGCGGCAGACGGCGGCTCCTCGCCCCGCAGCCGCGCGATGACCTGCGGCAGCTGCTCTGCCGTCACGAGCACGTCGCGCGCCTTCGAGCCTTCCGACGGGCCGACGATCTCTCGCGACTCGAGCAGATCCATCAGGCGGCCGGCCTTGGCGAATCCGACGCGCAGCTTGCGCTGAAGCATCGACGTCGATCCGAACTGCGACGACACGACGAGCTCGGCGGCCGCGAGCAGCAGCTCGAGGTCATCTCCGATGTCCGAGTCGATCTGCTTGCGCTCGGCACCGACGGTGACGTCCTGCCGGTATTCCGGCCGCGCCTGGCGGGTCACGTGCTCGACGACCTTCTGGATCTCGTCCTCGTTCACCCACGCACCCTGGACGCGCACGGCCTTTGACGCACCCATCGGCAGGAAGAGCCCGTCGCCCTGGCCGATGAGCTTGTCGGCGCCCGGCTGGTCGAGGATGACGCGGGAGTCCGTCACGCTGGTGACCGCGAACGCGAGCCGCGAGGGGACGTTCGCCTTGATCAGACCGGTGACCACGTCGACCGACGGGCGCTGTGTCGCCAGCACCAGGTGGATGCCGGACGCGCGCGCCAGCTGCGTGATGCGGACGATCGAGTCTTCGACGTCGCGCGGGGCCACCATCATCAGGTCCGCGAGCTCGTCCACCACCACGAGGAGGTACGGGTAGGGCTTGAGCTTCCGCTCGCTCCCCTCGGGAAGGACGATCTCGTTGTTCACCACGGCACGGTTGAAGTCGTCGATGTGTCGGAAGCCGAAGCTCGCCAGATCGTCGTACCGCATGTCCATCTCTTTCACGACCCACTGCAAGGCTTCAGCGGCCTTCTTCGGGTTCGTGATGATCGGCGTGATCAGGTGCGGGACACCGCCGTAGATGGTCAGTTCGACACGCTTCGGGTCGATGAGCACCATCCGTACTTCCGACGGCTTGGCGCGCATGAGGAGGCTCGTGATCATCGAGTTGACGAAGCTCGACTTGCCCGAACCGGTGGAACCGGCGACCAGGAGGTGGGGCATCTTCGCCAGGTTCGCGACCACGAAACCGCCACCGACGTCTTTGCCGACGCCGATGGTCATCGGGTGGGTGCTCTTGACCGCGGCCGGGGAGCGCAGGATGTCGCCCAGCGAGACGATCTCGCGGTCGGAGTTCGGGATCTCCACGCCGATGGCACTCTTGCCGGGGATCGGCGAGAGGATGCGGACCTCGTTGCTCGCGACAGCGTATGACAGGTTCTTGCTGAGTGCGGTGACGCGCTCCACCTTGACGCCGGGGCCCAGCTCGATCTCGTACTGCGTGACGGTCGGACCACGCGAGTAGCCGGTGACCTTGGCGTCGACTCCGAACTGGGTGAGCACCTCGGTGATGGCTGCGACGATCTCGTCGTTGGCGCCCGACCGCGTCTTGGCGGGCGTGCCCGCAGAGAGCATGGACGCCGACGGCAGGTTGTACGGCGCCGTCGGCTGCGGCAGCGCCGGGGGCTCGGCTTCGTCTTCGTCGAACTCGGCCGCGCCGGCCTGGAAGCCCGGCAGCACGGCGCCCGCTCCCGGGATGCCGCCCAGCGGCGGCAATGGTGCGACAGCGGTCGGCGGCTGTTCGCCGGTGAACCGCTGCAGCGCGTCCTCCGCGTGCACGAGCTCGCTGAGCACCTCGGTGTTGTAGTGGTCGCTCGCCGGGTCGGGTTCGAGAGCCGTGTCGAACTCCCCCTTGCCCCGTTGGGGCTTTCCGAAGACCTCCGTGAGGCCGTCGACCGGCGTGGCGTCGTACTCCGGGTCTTCTTCGCGCTGCGACTTGTTGCGGCGCCACCACGGCAGGTTCGCCTCGGTCTCAGGCTCGTCGTCGATGCCGTCGAGTTCGAGCTGCTTGGACTTGGCCTCCTTCGCCGCTTCCTTGGCCTCGAGACGTTCGTCCTCGGTCGGGAGCTGGGCGCCGAAGAGGTAGGCGTAGAGCTCACGGATGCGCTCGGGCAGCTTGTTCGGCGGCGTCTTGGTGATGATGAAGAGGCTCAGGATGAGCAGCAGGATGATCACCGCTCCGGCCCCGTAAGGCGTGATCACCAGAGAAAGCGGAGCGGCGATCAGCCATCCGAGTACACCGCCAGCCTGCGCCAGCGCGATCATCCCGTCGCTCGGCGACGGGTGCGGGCTGAACAGGTGGCACAGTCCCGACACCATCAGCAACAGGATGCTGAGACCGATACCGATACGGGTGTTGTCATGGACAGAACTGGGATGGCGGAACAGCCAGGCGGCGAACAGCACCATGACGACCGGGAGCGCGAAAGCGACGCGGCCGAACAGACCACCGAACGTCCAGGCGTCGAGGGTGCGCGCGACCTGGTCGTTGATCAGGAACCACTCGACGACCGCCCCGGCGATGGCGAGGAGTACCAGGAAGAACGGGAAACCGTCGCGCCGCTCTTCCTTGCTGAGCTTCTCGGGTCCAAGGGCGCGGAAAGCGCCGCCGGTGAGGTGCGCCAGGCCCATCCAGGCACGGATGAGAGGGCTGGGACCCGCGTCCGCAGCCGGGTAGGCGACCGTCTTCTGCTGCGCGGTCTTCGACGCCGGCTTGCGCGCGGTCGACCCGCCGCGACCGGAGTTCCGGGCGCCGGCATTCGGCTTGGTGCTCGTGGCCATGGGCACAACCGTACGTCGTGCCCCCGTCATCCCGCGGTTCCCGCGCCTGAGTTGTGGAAAATCCCGGGGGTCAGCGAACGGTGCGCACCATGGTGTCGGCGTCGTCACGCGATGCGACGGTGACGAAGCCCTCGCTCACGTAGAGCCGGTGCGCGAAGTTGCCGCGCTGGACACTCAGGCTGAGCCGGGCATGCCCTCGGGCGGCCGCCACTCCTCCGATTTCGCGCAGGAGCGCTCGGCCGGCTCCGCGCGCCCGCCACTGCGGGTAGACGCCCAGCGTGAGTTCCGGCACACCGGCCGCGACGAAGCCGCGGCCGGGGGCGTCCGCGGAGAACAGCCGCGCCCAGCACGCTCCGACCGGTACACCCCGGGCGTCTTCGGCCACGCAGCCGAAGTCGCCGGGCCGACGCCAGCCGGTGACGTACCGCGTCACCGCGTGGTCGTCGAGGACGGTCATCCGGGAGCGGGAGCGCACGGGGTTCCAGTTCGCCGCCTCCACCAGCATGTCGGCGAGCACGCGTGCGTCCTCGCCGATCGCCGGGCGGATGCGGAACTGCTCCATGCAGAAACGGTACCCGCCCGGGTGTTTCCGGGGGGTAACGATCCGGGCGGCTACGCCTCGATGACGAGCGGGACGATCATCGGACGGCGGCGGTAGCTGGTGTTCACCCAGCGTCCGACCGTGCGGCGGACGACCTGCGACAGTGCGTGCGAGTCTCGGACGCCGTTGTGGGCCGCTTCCGCGAGGGCGGCGGCGATCTTCGGCTTCACGGCGTCGAAGACCGCGTCGTCCTCGGCGAAGCCGCGGGCGTGCACCTCCGGGCCCGTGACGATCCGGCCGCTGGCGGCCTCCACCACGACGATGATCGAGATGAAGCCCTCTTCGCCGAGGATGCGGCGGTCCTTCAGGTCGGCGTCGGTGATCTCGCCGACGCTGGAGCCGTCGACGTACACGAACCCGAGGTCGAGCTGGCCGACGATACGGGCGACGCCGTCGCGCAGGTCGATGACCGTGCCGTCCTCCGCGAGGATGGTGTTCTTCTCGGGCACGCCGGTGTCCATCGCGAGTCGCGCGTTGGCGACGAGGTGCCGGTACTCGCCGTGGACCGGCATGACGTTCTTCGGCTTCAGGATGTTGTAGCAGTAGAGCAGTTCGCCTGCGGCTGCGTGACCCGAGACGTGCACCTTGGCGTTGCCCTTGTGGACGACGTTCGCACCCAGCTTGGTGAGCCCGTCGATCACGCGGTACACCGCGTTCTCGTTACCCGGGATGAGGCTCGAGGCGAGGATGACGGTGTCGCCGGGGCCGACCTCGATCTGGTGGTCCATGTTCGCCATCCGCGCGAGCACGGCCATCGGCTCGCCCTGGGACCCTGTCGACATGTAGACGATCTGGTCGTCGGGCAGGTCGGCGGCCTTCTTGTAATCGATCAGCACGCCCTCCGGGACCTTGAGGTACCCGAGCTCAGCGGCGATCGTCATGTTGCGCACCATCGAGCGACCCAGCAGAGCGACCCGGCGACCGTTGGCCGCGGCGGCGTCGAGCACCTGCTGCACGCGGTGGACGTGGCTCGAGAAGCTGGCGACGATCACACGGCGGGGCGCACGCGCGATGACGGAGTCGAGCACCGGACCGATGGAGCGCTCCAGCGGGGTGAAGCCCGGAACGTCGGCGTTCGTCGAGTCGGCGAGGAACAGGTCCACGCCCTTCTCGCCGAGCCGCGCGAAGGCGCGCAGGTCGGTGAGGCGGTCGTCGAGCGGCAGCTGGTCCATCTTGAAGTCACCCGTGTGGAGCACGACGCCGGCCGGCGTGGTGATCGCGACGGCGAGCGCATCCGGGATGGAGTGGTTGACGGCGACGAACTCGAGCGAGAACGGCCCCAGCTGCTCGACCTGGCCCTCCTTGACGGTCAGCGAGTACGGCTGGATGCGGTGCTCCTTGAGCTTCGCCTCCACCAGGGCAAGTGTCAGGCCCGAGCCGATCAGGGGGATGTCGCGCCGCAGCTTAAGCAGGTAGGGAACCGCGCCGATGTGGTCCTCGTGGCCGTGCGTGAGGACGACACCCACCACGTCGTCCAGCCGGTCGCGAACCGGTGCGAAGTCGGGAAGGATGAGGTCGACTCCAGGCTGGTCCTGCTCGGGGAAGAGCACGCCGCAGTCGACGATGAGGAGCTTGCCCTCGTACTCGAAGACCGTCATGTTGCGGCCGATCTCGCCGAGACCGCCGGTGGGGATGACGCGGAGCGTTCCGGGTTCGAGCACAGGTGGCTGGGAAACGGGGTTGGGCATGTGCCCTCCTCTTTCTATCTTTCGTGTGTGCGGGGCTTCGCGCGCCCGCGGATGTCTTCGGCCGCCTCGTCGGGCGGCCTGTCAGCGTGTGGTCCCGGCGATCTTCGGGAGCGCTCCGCCCGCGGCCGCGTTGCGGTCGGGGCGGAAGTTGGAGAAGTCGACGCCGGGGATGTCTTTCACCAGATCGAGCTCGTCCTCGATCTGGGCGGCCTCCCACTCCTCCGGTCCGACGAGCGGCAGGCGCACGCGCGGGCTGGAGATGCGGCCGAGGCCGTGGAGGATGTACTTGGCAGCCACCGTGCCGGGCACGTGTGTCATCACCGCGCGCACCAACGGCTCGAGCTTCATGTGGGCGGCGGTCGCCGTGGCCAGGTCGCCCGCGTTCACCGCATCCACGATCTGTCGGTACGGCGTGGCCGCGACGTTCGCCGTGACCCCGATCAGCCCGCTCGCACCGATCGCGAGGTGCGGCAGCACGTTCGCGTCGTCGCCCGAGAAGTACATCAAGTCGGTCTGGTTGAGCACGCGGCTGACCTCGCTGAAGTCACCCTTCGCATCCTTGATCGCGAGCACGTTGGGGTGCTTCGCGATGCGCAGGATGGTCTCGTACTTGATCGGCACACCGGTGCGGCCCGGGATGTCGTACAGGATGACCGGAAGATCGGTCGAGTCGGCGATCATCCGGAAATGGGTCAGGATGCCCGCCTGCGTCGGCTTGTTGTAATACGGCGTGACGACCATGACGCCGTCGGCGCCGGCCTTTTCGCTCTGCTTGTAGAGCTGGATGGCGTGCGCCGTCTCGTTCGACCCGCCGCCGGTGATGATCTTGGCGCGCCCGTCGGCGACCGACTTGCCGACCTCGACGAGACGGAGCTTCTCGTGGTCCGTCAGGGTCGAGGTCTCGCCGGTGGTGCCGGTGACGACGATGCCGTCAGCGCCCGCCCGGATGACGTCGTCGATGTGCTTCTCGACCGCCGCCCAGTCCACTTCGCCGTCGGCGGTGAACGGGGTGACCAGGGCGACGAGCACCTGGCCGAACGGGTTCGCGGAGGATGGCATGCAACCAGGCTATCGGGTCGTCGTCACGCGGTGTCACATTCGCTGCGCTGTGCAGAAGCCGGGCGTAACGTCCCGCCTGTGAACGGATTCGCAGCGCTCGGTATCCTTCTCGGCCTGATCGCCGTCGCCACGGCAGTGGGCCTGCTCTGGCGTGCGACGACGGGTCGCGTCCGATCCGTTCGCGGCGACGACGTGGTCCACGGGGCGGATGTCGGAGCCGGGGCGTTCGGCGGACAGGCGACGCTCCTCCAGTTCTCGACCGAGTTCTGTGCACCCTGCCGGTCGACCGCCCGCGTGCTCGGAGCACTCGCGGACAGCGTCGGGGGCGTCAGCCACGTGGAGGTCGACCTCACGAACCGTCCGGAGCTGGCCGACCGATTCCACATCCTCCAGACGCCCACCACCCTCGTGCTCGACGGCGACGGCACTGTCCGGGCCCGGATCGGCGGCGCCGCTCGAGCGGACGACGTCCGCACCACCCTCCACCGCATCCTCGGGAGCGACCATGTCTCAGCCTGATCCGACCACAGCCGCCCGTGGCATCGACCCGCGATCCCCGCGGTTCGGCGCCGGCATCACGGCGCTGCTCCTCCTCGTCGACCTCTTCCTCTCACTGATCGGAGCCACAGCCGCGTCGGCGATCCTGTTGCTCGCGATCGCCCTGCTCTTCGCCTGGGGCGCGTTCGCTGGCGTGCAACGACATCCCTACGGCGCCCTCTATCGAGCGGTCGTCCGCCCTCGGCTGGCCGCGCCGACAGAGCTCGAGGATCCGGCGCCGCCGACGTTCGCACAGGGCGTCGGACTGTTCGTGACGGGACTCGGGCTCGTCCTCTTCGTCGCCGGCGTGCCCGCCGCGCTCCCCGTGGCAGCCGCCCTCGCGTTCGTTGCGGCTTTCCTGAATTCGGTCTTCGGTTACTGCCTGGGCTGCCAGCTCTACCTGCTGCTGGTCCGAGCGCGGGTGATCCGCCGCCGCGCGGCAGTCTGATCCTCCGCGAGAAACCGGCCTAGCCCGTCCCCAGCCGGGAATCCGCCGAGCACCGGGTGACGGTGTCGGAGCCCGTCAGTAGTGTGGGTCGGGCCCGGCCGCGCACGGCGGCCGCGCGTCCGAGGAGGCCTCCATGGCAGTCACCAGCGAATCCACCACCGTCTGGAACGGCGATCTCACGAGCGGTTCGGGGACGGTCACACTCGACTCCTCGCACGCCGCCGAGCTCGCGGTCAACTGGAAGGCGCGGTCCCAGGGCGGCGCGGAGGTCACCACGCCGGAGGAACTGCTCGGCGCGGCGCACGCCGCCTGCTTCTCGATGGCGTTCTCCAATGTCCTCGCCCAGTTCGGCAACGCACCCGAGAGCATCGAGACCACGGCGGCCGTCACCTTCGACCCGGCACAGGGGATCACCGGCAGCCACCTGCAGGTGAGCGCCCGGGTCCCCGGGCTGTCGGACGACGACTTCCAGCGTCTCGCCGATGAGGCGAAGCGCACCTGCCCCGTCTCGCGCGCGCTGATCGGCATCCCGATCACGCTCGACGCCGCCCTGGTCTGAGCGGCGGCGCACCGACATGAGGGTGCTCCTCGCCGGCGCCTCCGGGATGATCGGCAGTGAGCTGCGGAGCCAGCTGGCCGCCGCCGGACACGACACCCGGCGATTGGTGCGAGGCGAGCCGGCCACGCCGGACGAGTTCCTGTGGAACCCCGCGGAACGCTCGGTGGCCGTCGACCTGTTCGAGTGGGCCGACGGCGTCATCAACCTGTCCGGATCCTCGCTGCAGCATCTGCCGTGGACCCGCGCCACCAAGCGCCGCATCCTGTCGTCGCGGCTCCAGGCCACCGGCACCCTCGCCGAGGGAATGCGTCGCGCCGACAAGCCGCCGACGGTGTTCGTCAGCGGCTCTGCCGTCGGTTACTACGGCGACCGGCCGGGCCAGCGGCTGACGGAGTCGGCCGGCAAGGGCACCGGATTCCTCGCGGATGTCGTCGACTCCTGGGAGGCGGCCGCCCGGCTGGCGCCCTCAGCCACGCGCGTCGTGCTCGCACGCACGGGCGTCGTGATCGGCCGAGGGGGCGCTCTCACTCCGCTGCTGCCGCTCGCGAAGGCGGGCCTGGCCGGTCCTCTGGGCTCCGGACGCCAGCACTGGCCGTGGATCAGCCTCCACGACGAAGCGGCAGCGCTCGTCCACCTGCTCGGCTCCACCCTCGACGGACCGGTGAACCTCGCCGGTCCGACCCCCGCGACGGCGGGCGAGCTGGTCAGGGCACTCACCCAGGCGGTACGGCGGCCCTACTTCCTGCCTGTCCCCCGTTTCGCGATCGAACTGGCGCTGCAGGATGCGGGACGCGAGCTGCTGCTCGCCGACCAGCTGGTCGTGCCTCAGAAACTGCAGGACGACGGTTTCGAGTTCCGCGACCGCACGATCCAGGATGCCATGGACCGGCTGATGGAGGTGCGCGCGGCCTAGGCCGCCGGCTGGCTCAAGCCGCCGACTGGCCGCCGGTCTTCGCCGCCGCGCGCTCCAGCCGGATCGCCTGACGGAGCGCTCCTCGCGCGCGGCGCCGATCCCCCGAGGCGTCGTACGCCAGCCCCAGCCGGAACCATGCGCGCCAGCTCTCGGGCGCAGCCTCCACCTCGGCGCGGTACTGCGGGAACTGCTCGTCCGCCGCATCCCGCAACGGCCGACCGCTGGCCCGGGTCGGGAGGTCCTCCACCGGTAGGTTCCCCTCGGCGTCCAGCTGTCGCACCAGCCGCTCGGTGCGTGCGCCGAACAGCAGCTCTCGGCCGATCGCCCACGCGGCGATCACTGGAAGCACGAAGAGGGCGATCCCCATGACGATCCCCACGGGTTGGCCGGTTGCGATCAGCAGCACCGCGCGCTGTGTGACCAGCACCAGGTACACCAGCAGCAGCAGGGCCATGAAGATGGCGGCCAGGCGGTTCCTCATCGCGTGCGCCCGCTCACCGGGTCAGGTCGGTGCCGTCGTTGCCGGCATCCCGCACCGTCCGTCGGGGCGGCTCGCCGTTCGGCTCCGCGATCCCGAGGTCGATCAGCTTGTCGAGGCCGACGGTCACACCGACCGCGGAGGCAGCGGCGCGCAGGGCGAGCATGATGCCCACTTCGTATGCCTCCGGCCCGATGGTGTCGTGGCGGATGGTGAGCTGCTCGCCCGCGCCACCGAAGATCACCTGTTGCTGCGCGGAGACGCCGCGCATCCGGAGGCTGTGGATGGGCACGCTCGCCACCTGCTGCCCGCGGGCGCGCTGGTCGGAGTGCGGCGCCTCCACGGGGCCTTTCGCGGCACGTGCGGCGCCGATCAGCTCGGCGGTGCGCACGGCCGTCCCCGACGGTGAATCCACCTTGCCCGCGCCGTGCGTCTCGATGATCTCGATGGAGTCGAAGAAGCGCGCCGCCACCGACGAGAAGGCGGTGCCCAGCGCGGAGCCGAGCGAGAAGTTGGGGATGACCACCGCTCCGCGGCCCTCGTGCTGCGCCACGCGTCGCTCCAGGTCGAGGATGCGGTCCGCCGACCATCCGGACGTTCCGACCAGCACGTTGAGCCCGTTATCGACAGCGAACGCGACGATCAGGGGGCTCACCTGGGGCAGCGTCATGTCGACCAGCACATCGGCGCCCAGCATGTCTTCCAGCGGCGAGTGGGAATCGAGCTGCGCGACCAACTCCAGGTCGTCCGCCTGCTCGATGAGGCGGACCGCCACGCTTCCCAGTTTTCCGGTCGCCCCGGCGACGGCCACGCGAATGCTCACCCGCCCAGCCTACCTGCGGCGCCGCCGTGATCCTCCGGGCTCCTCCGGTTCACCCGGCTACGCTGGGGCGATGGTGTCTTTCGCAGACGTCGCCGTCACCGACGCGACCGCCCACCGGATGCTGTCCGACTACTTCGCCGAGCGCGCCGAGACCTTTCCCTCCGCGCAGGGCGCGTACCGCACCGCTTTTCCCGACCCAGGCCAGTTCCTTGCGCCCAACGGCGTCTTCCTCCTCGCCTACGACGACGGCGTGGAGGTGGGATGCGGTGGGGTCCGCGAGCTGCCCGTCCCGCTGACGGACACCGAAGACGACAGGCCGGTCGTGCGCTACGAGATCAAGCACCTCTGGGTCTCACCCCCACGCCGCGGCAACGGTTACGGCCGTGCCATCCTGGCCGAGCTTGAGCTGCGCGCTCGCGGATTCGGGGCGACCGAAGTCGTCCTCGACACCAACGAGAGCCTGGAGGCGGCGGGGCGGCTGTACCGCTCCCACGGCTACGAGAGCATCCAGCCGTACAACGACAACCCCAACGCGACCGACTGGTTCCGCAAGCCGCTCCAGCCGCTCACCTGAACGTTCGGGCCGCGCGACCTACACCGGCTGGAGTTCGGGGAGGCCGGTGCGCAGCTCGACCGGCAGGTGGCCGAGATCGTTGTGCACGACCAGCACGGGAGGCTTCGCCGACCGCACCCGGATGATCGTCAGGCCGCAGTTGGCCTGGTTGAGTCCCAGCCAACGCCAGTCCGGGGCGTCGAAGACGTGCCGCACGAACCATCCGATCACGAAGTTGTGGGTGACCAGCAGGTCGTGCCGGTCCCCCATCGCTGGGGTCAGGAACTCGTGGACGGCGTCGTCCATCTGAGCGTGCCCGGCCTCGATCTCCGCCTCCGTCACCGGACCGAAGAACGACTCGAACGCCTTCGGCATGTCCGGAGTCGGACCCGACGGGATGCAGTCGAACAGCAGGTTCGACGGCTGCGGATCCAGCGCCGGCATCCGCTCCGCCATGATCGCTGCGGTCTCGGTCGCGCGGTTCAGCGGCGAGTGGTACATCGACGTGAACGGGATGCCGCTCAGGCGTTCCGCGATCAGTTGTGCCTGGCGCTTCCCGCGGGGCGAGAGCGGGCCGTCCGGCATCCCGTGCTCGGCGTCCTGCTGCTCGCCGTGACGCACCAGGTAGATGTAATGGGGCACGAAGTGGACCTTTCGGTGGTGGAGCGGAAGGGGCGGATCAGGGAGCGAGACCGGCGAACATGTCGTCGGTGACGCTCCCCACCGCAGCGACGGAGATCGGCCGACCCGCCAGGTCGGCGGCGAGGTCGCGCACATCGTCGACGGTGACGAGGTGGAGTCGGCGGAGGCTCTCATCCAGGTCGGCGAACTCGCCCAGGGTGATCTCCGCCCGGCCGAGTCGGGACATGCGGGTGTCCGAGTCCTCCAGGGCCAGGGCTGCACCGCCGGAGAGCTGGCCGACCGCGCGGCGCAGCTCGTCGGCGCTCACGCCTCCGGACGCCAGCCGCCGCAACTCGTCGAGCATCAGGTCGGCGACCTGGCGCGCCTTGGCGGGCGCACATCCCGCATAGAGGCCGAACACGCCGGCGTCCGAGTAGGAGCCGGAGAACGAGTAGACCGCATAGGCGAGGCCCCGACGCTCGCGAACCTCCTGGAACAGGCGGCTCGACATGCCGCCGCCCAGGACGGAGTTGAGGACGCTCATCGTCGTCCGGCGCTCGTCGGTCGCGACGATCCCGGGCATCCCGATGAAGAGGTTGGCCTGCTCGGTGGGGCGCTGGACCGTCACGATCGCGGTGCCGCGCTCGATGTCCACAATGGTGCCGGCGCGACGCTCGACGGGCTGGGCGGCGAGGCTCAGGTCGCAGCCGGCAGCGACGAGCGAGCGCTCGACACCAGCGACCAGCAGGTCATGGTCGACCGCGCCGGCCGCGGTGACCACGAGGTCCTGCGGCCGGTAGTTCGCCCGGTAGTGCTCCCACACGCCGTCACGGGTGGCGGCACGGATCGTGTCCGGGCGGCCGCCGATCGGCCGGCCGAGGGGATGTGCGCCGAGTACGGCCTGGAACATCCGCTCGCTCGCGACATCGCCGGGGTCGTCCTCTGACATCGACAACTCTTCGAGGATGACGCCGCGCTCGTTCTCGAACTCGGACGGATCGAGGACCGACGAGGTCAGCATGTCGCCGAGCACCTCGACCGCCATGGCGAGGTCGCGATCCTGCACCTTGGCGTAGTAGCAGGTGTACTCCTTGGCGGTCATCGCGTTGTGCTCGCCGCCGACCGAGTCGAAGGACACCGCGATGTCGAGCGCGGTGCGCGTCCGGGTCCCCTTGAAGAGCAGGTGCTCCAGGAAGTGCGTCGACCCGAGCGAGCCGGGATGACCCGAGTTCCCGTCGCTCTCGTCGCGGGAGCCGACCGCGACCCAGTAGCCGAGCGTGGCGCTGCGCGCGCCGGGAACCTGCTCGCTGAGGATGCGGACACCGCTCGGAAGGATCGTCCGGCGGACCAGCGCTTCGCCGGAAGCGGCGAAGGTGAGGTCGGCCACACCGAGCGGGAGGTCGACTGCGCTGTTCATCCCCTCCACCCTACGCCAGGCGAACACGATTGCCGGTTCTCCAAAACGAGGACAAACAGACTCGTCTGTCTACTGCTA
>Ga0256775_1000125_pt1 | contig 15900 bp, 14 predicted proteins | sample MC6MC0926MT_FD_186036 | JGI IMG/M metagenome (GOLD analysis project Ga0256775, IMG submission 186036) | Metatranscriptome of enriched soil aggregate microbial communities from Iowa State University, Ames, United States - MC6-MC0926-MT... | ecosystem: Environmental > Terrestrial > Soil >...
CAGCGCGAGCGGCTCCTCGAGCGTCTGGGTGGTCGCCTCGTCGACGGAAAGCTGACGATCGCCGCATCCGAGCACCGCGCACAGCTGCGCAACAGGGAGGCCGCGCGCGCTCGGCTGGCCGACATCGTGGCCGACGCCCTGCGGCCGCCCGCGGCACCGCGACGACCGACGAGGCCGAGTCGTGGCGCCAGGGAACGGCGCCTGGATGCGAAGAAGCGGCGCACGGACATCAAGCGGCTACGTCGCCCTCCTCACGACTGAGCGTCTCGGGATTTCGGGCGGAGCACCCACGGACCGTGACAGGAGACGTAGCCTCGCATCGTGAAAACGAAGTGGTTGTTCCTCGTCATCGGGATCGTGCTCGTCCTCATCGGACTGCTGTGGACGCTTCAGGGGTTGAACGTGCTCGGCGGTTCCGTCATGAGCGGATCGCCGGTGTGGGGCACCATCGGCCCCATCGTGCTCATCGCCGGCGTCGTGCTGATCATCGTCGCGCTGGTACGTCGGCGTCGGCGCTCAGACACCTGACGACCCTCGGCCTCTCAGAGAGGTGGATGCGGTGGCCGGGGGATGAAGCGGACGACCGCTCCTCCCCCGCACCGCCTCGGTGGGTTGGGGCAGACGCGCCGGCTTCCCGTGAGCATCCGGACGAGGAAGACGATGGCCGCGATGATGAGGAGCACGATCCCGACCCAGAGCAGGAAGTTCAGGGACGAGACGAACCCTCCGGTGAGCAGGAGGATGATGGCGATCACAGCGATGATGATGAGCAGGATATTCATCAGTTGACCCTTTCTGGTCGGGGGTTGATGGCTCCACGCAACCACCGGCGAGGATGGGGCGCCTCACCCCTAGGGGTGTAATGTGCGGCCATGTCGGCAGCCCCGGACTAGCAACGAAGCCGTTCACGATCGCCCTCGTGGACGACTACGACGTCGTGCTGCTGGGCCTCGCGCACATGCTCGATGGCTTCCGCGACCGGCTGGTCGTCGCCGAGATCGACGCGAACGCCCCGCTGGATGAGCCGATCGACGTCGTCCTGTACGACGCGTTCGCGCAACCGGAGTCCGGTCACGCGCAGATCGGCGAGCTCGTGCGGAACCCCCGAGCCCGCCACGTCGTCGTCTACACGTGGAACTTCCATCCCGAACTCATCGAGAGCGCCAGCGCGCAGGGCGTCCACGGCTACCTCTCGAAGACCCTCACAGCCTCAGAGCTGGTCGCCGCCCTCGAAGCCGTGAACTCCGGCCAAATCGTGGTGAGCGACTCCCCCGCGCGAGCCCGCAGCGCCGAGGAACTCGACTGGCCCGGCAAGGAGGAGGGCATCACAGACCGCGAGTCCGAGATCCTGGCCCTCATCACGCAAGGCAAGAGCAACGCGGCCGTCGCCGAGCTGACGTACCTCAGCCCGAACACGGTCAAGTCGCACATCCGCAGCGTCTACCGCAAGATCGGCGCCAGCAGCCGGACGCAGGCGGTGTTGTGGGGAGTGGAGCACGGGTTTACGCCGGACCACCGGCGGATGGAGCGGTGGGTTGGTGGGGGTTGAGGAACGCTTCGAGCGACGTCCCGCGGCCGGCTATCGAGGATATCGCGACTCACGCGGAGGCCTTCATTCCGCGTCGTTGTCGGCGGCATCGACGGAGCCCCAGATGCGCTCGCCGCCGACAGCCCAGGAACAGCCGATCGCACGAGCGCAGGCGAACGGGGTAGAAATGAGGATCGTTTCACCGGACGCACACGCCGTCGGTCAGCTAGGAGGAACTGCTGACGAGGCGTGGTTACCCTGGCGCACTGGCATCTTCTTCGGGAGTGGCCGGCTCTCGCGCTCCAGCCGCCTCGGCGTCGTGCAGAGCATTCCAAAAGGGGATAAAGACGAGCTTTAAGGTGAGCCACCAGAGATACACGCTAGTGCCTGAGGAGAAAACGGAGTCGCCGATTAGCCCGTGTGCGACCTCGTTCCGGAGGTTGGGGCCGATGGGCCCACACAATAGGGCTCGCAATTCGAACGCAAGGTCCTCTCCGAAGATGTCGACCACACACTCGTTCTCCATGAGAGCGGAGAGCCCAACCTCGTTCTCGGTGCCTTGGGAACCTATTACGCTTGTCCGCTGTCCTGCATTCGCGAAATGGTGTCGCACGAGCGCTTCTAGAGCAGGGACGAGGATGTGCACTGCAACTCCGAAGTCTCCGCTGTATCCATAGTGGAGGCCTCGTGCGAACATCCCTTCGTGGGTGCTCGGGACAATGGCGCTACCCGCGGCGAGGGCCTGGAAGTCGCCGATGTTTATTCGATGATCCGTGGACAGCTGCCTCCAAGCGCTCGGCACCACGATGCCACCGAGGAGGTTAACACGCATCTGGTAGTGCTGGATCATCCCTTCCCACGTCGAGGCCTTCTCGTCGTATATCGTGTCGTCGTCGCTCGTGGGTGAGCGGTACACGGTACGCCCATCGGCGCTAAGGGTCCGCCGCCCGAACAGCGCGGAGAGAGGAAAGTCCCGGGCACGCTGCTCCGCTCCCGCTCGTGCCTCCGCCAGGCTGGCGAATGGCTGAATACCGGCGAAGCGGCGTAGAGCCTCGAGTGGATCGTCGTCACGAATACTGAGAAGCAACTGGGTAATGTGTTCGCCTAGGTCACCGCCGCCCACTGTGAAGGCCGTCATTTGCCCGATTGCCGCCGCACCACTCTCCCGGATCCGACGAGCAAGCTCGTCGGCTAATGCAGTAGCGCCGAGGCGCTCGCGGGCCCGACGTGGCAGAGTGCGCAGGACCTTGAGCGCCATCTCCAAATGGATGGATGCGCGGAAGGACTCAGAACTGTCGGCTTCGGCAATCAGCAGCTCGACAATCGCGAATGTAGCGTCCTCAGCGGGTTCGGGATCGCCAGCAAGCCGATACCAACTCGCCGCCACCTCCAGCGTGTGCTGAGCGGCAATCGACTGGGCGCCTTCAGCATTCGAGGCAAGGTGTGCGGCGATGGCTGCCGCATGTTGGCTGCCAAGTCGATGGTCGGCAAGCATGCGCGCTGCTCGCACGGCCAGACCGCCGTCGGAGGACGTGGTAGCTGCTTCGATGAGTTGGCGCTCGATCTCATCGAGTTGCGCCGACGCGACACCCCGGAAGCGTACGCCCACCGCGAGTCCACGGTCCCACTGCTCTGCGGCGTGCATTAATGCCTCGCTCGTCACTCCGTGGTCGGCCAACGCTTGGAGCTGCGCGACATGTCGAGCTGGGCGAAGGGCGGAATTTCCAGCGATCGCGGCGACGTCAAAAACACGACTGCGGAGCACGAGACCCGGGATAGCATCAGCGAGCTCAGCGAGCACCGAGATGTCCGCCTCGGAGAAGTCAGCAGGAATTGCGCTACGCCGGTCACCGAATGTAGCAAAAGGGCCGTAGGGGTTGGTCCAGTCGTTCCCGTTCGGCATAAACCATGCGACAGCAGCTAGTAGTCCAGCGATGTAGCGGACATCCTCGCCAACATCGGCATCGTCTGCGATCTCCCTCAAGGCACTACCCATAAGGAGTGTCCCCATGTGATCTTCCGCCAGCGCGGTCTGGAGCACTGAGTTGCGCACGGCGATCTGCCAGCGAGAACCGTCGGGCGATGTCATTTATCTAGACTATGGGTGGTCGCTGACATCGTTACGGCGATCTGAGATCGATGCGGTCCACTAGGGCCATCAGTCGATAACCGCGCCAAACTGTCCAGGCATCAATCGGTAGCTATGCTGCCTCGCAGCGGCGGTCGAACAACGACCATCCGTGCTTCAGCAGTCGGTACGAGGCCAAGAACGGGTCAGCGACGTGCTCCGGGCTCCCCGGGGCTTTTCCCTCACCGACGCCCGCGCGTCGGTCACGCGGCCCAAAGCTCGTCCGCTGGAAGAGTGACCACCCAAGAACGTGAGCTTCAGCGCTCATCTCCAGCCACATGCCACGCACGGCCTCGCGAGACCTCTCATCCGCGAAAGCATGATCGGCGGCGGCGTCAATCACGTCAGTAAGAATGAGGGATGCACCAGTCTTCCTGGCCGATGCGACCTCCGCGCCGCGCTGACTCAGCCAAAGTTGCTGTTCGCGGAGGCGCGCTCGGTCGTTGGCCTGTAATTGACTGCCGTTCAGGAAACGGTAGTGCTCCTCCCTCTGCTCGTACATCTCGGTCAGCACGGTCAAGCCTCGCTCCCGGCGCTCGTCACGCTCCTCAGGCCCCAAGATCCACGAGCCTTGTGATGCGTAGACCAGCGATCCTCGAAGCACAGCGAAGTGAGATGACGGGGCCAGCTGCTTCGCCCAGATCGCGTCGAGCCCAAGTCGAAGGTGTTCACCAGCCAGAACGAGAGACATGCGTGCAAGTTGGCTGATCGCCATGTGCGGGAAGACCTCGTCATCGATCGCGGGCTCAGTTCCATCCTAAGGCTGCTCGACACGGTGGGCTCTGAGTCGCCAACCATCAAGCTCTACCGCAGTGTCAAGCATCTGTGCGAGAGCTACGCGCTGCGCGTCGGTTATCGCCATGTTGGGCACCGTACCAACCGATGCTGCCGTCCAGCTTCGCGCTGGTCTAGCCTTTGAGAGGTCAGGACTTCCACGTCCCGTCAGGATTCGGCAGGCTTACGCGCGTGTCCACTTCGAGATCACGAAACAGCGGGGCCAAGAGGGCGCGCACGAGAACCCCCTGCTGCTCTTGGAGTCCGATCGCGTCGACACGGATGGACTCCGTGTAGTCGGCACCCTGGTAGCTAGGTGGATAGCCCGTCTGCGCGCTGATCGCCGCGGCCTTCTGGAGCCTTGAGATCAGCACCGAAACGAGCCACGAGCCGCGGAATTCGCACTCTGCAGCGACTCCGGCCAGTAGAGCGACCGCCTCAGCCATCCAGAACGCCAGACTCTGGTCTTCGATACGACGCGTGGACCGTTGATCCGTAATGACCCCGCGGAAGATGACCTCAAGCGCTCCCGATTCGAAGTGATGCACCTCAACGTCGGGCAGCTGCCCTTCCAATTCGTTACTCGCTAGACCGATTCCCCGCTGCACATGAGCCGCCTGGTAGGCATCCACCACACTCAGGCGTCGCTGACCATAACCAGGCTGAGGCAGCCTCGCCGCGGCCTCCTGAGTGATCCGGACAATTCGCTGTCGGTTCGCTTCCCGTACAAGCGAAACTGCCATCTCACGTGGGGCACCAATAGGGCGTGCGACGAAGTACAGTGTCGCGCGGCCCTCGGCGTGGTCCTGGCTGCGGAGCTCGTCGAGTCGCTCGATCAAATCCTCCTCTCGCTGCGCGCGGGCGGCCAGCATACGGCGCACTTCCTCATCTGAGAGAAAGTGCCGGGTCCGCTCTCCGCGACCGTAGTAGCGACCATCGACCTGGTGCGGAGCATCCGGACTGGCCGGAATTACGACCGCCAGGTAGCCCACGGAAGGGTCGGCGACGGTGCGGATTTCGCGAATGCGCACGGCGAGTGGCGGCTGCAGCCTAGTGAGGGCGATCTGCTCCAGCTTCTCGACTGCATTGGCGAGCGGGACGGGAGCGGCATGGAACGTGCCAGCCTTCTTGTCTTCTGCGACGCCGATGACGAGTACCCCGCCATCGTTTGCGAAGCTGGCAATGTCGCGCGCGGTCTCTTTCCGCTCGCCGTCAGTGTCGCCAGTGATGGCCTTGGCGTCCGTCCAGTGAGACTCGGCGAAGGTTCCTTGGGCGAGCGCCGCCGTGACCGCCTCTTCGTTCGCCGGCACCCAGAGCTGTCCAGTGATGTCAGTAGCCACCCGCCCGCCTTCCCGCAGTCGTCACCGGCACTCTATACAGTCCTACTCTTCGGCGTGCTCGGCGGCCCCCTACTCCGGTCCCGGCTGGGACGATTCCCGTGCAGTGCAGAATAGAGATAGCTGAGTGGAACGACGGAGGACGCTCAATGTCTGATGCAAGCGGGGTGGGTGGCGCCGCCAACGAGTTGGGCAGCCGGCATCGAGCCGGCGTGGCGGCCTACCTCGCAGTGTATGGCCTGGTCGACAGACCGCTGCTCGGACGCCCCGGAGCGATTCCAGTGAGCCTTAGCTTGGAGGCCGGGGAGGCAGTCGACGACATCGTCTGTCGAATGTCGAACGGGACCGGCTGGTTCATCCAGTGCAAGCGCACCGCTGGCAACAATGCTGCACTACGGGCGGCCGCTGGCCAGTGGGCACAACAAGCTCCAGACCGAGAAGATCGCGTCGCCTTGATATCCCGCCGTCTCCAAGGGTTGTTAGACGGTCTGCAATATCGAATCGAGCAAGCCAACCGCGGCGACCCCATCAGCGAGAGTGCAAGACGAGCCGTCGATACCTTCACGAGGGTTCTTCGTGAAGAAGGCGCCAAAGACGCGGACAAGCTTCTTGGCCAGGTGCAACTTCTTCAGTGGCGCGTAGAGGAAGCGGGTGACCCAGACCTTGAAGCAGGTATCGCGATGCTCGCCGGCACCATCGTCCCGGACGGGCAAGCTGCCCACGCATTCGAGGTACTTCGAGACCGAATGCAGCTTGCCGGCGGACGCCGCGAGACTACGACCGCGCGACAGTGGATCGCTTGTCTAGTCGAGGCAGGCCTAGAGGTCTTCGCCGACGGATACGGCACCCGGGGTGCGCGAGAGCGCGCGCGCCAGCTTGCTGTTACTGATTATCGAGCGATGCTCGCGGCCCGCAAGAACCGCCTCGACTTATCCGCACTGGTGACCGACGTCCCGGAGGTTGAAGTGGAAGATGCACTGAATCGCTGGGAGGTCTCTTGGGACGCGAGTGACCATGGCCAGGTCAGCAAGACTGAGGTAATCAATGTCGTCCGCGCCACTCCACGATTCGTCATCGCCGGGCTCCCTGGCATGGGCAAGTCCGAACTTATGCGGCAAGTCGCGGCGCATGTCGCCGACGAAGCCCTCGCCCCAGTGCCGATTCACGTCGACCTACGTCACATCACTGCAGACGTTCACACCTCAATCGACGTCACCCTAGATCTCCTGCTTGATTGGCCCTCTCGCTCCGTCACGGGCCAAGAACCGAACGCGCTCAAGAGCGCATTAGTCGACGCTGTTCGCGACGGAAATGCCATCCTTCTGATCGACGGACTCGATGAGGCCCAGCGGGCGCGAGGGCAAGTTGCCGCGGGCCTTGCACGCCTGCTCGTGGAACTGCCGGGTCAGACTGGACTGATCCTCACCACGCGCGACAGTGGCCTTTCCGCCGCGAACCAACTCCAACTCCCCGTGGTCCGCCTGGAAACCCCGGGCAACTTGCTCGGGGCCATGAACGAGCTCATGAAGGCTCTTGCACCCCCGTCGAATCAGTCGGGCGTCGAGGAGTGGATTGCGACGAAACGAGACGAACTGGAGGCTGCTTTCCAGACGCATGAGGAGATTTGGAAGGTCCCCCTGCTGGCCACCCTCGCGACCGTCCGACTCGCATCAGGGCGTACCGCTGCTACTTCGGTGGCCGTACTCCTGAATCAGGTCATCGAGGACAGCGTCACCGAATGGGAACTGCGCAAGGCCGCAGGACGTGATGACCTCGATCCCGCGCTACGTCCCGAAATGCTACTGGCCGGCTTCACCGCCATAGGTCACGAATTGACGGGTGTTGGCTCAATCACGTTGGCGAAGGCCGACGCCGCCGTTCGAGCCTCGCTACACGATTGGAGCCTTCCCGCGCCCGTCGAGAGAACAATCGCCGCCCAGATCCTCACCTTCTGGGACGACCGGGTCGGCGTGTTCGTCGACAATGGTGGCGGCATAATGCCCCGCAGCCGTCAGTTCTCTGAACTCGCTGAGGTTCGCTGGTTGACAGACAAAGATGAGACGGCCCGCCGCGACTGGCTCCTTCGTGTGATCAACGACGAGGGCTACGAGAACGCCGTCTCACTCGCTACTTCAATTGATCCGGTGGTGCGAGCCGCTCTCATCGAGGCGGCGAGTCGCGAAAGCGGCAATGCTTCGCGGGACCGCGCGGCCACATGGCTCGCCAAGCTATGGACGACTTGGCCCGTCGATCTCGGAGAGCAGCTGGAGGTGATCGACGTACTCGCTGACGCGGCGGAGGATCGGTTGCCTCCCACCATCGATGCTGAGGGAATCCTCCGGACTCTCGAGGCTAACCGGCACCGATCGGACGGTGGAGGCTGGGCTTTTGCGCTCTCGCTGGTTAGCGCGCCTCGACATCCGGAAACGGATTCACACCGCCAGAAACGTCTCGATGCGCTTGAACTCTCGTCTGGCCGGCGCTCAATTGTCACCGCCCTTAGCGGTCTCATAGATGCGCGACAGCAGGCCCGTCCGCTCGACTCCAAGACACTCGCTGCGGTGAATGAGATCATCAATATCCCACTTCCTCCCGAACCCGATTCTCGTTTCGACGAAGCGGGCGTCCTCGTGATCGACTCCTCGTTGACATACGTGACTGGCGTCGGCGACATCGCCGAACGGACCATTGAGTTTCTCGGGCAAATGAGCCCCGGGACACCCGATGCCCTGTACCGCATCGGGCGACGTCAGTCGATGGGGCAGTATGAGCGCATCAACAGACGCCTATCCGCGCTGGGCTATCGCGACCCGGAACCACTGGCTCCAGGAATCGTGTTCCCCCCGGAGTGGAGAGCGGTGCATAACGACCACGACGGTTTCGGATGGCTTCTGCGCGAACTCGAAACGCTCGTACCGCCCGCGGATGATCAAGAAGATGCTTCATGGCGATACTCCGAGCTCGGCCGACTAATCGCGGCGCTCGGCTACAACCGCACGGGAGTGCAAGGCTTCCTCCGCGCGGCCGAGGAGGAAAGCGCCATTCTCAAAGTGTGGCTGTCCGCACACATCGAAGGCTTCTCGTTAGATCCGAATCGTCTCGCTCGGCAGGCCAAGCAGCTCCTTGCGGCTCCAGATGCTGAGGCAGCGATAGACAGCATCGTCTATGGACGACGTCAGCCAGAGGAAGAGCCAGGGCTGATTAGTGAGGCAACCGCGATGGCTCTCGTTCCGGCGTTCCGGTCGTTCTCGGAGTGGATAGTGAATAGCAGCTTTCTCCTGCTCACGAAAACTCGGTACCCGAAGGTCGCGGTGTCTCTCACAGAACTTCCCGGTCGGATGTCGTGGCACAGCGAATACGAACGCAGCGTCGCGATCCTTCTGAACTCGGACGAAAAAGAGGTCGCAGTCACCACGATGATCGTCTCAGCCAACACGGCAATCCGTGCGGCCGCGGGTGCGATTCTTCGCGCAGGTTACGTTAAGCGTCCCGATCTTCTGGAAGGGCTGCGCTTCGATCTGGATGGTCAGGTCCGGTATCGCTCCGGCGGCGACCCACTTTCCGCCAAGGAATGGACATGCCCTTGGTGCGAAGCGGTCAATTCACCTCACCGGACCTCTTGTTCGCAATGCCACCTCACAGCATCCTGGCGGTAGCCAGTCGCCCCAGGCCGGTTGGCTACCGCTTCGAAAACCTGCCCTAATCCACTGCGCCGATGAGCTCGGCAGAGACGGGGGCCCTGGAGGCGGCCGTGCCGTAGACGATGGCAAGGCCGTATGCTGCCCGCCATTCCTTCGGCTCAAGCGCGCCGACAAGCAATTCCAACAGCTCTCCGCCATATGGATCCGTCGCAGTCTTAACCAAAAGTCCGTTCCACGGAAGCGAGTGGAGTGAACCCAAGACTCCGATCTCGCGGCTGCCGTACGCCGGAACGTAAACGTCTTCTAGATCCTCGATGACAGCGGACAACGCGGAGGTGGCGGCGGCCTCATCAGGCATGGCGGCGAGCTTTCCACGTAACACCTCAGCGACTGAGACAGCGTCCATGTTGGCAGGATCCTCCGCCTCGACGGTGCGTAAGTGGCCAAGATGGACTTCATTGGCCAGTCTGCTGTGTACAAGAAGGAATACCGCTGTCACGCCTGCCCTAGGAGTGCCGGCCAGAGCTGATTTCAGTACGTTACGAATACGCGTGTGGAAGGTTTTGTCGACTGACGCCGAGGTTGCGAGCCCCGACGCAACTACGCGAAGATCAAGCGGCACCGGGCCTTCGACGGCTCGCAACGCAACTCCTACAAGCCGACGATGCAAGTTTGGTGTTGCGATGGCCAGTCCGTCATCAAGCAGTGCGCCAGCGATCTCTGGCCCGATTGGACATAGCCATCCCGCCCAGGTCGAGCTTCGATCAATTGACTCGACTACGTCCACAACAAGTTCTCGGCGATGGTCTGGTCCGTTGGCGAAAACCGCTCCAGCGACAAAGACCCACGTGTTCCGCCAGTGAGGGCTCGGCGCAGTGGCGACGAGGCGCTGACGAAGTTCTTCGTCTGAAGCGCTCATAAGAGCTCGCGCGGCCATCAGTTCTTGAAGGCTCCGGACTTCGAACGCCACGCTATCGTCCTCTGCGGGCACGAGGAGTACCAGCCGTTCCGTCGTCGCCTGCATCACTTGTTCAGCTATTCTGTGCCGCGTCAAACCGGCATCATGGCCCAGCTCCGCTAGACGACGCTCCACCAGGCCTCTGAGTTCGGCCATCGTAAGGAGGGCGCGCGCATCACCAGACTGTTCACTCTGAATCTGGAGGGCGCGGCCGGCGGCCTCGTGCACGTAGACGATCAGTGGCTTCTGTTGGGTGAGCAGGACTGCGAGGTTCGTGTTCTTGGCACACTCACGCTCGTACACAGTGTCGAAGTATCGCGAAAACAGCTGATATTTGTCCGCCGGAAGAACTCCCGCGCGCTCCAGGATGATCGTCATGATCAACACCTGCAGAGGAGTTTTCATCAGACGAAGCATGGCGGGCAAGCCGACCTGCTTTTCGAATGATCGCACCAGCTGGTCGCGACGATCGAGGTCATCGGAAAGGCGGCGCTCGGTCACAAGGCGCCCATACGCGGCGGCTTCTTCTGCCTCGAGGTAAGTCAGGTCGAGCTGCTGGAAGTACGCCGGCATTAGCCGCTCCGTGTAACCGGTGGGTCGCGTCGTGAGTACGACCAGAAGGTCTGCATCGTCCCGTTCTGCTTCCTCCACGAACTGCTTGATCTCGTCTAATACTCGCGGGCGAATGTCTGGCGCTGTCACTTCATCGAGGCCGTCGAAGATTACCGCACACGGCCAATGCGTGAGCCACCGCTTCAGAGTATGGGGCTTAATGTCGAGGCCGGCTCGGTCGCTGACACGCTGGCTTACCCACCGGAGCAGGTCGATGCCCCCGTCTGGGAGGAGGGCGTCGGCGAACTCAGCTAAATCGACGCGCATGGGCCAACGCTTGCCGCGCGGCGCTGTGACCTGGATCCGCCTAAGCGCTATTCCCGTGCCCTCGACGACCTCCTCTTCGGTCGGGGTGAGCACCTCGTCGCTCGTGAAGGCAGCCCTTAGAGCCTGAGTGACGAATCTGGTGACCGTACTCTTTCCGCTACCCGCCTGACCCGTCAGCACCAAATGCCGCCGTCGGTCTGTGAGCATAGAGGGCTTTAGCACTTGGTCGGATCGCGCGAAGATCTCGTTGACCACTGATACCGGGTGAGCGGTTCCGTCGGGACGCTCCTCGTGCCTTGACGGCACCGCTTTGAGGTCAATAAACACGTTCTCGACCGATTCGCGCGTAGAACCGCCCGCCTCGCTGAAGCTGACCCACCTCTCGGTAGTAAGGGTTCGACATGCGTGCGCCCGCAGAACCGGAGCGAACGTGTCGGGAGCGAGAAGGCCCGACAACTGTCCCAACTGCGAAAGTAGGTCCCCGACGGTCAGCAGCCCCTTGAACGCTTGGCGGATATTGGAATCATTGGTAAGCAAACCGTTCAATTGGTCTCGGTGCCAAACGCGCCAGTCCTGGAGGCCGCGCTTTCTGAGGGTGTTCCGTGAGTCGTTGGACCAAGGCTTGTCCAACCGCCCGCGGATGTGGCTATTGATCGCATCGATGCCCGAGCCCGGCACGCTGGACAGACGAACGTTAGTCACGAAGATCAAGTAGCGGGGGAAATCGCCCCGCTTGCTTGAATCTGCCATCCACGAGTCGAGTTCCTCATCGATTCGGTCCCTCAACCACCGAAGGTTGACGCCTGGATCGTGTGAGGGATGCTCGGCTTGCTTTGCTTGGATGACGACGTAACCGTCCCATGCGCCATCGGCGTCTAAATTGGTCTTGGACCAGTCAACCCGCCCTAGAAACGTCGCCTCTCGGCCGCCGTCAGGACCGGATCCGAACGCCTCAACGCCCGGACCGAGCACTTTTTGCGACAATGCAACGGTCAGCTGCTCGAACGCCCGATGGCTGAGTTCCTCCAGTGGGAAATCGTGCGCCACTCACACCTCCACTCTGTCTAGAGTGATCATCCCAGATCTCCCGCTACGAATCGGAGATGAGACGAACCCGTGGGCCACCCACTACGAGTGGTCTTTCTCGAACTCGAAATCGGAAGGCCGCACCGGGTCAGCTGCCGTCGAGCAGGTAACCAGCCGCACGACCGCATGCGAGACGACCCCCAACGAACGGAGTGAGAAGCTGCTGCGGATCTGTGGCCACTATCCGGACGAGCACAAAGGACTGATAACGGCACTACTAATGCCTCCGCACGGAATCCGAGACTGCGACCGCCCGTCACGCCTGGTCCCCATCATGGCTAATCCCCTGACTTCATCATGGCTAATCCGCTGACTTCCGAGCTGTAGTAGTGGCACGTCGGAAATGTACGTAAAAGCCGCCAGCGAGCTGTATCTGGCAGGAAAGGACCAACACGTACGGACAACCGTCCTGAGCGAATTGCGCTCCCAGCTTCACGATCGCAAACCGGATCGTGAGCAGTTCATCCTCGCAGTCGAGGAGCGGTTCTTCTCACCGACGAATTCACGCGGGACAGTAAGCTTGTTCGATATGTTTTGACCGCATTCCTTCGTTCAGCTCATCCCAGCACGAGCACCGAAAACCTCACCGTCGAACACGTCATGTCTCAGCAGGATCGGTTGGCTCTCTTGGAAATCTTCTGCTCGTGAGCAGCGAACTCAACGGAAAGCTCGCCAACAAACCCTTTCAAGCTAAGAAAGCGATTCTCGGCTCCGCGGGAAGAGCCTACGATTTGGGAGGGATCGTTGATCAAGACAGCTGGACCTCTGCAGAAATCAAGTCCCGCACTCGGCTACTCGCGGAGAGGGCTTACGACGAGGTCTGGAAGCTCCCGGTGTGAGTTGTTGCGCAAGGACGGATGCCCGTCACTCAAATGATGGCAACCAGGCATATTTGTCGCCGTAATGGCTATAGCGCCTGGTGAAGGCCTCGGGATCTGGTCGACCCTGACTGGGCATTCGCAAGAAGGATCTAGTCCCCTCAAGGAATTCAGCCACGGCCGAATCCGATTGCGCCAGCAACGTAACGGAAGGACTAAGGAGGACTTGCCCCGTCAAGGGGTGAACAGCCAATAGGTGTCTGTCGAAGGCCAAGTGGTGGTTAGCGCAAAGGGCAAGACCGTTCGATACTTCGTCTCTCGAGCCGGGCGCAGACGCAGGATAGATGTGGGCCCCCTGAACGAGACCAAGACCGAGCCCGCACATGGCGCACTGCGATCCGTATGCACCCAAGACATTCCCGCGGAATCGCGAGTCTCGGACGAGGGAATTGACCGTCCGACGAACTCGTTCTGCGTCGGCCATTTGATCATCATCGCCTTGCTTATCCCGGTGCAACCCGGCAAGAGCCCGGTAGATCTGACGTTCGTCCGGTTCGACGTTGGTCAATGCGGTTAAGACGGCGACTGGCAAGAGTTCAGGGGCGAAGTAGAGAAGTCTCTCCCCAGTCTCGTTTATGCTGCTCGACCAGCCGAAGTCGGCGGCTTCGATGAGGGAGGCGAGCGCTAGAAAGACGGACCATCGGGTGTCCCTGCTCTCGCGGCGATCTGCATCGGCAAGTGCAACAACCGTACGCTTCACGTGAAAAAAATCGTCACTCGACCAAAGTCCTAGAAGCACTGAGTGTCGACCAGGCACAGCGATCAACGGGACGCCCTGGGGGTTTTGAAAGCGGCGCTCGACAGCATCTCGGTCGCGATGACTAAGCCCGACCGTGCTTACGAACATCGCAAGGGGCAGCGGGTCGCCACCCGTGTTTAGGGTGACCAGAGAGGGCCAACCAGTCCCGAGTTCATCGACTACGAGATCGTCGCCTACCAGCGACTGCAACTCAAGCACGCGATCAGTTCGAGGGCTCACCGCATCTCCAGGCTGAAGCGTTGGTCGCGCTAGGTGGCCAACCTAGGCACAACTGGACTCATCGTTGCAAGGGTAGCTCAGCGATGTCTCGGAAGCGTGCGATAGCTTGCAATCAAGACGGGGCCTACGTTGACTAAGAGCGGTAACGGCTGACGCTGACTTTCCCGGAGGCTCACGTTGTCCTTTACGCGACACGACGACTAAACCCCCGCGAACTTCGCTCGAACGGCAGCTCAGTTTCGCCGCGCGAGCACTTCAGGCGCCGTTTAGCCCTTCGGACGCGCACTCACTCTCCAAGTCCTTCGGTTGGCTCGTCAGGCGCTGTGACCACTGCCTGGCCAAGTTCGAGTTGCAGACTGGGTGAACGTGCCCCTTCGACGCCTGCCTCGGCTCCAACGCGAAGCACTCAAGCGGAGGCAAGAGCGCGTGATGCGCTCTCATGATCCAGATACCCGAGCTGGCTCACCAGCGCCCGCACGACCGCCTTTCCGAGTTCCAAGGGTACGGCGTTTCCGAGTTGGCGCTGAACGTCCGCGCGGGTCCCGTCGATCTTGAAGTCATCGGGGAACGACATGAGTCGCAGCATCTCATTGACACGCAGCCGTCGAGCGCGGTCCTCACCGGAAGCGGTTCGGACGTTCTCCCAGTGGAATGGCCCTACCCACGGGCCGGGCTGTGCCTGAAGTGTCGTCGAGGGGCGGTTCGGGTCGAGCCGAAGGAGAAAGGTCCAATAACGGCTTCTCCACTCGAAATGGTTGCGGCCGCCGTAACGCTCGGTGTGCCAAAGGTAGTTTTGGCCGGGCGGGATTTCGGCGGCGAGCTGCCCGTAGTTACCGTCGACAATCTCATCGTAGGACGCTTCAACGAGCCGGGGTAATCCCTCGAACGCCTGTGCCGCGGTGACGTGTGGGATCTTGCTGGCATCGACAACGCGCGTGTGCTCGCTCCAGCCAGAATGGGTGGGCTCAGGGAACTCGAACTTCTCTCCGTCACGACGTCCGACTACAAACACCCGGCGGCGCAGCTGCGGGACCCCGTAGTCGGCGGCGAGAAGCACCTTCCACTGAGGGTTGTAACCCAGCTCGCCCAGGCCCTTCAGGAGACGCTCGAACTGTGCCTTGTGGGTCTTGTAAGTCAGGCCCTGGACGTTCTCGAGGATGAAGGCTTCAGGGCGGGCATCGCGCACGACGCGGACGTACTCGTCGAGCAGGGAGGCGTTGGGGTCACGGCTCTCGCGCTTCTGCTCCAGCCAGAACCCCGACTTACTGAACGGGGTACAAGGCGGACCACCAACGACGAGCACGGGCTCCTTGGAGCGCAGGCCGGCGGTGGCAAGGATCTCCTCCGTCGGGACCTCGCGGATATCCCCGGTGAGCGTCTTGGTGCCACGAAAGTTCGCCTTGAGAGTTTGGAGAGCAGGCTCGTTGTAGTCCGTCGCGACCGAGACGCGAAGCAAGCCACTGCCGGGGTCACCAGACGCCAAGGGCTCTCCGTCGGCGCGCTCGACAGCGAGGTCGAGCCCTCCTGCGCCGGAGAACAGGCTCACCACCGGGAGCTGCTCGCCCATTTGCCACCTCAATCCTCTTGCCTGCACGGCCCGTCATTCGAGTCGCTGTCGGTACTACATGCGTAGCCGTGTCTACTGATTTAATCCGCAGCCGCCCGACGGGCAGGGTGCTTTGGATGAGTTGTGTAAGTTTTAGTCACTTCGC
>Ga0256775_1000127_pt1 | contig 15800 bp, 15 predicted proteins | sample MC6MC0926MT_FD_186036 | JGI IMG/M metagenome (GOLD analysis project Ga0256775, IMG submission 186036) | Metatranscriptome of enriched soil aggregate microbial communities from Iowa State University, Ames, United States - MC6-MC0926-MT... | ecosystem: Environmental > Terrestrial > Soil >...
CGCGTACGCGATCCCCCCGCTGAGCAGGCCGCCACCACGGGCGCCGAACCGCGCGTTCGCCCTGGCCGGACGCGTCTGCTGCCACCACGCCAGGAGCGCCTTGACCCGGTCCAGCAGTGACGGGCCTCCTGCGCCCCCCGCCGGGTCCGGTGCGGCGGCGGCTGCGTGGACGTGCGCGGCGCCCTCGCCGACCGCGGGGCCGGCGACGTCGTCGTCCGGCCGTCGGCCGCCACCTCCCGCCATGCGACGACCCTAGGTCGACGCCACGCTCCCGGCATCCGCGGACCGGTGCGCCGACCCGTCGACCGCGACACCCGCCCCGTCGTGCGCGCCGCCCGTCAGGACGAAGTCCCGCGACGGCCGCCACACGCCGTCGTCGCCGTGCGCGTAGCAGTGCAGGTGCGTCGCGACGAACGTCGCGTCGAAGCCGGCCATCCCGTCGAACGCGGCGTCGAGCTGCGCGTCGGGCACCTCGTGGGCGATCGTCACGTGCGGGTGGTACGGGAACCGCAGGTCCTGCGCGAGCACCCCCGAGCGGACGCCCGCCTCCAGGCCCTCGCAGCCCGAGATGCCCTCGACGACCTGCATGAACACGACGGGCGACACCGGCCGGAACGTCGCCGTCCCGCGCAGCCGGACCACGAACGGCGCGTGCTGGGCGGCGACCGCGGCGAGGTGCTCGTCGACCGTCGGCATCAGGTCGTGCTCGACGACCGTCGGCGGCAGCAGCGTGATGTGCGGCGGGATGAAGTCCGCCCACGGGTCGCCGAAACGGGCACGCGCCGTCTGCAGCTCCGAGCCGTACGGCTCCGGCACGGTGATCGCGACTCCGATCCGGACCTGGGTGCCGGATCGCTCCGGCAACCTCACGCGCCGGCCCTCACCACGTCCGGTGCCGCACCTGCCTGCGGGGCGACGCCGTCCGCCGCGTGCACCCCGCGCCGGGCGGACCGCCGCGGCAGGAGGCCGAAGCGGTCGTACACGCGGTCCAGGGTCGGCGACGCGAGCTCGCGTGCGCGGTCCGCACCGTCGGCCAGCACCGCGTCGAGCGACGCCGGGTCCTCGAGGTACCCGTTGACGCGCGCCTGGAACGGCGTGAGGAACTCGACGACGACCTCCGCGAGGTCCTTCTTGAGGTCGCCGTAGCCCTTGCCCTCGTACTGCTGCTCGAGCGCGGTGACGTCCGTGCCAGACAGCGCCGAGTAGATCGTCAGCAGGTTCGAGATGCCCGGCTTGGCGGCCGTGTCGAACCGGATCTCCCGCTCGGTGTCCGTGACGGCCGAACGGATGCGCTTGGCGACCACCTTCGGGTCGTCGAGCAGCTCGATGAGCCCGTTCGGGCTCTCGGCGCTCTTGCTCATCTTCGCCGTCGGCTCCTGCAGGTCGTAGATCTTCGCCGTCGCCTTGACGATGTGCGCCTCGGGTACCACGACCGTGTCCTTGCCGAAGCGGCTGTTGAGGCGCTGCGCGAGGTCACGGGTCAGCTCGAGGTGCTGGCGCTGGTCCTCGCCGACGGGCACGAGCTGCGTGCCGTACAGCAGGATGTCGGCCGCCATCAGCACCGGGTACGTGAACAGACCGACCGTCGTGCCGTCCGTGCCCTGCTTGGCCGCCTTGTCCTTGAACTGCGTCATGCGGCTGGCCTCGCCGTAGCCCGTCTGGCACGACAGCAACCAGGCCAGCTCGGCGTGCTCCGGCACGTGCGACTGCACGAACAGGATCGACCGCGCCGGGTCGACGCCCGCCGCGAGGTACTGGGCTGCCGTACGGCGCGTGCGCTCGCGCAGGACGGCCGGGTCCGGGCCCACCGTGAGGGCGTGCAGGTCGACGACGCAGTAGATCGCGTCGTGGTCGTCCTGCAGCGCGACCCACTGGGTCAGCGCGCCGAGGTAGTTGCCGAGGTGGAGCGAGTCGGACGTGGGCTGCATCCCGGAGAAGATGCGCGCGCGGTGCGGGGCCGTGACCATGCGGACCATCAGACCATTCTGTCGGGCGCGGCGCGGGGGCCGCGGGGCTGTGCGGAAGGCGGGCTCGGGAGCCTCGAGCGTCGGCGGGGCACGCGCTCGGGTGGTCGGGTGACGTCGGCGTCAGGTCGCCTCGTCGTCGAACGGGGCCCGCCAGCTCGGCTCGCCGCCCACCGCGGTCGACGTCGCCCCGGCGGCGAGACCGCCCGACACGCGGCCGGCCGTCGGTCGCGTCGTCGCCGGAACCGTCACCGGGCGCGCGGGGACGACGTCCTCCAGGAGCGCCTCACGCACGATGCGCCGAGGGTCGTACCGGCGGGGGTCGAGCGACGCCCAGTCGATGTCGCGGGCCTCCTCGCCCAGCTCCTCGTCGACCCGGGCCTTCGCGTCCTGCGCGAACCGGCGCGCACGACGTACCCACGTACCCAGCTGCTCGGCGTACGCAGGCAGGCGCTCGGGACCGATCACGAGCGCCGCGACGACGAGGAGCACCACGAGCTCACCGCCGTTGATCCCGAACATCCGGTCAGGGTACCCCTCGCTCCTGGGCCACCGGGGGCGTTGTCCCCCGACGAGCACGGGCTCGTCCGGGGTGCGCGCCGCAGCACAGGTCAGCTCGCGGGGCCCTCGTCGAGCCGCACGCGCACGTCCCGCTCGTCGGACCCGGTGCGCACGTGCAGCACGACCGTCTCGCCGGGCGTCCGGGCCCGGATCGCGACGATCAGCTCGTCGGGGTCGGTCACCGGGCGGCCGTCGATCGCCAGGATGATGTCGCCCCGGTGGATGCCCGCCCGATCGGCGGGGCCGTCCGGGGTGATCGCCGCGGTGCCGTCGCGGTCGGCCGCGGCGACAGCCACGCCCTCGCCCTCGTAGCGCTGGTCGAGCAGCACGCCGATCACCGGGTACGTCGCGTGGCCCGTCTCGATCAGCTGCTCCGCGGTCCGGCGGACCTGGTTCGACGGGATCGCGAACCCGAGCCCGATGCTGCCGCCGACCTCGTTGAGCGAGCCCGGCGGCTGTGCGATCGCCGAGTTGATCCCGATGACCGCGCCTGCAGCGTCGACCAGCGGGCCGCCCGAGTTGCCGGGGTTGATCGCCGCGTCGGTCTGGATCGCGTTGATGAACGCGGTGTCCTGGTCGTCGCCCGCCGAGACCGGACGGTTGAGCGCGCTCACGATGCCCGTCGTCACCGTGCCGGCCAGGCCGAGCGGCGCACCGATCGCGACGACCGGGTCGCCCACGACCACCGTGTCCGAGTCACCCAGCAGCAGCGGCGTCAGGCCGTCGACCTCCACCTTGACGACCGCCAGGTCGTACTCCGAGGTGCGCCCGACGATCGTCGCGGCCTTCTCGCTCCCGTCGACGAACGTCACCGTCATCGACGTCGCCGCGTCCGCCGCGTCCGCGACCACGTGGTTGTTCGTGACGATGTAGCCGTCCTGCCGCAGCACGAAGCCCGACCCCGTCGCCGTGCCCGACGGGCCGTCGACCTCGATCGAGACGACGCTCGGCAGGACCTTCGACGCGATGCCCGCCACCGAGTCGGGCGCCCGGTCGACGTCCTGCGCACCCGAGCCCGCGGCCGCGACGGGCAGGCCCGCGTCGGCGAGGTGCGTGTCCGGGTCGATCCGGGAACCCAGCACGCCGCCGACCACGCCCGCGACCAGCGCGAGGGCGACCAGCGGGACGACCCACGCGACGGACAGCGTCCGGCGCCGGCGACGCACGACGACCGGCGGGGTGCCAGGCACAGGGGCGTGGGGGGCGGTCCCGTACGGGTCGTGCGCCGCGCCGGTCGTATGCCCGAGGGGGACGTGCGCACCGGCCGCGTGCTGGCCGGACGCACCCTGGGCCGAGTGGTGCTGGGCCGACGGGTGCGGGCCCGACTGGTGCTGGGTGGGCGCGTGGCCGGCGTGCTGCTGGGCCGGGGCGTGCGCGGACGCCCTGTGCGGCGCGGCGAACGGGTTGTCGGCCGTCGGCGCACCGGGGGCTGCCGTGCTCGGCGTGCCCGTCGGGGCGGGCGACCACGTGCGCGGCCCGGGAGGCGCGAACAGCGGTGCCGGCTCGGCGGCCCGCTGCTGTTCCGGCCGATGCTCCTGCCGCGGTTCCGGCCGCTGCTCCTGCCGCTGTTCCGGCCGCTGTTCCGGCGAGGGTCCCAGCTGGTGCTCCGGCAGCGGCGCGGGACGGTGCACGGCGCCGTCGTCGGGGTTCGTCATGGGCGCTGCCAAGCTCCTGTCACCGTGTCCCAGCCGCGCGTCATGCGCGCCGGCACCCCGTCGTCGAAGGTGCCACCGGGAAAGGCTCCCACGAGCGCGTCGAGGTCGGCGTCGTCCTGCGCCGAGCCGATCACCTGGACCACGGTCGCGTCCGCCTGCCACGCCACGTGCCACGGCTCGAGCGCGAGCACGTACACGTCCCGCCCCTGCACCTGCTGGACGGGGACGTCGGCGAGCTGGTCGGTGTCGAGCCTGCCCTGCTGCTCCGTCACGACGAACGAGCCGGTGGGCGTCACGACGTCGACCTCGAGGACCGTGGCGTCGTCACCCGACCAGCGGACCGCGGACACGGCCCACCCGGCCGGGAGCGTCTGAGGCACCGACCACCCGTGCGACCGCAGCCAGCCGAGGGTGTCGTCGTCGGCGGTGCCGGAGGGCGCGGCCTCTGCGGCGAGGCGTGTCGAGAGGGTGACGCCGGGGTCGACCGGCGCGGCGTCCGCGAGCGCCTCGAGATCCGCCCCCGGACTGCCCACGGGGACGACGTCAGGCCGCTCACCGAGCACGAAGAGCATCGCGGCGACCGCGCCGAGCCCGGCGACCGAGCCGGCGGCGAGCCGCACCGGTGAGCGGCGCGGGCCGACCTGGCCACGCAGCGGGGCGCCTGTGCGTCCGGCCCACGCACGCGCGGCGACACCACCCGTGAGCCCGTACGACGCGAGCTCGGGCCGGCTGCGGCGCGCCGGGGGGGCGAACGGGTCGGCGCCGAACCGGACGGGCGCGTCGGCCGTCGGCGCGAGCGACAGCAGGCGTGCCGTCAGGTCGGGGGTCGGCATCGGGTCGGTCGCGGACGACGACAGGGCCGTGCGTGCGGCACGTGCCGCGGCGAGGTCGGCCGCACACTGCGGGCACAGGGCGACGTGCGCGAGCGCGCGCTCCGTCGCAGCGACGGACAGCTGACCGTCCACCAGCGCGCTGATCCACGACCCGAGGTGCGTCATCGCGCCGCCCGGACGGGTTCGGGAGCGGCGGGTGCCTCGGCGGCGGCGCCGGGCGCGCGGTGACCGAGCGACTCGCGCAGCCGCGCCCGCGCCCGGTGGATGCGGGAGCGCACGGTGCCGAGCTTGATGCCCAGCGTCACCGCGATCTCCTCGTACGAGAGCCCCTCGATGTCGCACAGCACGACCGCGGCCCGGTACTCGGGCGGCAGCTCGTCGAGCGCGCGCTGCACGTCGTGGTCGAGGTGGGCGTGCTCGAACGCCCGCTCGGGCGTCGCGAGCTGGTCGGTCGACGCGTAGCGCTCCTGCTCCTCGCCCATCGCGTCCATCCGGACCCGCTGCTTGCGGCGCGCCTGGTCGAGGAACAGGTTCGTCGTGATGCGGTGCAGCCACCCCTCGAACGTGCCGGGGGTGTACGTGCCGAGCGACCGGAACACCCGCACGAAGGTCTCCTGCGTGAGGTCCTCGGCGTCGTGCTGGTTGCCCGTGAGGCGGTACGCGAGGCGGTAGACGCGCGCGGAGTGCTCACGCACGATCTGCTCCCACGTCGGCGGCTGCCAGGCAGCCGGCTGCGCGGTCATGTCCTCGGGTCTCCTTCGGGCGGTGCGGCGGTGCGGGTCCTCAGTGTCCCAGGTCGGGCCGACCTGTACGAACGGGAGCAACGCCGCCGGGGCCCCAGAAGTTCCGCTCGCTGCGCACTCCACCCGCGGTCCCGCCTGCCGTTCCCCCGGCGCGCCGGCCGATAGGCTGGCCGCGACCAGCGCCCACCAGCGCTTTCGCGGCGGTCGACCGACGGCTGTCGCCGCACCCGCCAGACGAGTTCCCACCGCACCACCAGCACCGCCGGGAGGCCGCCATCTCCACCGACAAGGCCCAGAGCTGGGTCTACAGCGAGGAGTTCCTCCCCGAGGACGACGTGCTGCTGCGCGCCCGGGAGCGCGCCGCGCAGCTCGGCTGCTCCCCCGTGCTGCCCGGTGCGGGCGCGGCCCTGTCGGTGCTCGCGGCGGCCGCGGGCGCGCGTGCCGTCGTCGAGATCGGCACGGGCACGGGCGTCGGGTCGCTCTACCTGCTGCGGGGCATGCCGTCGGACGGCGTGCTCACGACGATCGACCTCGAGGTCGAGCACCAGCGCGCCGCGAAGGAGGCGTTCACCGAGGAGGGTCTGCGCCCGACGCGCACGCGGACCATCTCGGGTCGCGCGCTCGACGTGCTGCCGCGCCTGACCGACGGCGGGTACGACATGGTGTTCGTCGACGCCGACAAGGAGTCGTACCCCGGGTACGTCGAGCAGGCCGTGCGCCTGCTGCGGCCCGGCGGGGTCCTCGCGGTGGACAACGCCCTGTGGCACGACCGCGTGGCCGATCCCGCCCGCCGCGACGAGCTGACGACGGTCATCCGCGAGGTCGGCCGCACGGTGCGCGGCGACGACCGCCTGCTGCCCGCGATGCTCCCGTCGGGCGACGGCCTGCTGGTGGCCGTCCGCCGCTGACCGGCCGGGCCGCCTGACGCGTCAGGTCAGGTCGGTCAGGTACTGCAGCAGGAGCCGGGCGCCGAACCCGGTCGCCCCCTCCGTCACCTCGTGGCGGTCCGCGGTCGCGCGCGCCGGTCCCGCGATGTCGAGGTGCGCCCACCGGCGCTGCCCGACGAAGTGCCGCAGGAACAGCGCCGCGGTGATCGACCCGCCGCCGATGTGCTTGTCGGACGGCACGTGGCGAAGGTCGGCGACGTCCGACCGGACGGCCTCCTCGTACTCGTCGACGAGCGGCATGTGCCACGCGAGCTCGCCCGACCGCTCCCCCGCGTCGGCGAGCGCCGCGACGAGGTCGTCGTCCGTGCCGTACAGCGCGGCGTGCTGCTTGCCGAGGCCGAGCGTCGCCGCCCCGGTCAGCGTCGCGACGTCGATCACGACGTCCGGGTCGAGCGTCGCGTCGGCCCACGCGAGCGCGTCGGCGAGGACCAGCCGGCCCTCGGCGTCCGTGTTCGCGATCTCGACCGTCGTGCCGCCGAACAGCCGCAGGACGTCCCCGGGCCGGTACGACGCGCCGCCGAAGTGGTTCTCGGCGAGCGGCAGCACGGCCGTCACCTTGTGCCCGACGCCCGCCTGGGCGGCGCCGAGCACCGCGGCCAGCGCGACGGCGGCACCGGTCATGTCGGTCTTCATGGGCACCATCGCCTCGCGCGGCTTGATGGACAGCCCACCCGTGTCGTAGGTGATGCCCTTGCCGACGAGCACGACGTGCCGGGCTCCGGCGCCGCGCCCGGCCGTCGCCGGCGTGTACGTGACGGTGACGAGCCTCGGGGGCGACGCCGAGCCGGCGCCGACGGCGAGGATGCCGCCGAACCCGCCGGCCTCGAGCTCGCGCGGTCCGCGCACGTCGACGTCGAGCCCGGCCGCCGTGGCGAGCCGGACGGCCTGGTCGGCCATCCACGCGGGGTTCTTGGTGCTCGACGGGGTGGTCGCGAGGTCGCGCGCGAGCCAGGTGGCCTGAGCAGCGACCCGTCCGGCCTCGACCGCGGCACCCGCCCGGCCGCCGTCCCGCTCGAGCAGGACGAGCTCGGCCGGCGGTGTCTCGGGTGACGACTTCGTGGCGGCGCTCGGTGGGGTGTACGCCGCGAGGAGGTAGCCCTCGGTGAGGGCCCGCGCGGCGGTGGCCTGGTCCGAGGCCGACTGGCCGCGGTGCGCCCCGAGGGTCGTGACGACCCGCCCGAGTCCCCGGGTGGCCCGGGCGAGCGCGGCACCCGCCCGGCGCAGGTCGCCCGGTGTGCCCTCGCCGACGCCGACGAGCACCAGGCGGGGCGGCAGGTCGGACCACGGCAGGACGACGGCCGACCCGACGGGCCGCGGGAGCTGGAGCACGTACGCCTCGCCCGCGGCTCCCGTGAGGTGCACGCGCTCGGCGATCTCGGCGAGGTCGACGCCGTACCGGGCGGCGGCCTGCGCCGAGCCCGGCCGCGGCTGGACGCCTTCGTCGCCCGGTCCCGCGGGGGCGACCGGGACGGCGACGGCGTCCACCGTGCCGTCCGTCAGGAGGGGCGAGCCGGCCAGCGCGGCGCCGTCCAGCACCACGGCCGGCGGGGTCCGGCCGATCACCGCGTCTGCCGACCGAGGTCGCGAGTCCGCCGTCCGTGCCATACGAACCAGTCCGCCGTCAGGAGACGACGGACGTCAGAGCCTCGCCCAGCTCGGCGGCCTCGGTCGCGTTGAGCTCGACCACCAGCCGTCCGCCGCCCTCGAGCGGGACGCGCATCACGATGCCTCGTCCCTCCTTGGTCACCTCGAGCGGTCCGTCACCGGTCCTCGGCTTCATCGCGGCCATGCGGGGCCTCTCCTTCGCCTCGTGCGTCCCGACCGGGCCTCGCCGCGCGCTGACGCGCACGGGTGAACGGCCCGAGCTGCCGGTTGTCCGGGCTCATCCTAGTTCACCGCGAGGGCCCCTACCTCGGCTGACGCACGTCGGGACCCCCGACCGGGCGTACGACCGGACGCGCGTCCAACCGTCGAGGGGACGTCACGGCGGCCAGCCGTACGGCGGCGTGAGCCGCCACGTGTTCCAGATCCAGACCAGCTGCAGCCCGAGCATGACGACGACGACCGCGCCCAGCCAGACTCGTCTCGCACCGGCTGGTCGGGTGACGACGCCCGCGGTCACGGCGCCGAGCGGGAAGGCGAGCAGCAGGAACCGGGCGAGGCTGCTGCCCGGCTCGATGGCCGCCGCGATGTACAGCACGTAGGCGGCCGGCCAGGTGTGCAGTTCGTTGCCGAGCCGCCAGGCCGCGGGCACGACGAGCGTCGCGAGGACGAGCAGCGCACCCGCGCCGACCACCCACCAGGCCCACTCGCCGAACCAGAAATGTGACACGTATCCCCAGGCGCCGAACGGTACGACCTCGTGCACGCCGCGCCACGACTCCTGCGTCAGCAGGTAGCCGTCCTTCTCGCCGGTCACCCACCCGCAGATGAGCGGCCACGCGACGCCCGAGACCACCGCCGACACCGCGAGCGCGACCAGGCCGCCCGCGTCGCGCAGGCCCAGGTGGTCGGTGCCGCGACGGCTCCCCCACCAGCGGACCACCGCGTGCACCACGATCACGGCGGCCATCGGCAGGGCCACCGCGCGCGTGAACCCGAGGGCGACGACGACGAGCGCGGTCAGCAGGTACCGCCGTTCGACGAGCAGCAGCAGCGCGGCCGCGATGAGCAGGAGCGCGAGCGACTCGGTGTACCCGACCTGCAGCACGACCGCCGTCGGGAACACGCTCACGAGCAGCACCGTCGCGAGCGGCAGGCCCGGCCGTGCGGCGACCGCCCGGGGTGCACCCCGCTCGACGAGCCGGTGGATGACGACCATCGCTGCGCCGCCGAGCACGAGCGCGGTGAGCGGCGCGACCACGTGCCACGGGGCCGTGGTGATCGTCATGAGCCCCCGCACGAGGAACGGGAACAGCGGGAAGAACGCCCACGGGTTCTGCTGCACGACCCCCTGCTCGTCGCGCGGCAGCTCGGACGGGTACCCGTGCTCGGCGATCTGCTGGTACCAGAGGGCGTCCCACCAGCCGCCCGTGAAGCGCAGGTACGACGGGTCCGCGGGACCGAAGTAGCTCTCGACCTGGTGCTGCGCGGTCACGACGAACGCGATGCCGCTGAACAGCCGCGCGGCCCCGTACACGGCGAGCGCCTGCACCCACCACGGCCACGTGCGCGGGTCCCACCGCGACGAGACCGGCGACGGGCTCTCGTCGTCCTGCGTGGTGGGGAGCTCGGCCGGCGCGCTCATGCGAGGCCCCGCACGGCGCGCGCGGGCGGACGGTCACCGCGGATCGTCGCGACCATGTCGAGGGTCCGCCGGGTCGCTGCGACGTCGTGCGCACGGAACACGCGGGCGCCGAGCCAGGCCGCGACCGACGTGGCCGCGAGCGTGCCCTCGAGCCGCTCCTCGGCGGGCAGGTCGAGGGACTCGCCCACGAAGTCCTTGCGTGACAGCGCCATGAGGACAGGGTGCCCCAGGGCGACGAGAGCCTGCGTCCGTCGCACCAGGTGCAGCGAGTGCCACGTGTTCTTGCCGAAGTCGTGCGTGGGGTCGACGAGCACGCTGCCGGGGTCGATGCCGAGCGCGACGGCGCGGGCCGCGGCGGCCGAGACGGTCGCGACGACGTCGTCGAGCACGCCGTCGACCTCGTCGAACCGGTCCCCGGTGCCGGGCCCCGTCCGCGGGTACGCGACGCGGAACGGGTCCGTCCGTGGGCGGGCGCCGCCCGTGTGCGAGCACACCACGCCCAGCCCGCGCTCCGCGGCCACCTCGACGAGCTGCGGGTCGTGCCCGGCCCACGTGTCGTTGACCAGGTCGACGCCCTCGTCGGCCGCCGCACGCGCGACGTCCGCGCGCCACGTGTCGATGCTCACGAGCAGCCCGGGGTGGCGTCGCCGGACGCGCGCGACGAGCGGGACGACCCGGGCGATCTCCTCGGCGGGCTCCACGCGCGGGCCGCGGCCGGCGCGGACGCCGCCGAGGTCGACGACGTCGGCACCCTCCTCCTCGGCCCGCGCGACGGCGGCATCCGCCGAGGCGTCGTCGTGCCGCGCGGGTGCGTAGAACGAGTCGGGGGTGCGGTTGACGACCGCCATGACGACCGGTCGTTCCGGGCCGATCACCCGGTCGCGCAGCCGCAGCGGCGCACCCGCGGGCGGGACCCCGCCGGGCACCCCCTCGCCCCCGGCCGCGGCCGGCGCCGTCACCGGGTGGAGCTCTCGGCCGCCTGCTGGGCCTGCGCCGTCGCCGCGGCGGCGCTCTCCTCCTCCGCGCGCAGCTCGGCACCGCGCTCGAGCACGATCGCGACCGCCTCCTCGGCGGTGTCGACAACCTTGATGAGGTCCAGGTCCACGGGAGAGATCATGCCGCGTTCCAGCACCGGTCCGGAGGCCCATTCGATGAGGCCCCTCCAATAGTCCGAGCCGACCAGGACGATCGGGAAGCTGATGACCTTGTGCGTCTGCACCAGGGTGAGCGCCTCGAACAGCTCGTCGAAGGTGCCGAACCCGCCCGGCAGCACCACGAAGCCCTCGGAGTACTTCACGAACATCGTCTTGCGCGCGAAGAAGTAGCGGAAGTTCACGCCGAGGTCGACGTAGTCGTTCATGCCCTGCTCGAACGGCAGCTCGATGCCGAGCCCGACCGACAGGCCGCCGGCCTTCTTGGCGCCGCAGTTCGCGGCCTCCATGATCCCGGGACCGCCGCCCGTGATGACCGCATACCCGGCCTCCACGAGCCGGCTGCCGACCTCGACCCCGAGCGCGTAGTCGGGGTGGTCCACGGGCACCCGCGCCGAGCCGAACACGCTCACCGCCGGGCCGACCTCCGCGAGGGCGCCGAAGCCCTCGACGAACTCGCTCTGGATCCGCATGACGCGCCACGGGTCGTCGTGCAGCCACCCCGCGGGGTCGTTGCGGCTCAGCAGCCGCTGGTCCGAGGTGGTGGCCGGGATCTGCTGGCCGCGCAGCAGCACCGGACCCTTGCGGTACCCGCGGCCCGGTGCGGGCTGACCGTCGTCGCTCATGCGGTCGACTGTAGGCGTGCCGACGCGCGAGGCACGTCCGCTCGGGCGGGTGAGGTCCGGCTGTCGCCGGTTCGTCGCCCCGCCGTCACCGGTCCGACGTCCTCAGCTCGTCAGCCAGGCGCGCAGGGCCAGGTGCGTGACGGCGATCTGCGCCACCGGGCAGCGCTCGTCGGCCTTGTGCGCGAGCAGCGGGTCGCCCGGGCCGAAGTTCACCGCGGGGATGCCCATCGCCGAGAACCGGGCGACGTCGGTCCAGCCGTACTTCGGCGCCGGCGCGCCGCCCGTCACGGCGAGCACCGCGGCGGCGAAGTCCCGCGCCGCGGGGTCGTCGAGCCCCGGACGGGCGCCGGGGGCCGCGTCGACGACCACGACGTCGTAGCCGTCGAACAGCTCGCGGACGTGCGCCTCGGCCTGCTCGACGGACGCCGAGGGGGCGAACCGGTAGTTCACGGTGACGACGCACGCGTCGGGGATGACGTTCGCCGCGGTGCCGCCCGAGATGAGCACGGCGTTGAGGCTCTCGCGGTAGACGAGCCCGTCGACCTCGACCGACCGCGGCTCGTACACCTCGAGCCGGCGCAGCACCTCGCCGGCGGCGTGCACGGCGTTCTTGCCGGTCCAGGCGCGCGCCGAGTGCGCCGCGACGCCCGCGAGCCGCACCTCGACGCGCATCGTGCCGTTGCAGCCGCCCTCCAGGCCGCCGGCCGTCGGCTCGCACAGCACCGCGAAGTCGGCGGCGAGCCAGTCCGGGTGCTCGCCGGCCAGACGGCCCAGCCCGTTGAGGTCCGCGGCGACCTCCTCGTGGTCGTAGAACACCCATGTGACGTCGTGCGTCGGGGCGTCGAGCTCGGCGGCGAGCGCGAGCTGGACGGCGACGCCCGCCTTCATGTCGACCGTGCCGCGACCCCAGATCTCGGCGTGCACGCCCTCGCCCACCACGCGCGTCGGCAGGTTGTCGGCGATCGGCACCGTGTCGATGTGACCCGCGATCACGACACGCGTCGGTCGGCCCGTCGACGTGCGGGCGACGACCGCGTCGCCGTCCCGCAGCACCTCGAGGTGCGGGTACGCCCGCAGCGCCGCCTCGACGGCGTCCGCGATGCGCCGCTCGTCGCCGCTGACCGACGGGAGGTCGCACAGGGCCCGGGTGAGGTCGACCAGGTCGCCGTCGAGGTCCAGGTGCACGGGCGTGGGGTCGGTGCGGGCGTCGGTCTCGGTCACACGAGCGACCCTAGCCGGGACAGACACCCGGTCCGCGGTCGCGTGGTCCCGACGACGCGCCGGGGCCGCCCGCCGGGCGGCACGGGAAGCGATCACCGTTGACCTAGGGTTGTCGCCATGACTGCGCGCACGGCGTGGGGCTTCGGCCTCGCCACGCTCACCCTCGACGGCACCACGCTCGACGTCTGGTACCCCGCCCCGGAGCTCGGCGCACCCGCCGACGACGCGGTCGCACCGGCCGACCTCACGGCCGCCGAGCGGACCGACGACCTCCGCGGCGTGCGGGTCGTGGTCGTCCGCACCGTCGTGGACCTCGACACCCCGCCCGCCGACACCGCCGACGCGTACCTGCGGCTGCACCTGCTCTCGCACCGGCTGGTCGCCCCGCACGGGCAGAACCTCGACGGCATCTTCGCGGTCCTGCCCAACGTCGTGTGGACCGACCGCGGGCCGTGCGCGGTCGACGGTTTCGAGACGACCCGCGCCCGCCTGCGCGCAGCGACCGGCGCGCCCGTGAGCGTGCTCGGCGTCGACAAGTTCCCGCGGATGGTGGACTACGTCGTCCCCAGCGGCGTCCGGATCGCCGACGCCGACCGCGTCCGGCTCGGGGCCCATCTCGCGCCCGGCACGACGGTGATGCACGAGGGCTTCGTCAACTACAACGCGGGCACGCTCGGCACGTCCATGGTCGAGGGGCGGATCTCCGCCGGCGTCGTCGTCGGCGACGGCTCCGACATCGGCGGCGGCGCCTCGATCATGGGGACGCTGTCCGGCGGCGGGCGCGAGGTCGTCTCCATCGGCCGCCGCAGCCTGCTCGGCGCCAACGCCGGCGTCGGCATCCCCCTCGGCGACGACTGCGTGGTCGAGGCCGGCCTGTACGTCACCGCCGGCACGAAGGTGACCCTGCTCGTCGACGGCGAGTCGAAGGTCGTCAAGGCACGCGACCTCGCCGGCGCCGACGGCGTGCTGTTCCGCCGCAACTCGCTCACCGGCGGCGTCGAGGCCGTCGCGCGTCAGGGGTCCGGCGTCGAGCTGAACGCCGCCCTGCACGCGAACTGACCGTGGCTCGCCGACGGTCCCGCCGCAACCGTGCCGCACGTGCGGGGTGCGGGCTGGTGGCCGTCCTCGTCGTGCTCGCCGCCGCCGTGACCCTGGTGGTGACCGTCCTGCGGCAGCACGACGGTCGGCCCGTCGCCGAACGGTGCGCGGCCAGCGTCGACGGGACGCGCTGGTTCCTCGCCCCCGACCAGTCCGACAACGCCGCGCTCGTCGCGGCCGTCGGCGTGCGCCGGACCCTCCCGGCGCGGGCCGTGACGATCGCCCTCGCCACCGCGCTGCAGGAGTCCAAGCTCCGCAACCTGTCCGGCGGCGACCGCGACTCGCTCGGCATCTTCCAGCAGCGGCCCTCGCAGGGCTGGGGTACTCCCGAGGAGATCCTCGACCCCGTGTACGCGACGGGCCGGTTCTACGACGGGCTCGCCAAGGTCGACGGCTACGAGCAGCTGCCCATCACCGAGGCCGCCCAGGCCGTGCAGCGCTCCGGGTTCCCCGACGCGTACGCCCAGCACGAGGGCGTCGCACGCGCCTACGCCTCCGCGCTCACCGGGTGGTCCCCGACCGCGCTGACCTGCACGCTCGCGGAGGCCGCGCCGGGCAGCGGGTCGGCGCAGGCGCTCGTCGCACGCGTGCAGCGCGACCTCGGCGACCTTCCCGCGCAGGTGCAGCCCAGCGCCGACGGGGAGATCGACGTCGCGCTCGACGCCGGGCCGCTAGGCCCCGAGACCGACCGCGCCCGTCTCGGCTGGGCCGTCGCGCAGTGGGCCGTCGCCGTGGCGCAGCCGCTCGCGGTCACCCGCGTCGAGGTTGCCGACCAGGTGTGGGACCGCGGCGAGGGCGACACGTGGACGACGATCACCGACGCACAGCCCGTAGGCCCCGGCAACGTCGTCGTGACGCTCGCGGGCTGACGGCCGCCGAGCTCAGCGGGCGTCGACCGGCACGTAGTCCCGGGCTCGCCTCACGCGGCCGCCGCGATGGTCAGTTCAGCGGGCGTCGACCGGCACGTAGTCCCGGGCTGTCTCCCCCGTGTAGATCTGCCGCGGGCGGCCGATCTTCGTCTGCGGGTCGAGCATCATCTCGCGCCACTGGGCGATCCAGCCGGGCATGCGGCCGAGCGCGAACAGCGGCGTGAACATCCGCTCGTCGAAGCCCATGGCCTTGTAGATGAGGCCGGTGTAGAAGTCGACGTTCGGGTACAGCTTGCGGGAGATGAAGTAGTCGTCGCTGAGCGCGATCTCCTCGAGGCCGCGGGCCAGGTCGAGCAGCTCGTCGTCCTTGCCGAGGGCCGCGAGCACCGCGTCGGCGCTCTTCTTCACGATCGCCGCGCGCGGGTCGTAGTTCTTGTAGACGCGGTGGCCGAAGCCCATGAGCCGGACGCCCGGCTCCTTGTCCTTGACCCGGCGCATGAAGTCGGTCGCGTCACCGCCGTTGCTCTGGATCTCGGTGAGCATCTTGAGGACGGCCTCGTTGGCGCCGCCGTGCAGCGGGCCCGAGAGCGCGTTGATGCCTGCGGCCACGGACGCGTACAGGTTGGCCTGCGACGAGCCGACGATGCGGACGGTCGACGTCGAGCAGTTCTGCTCGTGGTCGGCATGCAGGATGAGCAGCTTGTCGAGCGCCTGCACGACCACCGGGTCCGGGTCCCACTGCTGGTAGGGCACCGCGAACGTCATGCGCAGGAAGTCCTCGACGTAGCCGCGCGAGTAGTCCGGGTAGAGCAGCGGCTCACCCTTGGAGGCGCGGTGCACGTACGACGTGATCGTCCGCGTCTTCGCGAGGATCAGGACGGTCGC
>Ga0256775_1000128_pt1 | contig 15776 bp, 11 predicted proteins | sample MC6MC0926MT_FD_186036 | JGI IMG/M metagenome (GOLD analysis project Ga0256775, IMG submission 186036) | Metatranscriptome of enriched soil aggregate microbial communities from Iowa State University, Ames, United States - MC6-MC0926-MT... | ecosystem: Environmental > Terrestrial > Soil >...
CCCTGCCGCCAGCCTGTTGCTCACGTTCGCCGTATTTGCCATCAGCTATGCCTCACGCCCGCTGGGCGGCATCGTGTTCGGCCATCTCGGTGATCGCTACGGCCGCAAGACCCCGCTGGCGATTGCCATCATCCTGATCGCCTCGGTTACCACTCTGATCGGCTTGATGCCCACTTACGCCACCATCGGCATCGCTGCCCCTATCCTGCTTACGGTAGCGCGCTTGATTCAGGGCATCTCCGTAGGGGGAGAATACGGTGGCGCAACGTCGTTTATCGCCGAGTATGCACCGGCCAATCGGCGCGGGTTTTACACGGGCTGGCAAACCTTCACCATCGGTTTGGCGCTATTGGTGGGTGGAGCAGTGGCCTCGCTCATTACGGGTTCGCTCACCACCGAACAGCTGCACAGCTGGGGCTGGCGTTTGCCTTTTCTTGCCGGTCTGCCCCTGGGAATGGTTGGTTTGTACCTGCGCTTGAGGCTCGAAGAAACACCGCATTTCGCTGCCGTGCAGCAGCACGAAAAGGTCGAAAAGGCGCCGCTCCTGACGGGGTTGAAGAAAGAGTGGCGGGCAATCCTGATCGGCATGGGCCTCATATCGGCGCCTTCGGCGTGCATCTACATTTACTACATCTACATGCCCACTTATCTCTCCAGAGTGCTGGGGTTCACACTGGCGGACGCACAGCGTGCGAATCTTTACGGCTTGATCTTCTACTGCGCTTTACTGCCGTTCTTCGCACTGCTCAGTGACATCCTGGGCCGCAAGCCCTTGATGCTGATCAGCACCCTGGCCGTTGCGCTTGTCACGTATCCCGCGTTTCACTTGCTGGATGCCCAGAACTTCACCCAGACTGTACTGGCGCTCTGCCTGATGAGTCTGGCCTTTGCGCCTCACTCAGCCACAGCCCTGTGTGCCATGGCCGAAATCATGCCCACCAAAATGCGGTACACCGGGCTGTCGGTAAGCCTGAATATCCCGGTCACGCTGCTGGGGGGCACGGCCCCCTTTCTGGCCACCTATTTCGTTGCAAAGACAGGCAACCTTCTCTCGCCCTCGTGGATCGTGATCGGCGCAGCCATTCTCACGCTGCTTTCCGTGCTCGCTTACCGCGAAACTCTGAGAACGGGGTTGCGCTGAGATGACGGCTTTCCAGGATCAAACGGTGCTTGTCACCGGCGCGGGCAGCGGCATTGGACAGGCGTGCGCAATTGCATTCGCGCAGGCTGGTGCGAAAGTTGTCGCCCTCGATATCGATGGGGACGCACTGGCTCGTACCGTGCAGGCGATCAACGATCGTGGCGCTGACAACGCTGCATTATATGCGCCGCATCCGCTTTCCCTGGATCTGTGCGATGAGTCGTCCGTGCGCCGCGCGTTGAGCGAATGGCTTACGCATGAGCCCGTGCATGTGCTGGTCAATTGCGCTGGGATTGGCGCCACCTGCCCATTCCTGGATACTGACGTGGCATTGCTGGACAAGATGTACGCCATCAATGTTCGCGGTACGTTTCTTTGCGCGCAGGAAGTGGCGCGTGCAATGGTGGCGCGCAATATTGCTGGATCCATCGTCAATGTGGGCTCCGCCTCCGGCGCGCGTGGCAATGCCGGACGGGTTGCGTACGGCGCCACTAAAGCGGCCGTCGCCAACATGACGCAGGTAATGGCGGTTGAGCTTGCAGCGTACAAAATTCGTGTGAATGCAGTGGCGCCAGGACCCATCGAAACGCCGCTGGTGGCGGCTGCACATTCGTCGGCGACCCGCCAAGCCTGGATAGACGAACTACCGCTCGGACGTTATGGCCAGACTGAAGAAGTGACGCAGGCCGTGCTTTATCTGGCGGGAGCGCAGGCGAGCTACGTCACCGGACACGTGTTGTATGTGGATGGCGGATTTCAGGGGGGCGGGGTGCTGCGGGGGTGAGGGTGTATCTCCTCCGAGGACATGGCGTTTCTCAAAGGATTCATCTCAAACACGACCATCATCATCGTGGGCGGCCCCGATGCCAAGCCCAAAGCCCACCCCTCCCGCGCCTCCACCTCCGCCAGCAGAGCACCTTCCCCGCCACCGCCAGAACCTTTGCCGCCGCCTTTCTCGCCATCGCTCCTTCCCCGCCCGCCACTCTGCACGCGCGTGGGCCCTTGAAACGCGATCGTGATGTCATTGGGTATGGGTCCAAGATCGAGAGCGACACGGATGAAATCCCGAAGGGAAATGACGAGCTCCGCTGTTTTAATCGGACGCCCAGCAACCATATCGTTAGCAGCCTGGCTCGCCAGTCGCACCTGCTCGACGGTGCCAAGCAAAATGATATCGGACAGCGCTGCCTCGACTGCATCGCGCATGCGGCGCGAGCGATCAGAGCTGGGTATTGTTTCCTGATCGTCCCCGTGCGCATTGTCTGCCGATGCTTTCATTCGCACGTCTTTCAGATGCCGTGGATCGACCGTCGGCCTCCTGACCGTTGTTGACGCACGTGGCGTCATCACTCGCGTCTCTCGCACATTTAATTTCTAGGGATTTTTACTTGGTGCCCGGGGCCGGAATCGAACCGGCACGCCTTGCGGCGGGGGATTTTGAGTCGGCGTGCGAAGGTGTTTGTATAGGGAAGTGGGGCGAAGGTGAGCGTAGGTTGAGGTAGGTAAAAGTAATTGTAGATCAGTAGGTTAGCGAAATTTTGTAAAGTCGGCAACAGCTAATGTGTGTACCGTTGCTGTACCGAAATAGAGTGGCTCGGTACAGAATTTGCAGGTTGGATCCGCAGGGATAGCCTCAACAGCTTTTCGCTTTCATTGACGATCCCCAGTCTGTTATCAACAAGGGGGGTAATCCCGATAACTACAGTACTTTTATATCTATCTAAGTACCTTATGCCATGAAAAATACCGTAGTCAAGAATCATACGGCACACCTCACATTCAGGAAGTATTTTCCCCGCTGCCTACACCGCCCTAGGGCGCATCACAGTGGCCTTGAATAAATTCCCAGCACGGTCATCGATGAGTTCAATTTGTGGCCAGGCCCGTATCGCGCGCAGTAGGCCGCTACCCAGACCACGGTAGGGCAAGAGCTTGGAGGCAAAGGAAGCCAGGATAGGGTTTCGCATATTGGAGTTACCTGCCTTGACGTTCTCGATGGTCAGGTTGTTTGGCAGGTGGCCGGGGCTGATGATCTCAACTCGATCCATAAAGACCAGCACGCGCACCGGGGCGCTGATGAAGTAGTCGCGATGGACAAGCGCGTTTGCGACCAGTTCTTCCCAGACGATGCGCGGTATCTCAGCCTGCCCCAAGGAATTGAAGCTCTGGTCTCCCTGCACAGTGCGGGTATTGATGCTGATGAAACCTAGCGTTTGCTGGAACACGTCGGCCAGCTTGCCGGTGATGTCGCGGCTATCGATGTAGCGCTCGTCCTCGATCTGATTACCAACAAAGGCCACAGCCTTCACGATGAAGGCCGGCAGTGTGTAATGCGGCGTCCTGGCGAACAAAAGGCCGCCGGCCACATTAAGCTGTCCCTGGTTCATCAGGTTCATGTTGGTCAGCAACTGTGGCAACGGCCGGTTGTGTCCGGCGAGCGGCTCGCCAAATTGCTGCTCGAAGAAGGCTTCGAAGTAAGGCATATCCATATCCCCCGGGCCAAGACCCGCCACGGGAGTTTCGTCGGCATGTACCAAGCCCGCTTGCTGGAACAGGCGCTGAAGTTCTTCGCGTGAAGTGGCACGACGCCTGTCAGAGCCGTTCTTTACCCAGATAGCCCCGTTTTTATCCATGTAAGGTTTGCTAACGCCCTCGGGAATGGAGATCGCTATCACCATGCCGTTTGGATGAGGCACGTTGTCGGTCAATGGATTTACAGCGGGGCGCACGTTCTGAGAGGCAGCGTTGGCGACAAGTTGGTTGAGGCGAGCCAAGTCGGCACCGGACAGGCCGCGCACCGATCCATCATCGTTCACACCAATGAAAATGCGTCCACCTGAGGTGTTGCTGAAGGCGACAATCTCGGCAGCCAAAGCATCGGCATTGGTCATGTCGGCCTTGAACTGCTGGCGGCTGTCCTCACCCCGACTGAGCAGGTCGATCAGCTCTGTGGTTTCCATAGGTTGTAGACCTCTTTGCGTCGGTTGAAGGCTTCCTGGCCTCCTTCCATGATGTTGATAATGGCCTTCTGCACAGAACGGGCATCGATGCTGCCGCTTTGTGTGGCAACCTTCTCATCTTGGTACTGGCAAGCATGCACCTGCTCTGCGTCACCCAGGACTGGGAAGTTGGCGTTGTGAGTAGCGAAAATGAATTGGGCGTGAGGTTTCATCTCTCGCAGCAGCTTAATCACATCGTCGTAGATGGTCTGGTTGTCCAGATCGTCTTCCGGTTGATCGATGATGATGACGTCGTTCTGACGTTGGCTGAGTACATATAGCAGTAAGGCCGAAGCGCGCTGCCCGAGCGAGTGATGCTTCAGCTCTTTGCCGCGATAGCGGATCACGAAGCGATTGGGCACTTGCCAGGTGACGAACTCGACCAGGTTCTGCATGAAGGTCTTCTCGAAGACTTCGGGCGTGCTGCCGGCCTTAGTCAAAGCTCCCGGTAGCGCACGGAGGAGGCCTGCGAAATCAGCATAGTCCTCCATGACTGCGCGCAGGGTGGATTCGCGGATGTTGCTGCCCTTGAAAAGCTGTTGCATGAAGCTGATGGCGGCCTCCTTGTCGCCCTTAAAGTCGGCTTCAATCTGCAAGGCGGTGTGGCCAGCGTTCACGCGATCCAGCTCTACCTTGATGGTGTTGAACTCACGCAGCCAAAGCTCGTTGAGTTTGTCGATCTCGGCAAACAGTGCGTCGCGGATGCTGGTCTGCTGTGACTCCTGCTTGGTGAGTGCCTCCAGCATTTGCTCTGCCTTGGTTTTTCGCTGTTGCTGGGCCAGGAAATCATCAGGCTGAATGGCAGCCATGCCTGTTTGCTTGAGCTCCTGGGCCAGTTGCCGCTCTACTTGTGCGAACTCTTCCTGGAGGCTCTTGCTTGCGCCTTCAAATTCGCCCTGTTTGGTCTTGAGGCGACCCGTAATGGCACGCGCTTCTTGCCCGATCTGCTTGAGCTGATCGACCTTGGCAACGAGGTTGGAGAACTCGGCGTAGTAGGCGGTAAAGAAATCCGGATTCTGCTTGGAAACGTAACTGGTCGCATTGCGCAACTCGTCCTCATGCTCGGCAATCAGGCTGTCCAAGGCAAGGATGAAGTTGTCCGCCCGCTTGTTCATGCGTGTGAGTGCGGTGGCATCCTGCTGGAAGCCAAGGCGCTTTTGGAGCTTGTCGGCGACTCCGTGCTCCGCGAACTTGGTCAAACGGAAGTTAGCATCGTTGAGCTGGGTCGCGAAGTCGCGTTTGAGTTCGGTGGTGTTGCTAAGCTTAAGCCAGCGCTGAACAGCTTCGCGCACGCGCTGGCGTTGGGTTTCAATTTCATCACGCAGAACACGCAGCTTCTCGCCAACCAGTTTCTCCACCAGATCGGTCTCGAAGCCTTCACCGGTACTAGAGAGGTCTTTTTGCCCAAAGTAAATCGGGCGGCGCAGCACGGTTTCTCGGATCGACACGCCGGGTTGCAACTTGCCATCCAGAAACACGTTCGGTGCTTCGCGGAAGATGCGGGAGATGGTGAACACTTGCCCGTACACATCGCAAGCCATTAGCGTCACCTTGCCGCCGCTGCCCAGGGTGTGGCGGATCAACTCGTCTTTGTACTTGGTGTCCTGCACCTTCTCGCCCCGTGGAATATCAAGTGCGTAACGCACCGCCTCCAGAATGGAAGACTTGCCGCTACCCCGGATGCCGATTAGCGTATTGAGTTCAGCGGAAAAGTGCAGCGTCTGCCCGTCGAGAATACCTCCATCGAAGTGGATGCTGCGAATGTGCGACGCCTGATGCTTGGGCGGCTCCATAGCCACCCGCGCGGTGGGATCACCCAAGGCAAACTTAACCGCCCCGAAGGACAGCTCGCCCAATTTCAGGTAGTTGGCTTTGCCCTGACCGATCTCGTCTATGCGCTTTGGATCACTTCCTTCAAGCTCGGCGGGATACCAGTCATTGAGATGATGCTGAACTTTAGCTCGGCAGGGTTTGGTTTTTTCTAATTGCTTGTTGTACGTTCTAACTTTCTGGAAGCCGAGAGTGCGACGCCGAAAAAATTCGTTTTGACCTAGCTCAGAAAGGCGTCCACCGCCTAACTCCGCCCAAAGCCCACTGGGTGCTTCGACATGGGCAAAGACAAGGAAAAAATCGCGGTGGTAGCTTTCCAGCTTCTTGATAGTTTCCAACAGGGAAAGAGATGAGCGCCCGTTCTCCTGCTCATACTGAGCAGGAACCTTGCCCGCGAAAGCGACACCCAAAAAGGGGTTGATATGATCATGTCCATCAGCCAACCAATCGTCAGAAAACACGACCAGCGTGTGGATACCGTTCTCTCCATCATCGACTGACAACTCTACACCCGGAAGTAGTTCAATACCTTTCTTTTGAGCGGTCTTTCGCAGTGCTTTGAACTCTGCAGAATCAAACTTGTTGTGATTAGTAATTACGCCAAGTCGGATTTGGGCTTTCTCCAGAGCATCAACGTAGCTGCTGTTGTAGAAGTCGTCGTCGCCAGCGTATTTGAACTCACGGTCTGCACGGGTATGCAGATGAAAGTCTGCACGTATCCACTGCGCCCCTTCTGCGAAGACAACAGGTCGCGCCCCTGACTGCTGTGGTAGCAGACTTTGCATCATCTTTCCTCCTTATAGTGAGTCCGCGCAGAGCCCACCAGTCGTGCAGTCTGCGGATCGTAGATCATCTCCGTAATACAACCATCTCGAATGCACTGCACCGCTTCGTCGATCACATGCAGCGGCACCAAGAACCACTCGCGCGGTTTGACCGGACTTCCAAAACGATCTTCTATCGTCAAGTCCAGTTGGGCTGCACCGAACAAGCGATGGAAGATATTTTCAAGCCTGGTGCGATTCAGGTTATGCAACTTGTAGGTCGCAACGATGTCGACATCGGCCAGCAGGTACGTGGCGTCCTTGTCGGCAGCGGCGATACGGGTCTCCACCTTGCCGCCGGTCACCCCAATCTTGTGAATCAGCTCACGGTTGTCGGCCACGAACGGGTGGTTTGACTTGCTGCGCAAGACGTAAATCGTGCCAGACTCGATGTCGTCCGATTCTGCTTCGCCGCCAAACAGCGGGCCCATGTCAGGGTCAGAGAGGCGTCGCCCCGTTTCATCCTTGTAAAGGGCGCGTTGCAATGAGCGGCGCAACAGGTTACTTTCAGTGCCATCGGCATAGATAACGCGCAAGCGCGCATCGCTTTCGCCGTTGGGTGCCTTGATTGTGTCACCCACCTCGGCCACGTAGGCCAACTGGCCGCCCACGATGAAGCAGTTGCCATCCGCCACGCTGGCATCGCGACCAAAGTGCAGAGCCTTGCGCACGCCGGATTTCAACTCGCGTTCCACCTGCTCGAAAAAGGGTTGAAAGCGTTCGAAGTCTTTGCATGGCGTTCGATCCGCTACCTCTTCTGCCGCGCGCTTCTCGTCGCTGGCCCGCACATGCCGCAGCACAGTGATGTCGTTCTCATCGGTGCTATGAGTGGTAACACCCAGCTCGGCCAGCAGAGCGTCTTCGTCCAAGGCATCGATATCGATGCTTGCAGCGGCGGAGCCTGTGAGCAGCCCTCGGGTATCTAACCCCGTCAATAGCACATGTGCTTCCGGCAGCTTGCGCAGCTGATCCAGTCTCACGGCATACAGTCGTTCGAAGATATCTCCGCCATCGCCATGCTGTGGCGCCCGCCCGTGCGTTTGGTAGAAGCGCAGGATGTCCTCAAAGCCCGCGATGATGCGTTCCTCGCGCGGCGTGCGGTTCGAAGCCTTGAGAGGCGTTGCGTCAACGCCCAGGGCAGTCAGCAGTTCATCATCATCCATTTCAGCCATTGCCAGCCTCCCCTTGAGCCTGCGCGGCCTTGGCCTGCGCGCGGTAACGCGCAAAGGCGGCGACGCCTTCGGCCATACGCTTTTCCCAGGCGTCGGCAGAGTTAATGTCGGGCAGGCTGCCCCGTTCGTTCTTGAACTGCAGGGCCCGCTTGGACAGTTCGCGCGCTTCGTCCTCGGGGATGCTCACCTTCTTCGCCGCAATGGCGGCCTGGACCTGGCGCAGCGACTTCTCGTCCATCGCCTTGGACAGCACCGAATAGGCGGCGTCGAAGGGGTTGATGCTGTCGATCAGGTCGATGTCTAGGTCGCGCACGTTGACGAACTTGCGCACGCCGTCCAGCAAAGCCGTGCTGCCCTGCACCGCGCTGCTGCCGCCAGCGTCGGCCTGGGCCAAGGCCAGCTTCGCCTGTTGGGTGATGTTCATGGCGGCGATGGCGTGCTGTCGAATAGCTTCCTGGTCGCCCTCACTCAGTTCCGGGTAACGCTCGCGCACGATTTTGCCCATGCGAAGCTGCGTCAGCTCTTCTGCCACGGTGTTTTCCTTGTCGAACAGACCTCGTTCCAGCGCGGTCTTGTCCTGCAGGAAGCTGGTGACTACCTCGTTCAAGTCCTCTTTGCAAATGCGGGTGGCCGCGGGAGTCTCCGGCTTGGCCAAGCCGTTGATCTCGACGTGGTACTGGCCTGTGGCCTCGTTTACGCCGACGTTGGTGCGGCCCTCTTGGTAGCCCTTGCCTCCGTTGTAGACAAAGCCTTCTTGGGCGCCCGCATTCTTGGGCGTGAACTCGTAGCGCGGCGCCAACACCTGCTCCATCAACAGGCTGGCTGAGATGGCCTTAAGCATGTCATTCACGGCCTCGGCCACGGCGGATTGCTCGGCCGTCGGCTCGGCAATCAGGTTGGTAAAACGCGAACGCTCCTTGCCATTGGCGTCACGTGTGGCGCGGCCGATGATCTGCACGATTTCGGTCAGGCTGCTGCGGTAGCCAATGGTCAGCGCGTGTTCACACCAAATCCAGTCAAAACCTTCCTTCGCCATGCCCAGCGCGATGATCACGTCCACATGGTCACGATTGTCTTTATGCGCCGGGTCTTTCAGTGCACCCAGTACCCGCGTGCGCTTGGCCGCATCGCTGTCATCAACTAGGTCGGCCACCCTCAGAATGCGGTCGTCTTTAGTCTGCACCAGGTGGAAGCCGGTGGCGGGGTCAACTCCCGTCCAGGTGCCCAGCCCGTGCATGATCTCGTCGACCTCGCGCTGCTTGTCCTTCAAGCTTTCGCGCGCGTTGACGTTGGGGATGTGGACGATGGTCTTCAGCGCCGGGTCCAGTACCTTGGTCACGGCATCCACATATGGCCCGGTGTAGAAGAAGTAGCCAATATCCAGCGACTTGAGCCACTGGTAACCGTTGAGCTGCTCGTAGTAGGTGTAAGTGATGGTCTCGAACCGCGATTCATCCGCAGCACCCAACACCGCCTCGCTGTCGCCACGGAAGTAGGAGCCCGTCATCGCCACCAAATGCACCTTGTCGCGCGTGATGAAGGCGCCCAACTGACTGCCCAACACATTGTCTGGGTTGGTGGAGACGTGGTGAAACTCGTCGATGGCGATCAACCGGTTGTCGAAGGCCTCGATACCCATCGATTCCACAGCAAAGCGGAAGGTCGCATGCGTGCAAACCAACACCTTATCGCCACTGGCCAGGAATTGGCGCACCGCATCCACCTTGGACTTGGCCGCGCGCGGCTCGTCACCACCAGGCGCGTTGCACAAGTTCCACTGCGGGGCCACTTGCCAGTCCCAATAGAAGCCGAACCGGGTTAAAGCCTCGTCGGCAAAGCTACCTCCGATGGACCGCTCGGGCACCACCACGATGGCCTGTTTTAGGCCCTGGTTGTGCAGCTTGTCCAGCGCAATGAACATTAGTGCACGGGATTTGCCCGAGGCCGGCGGCGATTTGATCAGCAGGTACTGCTCGCCGCGCTTGGCGTAGGCCCGCTCTTGCATGGCGCGCATGCCCAATATGTTCGCCCTGCTGGATGCACCGGTGCGCGCGGTGGCGATGGATACCGACGGCACGGTATAGGCATTGGTTGGGTTGCTGGCGTGATCGCTCAAAATGTTTTCTTCCTTCCTCTTGCTGCTTTCGCGGCAGGCTTGCTCTTTTCTGCCGTCATCTTCGTGTACAGCTCAAACAACTTCTCCAGGCGTTCAGTGTCATTTTTGCAGCGGCGGCCAATATAAATGCGCTCTAGCACTTCGTCGTTACGCTCGTGGGCGTGGCGTAGGTTTTCCGGCATGTTGTCCGGGGCGTACAGGTCGGCGATGGTGGCTGGGAAATGTGCTTCCCGGCTTAGCAGGATGCCTTCTGCGCAACCGGTCAAATCGGCTTTGTTCTGATCAGTGAGAAGCGGCACTGGAAAAGTGTTCCAACCCACAGTGTTGGAATAGGAAAAGTCGGTTCGCATTCGCACGCAGACCGTGCCTATCCAAACCCAATGCAAGCGCGAAGCGATAAGTGCGAGGTTCCAAAGTGGGGCGTCGTAAAGCGCAAAGCATTTGTTTGACACAATGCAGTCCGCGGGTAAATAGTCGCAAGGTAGATACGGTCGGTTTTCTGAACTGACGCCAGGAACCAAGATTTGGTTTTTCTTGGCGACCCCTGCAATCTGGACGAAACGATGTGGCCGCTTGGAGAATTGGCGCGTTGATTCAGCATCAGATTCACTACGACTTTCCGCGACCAACTTGAGGCGCTGCGCTATGAAGGCACTTTCTTTTGCGACTTCTGCATCTTCATCTTCGATCCATAGGCAATATCGCTGTCTGCCGTTAATAAGTTCATCTGAACCGACGAAGCGCCTGACGAAGGGGCGCACGGCTGCATCCTCCGTCATGACAATTCTCGCCATATCGCCATTTAAAAACAGATTTCCACCATCACGTGGCATATTTCCAAAGAGCATGGTTGATTGCGCCCCAATGGGCTCGGTGGCCTTTTGCACATAGGCAAGGCTGTCTGGCACAAGATACGGCCCGATAGCTGAGCACTGTTTAACCATTTCATTTTGATAAAGCTTCTTGGGCAGTGATGAATTTTTTCCCAATCCGACCACCACCACGGTCACACCTGCGTTTTTGCTAGCTAGATTTGCCCATTTAAACGAGGTCTGTGCGAATCGAAGCTCACAGTGGCGTTCGAACGCTACTGGCCAAATATCAATCGCCTGCTGCCCTTGGCACACGCTGTTGGTCGCTACAAAGGCTGACACAGCATTCGGCACTTTGTCGGCATAGTCGAAGAAGCGTGCGAACCAACCGGAAACCAAGTCTGTGGTCTTTGCCAGCTTGGGATGCTTTGCCCAAGCGTTGGCCAAATCAACCTTCTGCTCGTCTGATTGCCACTTGCTGCCGCGATACGGGGGGTTGCCGCAGATGTATGTTTCTCCGCCCTCGTTCGCGAAATCGATCTGCGCTTGGTCAAGTGGTGCTTCAAACAAGTCATCAGCCAGTAGCTTCACCCCCGTGCCAGTTGGGGGGCAGATACTTAGCCAATCAAGCTGCAGGGCATTGCCGCAGATAATCCAGTTCTGCGCATCCAATGGGAGGAACTCCGCCAAGGCATCCTTCTGCCCTCGATGCAGTACGTCGCACTGGAATTCGGCGATGATGAGCGCTAAGCGCGCGATCTCTGCCGGGAAGTTGCGAAGTTCGATGCCCCTAAAGTTGGTTAGCGGGATCTCGCTCCCCAAATGCAGTTCGCCCCTGCGGCGATTGATTTCCGCCTCAATCTCGCGCATCCGCTTGTAGGCGATGACCAAGAAATTGCCAGATCCGCACGCCGGGTCGAACACTCGGATGCGTGCAATGCGCTTGCGCAGATTCAGCAGCTTGCGCTCGTTGTCGCCGGCCTCGGCCAACGCTGTACGCAGGTCATCCAGAAACAGCGGGTTCAATACCTTCAGAATGTTGGGCGCGCTAGTGTAGTGCATGCCCAGGGCGCCACGCTCTTCGTCATCGGCTACCGCCTGGATCATGCTGCCGAAGATGTCGGGGTTGATTTCACGCCAGGTCAACGCGCCCGCGTGCAACAGATAAATGCGCGCCATTCGCGTGAAGCGCGGCACCTCGGTGCTGCCAGAGAACAGGCCGCCGTTAACATACGGAAAGCCGTCGGCCCAATTTGGCAAACGCCGCATGGCGGTGGCGCGGTCGCCTACCTTGAGGTTCATCGCACGGAAGATTTCGGACAGCACCTCGTGGGTGTTACTGCCATCGCCAGCGCTTAACTGATCCACGGTTTGGGTGAATAGGCCCTTGCCGTTGAAGATGTCAGTGTCTTCGGCGAAGAAGCAGAACACCAGGCGCGCCATGAAGTGGTTCATGTCGCTGCGACGTTCGTCCGTGGCCCAGACCGGGTTCTCGCGCAGCAGTTCGACGTAGAGCTTGTTCAGGCGCCCCGTGGCGCGTACGTCGATGGGATTTTCCTTGATCTCCTTTATGGTGGAGATACCTGCCAGCGGCAGCAGGAAACCGAAGTGGTTTGGGAAGTCTTTAAATGCGCCAGCGATGGTTTCGCCACTGGCCAGTTCTTCAGCCTCCAGGGTGTGGCCATCAGTGGCCAGGATGAACTTGGCCTTGGCTTTTATCGTGGCCAGGCTCGCACGCAGCGCCTTGAACGTGTCGCCCACGGTGCCGGGCGCGCACACCGCCAGGTGGATGTTGTTGCGCAGCAGCACGCCGCCGGCCACGTCCGAGGCATTGTTGTTGCCCGTACGCAGGCGCTTAAGTGTGATGTCCTTGTTGCCAAAGGCGGCGAGGAAAGTGTACGGGAATTCAGTCGCGTCAAAAGGCTGAAGTGCCAGCTCTGAGACGGCTTGTTCGATTTCTACCGCGTTCATGAAGATTCTTGCCTAAGTGACTTCTTCCTAATCGCATCCGATTAGGTCTCAGCAACCACAACGTCAGTACGTGGGGCCACTTTGTAGATGGTTGTCCGCGAAACCTTGTAGCGCTCTGCGATCTGACCGACTGAGATGGTCAGATCAGACATCAAGCGCTTGACTTCTCTGATCTGTTGCGCGTCCAGCTTCGGCTTGCGTCCACCGACGCGGCCGCGAGCGCGGGCTGCTACCAAGCCAGCACTAGTCCGTTCGCGAATCAGGTTGCGTTCAAACTCTGCCAAAGCCGCAAATATATGGAAAACTAATTTCCCAGCCGCACCGTTGGTATCGATCTTTTCGGTGATGCTCTCGAAGCCAATGCCTTTTTCCTCCAACCCGGCAACGATATGCACAAGGTCCGGCAGACTACGCCCCAGCCTATCCAACCGCCACACCACGAGGGTGTCTCCCGCTCGCAGCGTCTTCAGACAATGTTCAAGTTCCTGCCGAGCCGCTGTCTTGCCCCTAGCCGCTTCCTCGTAAACAGACTCAGCTCCTGCCAGACGCAACGCATCGCGTTGTAAATCCATGTTCTGGTCATCTTTCGAAACTCGGGCATAGCCGATTCGTTGATTCATGAACAATTACCGGACGTTGATAAGTTGATGAGTATGTTAACAGAATGCCGCGCTCTTGGGTGGCATTCAACATGCGATATGTGCGTGCTCATAAGACCATCACTTTCTTTTGCGGGGCGGTCATGCTGGACGAGTGGCATGTTCCCTTACCTAAGGCGAATGAGAGTTCGGAAGCATGGTTTTTAGCGGCTAAAATTTCCTTCTGGGCTCGCAAAGCTATGGCATTGGAGACTTTGCTCGTCAGCGGCTCAAAGAAAAAAACACACTGAATTTTGAATAATGGAGCGTAGCGAGTTTCGATCCTCCAACCTATTCCGGTGAATTAGGGTTGGCTTGGCGATCGGCCACCAGCGCCTGTCCAAACGTTGATTCGTAGTGCCGCGGTCGGATTCATCGTACAGCGCGGGAGCGCCCCATCGATAGCTGCTCCAAACTTCGCGAACCACTTGAGCATCGCTAGATGCGAATACGGTGTAGTGAAGTGGGCCAATCAGCTTGCTGGTAGGCCTACTTCACATATCTTGCCCGGTTCAAACGCGTTACTTTTTCCGCATCGAGCAATAAATTACTGATGCGTAGCTCATATTTTCCGTTATTAGACCTTAAGGAGTGCCATGTAACGTGTTTGCAGCACTGTAGTAGGACTTTTATAACGTAAGTAACCCATCTATCACTTTTTAAGTTAGCAGTTAGGTCACGTCAGTCAACAGCGCCGGCTCTTCCCGAAAAAGTTCGCCAGCAATAGAAAGGCATGTCGGTTTGGCAATTTAAGTTGTTGCCGCGTAGGCGATCCTCTGCCGAAGTCGCCCTGAAGCGTGCACCCGACTCTCGAAGACAAGCTAATCCCACCATCAATCTCGTTCACCTTATTGAGCAGGCGTGGAAGCAATGTTCGCTTGGATGTTTCCGACCAGGCAGGGCGCCGATTGCGTCTCCAGCTCAAGAGGCCAGATAGTCCTTGCAGACATCGATTGCGCGCCGAACTTCCGGTCGATCCGCATCTGCGCGCGCTTGTAGCTCGCTTAGCCATTCTGAAACGGGGAGAGCTTCGGAAGGGTTCGTATCGCAAATGACGAGGTCAATCAGATCGGCAAGCTCATCCAGTAGCGTCTCGCCAAAAGTAGTGCCGCCTTTCCCCTGTTCACAAGCCACATGAGAACCCAGGATCGAATTTATCGCAGCCAATTCCCCGAGGGTGAACACATCTAGCTTTCCTCTTAAAGCATCGGTTAGAAGCGATGATGCGACCCCGGTGACCTCAGCGGCTTGCTGAATGCTCATGACTCTTTCGGCGATCAAGTCTTTGATCTGACCAAGAATTTCAGCTTCAGCGAGCATACCTTCAGGGTTAAGGCATCCGATGTCGGCAAATACGTTGCCGCTGCTTTCGTGCACGGTCATAGTTGTCCTCTACGTGTGTTTTGCAGGCCAGTAGGTGACCCACAGGGCCCTTCATGAGTTGGGGTACCTCACCAACATGAAACTCCTAATCGATGCTCCAAGGTCGAAAAAAGCGCTCTGGACTAGGTTTCCACTTGCCCTGGCAGCTGTGCGCTAATCCGCCAAGACGCTTGACGCCAAGTGGCATTCCCACTTTGCTTAGGGCTGAGAAATAGGCTAGGACTGATCTGGCAACGTTAATCGCGTTTACATCACTGCGCATAACGCATTCCCTATCTTCCCGACCGGGCTGCACGAGGCAGCTCTCCTTCGTTTAACGTAAGGGGCCACTGCTAACCCTTTGTTTCTTGCTCATTGGGGTTCCTCTGCCCTATTGCTCCGCGACTTGCTGCCCAGCAAATTCCGCATCAAGGCAAGATTGTCTTGCGCCACACGTTGAGTATCTTCGGATGGTTGCCTTTGTTGTCCCTGCTCTCGTTCTAACTTAGCGATCTCCTCTCGAGCCCTCGCCGTGCGTCTGCGTTCAAAGTCCAAGGCGGCCGCAGGAACAAACAGTCCTTCTTTGGCTCGCTCCACCAGTTTGCGTAGCAGCCCTATCGGGTGACGGACCGCACCTCGCTCCGCTAGGCCCGCGATTTCGTCCAAGATTTGTTGTCGAATTGCGGAAGGGCAGTTTCGCAAAATTTGCTTGGCCGATGCCGACGTGGGCTCGTCAAAAAATGCCGGCCACCTCAGTTCCTCTTCGCACTGACTACGTTCATCATCGATCTGCTTTTGAGTAGTAGTAGGTTCTAATAAGGTTAATGATGGTTGGGGTGACAGTGGTGTCACCCTTTCACTACCTCCAGTGTCACCCTTTCGTGTCTCTTTTGTCGTCCTTTCGGTGCACA
>Ga0256775_1000129_pt1 | contig 15765 bp, 17 predicted proteins | sample MC6MC0926MT_FD_186036 | JGI IMG/M metagenome (GOLD analysis project Ga0256775, IMG submission 186036) | Metatranscriptome of enriched soil aggregate microbial communities from Iowa State University, Ames, United States - MC6-MC0926-MT... | ecosystem: Environmental > Terrestrial > Soil >...
CGCGGGGTCGACGCAGCCGGTGGCGGACGAGTACGTGGCCGGGGTGCCCGACCCCGCGGCGATGGCCCGGAACCGCCGCGTCGAGATCCGGTGGCCGACCGGCTGAGGCCGTCGGCGCGCTTAGGGTGACGTCGTGCCTCGTGTCCCCACCGCCCTGATCGCCGCCCTCACCCTCGTCGTGGGGTTCGCCGTCGCGCAGTCGACGGGCGTGCGCGCGCTCGGCGGCGTGGTCCTGCTCGCGGGTGTCGCCTGGTGCGGGGTCCGCGCGTGGCGGCCCGCCGGCCCGGCGCGCACGGTCGCCGTCGTCGTCATCGGTGCGGTGTGCTTCGTCGCGTCGCACCTGCTCGCGCCGCACCTGGGGGCGTGGCCGTCCGTCGTGCTCGTCGCGGCCGTGCTCGGGATCGCGACCTGGGTGCTCGTCGACCACCGCACGAGCGGGCTGCTCGCGCAGTCCTGACGTCGGCGCGCGTCAGGCCAGCGCCGCCCGCACCAGCGGCGCGACCTCGGTGCCGAGCAGCTCGATCGCGCGCAGCGACTCGCGCTGCGGCACCCCGGACAGGTCCATCTGGAACGACTGCCGGTCGTGCCCGAGCACCGCGTGCAGCTCGACGATGCGGGCAGCGACCTCCTCGGGCTCGCCGACGAAGTACGCGCCGCCGCGCGACGCCTGCGACTCGAACGCGATCCGGTTGGGCTGGCTGAACCCGCGCTCCGCGGCGATGCGGGCCATCGACGCACGCCAGTACGGGTAGAAGAACTCGCGCGCCGCGCGGCCGTCGTCGGCGACGAACCCCATGCCGGCGACGGAGACGAACGGCCCGCCGGGCCGGGGGGAGGCCGACTCGGCGAACGAGCGCCGGTACGTCTCGACGAGCGGGGCGAAGGACGCGGGGCGGCCGCCGATGATCGCGTAGCTCACCGGGAGCCCCAGCACGCCGGCGCGGACCGAGGACCGCGGGCTGCCGCCGGTCGCGACGGCGATCCGCAGGCGTGCCCCGAGACCGGGCTTGTCGAGCGGGCGGGGGAGCACCAGGGCGTCAGCGAGCGGCGGCCGGAACCGGCCCGACCAGGTGACCCGCTCGGCGTCGTCGAGCGCGAGCAGCAGGCCGATCTTCTCGTCGTACAGCGCGTCGTAGTCGTCGAGCGACGCACCGAACAGCGGGTACGACTCGATGAACGACCCGCGCCCGGCGAGCAGCTCGACGCGCCCGCCGGAGTAGAGGTCCATCGTGGAGAACTGCTGGTAGACACGCACGGGGTCCTCGGTCGACAGCACCGTGACGGCGGACCCGACCGTGATCCGCGAGGTCTGGGCGAGCCCGGCGGCGATGACGGTCGACGGCGACGAGATCGCGTAGTCGGGCCGGTGGTGCTCGCCGATCCCGACGTAGTCCAGGCCGACCTCCTCGGCCAGGCGGATCCGTTCGAGGACGTCCCGGAGCCGCTGCGCGGGGGAGGTGATCGCGCCGCTGACCGGATCGGGGTGGATGTCGCCGAACGTGTAGAGACCCAGTTCCATGTGCGAGGCAACGAACGGCACGCCCGTGCTGTTCCTGCGAACCCGCTGGTGGGGGCGCTGAACGCGGAGGGATTCGTCCCATGAGTCAGGCGTGTGAACGGACGGTCACGATGTGATCACGGTCACGGGAGGGAGTTGACTTTGATTAATAAGGAAGTTCTACTAACAAACATGAGAGCGACGACGGCGCCGCCCGCGGGAACCGGGCGCGGGGTCGGCCGGGCACTGCGGCCGACGGGCAAGGTGCTCCCCGAGCACGCCCGGGCCCACAACCGCTCGCTCGTCCTCGGCCACCTCTTCCACGAGACCGCCGCGTCCCGCGCCGACATCGCGCGCAGCACCGGCCTCACCCGCGTCACCGTCTCCGGCCTCGTCGCCGAGCTGATCGCGGAAGGCCTCGTCGAGGAGCAGGGCCTGCGCATCGAGGGCAAGGTCGGCAAGCCCGCCACGCTCGTCGCGATGCGCACCGACGCGTTCCAGATCGTCGCCGTCGACCTCACCAGCGACTCGCGGATCCTCGGCGGCGTCCTGTCGATCGTCGGCGACGTCGTCGCGCGCCGCGAGGTGCCGCTCGACGGGCAGACGGGGGAGCGGGCCCTCGACCTGCTCGAGGGGCTGTGCCGCGACCTGCTCACCGCCGCCGACCAGCCCGTGCTCGGCATCGGCATCGCGTCGCCGGGCGTCATCGACCCCGACGGTGTCGTCGTCCAGGCCCCCAACCGCGGCTGGTACGACGTCCCGCTCGCGGCCCGGCTCACCGAGCGCCTGGACGTCCCGGTGCACGTCGCCAACGACGCCAACACGCGCGCGCTCGGCGAGTTCACCTACGGCCGCGCGGCCGGCGGCGGCTCGATCATCGTCATGGTCGGCGAGGGCGTCGGTGCCGGGCTCGTCGTCGACGGCGCGCTCGTCCGCGGCCGGCACCACGCCGCCGGCGAGATCGGCCACGTCACCGTGGTCGACGGCGACCCCCGCGACGACACGCCGCTCGAGTGCGCGTGCGGCCGCGTGGGCTGCCTCGAGACGGTGCTCAGCGTGCCGGCCCTGCGCCGGCGCACCCAGGGGCTCAGCCCCGACGACTCCGACGCCGCCCTGGCGTCGGTGGGACGACTGCTCGGGATCGCACTCGCGCCGGTCGTCTCCGCGCTCGACCTCGCCGAGGTCCTGCTCTCCGGACCCCCGGAGCTGCTGGACGGTCCTCTGCGGGAATCGGCGCTCGCCACCCTCCGCGCACGCACCATGCCAGTCATCGGGCAGGGACTGGAGATGCGGATGGGCTCCTTGGACGAGGACGGGGCACTGGCCGGTGCGGCGGTGCTCGTCCTGTCAGGTCAGCTCGGGGTCACGTGACGACCCCGAGCCGACCGACTGCAGTCGGAATCACCACCCCGGCGTCGCCGTCCGGCGAACGCCTCGCTCACGGGAGGAACCCCAACGTGAAGATCCTACGTTTCGCCGCCGTCGGCGTGGCGGCAGCACTGGCGCTGACCGCATGTTCTTCGGGCGACGACACCTCGGACCAGCCCAGCGACAACGGCACGCCCGAGGCCGCCACGATCAAGCTGTGGCTCAACGGCACGGACACGCCGCAGGCGCTGCGCGACTACCTCACCACGACGTTCGAGTCGGAGAACCCCGGTTCGAAGCTCGTCATCGAGGAGCAGGACTGGAGCGGCCTCGTGCCGCGCCTCCAGACGGCCCTCGCGTCCGAGGACCAGACGCCCGACGTCGTCGAGATCGGCAACACGCAGTCGCCGACCTTCACCTACGCCGGTGCGTTCGCCGACATCACCGGCATGTACGACGAGCTGGGCGGCGACAAGCTGCTCCCCGGCTTCGTCGAGGCCGGCAAGGCCGACGGCAAGCTGTTCTCGGTGCCCTACTACTCGGGTGCCCGCGCCGTGTTCTACAACAAGGACATGTTCGCGGCCGCCGGCGTCGAGGTCCCGACCACGCTCGCCGACTTCACCACCGCCGCGCAGAAGCTCCAGACGGACTCGGTGTCCGGCTTCTGGTTCCCCGGCCAGGACTGGTACAACGGCGCCGCCTGGATCTACACCAACGGCGGTGACCTGGCCACGTACGACGGTGGCGAGTGGAAGGGTGCCCTCGCGAGCGACAAGTCGCTCAAGGGTCTCGACGAGGTCGCGACGCTGTTCAAGACGGCGACGCACGCCCCGGCCGACTCCGACTCGAACGAGCCGTGGGTCCCGTTCAACGCCGGCCAGGCCGCGATGTTCTCCGCGCCGACCTGGGCGCGCTGGAGCATCGACCTGCCCCAGTGCAACAAGGGCGTCGCGAAGGACGACAAGTCCGACGCCGCGAAGGCCCTCCTCGCCGAGCAGCAGGCCTGCAACGAGGAGCACACCGGGATCTTCCCGCTCCCCGGCCTGACCGCCGGCGAGTACGCCACGGGCTTCGCCGGTGGCTCGAACATCGCCGTCGCGGCGAAGTCGAAGCACCCCGAGCTCGCGAAGAACCTGCTCCGGATCATCTTCTCGGGCGACTTCCAGAACCAGCTCGGCCAGAACGGCCTGATCCCGGGCAACACCGAGTACGCGTCGTCGATGGGTGACGACGTCTACGCCAAGGCGGCCGTCGCGGCGGCCCTCAACGCCAAGCTCACGCCGGCGGCCGAGAACTGGGCCACCGTCGAGGGCGACCGCATCCTCGAGGACTTCTTCCAGAAGGTGGCCTCGGGTGCCGACGTGAAGCAGGCCGCGACCGACGCGGACAAGCTGATCACCGACGCGCTCAACTGATCACCGGAGGGGCCGGTGACCACCGGCCCCTCCACCTGATCCGGGTGCCGGTCGGGCTCCCCACCAGGGCAGCCCGACCGGCACCACCAGACAGGAGCTCCTCGCATGGCAGTCACGACCCTCGAGGTGCCGGGCGACGGCACCACGGCGACCCTCCGTCGCCGACGCCCCAAGCTGGGCGTCTACACCCTGCTCGTCCCGGCCAGCCTCCTCATGGCGGTCGCCCTCGGGTACCCCCTCGTCCGGCAGTTCGTCATCTCCTTCCAGGAGTACGGGCTGCGCCAGCAGTTCGGCCAGCCCGCCGAGTGGGTGGGCCTCGCGAACTACACGGACCTCCTGTCCGACCCGTACGTCTGGACGGTCATCGGCCGCTCCATCGCGTTCTGCCTGATCAACGCAGCCGTCACGATGGTGATCGGCATCGCGTTCGCGGTCCTCATGGCCCGGGTCGGCGCCGCCGCCCGCATGACGCTGCAGGTCTCCCTGCTGCTCGCGTGGGGCACGCCCGTGCTCGCCTCGATGACCGTGTGGCAATGGCTGTTCGACTCCCAGTACGGGGCGATCAACTGGGTGCTGAGCAACGTCCTCGGCTTCGAGGGCATGGCCCACCACTCGTGGATCATCCAGCCGCTGTCCTTCTACTTCGTCGCGACCGTCATCGTCGTGTGGATGTCCGTGCCCTTCGTCGCGTTCTCCGTCTACGCGGGCCTGCTGCAGGTCCCCGAGGAGACGATGGAGGCCGCGCAGCTCGACGGCGCGTCCGCGCGCCAGCGGTTCTGGAACATCACGATGCCGATGGTCCGGCCGGTCCTGTCCGTCGTCCTGCTCCTGCAGGTCATCTGGGACCTCAAGGTCTTCACGCAGATCTACGTGCTGCAGCGGGCGGGCGCGCCGACGCGCGACACCAACCTGCTCGGCACGCTCATCTACTCCTACGCCAAGGAGTTCTCCAAGGCCGGGGCCCTGGCCACGATCATGCTGGTCATCACCCTCGCGCTGACCGGGTTCTACATCCGGCAGATGCTCAAGGAGGACGAGCTGTGAGCACGCTCGCCACGGGCGCGCAGCCCGCCACGAACGCGACGGCCGACCTGCCCGTCCGTCCGACGAAGGCCCGCCGCGGCGGCAGCCCTGCGTCCTCGACCGCCGGCCGTCGTGCCTGGGGTGTCGTCGCGGTGCTCATCGCCGTCGTCTGGGTGTTCCCCATCTACTGGATGATCAACAGCGCGTTCCTGCCGCTCAACAAGCTGCAGGCGCCCGACCCGACGTTCCTGCCGCTGGGCGGGACGATGTCGAACTTCCGCCAGGTGTGGGCCGACCCGTCGTTCTGGGCGGCGATGCGGATCTCGCTGTCCGTCGTCGTGATCGTGCTGGTCGCCGCGCTGATCTTCGCGTTCCTCGCCGCGCTCGCCGTGAGCCGGTTCCGGTTCCGCGGCCGCAAGGCGTTCATCCTCACGATCCTCGTCGTGCAGATGATCCCCGCGGAGGGGCTGTTCATCTCGCAGTTCCAGATGCTCGACGGCTGGCACCTCGTCAACCGGGTCGCCGGCCTCGCGCTCGTGTACGTCGCCGCGATCCTGCCGTTCACGATCTGGATGCTGCGTGGCTTCGTGCAGGGCGTGCCGATCGAGCTCGAGGAGGCGGGCATGGTCGACGGCCTCTCGCGCACCGGGGCGTTCTTCCGGATCACGTTCCCGCTGCTCGCACCGGGCCTCGTCGCCGCGGGCGTCTACGGGTTCCTGCAGGCGTGGAACGAGTACACCCTCGCCCTCGTCGTCATGACCGACCCGTCCCAGCGCACCCTGCCCCTGTGGCTGCAGGGGCTCGTCGAGGCCAACCGGGCCACCGACTGGGGCGTCGTCATGGCCGGCGCGGCGCTCATCGCGATCCCGGTCATCGCGTTCTTCCTGTTCGTCCAGAACAAGATGACGTCGGGCCTGGTCGCCGGAGCGGTGAAGGGCTGACGTGGCAACCGAGCAGAGGCTGACGGTCGGGCTCGACGTCGGCGGCACCAAGGTGCTGGGCGTCGTCGTCGACGCCCAGGGGTACGTCCGTCACGAGATCCTGTCCGCGACCGTCCCCGGCGCCGCCGGCGTCGTGGCCGGGGCGGTCGCGGCGGTCGAGACCCTCGCGGCCCGGGCCGGCGTCGCCGTGACCGACCTGGACGGGGTCGGGGTAGGCCTGCCCGGCATGGTGCGCGCCACCGACGGGACCGTCGAGCACGCCGTGAACCTCGGCATCGAGGGGCGCGTCCCGCTCGCGGCGATGCTCGCCGAGGCCCTCGGCGGGACGGTCCCGGTGCGGGTCGAGAACGACCTCAACGTGGCCGTCGTCGGGTCCGCGCACGCGCTCGGACCGCAGGCGCAGGACATCGGCTTCCTCGCGCTCGGCACGGGCGTCGCCGCGGGCCTGCTGCTCGACGGGCGGCTGCGGCGCGGCGCTCGGGGCGCGGCGGGGGAGATCGGGCACCTGACGCTCGTGCCCGGCGGGCTGCCGTGCAAGTGCGGCCAGCTCGGCTGCCTCGAGCAGTACGCGTCGGGCTCCGCGCTCGACGCCGCGTGGCCGAGCCGCCAGGGCCTGCCCGCGCCCGCGGAGCTGTTCGCCGCGGCCGAGGCGGGCGACCCGGACGCCGTCACGCTGCGCGACCAGTTCGCGTGGGCCGTCGCGTCGGCGGTCCGGATGCTGATCCTCACGTGCGACGTGCAGCACGTCGTCATCGGCGGCGGTGTGAGCTCGCTCGGCGAGCCGCTGCTGCGGGCGGTGCGTGCGGAGCTCGACCGGGAGGCGCAGTCGTCGCCGTTCCTGCGGACCGTGCAGCTGTCCGAACGTGTCACGCTGACCCCGGCCGGTGTGCCCGTGGGGGCGCTGGGTGCCGCGATCGTCGCCCGTGGTCCGGCCGTCACGCTGGCCGGCAGAGCTGAGGAAGGACACGTCTGATGGAGGTCGTCATCGCCCCCGCCGAGCAGCTCGCCCGGCTCGCGGCCGACACGATCGAACGGCTGCTGCGGGCCCGCCCCGATGCCGTGCTCGGGCTCGCGACCGGCTCCAGCCCGCTCGCCGTGTACGACGAGCTGGCCCGTCGGCACGCCGAGGCCGACCTGTCGTTCGCGCGGGCGCGCGCGTTCATGCTCGACGAGTACGTCGGCCTGCCCGCCGACCACCCCGAGCGGTACCGGAACGTCATCGAGAAGGAGATCGCGTCGCGCGTCGACTTCGCCCCCGGCGCCGTCCAGGGGCCCGACGGGCTCGCGGACGACGTGGTCGGTGCGTGCGCGGCGTACGAGCGGGCCATCGTCGACGCCGGCGGTGTCGACCTGCAGATCCTCGGCATCGGCACCGACGGGCACGTCGCGTTCAACGAGCCCGGGTCGTCGCTCGCGTCGCGGACCCGCATCAAGACGCTCACGCGCCAGACGCGCGAGGACAACGCGCGGTTCTTCGGCGGCGACCTCGACCAGGTGCCGACGCACTGCCTCACGCAGGGGCTCGCGACGATCATGTCGGCTCGCCACCTGGTGCTGCTCGCGACCGGACGGGGCAAGGCGGAGGCCGTGCACCAGCTCGCCGAGGGGCCCGTGAGCGCCATGTGGCCCGCGACGATCCTGCAGCACCACCCGCACGTCACGGTGCTCGTCGACGACGCGGCCGCGAGCCGGCTGCAGCTCGCCGACTACTACCGCGAGACGTTCGCCGCGAAGCCGGACTGGCAGGGCCTGTAGGTGGCGACGGCCGAGCTCGGCCGCGCCGGGCGAGCCGACCGTCCGCTCGCGGACCTCCGGCCGGCGTCGTGGACGCGCACGAGCTACTGGCTGATCTGTGCGGGTCTGCTCGCGATGGAGGTGGCGTTCTGCGTCCGCGTCCGGGTCGACCCGGAGATCGACCCCGCGGCCCCCGCCGGCGGCGTGGTGGTGTCGGCGGCCCTGCTGTACGGCGCGTGGGTCCTCCTCGTGGCGCCGCGCCTGCTCGTCCTGGACGAGCTCGTGAGGATCATCAACCCGTTCCACACCCGGACGCTCGTCCGGGACGACCTGGTCTTCGGGGGGCGGCAGTTCCTGCTCGTGGTGTCCGCCCGCCGTGGCAAGACGTTCACGTGCTGGGCGGTCCAGGCGACGAACGTCGCGATGCTTCAGAGCGGGCCCACCGTGGTCGAACGTCGGGCGGACGAGCTGAATGCGCTGCCCGTCGGTGCCGACGTCGTCCGCTGGTCGGACGATCGCGTCAGGCCGACGCTGCCTGGGTTCGCGTACTGGGTGCCGGTGGCCGCGGTCCTCGCGGTGTACGTCACGCTGCACCTCGGCGGCTGGGGCCTCGGATGACGAGCGCGGCGACCGGGTTCCCACGCCGATACGGACCCGGGTCGCGTCGGACCCTCGACGTACACTCGTCGGCATGAGTGAGCCCCTGCCGCCGAGCACCGGACCCGACGACCCGTTCGGCCCGGACCAGGGCACCTCGACGAGCGTCCTGGAGCGCCAGGAGACCCACGAGCAGGTCGAGCCGGGGGACCACGAGCGCTTCGCGCACTACGTGCGCAAGGAGAAGATCATGGAGTCGGCGATGAGCGGCAAGCCCGTCGTCGCGCTCTGCGGGAAGGTCTGGGTCCCGGGTCGCGACCCGAACAAGTTCCCGGTCTGCCCCGTGTGCAAGGAGATCTACGAGGGGCTGCGCGAGCCGCAGGACGGCGAGGGCGCCGGCGGTGAGTCGGGCGGCTCCGGCGGGTCCGGGGGCTCCGGCGGACGCCGCTGGGGCTTCGGCCGCGGCTCGTCGGCCAAGTGACGGCCACCCCGCGCCCGTCCTCCCTCACCTCGAGCCACGCGTCGACGTCGGCGGCCTCCCACCTGCCGCCGGCGTTCCCGTCGCGTGCGCCGTGGGGGACCGCGGGCAAGCTGCGAGCGTGGCAGGCCGAGGCGCTCGAGCTGTACCGGGAGCGTGCGCCCCGTGACTTCCTCGCGGTCGCGACCCCGGGTGCCGGCAAGACGACGTTCGCGCTGCGGATCGCCACCGAGCTGCTCGAGGCCCGCGTGGTCCGGCGTGTCACGGTGGTGGCGCCCACCGAGCACCTCAAGCGGCAGTGGGCGGACGCCGCCGCACGGGTCGGCATCACGCTCGACCCCAACTTCAGCAACGCCCAGGGCCGCCACGGGCACGGGTTCGACGGCGTCGCGCTGACGTACGCGCAGGTCGCGAGCAAGCCCGCGCTGCACGCGGCGCGCACGACGGCGGCGCCGACGCTCGTCATCCTCGACGAGGTGCACCACGGCGGCGACGCGCTGTCGTGGGGTGACGCGGTCCGGGAGGCGTTCGAGGACGCGACGCGACGGCTGGCGCTCACGGGCACGCCGTTCCGCTCCGACACGGCCGCGATCCCGTTCGTGCAGTACGCGCCCGACCGTGAGGGCATCCGTCGGAGCCTCGCCGACTACACGTACGGCTACGGCGACGCGCTGCGCGACCACGTCGTGCGGCCGGTGATCTTCCTGTCGTACTCGGGCTCGATGCGGTGGCGGACGAAGGCGGGCGACGAGGTCAGCGCCCGGCTCGGCGAGCCGCTCACCAAGGACATGACGTCGCAGGCCTGGCGCACGGCGCTCGACCCGAACGGTGAGTGGATCCCGAGCGTGCTCGCGGCCGCCGACCGGCGGCTCACCGAGGTGCGTCGGGCGGTGCCGGACGCGGGCGCCATGATCATCGCGACCGACCAGACGGACGCCCGCGCGTACGCGGGCCATCTTGCGCGCCTCACGGGCGAGTCGCCGACCGTCGTGCTGTCCGACGACGACAACGCGAGCGACCGGATCGACGAGTTCTCCGCGGGGGACTCCCGGTGGCTCGTCGCGGTCAGGATGGTGTCGGAGGGCGTCGACGTGCCCCGGCTCGCGGTCGGCGTGTACGCGACGAGCACGGCGACGCCGCTGTTCTTCGCGCAGGCCGTCGGACGGTTCGTGCGGGCGCGCAAGCGCGGCGAGACGGCGTCGGTGTTCCTGCCGTCCGTGCCGCAGCTGCTCGTGCTCGCGAACAGCATGGAGGTCGAGCGGGACCACGCGCTCGACCGGCCGAAGACGGCCGAGGAGAACGGCGTCGACTACAACCCGGAGGACGCGCTGCTGGCGGCGGCGAACTCCGAGCGCAACGGACCGGACGCCCTCGGGCCGGACGGCAAGCAGGGCGCGTTCGAGGCGCTCGAGGCTCAGGCGTCGTTCGACCGCGTGCTGTTCGACGGCGGCGAGTTCGGCACGGGGGCTGAGGTCGGCTCCGAGGAGGAGCTCGACTTCCTCGGACTGCCCGGTCTGCTGGACGCCGACCAGGTGTCCGCGCTGCTGCGGCAGCGGCAGGCCGAGCAGCAGAGCGGCAAGCGTCGTGCTGCCTCTCAGGCGGCGGCGGCCGAGCTGGCCGCGATGGACCACCGCAAGCAGGCCGAGCTGCGCAAGGAGCTCGCGCAGCTCGTGGGGGCGTGGTCGCGCCGGTCGGGGCAGCCCCACGGGTCGGTGCACAACGAGCTGCGGCGGCGGTGCGGTGGTCCGGAGGTGGCCCTGGCCGACCCGGAGCAGCTGACGGCGCGTGTGGACATGCTGCGGGGCTGGTTCGTCGGCAAGCGCTGAGCCGGGCGGCGCTGGAGTCCGCGAGTGCGGCAGTGCGTCGCGGGCCGCCGACGGCGCTGGGCCGCGCCTTCCATGAGGACCTTCTCATGCACTCGGCCTCGTCATGCACAAGCCCTGTCTCGCCATTCGGACACACATCATGCCGCGCATTCGTGCAGGTCAGCGCGCTGGACGCGCGACCACATAGCAGCGGGCGGCGCGTGCGCAACTTCGCCTCCCGACGTGCCGAGCACCGGCTGCGCTGCCAATCTCTTCCCGTGCCCAATCGGCCCCGGGTCCCCCCGGACGCCGTCTCGGTGACCATGCAGAAAGAGGTCAACCCATGCCCGCCTGGCTCATCCTCATCCTCGTCGGCGTCGTGCTCCTCGTCCTCGGGGTCGCGACGAACATCGGTTCGTTCCTCATCTGGATCGGCGTGATCGTGCTCGTCGTCAGCCTGATCCTCGGGCTCGTCGGCCGCGGTCGAAGCCGGGTCTGACCTGGCCGCCGCCGGGACAGCACCCCCCTGACTGTCCCGGCGTGCGGCCTGGTCCCGACGCTGCGGGCGCCCCCTAGTCGCCCAGCAGCAGCGTCCCGGTCGGCACCGCGGCCTCGTCGGCCGACAGCCGCCGCGCCCCCCGCGGCAGCTCGTCCCGCGAGGCGCGGTGCCGATCTCGCGCCCGGGCCACGCCGGACGCCCCCGTCCAGCCCTGGTCCACGACGCCGTCCGCGACGAGCGGGACGTGGAGGGCGCGCAGCTCCCCACCGCCGGACGTCCATCCCCGGACCTGCTCGTCGGGTCCCGTGACCAGGACCTCCTCGACGGCTCGGCCGTCGCTTCCTCGCCGCCGCGCCGCCGCCTTGCGGCCCCCGACGCTCGTCTTCGACCGCGACGCCTTCGCGACCGGCTCGATGGTCCCGTCGGACCCCTCACGCGCGACGAGCTTGTAGACCATCCCGCACGTCGGGGCGCCCGACCCCGTGACGACCGACGTGCCCACCCCGTACGAGTCCACCGGCGCCGCCGCGAGCGCGGCGATCGCGTACTCGTCCAGGTCGGACGTCACCGTGATCCTCGTCCCGTGCGCCCCCGCCGCGTCGAGCTGCGCCCGCACCTCCTGCGCGAGCACGCCGAGGTCTCCCGAGTCGAGCCGGACGGCCCCCAGCCCCGTGCCGGCGACCGCGAGCGCGTTCTCGACACCGCGCCGCACGTCGTAGGTGTCGACCAGCAGCGTCGTCCCCGTGCCGAGCGCCTCGACCTGCGCGGCGAACGCGCTGCGCTCGTCGTCGTGCAGGAGCGTGAACGCGTGCGCGGCCGTCCCGATCGTCGTGAGGCCGTACCGGCGGCCCGCCTCGAGGTTCGACGTACCCGCGAACCCCGCGACGACGGCGGCGCGTGCGGCTGCGACGGCCGCCTCCTCGTGGGCGCGTCGCGACCCCATCTCGAGGCACGGCCGGTCGACGGCGGCGCTCGTCATGCGCGACGCCGCGGACGCGACGGCCGAGTCGTAGTTGAGCACCGAGAGCACGAGCGTCTCGAGCAGCACCGCCTCCGCGAACGTCCCCTCGACGACGAGCACGGGCGACGACGGGAAGAACGCCTCGCCCTCGGCGTACCCGACCATCGAGCCGGAGAACCGGTAACCGGCCAGGAAGTCGAGGGTCGCGTCGTCGACCACGCGGCCCGCGGCGAGCCAGTCGAGCTCGTCCGTCGAGAACCGGAACGACTCCAGCAGCTCGAGCAGCCGTCCCGTGCCGGCGAGCACGCCGTACCGCCGGCCCGCGGGCAGGCGACGAGTGAACACCTCGAACACGCACCTGCGGTCCGCGGTGCCGTCCCGCAGGGCCGCCTCCACCATCGTGAGCTCGTAGCGGTCCGTGAGGAGCGCGCTGCTCCTGGCCTGGTCGGTCATAGTCGTCAACGTAGGGGCGCGGCGCCGGGCCCGCACGCACGTGCGCCCGGCGGAACGACGTGGCAGGACGCACCTACAGTGGTGGGCGTGCCAGTGCAGATCGCGCCCGACGAAAGGGTCGAGGCCGTCGAGGAGACGTCGCTCGGCGACCCGTGGGTGACGATCGTCTGGAACGACCCGGTGAACCTCATGAGCTACGTGACGTACGTGTTCGAGACCTACTTCGGCCACCCGCACGCGACGGCCGAGAAGCTCATGCGGCAGGTCCACGAGGAGGGTCGCGCGGTCGTGTCGACGGGTGTGCTCGAGTCCATGGAGGTCGACGTGCAGGCGATGCACGGGTTCGGCCTCTGGGCGACGCTGCAGCGCAGCGGTCAGTGATGCGCGGGTTCAAGGTCCGGCAGGACCGGTTCGTGGCGCGCGTCGACGAAGGCGAGCGGGCGGTCGTCGCGTCGGTCGTCGCGGACGTGCTCGAGCTGCTCGGTGCGCCGCGGCCCGACGAGGAACCTGCCGCCGCCGACCGGACCGCGCCGGTCGCGGACGAGCCGGGTGAGCTGCCACGTCTGCGGACCGACACGCCCCCGCCGCCCGACGACCCCGCCGTGCTGCGTCTGCTGCCCGACGCCTCTCGCGACGACCCGTCGCTCGCCGCGGAGTTCCGCCGGCTCACCGAGGACGACCTGCGCGCGCAGAAGGTCGACCGCCTCGAGCGTCTGTGGCAGTCGTTGACGGCCCCGGGTGGCGGCCGCCGGCACGACGAGCTCGTCGTGCCGGCGCGGGACGCACCCGCGTTCGCCGCCGCCCTCACCGACGTGCGCCTCGTGCTCGCGGAACGCCTCGACGTCCACACGGATGCCGAGGCCGACGCCATGTACGCGGTGCTCGGCGAGACGCCGCCGTCGTCGCCCGCCGCCCGCAGCGACCACGAGACGCGCCGGTACCTCGTGTCGGTGTACGGCGCGCTCACGTGGCTGCAGGAGTCGCTCGTCGTGCTCATGCTCGCGGACGCCCGCCGCGGACACACGGGCACCCCCACGGGGACCGACGGCACCGGCGACGTCCCTGGCAGCGGTTAGGCTCGGCGGCGTGAACGACGCCCCCATCGGCATCTTCGACTCCGGCGTCGGTGGTCTCACCGTGGCGCGTGCGGTCCTGGACCAGCTGCCGCACGAGTCGACGCTCTACATCGGTGACACGCTCAACACCCCGTACGGCAGCAAGCCGCTCGCGGCCGTCCGGGCGCATGCGCTCGAGGTCATGGACGACCTCGTGGACGCGGGCGTGAAGCTGCTCGTCATCGCGTGCAACACGGCGTCGTCGGCGATGCTGCGCGACGCGCGCGAGCGGTACACGCTGCGTCGCGGCATCCCCGTGGTGGAGGTGATCCTGCCCGCCGCGCGTCGGGCCGTCGCCGCGACGCGCTCGGGCCGCATCGGCGTCATCGCGACGAAGTCCACGGTCGAGAGCCGGTCGTACGACGACGCGTTCGCGGTCGCACCCGGTGTCGAGCTCACCACGCAGGCCTGCCCGCGGTTCGTCGAGTACGTCGAGAAGGGCATCACGTCCGGGCCCGAGGTGCTCGCGCTCGCCCGCGAGTACCTCGAGCCCGTGCGGGCCGCGGGGGTCGACACGCTCGTGCTCGGCTGCACGCACTACCCGCTGCTCACCGGCGCGATCTCGTACGTCATGGGGGAGGAGGTCACCCTCGTGTCGAGCGCCGAGGAGACCGCGAAGGACGTCTACCGCACGCTCGTCGCGCACCACCTGGAGCGCGACCCCGCCGCCGGCCCCCCGACCCACCGGTTCCTCGCGACGGGCGACCCCGACGCGTTCCACTCGCTCGCGCGCCGGTTCCTCGGACCTGAGGTCGGCGCCGTCGAGCCCGCGGGGTCGCTGCGATGAGGCTCACCGTGCTCGGCTGCGCCGGGTCGTTCCCCGGACCCGACTCGGCGTCGTCGGGGTACCTCGTGCAGGCCGACGACCCGTCGGGGCGGACCTGGACCGTGCTGCTCGACCTCGGCAACGGCGCCCTCGGCCCCCTCCAGCGCTACGGCGACCCCACCGCGCTCGACGCGATCGGGCTGTCCCACCTGCACGCCGACCACATCGCCGACATGATCGTGCTCAACGTGCTGCGCCGGTACCGGCCCGAGGGGCCGTGCGACCCGGTCGCCGTGTACGGGCCGGTGGGCACCGCCGAGCGGCTCGCGACCATGGCCGGCAAGGACCCCGCGACCGACGTCGGCGGTCAGTTCGACGTGCGGCAGTGGGACCCGTCCGCGCCCGTCGTCGTCGGTCCGTTGACCTTGACCCCCGTGCCGGTCGAGCACCCGCTGCCGGCGTTCGGCGTGCGGGTGACCGGCCCGTCCGACGGCGACCCGTCGCGGACCGTCACGCTCGCGTACAGCGGCGACACCGACGAGTGCCCCGGGCTCGACGCGCTCGCCACCGGCGCGGACCTGCTGCTCTGCGAGGCCGCGTACATGGAGGGCCGCGACGACGCGTGGCACGGCATCCACCTCACCGGGCGGCGGGCCGGGCAGGCGGCGGCCCGCGGGGCGGCCGGGCGGCTCGTGCTCACGCACATCCCGGCGTGGAACGACCCGTCCGTGGCGGTCACGGAGGCGCGTGGCGTGTACGACGGGCCCGTCGAGCTCGCCGCGCCGGGCGCCGTGCACGTGCTCTGACCGACCTGGACCGCGACCGGGGCTGTCGGCCCCCGCGGTTAGGCTCGTCCGCATGACTGCCACCACCCCCGTGCTGCGCGCCGACGGTCGTCGGCCCGACGAGCTGCGCCCCGTGACCATCACCCGCCGGTTCCTCGAGGCGGGCGAGGGCAGCGTGCTCGTCGAGTTCGGCGGCACCAAGGTGCTGTGCGTCGCGTCGTTCACCGAGGGTGTGCCGCGCTGGCGCAAGGGGTCGGGCGAGGGCTGGGTCACGGCCGAGTACTCGATGCTCCCGCGGGCCACGTCGAGCCGGTCGGACCGTGAGTC
>Ga0256775_1000131_pt1 | contig 15727 bp, 18 predicted proteins | sample MC6MC0926MT_FD_186036 | JGI IMG/M metagenome (GOLD analysis project Ga0256775, IMG submission 186036) | Metatranscriptome of enriched soil aggregate microbial communities from Iowa State University, Ames, United States - MC6-MC0926-MT... | ecosystem: Environmental > Terrestrial > Soil >...
CGAGTTTGGGCGGGCTCAGGGAGCGAAGCGAGCGCAGCACGAGCTCGTGGGCACGGCCGGCGGCGTAGCCGCTTGCGCGCAGGGGCGCGCGACCGAGCATGGAGAAGTCAGGAGGAGCTGTGGCGCTTGCGCCCGATCCGGCGAAGCTCGTCGGGCGTCCGGTCAACAGCCGCTGCTCTCGGCGAGAGATGGACGCCAGCCGCGGTCGAGCCCAGACCGCCACGAGCGACATCGAAGCCCGCCCCGATTTGCGCGAATCGCGTCGAGTCGGAGCGCCGGGTTCTGCATATCGACCGAGGCGCGCGCGGAGCCGAGGAGGATTGTCCGTTCGACGGTGCGGAACCCGGCTGCCACCGTTCGGCCGCCTGGCCGATTCCGGCCAGGGGTTTCGGTCAGTTCACGCCGGGCGTGTCGCTTGGCCGGACGAGGGTGGCCGAAGACGGTCGTTTTGCGACCGCGGGGGCCGCCGCCGACTAGCGTCCGTCGCATGGTCATGCCGACGGCGTCCGAACTCCTGGGTGAGCTGGTCGAGAAGTCCCGAGGCCCAGGGTGGGCGACCGGCCAGATGTCTGCCTTTTGGGCCAGTGAGGCCGCGTTCTCGTACGGTGCCCGTCAACTCGGCCTAGTGCCAGTCGCAAACCGTCGCGGCGATCCGATGGTCACTGAGTTGCGTCCGACAACTCAGGAGCAGGCGAACCCTTCATCGTTATCTGCGCGGGTTGGGCTGGGCGAGCAGCCGCTGCACACAGACGGAGCCCACCATCGCCGTCCGCCGGACATCGTGGTGCTGTGGTCGGCGGAAGTCAGCGCCACTCCGACTCGGCTGTGGGTGGCTGCTGGACCCGCGATGCACGGGGTCGACCAACGGGGAGTCTTTCTCGTGCGTTCTGGTGCCGAGGCTTGGCTCGCACCAGCCTTCAGTGACACCGGCCAACTTCGATTTGATCCCGGGTGCATGACCCCGGCCGATGCTCTAGCTCGGCGCCTCGCGGCGGTGCTCGAGGCTCCTCCTGAGGACGAGGTCGTCAAGGTCCAATGGGACGCGCCGGGCAAGGTGCTGGTACTGCGCAATCGCCGCGCGCTGCATGGCCGGGCGGCAGTGGCCGACGGCGACCTGGATCGCCATCTCTCCCGGGTGGCGTACGTGAAGGGGGAGCGGTGAACGGGTTCAGCGCCGATGGCTATTGGACCAAGGGCTTGCTGTTCGTCAACCGAGCCATGGAGCCGGAGGAGACGCGCAGCGAGGATGAAAGGCGCCTATGGGCGTCGCTCGCCCTCGAGCAGCTGGCCAAGTGGGCGCTGGCGAAGACATCACCCAGCCTCGTCGCGGACCCAGTACAGGGTGACGGCCAGCAGTTGTTTCGTGCGCTCGGGCTGCAGGAGGGGGGCCCGTACGTATCGATCAAGGCTGCGACTGCATTCAAGCGGTGTGCCGCTATCTACCGACCGTTCTCCTCGTCTGAGGCGATCGCCTTCGCCAACGCCCGCAATGAGTACCTCCACGGCACGGAGGTCGCCGTGCTCACCTTGCCGGCGGAGGCGTGGTGGTCCCGGTTCTGGTCCCTAGTGAACGTGCTGATCACTGCCCATCAGATGGTCCCTGAGGACCTTGTCGGCCGGCACCGCATCGCTGAGGTGGAAGGCCACCTCAGTCGCAACGCGCAACGCATCACTCACCAGTACGAGGCGGCAGTCGAGGCTGCCCGCAGGAATCTCGCCCGCTTCAGCGAGGGCCACATGCTGGCTGACGAGGCACGTCGTTGGGAGCGAGCGGCGCCGCCGGTGGTGTTTGCGGATTACGAGCTCGAGGTGCCGTGTCCCGCTTGCGGCGATCCGGGCACCGCCTACGGCTCCACAGCGGACAGCACCGAAGTGCAGTGGCCTCGCGACCACGACGAGCTGCCGATGGTTGAAGTGACGTTCCGCCCAGACCTGTTCTGTTGCCCAACCTGTCACCTCGAGCTCGACGACTACGAGATGCTCACCGAAGCAGGCCTAGATGAGGCTCTCACCATTGAGGTCGAGTTCTCAGATCGCTACATGGAGTCGGAATACGGCAACGACTGAGCGCGGGGTCGTGCTGTGCCGGCTTCACACGCGACCGCTCGCCCTCGACACGGGCGCCTACGGTGTGTGGCATGGCCAGCATCGCGTCGGCACCGTCGGATCTCATCGTTGCCACCAGCGACGGAATTCGGATCCGCTTCGTCGGCATGGAGCTGGATGCGACCAGTTGGGATGGCAACGCCGGGCTGGAGGTCCGGCTGCAAGGTGTCCGCGGCGCTGAGACAAGTCGCCGCGACGCCGAGTTCCGCGTTGCTCTAGACGCGTGGGCACGTCGGCTCACCGAACGCGGGAAGGACGCGGCAGGCGAGGCGCCGACCATGCCCGGCGTTCGCGTCCTGGACCGCGTGAAGGTGAGCATCACCGACGATGTGGGCACCGAGTACCAGCTCGTCGCGGGCCAAGCGGCTGGAGACGGAACGGACTGGGACGCGGCATGGATCTACGCGCCCCGACCCCCAGCCACTGCTGCCCACCTTTACCTTCGCTTCACCCTGGACGGGCACCCCACCGGCATCGAATGCGCGCTGTCGCTCCGGTGATCTCGCAGCGCAGACCCTGATCGTTTCTCAAGGCGATCACACGACCCCTGCCCTCCTCGCTCTGGCGACGAGTTCCACACACAGCGCATCGGGCGTGGTGCGCGTGAGGTCAGCGACGGCGGCCACGATGTCGAGCGACAGATGGTGTTTCCCTGTGAGCCGGCCACTGACGTAGCTCTGTGCGCGACCCAGTCGCGCAGCAACACGCGTCTGCGACACCTCGCGCTCGACCATGAAGTCGATCAGGGCACGGCTCATCCTCGTGTTGAAGTCGTGCTGGGTCGTCATCTCCGGGCTCATCTCCACGAGAACCGATCTTCATCCACCGGTGTTCGGCTTCGGCGCAGAGAGGCTTGAGGCGGCGTAGCGCGCTTCCCGCACTTGCCGGCAGCGCCTCGTCGGCGCCTTCAAGGGGAGGCGGCGCCCTGTCGGAATGTCATAAGATCAATTATCGGACATCCTGTGAAACCCGCACGGAGCGCACACCGGGTGGCCCCGCGCACGTCTCGGCGAGGCGTCTCTAGATGCCTGCGAGGATGCAGGACATGTCCCGCATCTCGACGATCATCGACCTCGCAAGTGAGGGCTCGCGCCCGCTGGCTGACCTGCTGCGTCAGGTCAAGATCGTCGCGGCCCGAACCGGGGCCGCCGAGCTGGGCGAGTGGGCGCACCGCGAGCTCAACGGTTACGGCCCCCAGGACCCGCTGCCGTCGTTCAGGGGCCCGCACCAAGCACCGGTGATCGGAACCTGGTCCGGTCCGATGGGCAGTTCGTCGCGCGGCATGCTCTCCCGCGTCGGGCTCCGGCAAGACTTCGTCGACACTTGGTTCGCCATGTCGCTGCGGCAGCCCGTCGCGGAACTCGAAGCGCTCATGGCGGGTGGCGATGACCCCGCGATCGGGTGGGACCCGTACGCCGTCCTCCAGTACGACCAGTGGGCCAACTCAGGCGAGGGTGGCGCCACGTGGGAGTTCATGACGCTCGTCGGCGCCAAGACCGTTGCGCCCCGCCAGATGATCGCGGGCGTGCTGGACGCCATCCGCAACCAGGTCCTCGACTTGGCGCTCGCGCTCGAGGCTGTCTCGCCGACGGTCGGTGAGCCTGGCGGCCCTACCATGGCGGATCGTGGGGTGGCTGCGGCGACATAGGCCGTGGTCGTCAACGTCTTCGGTGACGGCACGAACCTGTCGCTCGCCTCCGGCGCCGTTCAATCCTCAACCGTTGTTCAGGGTGACGTCTCAGGGCTCACCGCTGCTGGGATTAGCGCCGGCCTCTCACCGTCGGATGCGGCCCCAGTTCGCCGAAGCCGTACGGGCGGACGGCGCCGCCGACGGCCCCGCGACGAAGTCCTTCCTCCAGAAGGTGCGTTCCGGCGCCATCACCGTCGCCGGCAGCGTGGGGAGCGCCACGGCAGTCAACCTGCTCACGCAGGCGGCCTCCTCCTTCTTCGGATAGCTGGCCCCCGCGGAAATAGCGAGAGACTGCGCGATGCGGGCAAGCTCCACGCGGGCGGCGTCGTGCAGGTGGGATCCGTGCTTGGACAAGATGACGCCGACATCGAAGACCTGTTCGAACCCGCGTTCCTCGTCGACCTGGTCAACGTCGCCTACCAGGGTGCGCTCAGCCCGACCCCACTGACTGTCGAGGACTTGCCCGAGGACCCCCGCATGGTGCGACGCGTCCGACGAGCGTTCGAGGCCCGCGGCGTGAACGGCGGCCGGTTCAGCCACTACGCGCCGGCGGCGGCGCTGCTGCGAACCCAGACCTCGTACGCGAAGAAGGTCCCCAAGGTGACCCTGGACCGTGCGGAGGCACTGATCCACGAGATCAACGCGCTGATCACCGACTGAAGCGGGGTCGACGTGCCACGATTTGGGGATGAGCGCGCCCGCTGACGAGCCCGCCATCATCACCCTCTACGTACGTGCACCTGGTGAGCTCGCGCTGAGCATCCCTCGCGGGCTGGAACCGGAAGTCACGCAGGCGCTCAGAGCGCACGAGGACGATGTCGGACGGGTACTGCACCTCCTCCAAGAGTCTGCCGACGTCCTCCAGAACGTCGTCTTGATCCTCGATGGCGTGGCCAACGTCGCCACCCTCATCAAGATCCTGCTGGACTCCCGCGTGCCAGCTGCGCCAAGCGGGAGACGGGTCCGGTTCAGACAGCGCCGCTCGTCCACGACACTGGACGTGGACGGATACGACGCTGGCGACGTCACCAAGATCGCCCGCGCCATCGGCGACGAGCTTGAGGGCCGCGACTCGTAACTGCTCGTTGCGGGCGTCCCCGTCGAATCGCTCGTCGAGCCGCCGATACTAGGGACGTGAGCAGATCTGACAAGCGCCCCAAGGAGCTCGGCTGGACGCTGTGGTTCGCACTGGGCGGGTTCCTGGCCACGGTGCTGACGGCCGTCGCCCAGATGAGCGCGCTCAGCGGGCTGTTCCTGCTGGTGACGATTATGTGGACCGTGCAGGGCATTTACCGCGCCCTGCGCATCCACCGATGGGTCCGCGATCGGCGGGCCGAGCGCGCCCAGGTAGACGAGCCACACCCCTCAGCAGGGCACGGAGTGTCGCCATGAACCAGGCCCACGTGGGCTCGACGGGCAAGATGGGGCCATGGTCTGGGTCTCGATCGCTCTCGCGGCCGGCTCACTAGGGGTCGCTGTACTGAGCCTTCTGCTCAACCGCCGCACCGCGAGGCGGGTGGGCGCGTCGGCCGTGGCGGCGGAGTCCGTGCGAAGGATCATGACCGTCTGTGACGAGGCCACGCGCCTCGAGCAGCAGATCGACATGGGCCGAGTCGATGGCGCGACACCGCTGGCCTGGATGCAGTTCGAACGCACGGTGCGCCAACTGGGCGCCATGCTCCAGCCCGAAGCACGCGGCGCCGCAGCAGGTTTCAGCATGCCGTCGCACGAGCTGCTTGCGGCACTTAGGCGCGGCGACGACCGCAGCTCTGAGCACGCGGCGACGGTCGGGCGGCTGATGCTTCAGTTCCTCCGCGCGTTCCTCATGCGTTGTGTGATCGCCCGCGAGAGCGGCGCCACCGTCCTAGACCCCTCGCTGCCGACGCACCAAGCGATCAGCGAGAGTGTCCGGCAGTAACCGCAACGATGTGAGGGCCCAGCGTGTGCTTGTCAGTGCTCCGAGCGCGGGGAGGGGTCCGCAATAGTGACATAAGGTCCATTGTCGGATCTGACCAGCCGCGATCGGGCCGAAGGACTCGCCGTGCTCGACGCTATCGAACGGCTCGTCCGTGATCGACAAAGTGAAGACCGGCCGGGCCAGAATGATCCGACAGTGGCGGTGCGCAGACTCGCCGCGCTGCGCGACGAAGGCACCCTGACGGACGCCGAGTTCGAGGCGAAGAAACGAGCTGTGCTCGGCCTCGAGTAACGCTTGGCCACTGCGCCAATCGGCGGTCGCCGCTCGTCAATCGTGACCGACGGCCGGCCACCCGACCGTCGTCGTGTCCATTGCCTCGGTCAGCGAGCGGAACCCGAGGCACTTCTCATCGTGTCGCCCTGCAGGCCAGCATGGTGCCGGGTGAACCATGACAAGACGGGCGTGAACCCCAGCGCAGAGCTCGCGTGCCACGTCATAGTTGCGCCATGGACGAGGAGCCGGCTGGCCGCACGGAGTCGTGGGCGCGAAGGCATCGAGGGCTCCTGGCGCTGGTTGGGGCGGTGGCCGCGGCAGTGGTCATCGTGCCAACGTTCGCGACCTGGCTTTCCGGCGGAACGTCCGACGGTGCCGACGGGTTGCCCGCTGCGGAGCCGTCGCCGGCTGCTACCGACGAGATGTGCGCGCCCTCATCCAAGGGAGAGGTTCCGTCAGGGTGGGGCGACTCTCGGCCGATCTACGAGGGCGACCGGGTCCTCGACCATCTGACGTTCAACTCCAGGGGTGACAACGAGGTCGTCGGCGACGAGCGCAACTGGGTGCGGATCCGCCCTGCCCGCGACGACGGCGCCTGGCAGGGAATGCGCATCGAAGCGGTGCCGGGGCAGACGTACACCGTCTCGGCGTACGTGCATCTGGACGGGCCGGCGGAGCAGACCGCGACAGGCACGACGGCCGCATTCAACGTTCCGACGTGCACCGGGCACCTGATCGCGTTGACAGGGTTCATCGAGTCGGTCGACGCGTACCCAATGCAAATCTGGGATGGCGTGGAGCTGTGGGCTCGTGAGGATTTCAACCTAGCGTTCGTCCCGGACTCGACGATCCTCGAGAACAACTTTGGCACCTTCCCGCTGTCAGACGACATCCTGTTTGGCGACGGGGTGCCAATCGGAGTCGAGCACATGGACGGCATCTATAAGCCCGGCGAGGGGAACGACGCGTACATCTCGTTCAAGGTGAAGCCCCAGTTCGCGCAGGAGTGAGGCGGCGCTTGGGGAACGACCCCGGGCGTGTGATCGGCCGCACGTCCGGCGCCGTTCCCCGAGACGACGCACGCCGATGAGACTGGGGCGATGTGCGGCAGGTACGCCCAGACCCGGCCAGCGGACAAGATCGCCAAGGACTTCCCCGTTCAGCAGGCTGCCGGGCGGCGTATTGCAACCGCATCGTCTTGTCGGCCGGCCGCTCCGGCGGCGTGCTGCTCATTCACGTTGAATCGGTACGGTCGCCACCCTGCATGAGCTGACCGTCCTCCGGCGAGGCGGGCTTGGGACACCCCGCCGGGCGGGCCTCAAATCGCCCTCTAGCCCCTCAGGCGTACAACGCATTGCACGTTCAGGGCGTAATGTCCGGGCATGGTAGACGCCCGAAACCTGCAGTACGACGCGCACCGGGATCGAGCTCGAAAGGCGATTGCCCGCCAACGAGCGGCCGCCGAGCGCGAGCGGGAGGCGCGCGTCGCCCGGGATGCCGAGGTATTGGCAATGCTGGCGATGCCGGGCACATCGCTCGGCTCCATCGCCGCCGACCTCGGCCTCTCCAAGAGCATGGTTGCCTACATCGAGCGCACCGCCAGGGCCACCTTCGAGAACGCCGCACAGGCGCGCATCTACCTGGAGCAGCACCCCGAGGCATAGCCGAGCGTTCATCTTCGACGCGACCGGCTGCGGCGCGTCGGCAGCTCGTCAGGCACGACAAACCCGACACTGAAAAGCGCAGGGGCGAGTTGCCGCGCCTGCACAGCGCGCGGCGAGACAGGCCCGCGCGGGACAACCGCAGACTCGCTCAGCCCCGGCGACCGTCGACGAAGTCGCGAGCCGGCCACCTGACAACGGCACGCGCGAACCTCCGAAAGCAGGTCCCTAGCGGCGATCGGAGACGGCGTGTAGCGTGTAGTACGTTGCACGATCGAACGACAAGGGGGCAGGTCATGTTCGGTACCGGCGGCATCGCTCAGTGGATCCAGGACAACGTGGTTCCGCTCATCCTGATCGTCATCGCGATCGGCGTTCTGTGGGCCGGCAATGCCGGCAACATCTCCAAGGCCGTGACCAAAGTGGGCGTGACCCTCGTGGGGATCGCGTTCCTGGCCATGGTCGTGTCGGGCTCGTCCGACGAGGTCGGGCAGTGGCTGCTCGGGCTGTTCCACGCGTGAGCTGATCATGCGTCTGCCGGACGACGACGAGATCTACGACGTCGACCAGACGTACCTCGGCCCGCCGGGGTACTACATCGGGCGGCTGCGCTACCGGATGATCGCGGTCACGCCCGTGGTGGTCCTGCTCGGGCTCGCCTTCCTGGTGAAGACGGGCATCGGGTTCAGCCTGCTGTCGATCGCGCTGACCGTCCTCGTCTCGCTGCGGCTGTCGCAGTGGATCGTCGACAAGACCACGCACGAGCGTCCGATCAGCGTGCTCGCGACGACGTTCTGGCACGAGCTAACGGCGGCCCGGATGCCCGTGAAGGGCTTGCATGCGAGGCGCCCGTCGGCGTTCCGTTCGCGGTCCACCGCGCTAGGCGACGCCCACCCGCTGCCCGTCGGCCGCCGCCGGCGTTGGCGGTCGTACGCCAACCGGAAGGCCGCCGCGCACCAGGGGGAATGATGCAGCTCAACCTCAGATCACTGCTCGGCCGCCGGCCAGAGCCGGAGGACGACGTCGACGAGGACGTGGCGGTCGACTACGACCCGGCGGAGGACATGGTCGCGACCCCGGCGCCTCGGTTCACCAAGGCGTCGAAGGGCCGTGGTCGGCACCCCGACGCGGGCAGGCTGACGAGCCCGATGAAGTGGGCGCTGTCGCGAGTAGCAAACCACGTCACGTTCTCCGACAAGCGGATGGTCGCCTGGTACCTGCTCGACCCGCAGCGGTGGAGCTTCCGTACCGTCGCGGACGGCGAGTCGCTGATCGAGGCGCACGCCTCGCAGATCGCCGAGCTCGTCGGGCGGACCGTGTACGGGCGCATCACCACCCGTCCGTACGCGGTCGAGACCTGGGCGGAGGCGGCGTGGAACAACTCCCCCGCGCCGACCGAGGGCTTCGCCAAGATCCTCGAGCGCGACCAGGTCCAGCTCTCCTCGAGGATGCAGAGCGACAAGCTCGTCTACCTCGGCGTCGACCTGGGCTCGCGATCCTCTGCCGTCGACCTGACCGGGCGGGTCATCCCCGACATCGCGCGTCGTGAGCTCGGGGCGCTGCAGCACCGCCTCGACGAGATCGACGACGTCATGGCCAGCCCGGGCGTCGACGCGGTCCCCGCGGTCGGCAACGACATGGCCTGGCTCCTGGCGCGGTCGTTCGCGCTCGGATGCCCGGCGCCGTCGCAGGACACGATCGAGGAGACGCACTGGTCGACGGAGGACCTGCACGAGTTCACCGGCGCCACCCACTGGAGCGCCGAACCGCTCGCGCAGTCCGTGCGGATCGACTCGACGATGGGCGACGAGCCCATCACCCGGCACGTCGTCGTGCTGACCGTCGGGCGGATGGGCGAGCTGCACATCCCCGAGGTCGACGAACCCTGGATCGCCAAGACCGACAAGCTGCCGTTCCCCGTCGAGTGGGCCTTCCGCGTCGACGTACGTTCGTCGCACGAGACGTCGAAGGAGATGAACAAGCTCTCCGACCGCGTCCTGGCGCAGCGGGACCACTACCTCGACGACCACGGCAAGCAGCCGCCCCGGCAGCTCGCGCGGCAGGCCGAGCGCGCATCCGCCGTCGAGGACGAGCAGCGCTCCGGCTTCGACGGCCTGTCGACCCGCACCCGCGGCTGGTACCGGATCGCGGTCTCCGCCCGCACGCAGGAGGAGGCGCTGCAGCGGGCGAAGGTCGTGCAAAAGATCTACAAGCCGGCGATCAAGATCGAGCGCGAGTTCGACCAGTTCCGCCTGGCGCGCGAGTTCGTGCCGATGGAGCCGCTCGCGAACACCGGCCACACCCGGCACCTGCCGATCCTCAAGCTGGCCGCAGGCGTTCCCGCGGCCACCGCCGAGGTCGGCGACAAGCGCGGCGTGCTCATCGGCTACACGAGCGGGTTCGCGGAGCGGCCGGTCACCTGGGACCCCTGGTACGGCCCCGAGGTCGTCGAGGGCTCGGGCCTGGTCCCGATCGTCGGCGGCCTGGGCGCGGGCAAGAGCTTCTTCGCCGGCGGGATCGTCTACAAGACCGGCGCCCAGGGCGTGCCCTGGACGGTCCTGGACCCGTCCGGCCGGCTCGGCGCACTAGCCGACCTGCCGGAGTTCCGCGGTGTCGCGCGCGCGGTCAACCTGCTGCAGTCCGAGCCCGGAGCGCTGAACCCCTACGCGCTCGTGCCCGAACCGCAGCTCGAGTGGTTCCGCGACGAGGCCGACCCGCACCACGCCGTCTCGCTGGCGAAGTCCGCCGCCGAGGCTCAGCGCCGGGACCTCATGACCGACACGCTGCGCTGGTGCCTGCCGGCCGAGGACCAGGACGACCCGGCCGTCCTGGCGATCCTGCGCGACGCGGTCTCGCGCGCCGAGGCTCGCCCCTACTCGACGGCGCACGGCGTGATGATCGCGCTGAGCCACAACTCGGACGGCGACCGCGACCTGGCGTCCCGCGTCGTGCGCCGGCTGCGCGAGGCGTCGGAGCGCGAGCTGTCGCGGCTGTTCTTCGCGACGCCGTCCGGTGGGAACCACGGCGACCCACTCAGCGACCGCCGCATGACCTTCTTCAGCCTCAAGGGGCTGTCCCAGATCGACGAGAGCAAGCCGAAGAACGAGTGGTCCTACGACGAGCTCATGAGCCGCCCGGTGATGTCGCTGGCGGCGTGGTCGGCGCTGCGGTCCGTATACCGAGCGGACTTCCACGAGCGCAAGGGCATGTTCCTCGACGAGGTCCACGAGATCACCGCCGTCTCGACGGGCCGCACGCTCGTGCAGAAGGTCGCGACTGACACCCGCAAGCACGACATCGCCGCCTTGGTGTCCACCCAGAACGCCGCGAGTGTCATCGGGCAGAACATCAACAACTTCGTCGGCGCCGCGTTCGTCGGGAAGACCACCGACGAGGAGGCGCAGGCGCACAACTGCCGGCTGCTCGGCCTGCCCATCGGCGTGGGCTACGAGGGTGAGTTCGCCAAGTTGTCGCGCCGTTCGCGACGCTCGGAGATCACAGGGACGCCCAGGGAGTTCATCTTCCGCGACGGCATGGGCGGGGAGGACGGCAAGGGCGGCGTCGAGAAGATCCGTGTCGACTACAGCAACCACGAGCGCCTGACCGCAGCCCTGAACACCACGGCGGACCCGGCTAAGCGGCGCGGCCTCGAGCTCGTCGCGTCGGAGGAAGGCGCAGCATGATCCGCCGCGCTGCGGTCGTCGTGCTGCTTTGCCTCGGCCTGACGGTCGCGGGTCCCACGCTCCCGGCCAGCGCAGCGCCTGTGGCGGCGGTCGGTCCGGTGGCGACGAAGGCGTGCGCGGCGCCCCCCGAGCCGACGTCGCCCTTGGCAGGGCTCTCGGGGAAGCTCTACGGCGAGCCCGCCACGGCGAGCGACGCTGACCCGTTCACCAACCCCAACGTGAAGATCGCCGACGTCTACGGGTACTCCTACCGGTGGGTCGACTACGACAACGGCTGCCTGCCCGGCTCGGACGCCCTGCCGAAGGCCCAGACGGCTATCGGGAACCTCGCCTTGGGCGGGAGCGCCTCGGTCGCGGCGTTCACGCACGGGCTGTTCAGCATGGTCATCACCCCCAACTTCCTCGCCCCGCTGGATGACGTCCTGACGAGCGCGACGCGCGCGATCAAGGGCGGGTTCTGGGACCCGTGGCTGACCGCCGCGATGATCCTCGTCGCGATCGGCGTCCTCGTCGCCGCCATGCGCGCCGAGGTGTCGTCTGCCGTGACGACGGTCGGGTGGGCGTTGATCGTCCTCGTGGGCACGACGTGGGTCATGAGCTACCCGGTGTCCTCGGCGCGCGCGGTCGACGAGCTCGTGCAGACCACGGTGGCCACGTCGGCCGAGGCGATCGGGGCGACCGACAAGACCTACGGTCCCCCAGTTCCCGACACGCACGGCGGCGAGAGCCCCAGTCGGGCGCAGGCGTCGCTCGACGACATGTTCGACACGATCAACCGCGACGTCTTCTACGACGCGTGGCTCGAAGGCACGCTCGGCTCGTCCGACAGCGCGGTCGCCCGCGCGCACGGGCCGGACTTGTTCCGAGCCTCGCACCTGTCGTGGAGCGAGTCCGAGACGGTGCGGGACGACCCCGGCGCCGGCCAGGCGATCATCGAGGCAAAGAAGGACCTGTGGGTCTCGACGGCGGCCGCTGTCGAACGTGAGGACTCCGGCGCCTACCAGCAGCTCACGGGCAACAACGGCCGGTGGGACGCCGCCGCGACGGTCGCCCTGCGGGTCGCGCTCATGATGCCGTTCCTCGTCGTCGCCGCGGTGTTCATCGTCATCGCCTACGTCGTGACCCGCGTCTTCGTTCCGCTGGCGCCCGCGTTCGGCGTCCTGGGGCTGTTCTACATGGCCCAGGGCTGGGTCATCGCGGTGCTCAAGCAGGTCGGGCGTTTCATCATCCTCGGGCCAGCCTTCTTCGTCGCCGCGCTCGGCAACCTGCTGCTCGACACCGCGGTGCTCGACTCTGACGTCGGCTTCCCGCTGCAGCTCGTCATCGTCGCGGCGATCCCATTCGTGCTGTTCAAGCTGCTCCGCCCCGGGCACGCGCTGCCCGGGTCGCGATCGCTGCGGCGCATGGCCAGGTCCGGAGTCGGGGCGCTCGTGAACTCGTCCGTCACGCGTCGAGCGGTCCGCAACGGCGTCGACGACGCGCAGACCAAGGACAGCTCCGACAGCACGAACGCGAACCGGGAGCCCAGCCTGTACCGGATCTCGTACCCGAAGAGCGCTCCCGTGGCGACGGGCGACACGATGGCGATCACGGCCGGTCCGCGACCGCGTGAGCTTCCGGCGGCGCTCCCCCGCGCGCTGCCGGAAGCGCCCGCGATGGTCGGCGCGCGTCAGCAGCTCGACCGAGGCAACGACGTGCCTGCCAGCTCGACGACAGGCGGCTCGCTCTCGCGCCGTACTCGTCGGGAGCTGGCTGCCGTCGGCGCTGGGGCCGAGCTGCCTGCTGCGACGCCCCGAACGCGCGAGACATTCGTTCCCCCGCCCGACGCTCCCCCAACGCCGCCTGCGGGGCCGTCCCGCGTCGGGCATGGCCGGGACGTGGCGGTCACCGAGCTGCGGCAGCACCCGGCGATCCGGCCCGACGAACGCGAGGTCGACCTCTCCGCTCCGGTCGACAAGTCCCTCCCTCGGGCCGAGGTGCTGGGCCACACGACCGAGCTCCCCCGCGGAGTCGTCGAAGCGAGGGCCCGGTACGACACCGAGGGGAACCCGGTCTTCGAGATCTGGCGGCCGCCGACGACCTCTCGGATGAGCGGCGCTGGTCCGGAGGAGTACCGCTGATGTGGGAAGCACTCGCTCCGATCGTGCGATGGCCGCTCTACTCGCCGGGCCGGTTCGCCGCGGTCGTGCTCGTCGCGCTGGTGGGTGTGTTCGTCGTAGGCGAGTTCAACCACGACTCGACTCCGCCTTCGGCGGCAGCGGGCGTGACGTCATCGGCGACGACCGTCGAGAGTCCACGTCCTTCGGGCTCGAGCACGTCGCCGAGTCCCGCCGAGGACGATGCGGTCGCGACTGGCGAGCTCAGCCTCGACCCGGCCGACAGCGACATCTCTGCCGCCGCATCGGACGCCGCTGCCGCGTTCGTCGCGGCCTGGGCCCGACCAGACCTCGACGCGCAGGCGTGGGCAGCCGGGGTGCGCCCGCTGGCGACGAGCGATCTGTGGTCGAGCGGGCTGAGCATGACCGACCCGTCGAGCACGCCCGCGGTCACCGTCCGAGGCGAGCCGAGGCAGATGGCGATGAACGACGAGGAGGGCGTGCTCGACGTGCCAACGACGGGCGCATGGGTCCGCGTACATGTCGTTCCTAGTTCCGCCGGCGGCGCATGGCTCGTCTCGCGCGTTGAGCCGGTGGACTGACGCGGAGCGCGACCGTTGGAAGCGTTCACCGCGTGGCTCGTCCTTCGAGCGAAGACGGGGGCCCTTGGCTGGCTGGCTCGCCACTGGCCCAAGCTCTTCGCCGCCATCTTCGTGATCAGCGGTGCGGTCGGGTTCGTCGCGGTCACCACAGTCGGCCTGGTGTCGAGCAGCGGCCAGGACGCCTCGGCTGCGAACGCCTGCACGGAGCTCGGCTACGCCGTGGACTCGGCCGCTTACCAGCCGCCGCCTGTCGACCAGGCGCCGGTGATCCCGACCGGCGGCTCAGTCCCGGGGTTCGGTCCAGGCGATGCGAGCAAGATCGCGAACGCGCAGGCGATCGTCGCGGCCGGTGTGTTCGCGGGGGTCGGGCGACGGGGCCTTATCGTCGGCATCGCCACTGCACTCCAGGAGTCCGGGCTCGAGAACCTCGACCACGGCGACCGGGGCTCGCTCGGGTTGTTCCAGCAGCGGCCGTCCCAGGGTTGGGGCACGGCGCAGCAGGTGCGTGATCCGCGGTTCGCGGCGCTCGCCTTCTTCGGCGGCACGACGTCGCCCCACTTCGATCCCGCAAGTGGGAGGGCGTCGCCCGGTGGCCTGCTCGACGTTGCCGGCTGGGCGGATCTGCCGATCACTGTGGCGGCGCAGAGCGTGCAGCGGTCGGCCTTCCCTGGGGCGTATGCCAAGCACGAGGCTCGCGCGACGGCCATTGTCGACGCGCTCAGCGGTGCCGCTGGTGCATCGGCTCTGGACCCCTCTGCGGAGTTGCAGAGCGATCAGCCGGCTCTCGTGACGGCCGCCGACTACCGCGCGAGCGGCGTCGACATCGACGCGTTCTGCTCGACGCACTTCCAACTCGCTTCGGCCGCACGCTCCGGCGCGGTGCCATCGGGCCAGATCATCCCGGCGGGCGAGTGGACGGCGCCCTTGCGGTCGCAGATCACGTCGACCTTCGGCAACAGGTTTCACCCCGTCTTCCACGAGTGGCGCCTGCACGCCGGCACTGACTTCCACGCGCCGGTGGGGACGCCGATCGCATGCCCCACGGTCGGCGTCGTCGGGTCCGTTTCGTGGAGCTCAGGCGGCGGTCTGACCGTGACGATCGTGCACGCCGGCGGCGTCGAGACCCAACACCTGCATCTGTCGGCAGCGCTCGTGAAGCCCGGCGACGAGGTGCAGGGCGGGCAGATTCTCGCGCTGTCAGGTGACAGCGGCGTGGGCACAGGCGCGCACTACCACTTCGAGGTGCACGTGAACGGGGTACCCGTCGACCCCGAGCCGTTCATGCTCCAGCACGGAGTGGACCTGCGAGCATGGACGTGATGGACGCCGAGTTCTTCGAGTTCGAGGACGTCACGTGGCAGACGGTGCCGCCGCCGGCTCGCCACCCGATCCCCGCTGCCTACGTGCGCGACCTCGAGGTCGGCGACGAACTGACGATCGGTATCCCGAACCGGTACTTCATCGACGGGCAGATGCTGATCCGCCCTGCGCGCGAGGCGGTGATGTTCCCCGAGGACGGGGAAATGCACGAGTCCCTGGCTGTATGTGCACCCATGTTCTACTGGACCTGGGTGGCAGATCCACGGCGGAAGCCCGTGATGCAGTGGTGGCCCGTCGCGCACGCGTGGGTGTACCGGGACGCCGTGGCGCATGTCGATCCGTCTTCAGGCATCCTCGCCCGCAGGGATCGCGAAGTGC
>Ga0256775_1000134_pt1 | contig 15622 bp, 17 predicted proteins | sample MC6MC0926MT_FD_186036 | JGI IMG/M metagenome (GOLD analysis project Ga0256775, IMG submission 186036) | Metatranscriptome of enriched soil aggregate microbial communities from Iowa State University, Ames, United States - MC6-MC0926-MT... | ecosystem: Environmental > Terrestrial > Soil >...
CGGTACGCGCAGTGGTGGGAGTACATCGGCACGTACGTCCTGGACCGCGAGGGCGGCTCGTGGTGGCACGAGCTCGGCACCGACAACACGGTGTCCCGCACGGTGTGGGCCGGCAAGGCCGACGTCTACCACGCGGTGCAGGCCACGCTGATCCCGCGGCTGCCGCTGACGCCGGTCATCGTGCCGGCGCTCGCCGCCGGGCTGCTGGACTGACTTCTGGACCGACCTCTGGACCGCCGCGGCTCAGGGGACCAGCACGACCTTCCCGAACGCCTCGCCCGACTCGAGCAGACGGTGCGCGTCGGCGGCCCGGTCGAACGGCAGCCGCGCGTGCACCACGGGCCGCACCTCGCCGGACGCCACGAGCGGCCAGACGTGCCGGCGCACGCCGTCCATGATCGCGACCTTCTGGTCGAGCGGGCGGCTGCGCAGCATCGTGCCGACGACGCTGGCCCGCTTGGACAGGAGCGTGCCGAGGTCGAGCTCGCCGCGCCGGCCGCGCTGCATCCCGATGACCACGAGCCGCCCGTCGTCCGCGAGCATCGCGAGGTTGTCCGCGAGCCCGCCGGCGCCCAGCACGTCGAGGATCACGTCGACCCCGCGGCCCTGCGTCGCGGCACGCACCTGCGCGACGACGTCCCCGGCGCGGTGGTCGACGACGACGTCCGCGCCGAGCTCCCGCACCCGCGCGACGCGCTCCGGACCGCCCGCGGTCGCGAGCACGCGGGCGCCGAGCGCGGTCGCGAGCTGCACGGCCGCCGTGCCCACGCCGCCGGACCCGCCCTGCACCAGCAGCGTCTGACCGGGCTCGAGCCGGGCGGCCCGCAGGTTCGACCACACCGTCGCGAGCGCCTCGGGCAGGGACGCGGCGTCCACCAGCGGCAGCCCGTCGGGCACCCGCAGCACGAGACCCGCGTGGACGACGACCCGCTCGGCGTACCCGCCGCCCGCGAGGAGCGCCGCGACCCGGTCGCCGACCTGCCACCCGGCGGCCGCCGGGACGTCCGCACCCACCGCGGCGACGGTGCCGGCGACCTCGAGACCGGGCCAGACGGGTGATCCCTCCGGCGCGTCGTAGTGACCCGCGCGCTGCAGCAGGTCGGCGCGGTTGACGCCCGCGCCGGCCACGTCGACGAGCAGCTCGGTCACCCCGACCGCGGGCTCGGGGACGTCCGCCACGCTCAGGACGTCCGGATCGCCCGGACTCTGGACCACGACGGCGCGCACAACCGGCACACTAGCCGGGCGGTCGAGCGTAGCGATGACTCGTGCCGCCTGCCCGTATCCCAGCGGGTGAGGTCCGTGGCAAACTCTGCCGCGGGCTAATGGTCCGCTGTCCAGGAGCCGATGAGGCGAACGGAAGTCGTCATACGGCGACGGCACGACAGTTCGGCACGGCCCCGATGGTGACGCCCGAGTCGGGTGAACGAAAGGATCGACATGCTGCGACGGCTTGGCATCCGCGCCAAGGTGATGGCTGTCCTCGCCGTGCCCATGCTCGTCCTGTTCGGCGCCGGCGCCTACATCTCGGTCGACGCGCTGCGCGAGGCGAAGCAGGTCCGTGCCGCCGAGGGCGTCATGGCCGCACTGCAGGCGTACGCCCCGCTGTCGGGCGCCATCGAGGCGGAGCGCATGCTGTCCCTCAACGGCGGCACGCCGGAGCAGATCAACGCGGCACGCATCGCCTCGGACGACGCGCTGCGCGACGTCTTCCCGCTGACCCGGGCCCTCGACCTCGACGCGTTCCCGGCGAACGTCGTCTCGCAGTTCAAGGACGTCCAGTTCGCGCACAACGAGATGCTGCCGTCGGCGCGTCACCTCGTGGACATCAACGGTCACCGCGAGGAGATCGCGCGGTACTACAACACGATCATCACGGGCCAGATCGCGCTCATGGAGTCGGTCGCCAACGCGCTGCCCAACCGTGACCTGGCCCGGTACGTGACCGCCTACCGCGAGGTCGCCACCACGAGCGACGGCCTCGTCAGCGAGCTCATCGACGCCATCGCGCTCATCAAGACCCGCGTGTCGCTGCAGACCGCCGCGCTGGCGTACGCCAACGAGACCGCCGCCAACGAGCTGTCCCGCCACCGGGCGCGCGACGCCGTCGAGGGCCTCGGGATCGCGGGCCTCGAGCTCAACCCGGACGACCCGTCGTACAACTTCACGAACATCCGGTCGGACCTGTCGCAGGGCAACGCGAACGCCTTCCAGTCCGTCGACATGCAGGCGTACGCCAAGGACATCCAGGACCAGCTCCTGTCGCTGTCCTCGGTGAACGACAAGATCCTCGAGACGGCCCACGGCATCGCCACGAAGGCCGCCGACGACGCCCAGAACCGCGCGTTCCTCACGATCGGCCTGGCCATCGCCGCCGGTGTCGCGTCGCTGTTCTTCGCCGTCATCATCGCCCGTGGGATCGTCACGCCGCTCCGCCGCCTCACCGCCGCCGCCGCGAACGTCCGCGAGCAGCTGCCGAAGCTCGTCGAGCAGGTGGCCGTCCCCGGTGAGGGGCCGGAGATCACGCTCGAGCCCATCCCCGTCACCACGCGTGACGAGGTCGGTGAGCTCGCGCAGGCCTTCAACTCGGTGAACGCCACGACCGTCCAGGTCGCCCAGGAGCAGGCCGCCCTGCGTGGCTCGATCGCGGAGATGTTCGTCAACGTCGCCCGCCGCGACCAGGTGCTCCTCAACCGCCAGCTGTCGTTCATCGACTCGCTCGAGCGCGCGGAGGAGGACCCGTCGACCCTGGCGAACCTGTTCCGCCTCGACCACCTCGCCACCCGGATGCGTCGTAACGCCGAGTCGCTCCTCGTGCTCGCCGGCATCGACTCCGGCCGTCGTCTGCGCGACGCGATGCCGCTGTCGGACGTCATCCGTACCGCCTCGTCCGAGATCGAGCAGTACGACCGCGTCGAGCTCGACCTGCAGGTCGACCCGGCCATGCTCGGCTTCAACGCCCTCGGCGCCGCCCACATGCTCGCCGAGCTCCTCGAGAACGCCACGGTCTTCTCCGAGCCCGAGACGCCGGTCATCGTCACCACGGGTGTCGTCGGCCAGTTCGTCGTGGTCCGCGTGCTCGACCAGGGCCTCGGCATGAGCGACCAGGAGCTCGAGACCGCCAACGCGCGGATCAAGTCGACGGGTGCGAGCGACGCGCTCGGCGCCCAGCGCCTCGGCCTCTTCGTGGTCGGCCGCCTGGCCCAGCGCCTCGGCGCCGACGTCTACCTCGGCAAGAGCCCGCGCGGCACCGGCACCGAGACGATCGTCCGGTTCCCCGCGTCGCTGTTCGCGGCCAACGAGCAGTCGCTGTACGGCACCCCGATGCCCGCCGCGGCGTCGGCGCCCAGCATCGCCGCCGACGCGTTCACGCCTCCGGTCGTCGAGGAGGTCGACCTCGCCGCGCTGACCGACGGCTCGACGGCGCTCGGCCTGCCCCGTCGCCGCCGCGGTGACGACGCCGGCGAGACCGACACGAACGCCGACGGCATCCCGGGCGTCGCCCCGGTGCTGGGCCGCAGCGAGCTCCCCGCGCGCCCGAGCAAGACGTTCGACCTCGACAAGATCGTCCTGCCCGAGGCCCCGTCCGGGAACATCTCGGCGGACCTCACCACCGAGTCGACCGAGTGGAAGCCCCCGACGATCGCGGCCGAGCCGCTCAAGAGCTCCGGTGGCCTGCCGAGCCGCACCCGTGCCGCGACGGCCGCCTGGGCGACCCCCGCCGAGGACACCCCGACCGCCAGCGCGCCGGCGCCGGCCGCCCGTGCCGGCCTGTTCTCGGGCTTCCGCGGCCGCGGTGACCTGGTCCCGGGCACGCCCGCCAGCGGCACGCCCATCCCCGGCCTGGCGCCCGAGGACGACCGTCCGGCCCCCGCGCCCGACGCCGTGCGTGCCCCGTGGATGAGCCTGGGCGCCCACGCAGCGACCCCCGACGCGATCGTCGTGCCGTCCCTCGTGGAGGACGACGAGCCGGCCTGGCAGCCCGAGCAGCCGACCGACGTCGCCGAGGAGGCCCCCGCGGTCGCCGAGCAGGCGCCGGCCGAGGCCGGGGCGGACGCCGAGGCGTGGGCGCCGACGCAGGCCGCCGACGTGGCGGAGCCGTGGGCCCCGACGCCGGCCGCCGAGGTCGCCGAGGCGTGGGCTCCCACGCAGGGCGCCGAGGCCTGGGCCGCGCAGGCCGCCGACGTGACGGAGCCGTGGGCCCCGACGCCCGCTGCCGAGCGCGACGAGCCCGCCTGGACCCCGACCGCGCCCGAGCAGCACGAGGTGGCCACGGCCGCCGCTGCCGTCGCCGACGAGCCGTGGGCCCCGGTCGAGGACTGGGCCGCCCCGACGCAGCCCGAGGAGCCCGCCTGGGCGCCGCAGGCCGCCGCCGAGCCCGTCGCCGACGAGCCGTGGGCGCCGCAGGTCGCCGAGCCGGTCGACGAGCCCGCCGTGGCCGCGCTGCCGTCCCGCGTGACGCCGCTCGACGACTCGCCGATGTTCGACACCGTGCTGCACGAGGCCGCCGCGGCCGAGCAGGTCGCGGAGCCCGAGCCCGTCGTCGAGCCCGCCGCCGAGGTGGCACCCGCACTCCCGACGCGCCGCTCGGTCGCCGCCGACGCCGCCCCCGTGGCCGAGGCACCCGCCGCGTTCACGTCGTACAGCGGCTACTCCGGCTGGGCCGGCGCCGCCGCCCGTGCCGCGCAGGCGCAGCAGAGCGCCGCGCCGCAGGCCCCGTTCGAGCGGACGCTCGACGAGGCACGCGCCTGGCACACCGGCGCCATGCCGATCGTCCCGGAGGCCCCGGCCGCCGCGGCCGAGGTCCAGGAGCCGGCCGGCGACGCGTGGCCCACCCCCGCGTGGGAGGCGCCCGCATGGCAGCCGCCGACGTGGCAGGCCCCGGCGGACGAGGCCGTCGAGGCGACCAACGCCCGTACGGACGAGACCGCGACGATGCCGCCGGTGATCCCCGAGCTCGAGCCCGACCCCGAGACCGAGACGTGGGACGCCCCGGTCGCCGAGGCGTGGCCGACGCTCGAGCCCGACCCGGAGCCCGTCGCCGCGGTCGTCGAGGAGCACGCGCCCGTCGAGGCGCCGTACGCCCCGGCCCCGTACGCGCAGGCCCCGGAGCCGTACGCGCCCGCACCGGAGCCGTACGCGCCGGTCGGGTTCGCCCAGGCCCCGGCCCCGTTCGCGCCCGCTCCCGCTCCGTTCGCGCCGCCCCCGGCGCCGTACGCGCAGGCTCCCGCCCCGTTCGCCCCGGCTCCCGCCCCTGCACCGTTCGCGCAGGCCCCGGCTCCGGCGCCGTTCGCGCAGGCTCCCGCTCCTGTCGCCCCGGCAGCTCCGGCCCCGGCGCAGCAGGCGTGGGCCGCCGCGCCGGCTCCCGAGCAGGCGTTCTCGGACCTGGTCCAGGGTGACGACGAGTCGCGGCCGAAGCGTCGTTGGGGTGGCCTGTTCGGCAAGCGCAAGGGTGACGAGACCGCTTCGGCGGGCACGCCGTCCGTCGCGCCGGCCGCGGCAGAGCCGGTGTCCCCGCCGCGCACGTCCGCGTGGTCGGCGGAGCAGCCCGCCCCGGTCGCCGAGCAGTCGACGCCGAGCTGGTCGGCCCCGGCGTGGTCCGCGCCTGCCGCGCCCGCCGCGCCGGTCGCGAGCGCGCCGGCCCCGGTCCCCGCCGCCCCGGCTCCGCTGGAGCAGCGGTCCGCAGGCTCGTGGTCGCCGCCGGAGTGGGCCGCGCGCCCGTCCGCCGCCGGTGCCCCCGTGTCGACGGTGCCCCACCCGAACGTCCCCCCGTCGGTCGCACCGCGGATCGGGACCCTGGACGACGAGGTCGCGGCCATGCTCGCACTGCGTTCCGACATCCAGGAGCAGGCGCTGTCGGAGCTCAGCCAGCTCTCGGCCTACCGGCCGAGCGCGATGGGTGGCTCGGCCGAGCAGCTCACCCGGCGTGTGCCGTCGGCCGTCCCGACGACGCCCGTCTCCGCTGACGAGGGCAAGCCCGTGCAGCGTGACGCGGACGAGCTCCGCTCGCGTCTGTCGAGCTTCCAGTCCGGGACGTCCCGCGGTCGCCGCGCCGGCGAGCAGTCCCCCGACCAGAACGGCCCCGCCTCATGACCGCCACCGCCCCCACCCACGTCGTCGCCGCCTCGGTGACGCGCAACCCCGCAGTCGTCGACTGCACCAGCAAGGAGGAAGTGTGACCGCGCTCAGCACCGAGGCAGCCAACTTCGGCTGGCTCCTGGACAACTTCGTCCGGACCGTGCCCGGCACTCGCCACACGCTCGTGGTGTCGGCCGACGGTCTTCTCATGGCGATGTCCGAGCAGCTCGACCGCACCAGCGGCGACCAGCTCGCGGCCATCGTCTCGGGCATGTCGAGCCTGACCCGTGGCGCGTCGCGCCAGCTGCGTGCGGGGGAGGTGCGTCAGGCGATCATCGAGATGGACCAGCTGTTCCTCTTCCTGATGAGCGTCTCGAACGGCTCCGTCCTCGCCGTGGTGGCGGAGTCGAGCTGCGACGTCGGGCTCATCGGGTACGAGATGGCGATGCTCGTCTCGCGGACCGAGGCGACCCTGACGCCCCAGCTCATCTCCGAGATGCGCGGCCAGCTCCCCGTCGACGGCGCCACGCGCGCGCCGGTGGCCTGAGGCCGGTACGACGGATGAGCGAGCACATCGAGTACGAGGCACGCACGGTCCGGCCTTACGCCGTGACCGGCGGCCGCGTGCGCTCGGCGCGCTCCGACCTGCCGCTCGAGGCGCTGGTCGAGGTGATGCCGGGTGCCGTGTCCGGCCAGGGTCTCCCGCCGGAGAAGCGGGCGATCATCCAGCATGCCGCCCACAACTACATCTCCGTGGCCGAGCTCTCGGCCCTTCTGCACCTGCCGCTCGGCGTGGTCCGGATCCTCGTGTCCGACCTTGCCGACCAGCAGTACGTGCGCGTGCACACCTCGCAGCCGGTCGACGTGAACACCGGTGAGTCCCCCGCCCTGTCCCTGAGCGTGCTGGAGAGTGTTCTCAATGGCATTTCCGCCCTCTGACGCCGCCGTGGCCGCTCCGGCCGGAACGGCGGGGTCCGTCGCCCCCACTGTCGTCAAGATCGTCGTCGCCGGCGGGTTCGCCGTCGGCAAGACGACCTTCATCGGGTCCATCTCGGACATCGAGCCTCTCAACACCGAGGCCGCGATGACCGAGCACTCCGTCGGCGTCGACGACGCCGGTGGTGTCTCGGACCGCAAGACCACCACCACGGTCGCGATGGACTTCGGTCGCATCGCGCTCCCGGGGTCGCTGTGGCTGTACCTGTTCGGCACGCCGGGCCAGGACCGCTTCCTGTTCATGTGGGACGACCTGGTCCGCGGCGCGATCGGCGCCGTGGTGCTCGTGGACACCGACCGCCTGGACCAGTGCTTCCCGGCCGTCGACTACTTCGAGAGCCGTGGCATCCCGTTCGTGGTCGGCGTGAACTGCTTCGACGGTGTCGCCAAGCACCAGCTGGACGACGTCCGCGAGGCGCTCGCGATCCCGGCGCACGTGCCGGTGCTGTACACGGACGCCCGTTCGCGTGCCGCGACCAAGCAGGCCCTCATCTCGCTCGTGCAGCTCGCGATGGAGCGTCTGCGCGCACGGTGATCCTGGCCTGACGCGTGACGGCCGGTCCCCTCCGCGGGGGCCGGCCGTCGGCGTCTCCGGACGCGGCGGCGCAGCGCGGGGCGGGACGTCCGTCTCGTCGGGACACAGCCGGGTGCGTGATCATGGACGGGTGCCTGCCGACGCACCTGTCCTCCCGCGTGGGGCCGGTCTGCGTCTCGTGCCGCAGCCGCGTCCCGCCCCGGACGACGCGGTCGCGGTCCGGCGGCGGGTGTACGCCGACGGCTCGGCGCTCGCCCGCTACCTCGTCGGCGAGCCGTGGCGGGCGGAGTGGCTGGCGTGGACGGCCGTGCACGAGGCCGACCTCGTGACGACCCCGCTCGGCATGACGGAGCTGCGCCGCGTGGCGCTGGCCGGGGGCCTCGAGGCGCACGGCGTCCTGCACGACGTGGCCGCCCGCGTCGAGGTCGTGCGGTTCTCCGACCAGACGCTGCGGGCGGCGACCCACGTCGCGGGCGTGCTCCCGCCGTTCGCCGCGCTGCACGTGGGTGCGGCGATCGCGCACCCCGACGTGCGGGCGGTCGCGACGTACGACCTGCAGCTCGCCCGGGTCGCGACGCTGTACGCGCTCGACGTGGTGAGTCCCGGGATGCCGGCGCGCTGGTGGGAGGACGGGTCGCCCGCCTGACCACTGGGCGCGGTGCCCGTGGCGGTCGTAGGTTCGGATCGTGAGCACCCCCGTGGAGCGTCCGAGCCGTGACGAGAGGGTGCAGCGCGGCAAGGCGGCGCGCACGGTGCTGCCGCTGGACGGGCTCGCGGACACCGGTCCCACCGACGGTCGGCCCGACCCGCTGGACCTCCTGGAGCAGCAGGCCACCATCCGGGTGCCCGAGCTGATCCCGCTGCGGTACGGGCGGATGTCGGACTCGGCGTTCGCGTTCTACCGCGGGTCCGCGCTGGTCATGGCCCACGACCTCGCGAAGACGCCGGACAGCGGCGTGCGCGCTCAGCTGTGCGGCGACGCCCACCTGAGCAACTTCGGGGTGTTCGGGTCGCCCGAGCGGCGGCTGCTGTTCGACCTGAACGACTTCGACGAGACGCTGCCCGGCCCGTTCGAGTGGGACGTCAAGCGGCTGGTGGCGAGCGTCGAGCTCGCCGGCCGCGCCAACGACTTCTCCCGCAAGGAACGTCGGCAGGCGGTGCTGGGTGCGGCGCGGGCGTACCGGGAGGCGGTGCGGGAGTTCGCCCGGCAGGCGACCCTGGCCGTCTGGTACGCGCACGCGTCGGTCGACGACATGATGGACGAGCTCCTCACGTCGCTGCCGGGCCGGTCGGTGCGCCGCACCCGGGCGACCGTCACGAAGGCGCGGTCGAGCGACCATCTCAAGGCCGTCGAGAAGCTGACGACGCTCGTCGACGGGAGGCACCGTCAGTTCGTCGCGGACCCGCCGCTGCTCGTCCCGCTGCGCGACCTCATGGACGAGGGCCACGCGGCGCTGCGGATGCACGACCTGCTCGTCGCGTACCGGACGTCGCTGCAGGGTGACCGCCGGCACCTGCTCGAGCAGTACCGGCTCGTCGACATGGCACGCAAGGTCGTCGGCGTCGGCAGCGTCGGCACGCGCGCGTGGATCATGCTGCTGCAGGGCACCGACGAGAACGACCTCATCGTCCTGCAGGCCAAGGAGGCGCAGGCGTCGGTGCTCGAGGAGTTCGCGGGCGCGAGCGACTACGGGAACCACGCGCAACGGGTCGTCGAGGGGCAGCGGCTCATGCAGGCGGCCAGCGACATCTTCCTCGGCTGGCAGCGTGTCATCGGGCTCGACGACGTCGAGCGGGACTTCTACGTCCGCCAGCTGCGCGACTGGAAGGGCTCGCTGCCCGTCGAGCAGATGATCCCCGCGGGCCTGGTCCGGTACGCCGAGCTGTGCGGGTGGAGCCTCGCCCGGGCGCACTCGCGGTCCGGCGACCGCGTGTCGATCGGCGCGTACCTGGGCTCGTCGGAGCGCGCCGACGAGGCGTTCGCCGAGTACGCCGGCGGCTACGCGGACCGCATCGAGGGCGACCACCGCCGGCTCGTCGAGGCCATCGACAGCGGCCGGCTGACCGCCGTCAAGGGCATCTGAGCCCGCAGCCCCCGGGCTGTGGGAGACTCGTGCACGCTCTGCGGAGCGGGCCGCGGCCGGACGACGACGTCACGACGCCACGGGCCGGGACCGCAGGCCGGGAGGGCTGTCTGAGCGGCCGAAAGAGACGGTCTTGAAAACCGTTGGGGCGGGACAACCCCGTCCTCGTGGGTTCGAATCCCACGCCCTCCGCCGACGGCGTTCCCGACGACCTCAGACGCGGTGCACGCGCGCCCAGGCGACGGCCTCGGCCCGCGTGGAGACGCCGATCTTCTTGTAGATGGACCGCACCTGGGACTTCACGGTGTTCCGGGTGACCCACAGGTGCCGGGCGATCTCCTCGAGCGTGACGTCCTGGCGGAGCTCGGCGAGGACGACGCGCTCACGGGTGGTCAGCGTCACGACGTCGTCGTCGGTGCGCAGCTCGGTGGCGATGGTCATGGTCATGGTGTTTCCTCCCCCTGGAGGCGGCGTCTTGCGGACCCCTGGACGACTTCTTCGTCCTGACGCGGGCGACGTCGCTCCGGTACACGATCCATCGGCACGATGCGGGCCGTTGATGACCGATTCACCCGTCGCGTCGGGTGAAGTTCGTGTGACGGTTGTGCTGAGAACGGTGCAGGGGCGCGCACGGTTCAATCCCGGTCGCGGTCTTCCCGCCCGGACGTACGCTCGACGGAACGTGGATCGACGCGGGCGACGACGAGGAGGACCGCATGGACACGCACAGCGAGGGCACCCCGGATCAGCGGTTCGAGACGGAGGGCGAGCGCATCCGGTCGGAGGGCGTCCCGGGCGAGCGTCCCGACGTCGACACCGAGACGGAGGGTGAACGCATCCGGGCCGCGGGCCTGCCGGGCGAGCGCCTGGACCCGGCAGCGGAGGCGGAGGCAGCGACGACCGAGGCGCACAAGATCCGCTCGGCCGACCTCCCGCCCGACAGGGCCGCCGACGTGCTCGACGAGACGACCGACGCCGAGAAGATCCGCCCCGACGGCCTGTAGGTCACCCGCCCGATCGGCGTAATCAGCGTCGCGAACTGTGTCGGCCGGCCCTAGGGTCGCGCGGTGCGCACGCTCCCGGACTCCTTCGCGCCCGACGCCGTCTCCGCGGTCGACGGGCTGCTCGACGACGTCGTCGAGCAGGAGCGGGTCGCGATCCTCGTGGCCGTCGAGAGCGGGAGCCGGGCGTGGGGCTTCCCGTCGCCCGACAGCGACTACGACTGCCGGTTCGTCTACGTCCGCGCCGTCGAGGCGTACCTGGACCCGTGGCCGCCGCGGGACGTGGTCGAGCGGGTGCCCGACGCGGTGCTCGACGTCAATGGCTGGGACCTGAAGAAGGCCGTCGGCCTCCTGGTCAAGGGCAACGCCGTGATCGCCGAGTGGCTGCAGTCGCCGCTCGTGTACCGGTCGGTGCCGGGGTTCGTCGACGAGCTCCTCACGCTCGCCCACGACGTCGGGGACCGGGCGCTCGTCGGCCGGCACTACCAGGGCGTCGGGCGCGGCCAGCTGCACCGGTTCCTCTCGGACGCGGGCGAGATGCCGCTGAAGAAGCTGTTCTACGTGCTCCGACCCGCGCTGGCGCTGCGGTGGCTCGACCTGCACCCCGCCGCCGCGATCCCGCCGATGGACCTGCCGTCGCTGGTCGCGTCGACCGACCTGCCGGCCGACGTCGTGACCGCCGTCGACGAGCTCGTCGAGCAGAAGGCTCGAGGCCGCGAGATGCGGGTCGGGGCGGTGCCGCCGGCGCTGCGGGGCGTCGTCGAGCACGAGCTGCGCGACCGGGCGTGGCTCGACGTCCGTCGCCCGGACGCCGCGCTCCGGTCGGCCCGCGCCGCGGCCGCCGAGTACTTCCTGTCCGCGGTCGAGCGCTACGCACCTCGCTGACCTGCGGCGCTCGCGGGCACGGCCTACTCGCCCTCCGCGAGGTCGTCGGTCGTGTCGGGCTGGTGCACGCAGACCCACAGGGCACCCGGCCGGACGGTCGCGACCAGCGTGTCGGACGGGTCGATGACGTCGCCGTCGAGCTGACGCGGCTGCGGGCGGGTGCTGCGGATCCTGATCCGGGACCCACGGAGCACCTCCATGCGAGGCACACGCTCCCGGCGGAGCACGACGGCGACGGCGAGCTGCACCCAGTGGCCGAGGTTGCGCGGCGCGATGATCGCGACGTCCATCTGGCCGTTGTCCGCCTCGGCCTCGGGCAGCAGCCGCACGCCGCCCTGGAGCCGGCCGACGTTGCCGACGAGCACGCTGCGCGCGTGCCGGCGCACGGGCGGCTGGTCGTCGACGCGGACCTCGACGCGCATCTCGTCGTCGCCGAGGTGCTTGAGGGCCGACACCACGTATGCGACCGAGCCCGCCACGGCCTTGAGCTTCGTCGGGGCGTCGTCGACCATGTTGGCGTCGAAGCCCATGCCGGCCATGACGGCGAACGCCTGCCCGTCGACCTCGCCGATGTCGACCTGCCGACGGCCGCGGGCCAGGGCCGTCGCGACGCCGTCGGGGACGTTCGTGGGGATGTCGAGGTTGGCCGCGAGCAGGTTGCCCGTGCCACCCGGGAGGACCGCGAGCGCGACGTCGGACCCCGCGAGCCCTTCGACGACCGCGCGCACGGTCCCGTCGCCGCCGCACACGAACACGACGTCGACCCCGTCCTCGACGGCCTGGCGGGACTGGCCGAGGCCGGGGTCCTCCGCCGTCGTCTCGAGCCACAGCGGCTCGGGCCAGCCGGCGTCGACGAGCTGTTCGGTGATGGCCGACCGCAGCTCGTCCGCGCCCTCCACCCGGTTCGCGTTGATGACCACCGCGGACCGCAGGGGCGTCTCGTCGTGCCGCTGCTCGGCGGCGGGGACGGTGCTCACACGTCCCGCCGGAGGTAGCGCCACGCGAGGAACGCGCAGACGAGGCCGTTCGCCATCCCGACGAGCACGTCGGTGAGGTGGTGCATGCCGCGGTACAGGCGGGCGGTCCCGACCAGGAACGGGACGAGGAGGCAGAGGACGGTGAGGCCCCAGCGCAGCCACGGCCGGGTGATCCGCTGGCACATCATCGCGAGCGTCACGTAGAAGGCGGTCGACGCGCTCGTGTGACCGCTGGGGAACGCCGTGGTCGGCGGTGAGTTGTCGAGAAGCTCGACCTCGGGACGTTCGCGCCCGACGAGCAGCGACGACGTGAGGAAGAGGATCGCCTGCATGCCGATGGCGATCGCCGGGACCACGGCGACCCACCACTGCTTGGTGCGCCACCAGAACAGGGCCACGAACAGCACGCACGCGCCGATGATCGACTCGGTCATGCCGATGTCCGACAGGAGCAGGGTCGCCGAGTTCAGCGTCGCGGTGCGCCGCTCGGCGAACCACTCGTTGACGCCCGCCTCCGCGGGCAGGTCGTGGAGCGGCCCGACGATGAGGAGGCCGATCCCGACGACCGCGAGCCACCAGACGACGGCGGGCAGCGCGGCCCGTCGCGCCAGGTCGCGGCACGCCGACCCGAACGTCGGGGCCGACGTGTCGAGCTCGTAGCGGTGCACGAACGTGTGGACGGAAGAGCGGCGGCGGTTGTCCGCCTGGAGCGCGAGCGGGGTCACGGGATCCTCTCCGACGCTGGCTGCGCGGACCAGCCGCGGTATCCGATGTACGAGGCGCCGGCCATCGCGGTGCCGAGCAGCATGCCGGCGACCACGTCGGACGGGTAGTGCACGCCGAGGAACACGCGGTCCAGGGCGGTGAGAACCGTGACGGTGCCGGCGACGACCGGGACGACGACCCGGCCGCGGGGGCCGAGCAGCGGCCAGACGAGCAGCGTCAGCGTGACGGCCGCGGCGGCGGTGTTCGTCGCGTGGCCCGACGGGAAGCTCGAGCCGGGCGCGTGCTCGAGCGCGTCCTCGACGACGGGCCGGGCCCGCTGCACGAGCCCCTTCGCCGCGAGCTGCAGCCCCCACGCCGCCATGAGCGTGCAGAACGCCCACAGCGCGCGCGTCGCGAGGCCGTGCTTGCGCCACACCCACAGGCACAGCAGCGCGCCGGCGAGGTTGACCCACTTGGCCTGCAGGAGCTGCTGCCACACCACGAGCGCCCGGAGGAACGCGGGGTGCTCGCGCGTGAACGTCGTCGCCGCGACGATCGCCTGCTGGTCGAGCCGGACCAGCCCCGGCGCCTCGGCCCGCACCAGGTAGGCGAGCACGAACACCGGCACGGACACGCCCAGGCCGAACGCGGCGGCCCGCAGGAGGGCGCGCTTCCGGATGGTCGTCGCAGGCATGCTGGGAGGGTAGGAGGCGGCCGGACGTTCCGCGCGGCGAGCGGGCGCCCCGTGGTGGACATCACCCGGCGGGGTCAGCCCTCCACCCCTGTCGACTCGTGGGACGCACCGACGGGCTTCGACTCGGGGGAGCCACGCTCGCGGAGGTAGATCGACAGGACCACCATGCTTGCGACGGCGAGGAACTCCGACTGCCAGTTCTGCAGCGTGCGGCTCCAGAAGTCCGGCAGCCCGAGGTACTGCCCCCACGACACGGGGTCGGCGAAGTCACGCATCTGGTCCTCGGAGTAGGCGACGGCCCCGGCGAGCGACTGCACGAACCAGCTGAGCACGAAGATCGTGCCCATCACCATCCCGAGCGAGTGCGAGTAGACCGACAGGCGCCACCCGCGGACGCGGGCCCACGGCGGCGAGTCGGGGCGCGAGAACTCGGCGACCCTCTGGTCCTCGTCGCTCTCCCGGCCGGCCTCGTCGAGCTGCTTCGACTCGGGCGACCCCCGCTGCAGGAGCCACACCGTCGCGAGGATGTACAGCAGGAACTGCAGGAACTCGGACTGCCAGTTCTCGGTGACGTCGACGGCGAACTGCGACGTCGTCACGTACTCCGCGAGCGTCATCGGGTCCAGGCCCGCCGCGACCTGCTCCCGGTTGACGAGCGCGACCCCGCTGATCGCCTGCCCGACGAGCGCGGCGAGGAAGATCGCGCCGAAGAACAGTGTCAGGCCGTGGTGCTTGAGCCGGCTCATCGGTGCAGCACCGCCAACGCCCCGAAGTACGTCAGTCCCAGCAGGATGCCGCCGAGCAGCAGCACGAACAGGGCCCGCATGGTCACCCTCCCTCGATGACGCAGTCGTACGGGCGCTGCGGCCGCGCGTCGCACCCGGCCGCCGTGAGCCGCCACGAGTCGCCGTCGACGGTGAGGAACGTGACGTCGTCGGGCAGCACCACCTGGGCCGCGCGGCCCGCCACGTGCACGGAGGTCGCGGGGCCGGCGGGGGCTCGTTCGACGAGCGTCGTGCCCACGTCGCCGGCCAGCACCGCGTCGGGGCACGGCTCGCCGGTGTCGTCCTCGAGGTTCTCCAGGGCCGACGGTGCGAGCAGCGCGCACGCGGCGTCGCCGTCGTCGTCCGCGACCGCGGCGTAGAACTCGTGCACCGCGGCGTCGGCGTCGGCACCGCCAGGACTGGCTGCGCAGCCTCCGAGCAGCAGCGCGGCTGCCGCGGCGACGACGAGCACCGGCCTCGTCATGCCCGGGCACCCACCGGGAAGCGTTCACGCAGGTAGCCGGCGTACCCGCCGGGTGTCCGGCCGACCCGGCGGCCGGACGTGAGCACGTCGACCGTGTCCGACGGGACCACGCGCGCACCCGTCGCCCGCAGGGATGCGACCAGCGTGACGTCCTCGTGCTCGGTGCGCCGGGGGAACCCGCCGGCGCGCACGTAGGACGACACCCGCACCGCCAGGTTCGCCCCGTGCACGTGCCCGTTCGGCCGGCCCGCGACCCGGGTCGCCGACCACGCGTCGAGGTCGTCCGGGTCGAGGTCCGCGGGGTCGGGCCGCACGGTGCCGACGACCACGTCGGCGCCCTCGTCGGCCAGGCGCACGAGCTCCGTGAGCCACCACGGCGGCACCTCCGAGTCGGCGTCGGTGCAGGCCAGCAGCACCTC
>Ga0256775_1000143_pt1 | contig 15301 bp, 13 predicted proteins | sample MC6MC0926MT_FD_186036 | JGI IMG/M metagenome (GOLD analysis project Ga0256775, IMG submission 186036) | Metatranscriptome of enriched soil aggregate microbial communities from Iowa State University, Ames, United States - MC6-MC0926-MT... | ecosystem: Environmental > Terrestrial > Soil >...
GTCGGCTTCATGGCTGGCGAGCTGGGCGAGCTGCCGGGTGGATGGCCGGAGCCGTTCCGCACGAAGGTGCTCGCGGGCAAGACGGTCAAGGTCGGCGTCGAGGACCTCTCGGCCGACGACCGCAGCGCGCTCGAGGGGTCGAGCGAGGAGCGTCGCGCGACCCTCAACCGTCTGCTGTTCCCGGCTCCCACCCGCATCTACGAGCAGATGCGCGAGCTGTTCGGCGACCTCTCCGTCGTCGACACGCTCGACTACCTGTACGGGCTCAAGCAGGGCTCGGAGCACGTCATCGAGTTCAGCCGCGGCGTGCGCCTGTACGTCGGTCTGGAGGCCATCGGCGAGGCGGACGAGAAGGGCATGCGCACGGTCATGACCACGCTCAACGGCCAGTTGCGGCCGGTGTTCGTGCGCGACCGCAGCATCGTCGTCGAGACGAAGGCGGCCGAGAAGGCCGATTCCGCGAACCCGGGCCAGGTGGCCGCGCCGTTCTCCGGCGTCGTCACCCTCCAGGTCGCGGTCGGCGACACGGTCGCAGCGGGCCAGGCGGTCGCCTCGATCGAGGCGATGAAGATGGAGGCCGCCATCACGGCCCCGATCGCGGGGACCATCGAGCGGCTCGCCATCCCGAAGACCCAGCAGGTCGACGCGGGCGACCTGCTCGTGGTGATCCAGCCGGCCTGAGCGGGCGCTGATCGGCCGCCCCGGCCCGGGGCGGCCTACAATGACGAGTCGGCGGGACACTCCCGCGGCAGAAGGAGGACGAGACGACGTGGCTGACAGGTCCGACGCCGACGCGCCCGAGGAGCGCGCCCCGCGCGACCTCGTGCCCGCGGATGACGAGCTGACGCCTGCGCGCTCGTTCGAGCCGACATCGTCGCGCGAGCCGACGCTGGACGTCGAATCGACGCTGAGCATCGCCGTCGATCTCCCGCCGACGCCGCCGCGCGAGATCCCGGAGGACGAGGCCGCCGTCGCGATCGACGAGGTCCCGGTCGACCCGGGATTCGTCGCCTCGCCCGCCGAGCCGACCACCATGTCGGTCGCCATCGTCGCCTCTCGTCTCGCGTCGACGCCCGAGCCTCCGGAGGGTGTATCGGCTCCCGCCGCCGACGTGCCCCCGCTGCCCGCGTCCGATGCGTTCGCCGGCTCCCGCCGCGATCGGCTCCGCGGCGAGCAGTCGGGGCAGCCCGAGCCCGCCGCGATGCTGACCGCGGACCGCCTCCTCGAGGTCAACCGCAAGACGCGTCCCGGCCCGGAGGGACCGTGGCAGCGCTTCGTCTACAACGTCACCTTCCGCACCGTGAACCTGGGCGACTCGGCCAAGGTGCGGGCGCGCAAAGAGCTCGACCACCGCATCCAGAAGCACTTCGAGGGCGGCGCACGTTTCGTACCCGTGCTGACCCGTAAGGGCGGCGTGGGCAAGACCACGGTCACCACGCTGCTCGGGATGGCGCTGGCGTCGGCCCGCGAGGACCGCATCATCGCCATCGACGCGAACCCGGACCGCGGGACGCTGTCGGAGCGGGTTCCGCGCCAGACGCGTTCGACTGTGCGGGACGTGGTGCACAAGGCCGCGAGCATCGGCGGCTTCACCGACTTCTCGGCACTGGTCTCGCGCGACGAGACGCGGCTCGACATCCTCGCGTCCGACACCGACCCCATGCTCTCGGAGGCGTTCGACGAGAACGACTACAACGTCGTCGCCGACCTCTCCGCACGGTTCTACTCGATCGTGCTCACCGACTGCGGAACCGGCATCGTCCACTCGGTCATGCGCGCGACCCTGCAGCGGGCGGATTCGCTCGTCATCGTGTCCGGCGGCAGCGTGGATGAGGCGCGCCTGGCCTCCGAGACGCTCACCTGGCTGGAGGCGAACGGCTACGGCGAACTCGTCCGCAACGCCGTCGTCGCGCTGAACACCGCCACGCACGCCACGAACCTGGTGAAGCTGGAGGAGATCGAGGCGCACTTCCGCTCGCGCGTCCGCGAGATCGTCCGTGTCCCGTACGACCCGCAGCTGGCCGCCGGCTCGGTGGTGTCGTGGAAGGACCTCAAGCCGCTGACCCGCCTCTCGGCCCGCACGCTGGCCGCTCTCGTCGTCGAGGGCCTGCCCGCGGAGCGCGACTGAGCATCTCGACCGTCTGCCCGATCCACCGAGGAGTACCTGTGACCGAGCGTCAGATCCGCCTGTTCGGCGACCCCGTCCTGAAGACCCCGTCCGATCCGATCGGCGAGATCGACGACGGCGTGCGCGGGCTGGTCGAGGACCTGGTGGACAGCGTGCTCCCGCCGGGCCGCGCCGGCGTCGCAGCCCCGCAGATCGGCGTCAACGAGCGCGCATTCAGCTACAACGTCGACGGGAAGGTCGGGTACGTCATCAATCCCGTGCTCGTCGAGGTGTCGGGGGAGCCGGAGCTGATGGACGAGGGCTGCCTTTCGGTGCCCGGTCTCTGGTTCAAGACCCTGCGCTACCCGTTCGCCCGGGTGACCGGCATCGACCTCGACGGCAACGAGATCGAGGTCTCCGGCACCGGTGTGCTCGCGCAGGCCCTGCAGCACGAGACCGACCACCTCGACGGCAAGCTCTACCTCGACCGGCTGGACAAAGAGAGCCGCCGGGAGGCGATGAAGCAGGTCCGCGAGTCGGACTGGTTCTGACGCCTCGCCGCCCGCGGCACTCGTAGACTGGCCGCATGCGAATCGCGGTCACCGGAGGATCGGGCAAGCTCGGACGCACTGTCGTGCGCGAGCTGCGGAAGTCGGGAGACGTCGTCGTCTCCCTCGATGCGGCGGGGGAGCGTGGTCCTGGTTTCGTCCGCGTCGACCTCACCGACTACGGGCAGACGGTGGACGCGATCTTCGGCGTCAACGACAAGCACGACGGCTTCGACGCGATCGTGCACCTGGCGGCCATCCCGGCGCCCGGCATCCTGAGCGATGTCGCGACCTTCCACAACAACATCCGGGTCACGTACAACGTGTTCCAGGCAGCGCGCCGCGCAGGCATCCGGAATGTCGTGTACGCGTCGAGCGAGACCGTGCTGGGACTGCCGTTCGACGTGCCGCCGCCGTACATCCCCGTCGACGAGGACTACCCGGCCCGGCCGGAGAGCACCTACTCGCTGGTGAAGCACCTCGAGGAGCAGATGGCGATCGAGCTGGTGCGCTGGGATCCGGCGCTGAAGATCGTGGCGCTGCGCTTCTCGAACGTGATGGACCCGGAGGACTACGCGGCGTTCCCGGCGTTCGACGACGACCCGTGGGCGCGCAAGTGGAACCTGTGGGGCTACATCGACGCGCGGGACGGCGCCCAGGCCATCCGCCGCGCGCTGGAGTGGGACACGACCGGTTTCGACCGCTTCATCATCGCCGCCGCCGACACCGTGATGAGCCGCCCCAACGACGAGCTCGTCGCCGAGGTGTTCCCCGGTGTGCCGCTGAAGCGCGAGCTCGGCGTCAACGACACCCTCCTGTCGATCGACAAGGCCCGCCGCGTCCTCGGCTACGCCCCCACGCACTCCTGGCGCGACGAGGTCTGACCCGCCGTCGCAGCCGCCCTTCCTGAGATTTGCGCCAAATCTCGGTTATGGGGGCGTCAAAACCGCGATTTGGCGCAAATCTCGATCCGCGGCGCGGCTGTGGAGAACGCGCGCTGTCCACAGATCGGCGGGCTGCAGGGTCCTGCGGCGGGCGTGTTCGCCATGATGACGGGATGCGAACCCCACCACCCCTCCCACGACCGCTCGTCGGTGTCCCTTTCACTCTGTCGCAGGCACAGCGGCACGGCGTCGACGCGTTGCGCTTGCGCGCCGGCGACATCCACCATCCGTTTCACGGCGTGAATCTGTCGTATGGTCCAGGTGAGCTGCAGGAGCTGTGTCGGGCGTACCTGCGCGTCATGCCGATGCATGCGTTCTTCAGTCACACCACGGCCGCTGAACTCCTCGGCATCCCGTTGCCGGCTGATGCGCCTCGCCGCCCCTTGCACGTGTCGGTGCTCTCTCCACGCACAGCCCCGCACGGTCGAGGGGTGACCGGGCACAGTCTGCGAGCGATCGAAAGGATGGACGTCAGCGGCCTTCCGGTGTCCATGCCCGCTCATGTTTGGTGCCAGCTCTCCGGGATGCTCGGGCCGAGCGATCTCGTCGCTGCCGGCGACCATCTCGTCGGCGCGCGAAACCGCCCTCCGATCGTCACGATCGATCAGTTGGCGGAGACGTCCGCCCGCGTTCGCCGGACGAAAGGAGGCAAGGCGCGCGCCTGGGCTCTGTCCCGCATCCGGTTCGGAACCGACTCCCGCCCGGAGAGCTTGCTGCGCCTGTTCCTGGAGGAGCTCGGCATCGCGGGCCTCAGGGTGAACGAGCCCGTGCTGGTTGCCGACGGCCGGGTCCTGCACCCGGACCTTGCACTTCCCGACCAGCGCATCGCGTTCGAGTACGACGGAGACGGACACCGGGTCGAGAGGCGCCAGTGGTTCCTCGACATCAAACGTCACGACCTTCTCGTGGCGGCAGGCTGGCGGGTGCTCAGGGTCACCGCCGACGACCTCTTCGCCGACCGCTCCGCGTTCGTCGAGCGCCTCCAGCGATTTGCGCCAAATCTCGGTATTGCGACGCCGAAAACCGAGATTTGGCGCAAATCGTGAACGAGACGGTCGGGTCAGTGGGCCAGGGAGAAGCCCTCGGTGCGGGGGTTGTCGCTGTAGATGCCGTCGATCACGTCCGCGAAGTCGGCGAGGATGACGTTGCGCTTGATGCTCATCTTGGGCGTCAGGTGGCCGCTCGCCTCGCTCAGCTCCGTCGCGAGCACCACGAACTTGCGGACGCTCTCGGCGCGCGAGACGCCGGCGTTCGCGTGGTCGATGGCGCGCTGGATCTCGGCGTGGACGGCCGGATTGACCGACGCCTCGGCGAGGGTCATGTCCTTGTCCTCGCCGTTGTTGGCGAGCCACGTGGGCAGCATCTCGGTGTCGAGCGTGATGAGGGCGGAGATGAACGGCTTCTGGTCGCCCACCACGATCACCTGGCTCACGAGCGGGTTCGAGCGGATGGGGTCCTCGAGCGCGGCGGGGGAGACGTTCTTGCCACCGGCCGTGACGATGATCTCCTTCTTGCGTCCCGTGATCGTGAGGAAGCCGTCCTCGTCGAACGAACCGAGGTCGCCGGTCTTGAACCAGCCGTCGTCGAACGCCGCAGCCGTCGCCTCCGGGTTCTTCCAGTACTCCTTGAAGACGTTGATGCCGCGCACCTCGATCTCGCCGTCGTCGGCGAGACGCAGGTCGACGCCCGGGAGCGCCGGTCCGACCGTGCCGATCCGGAACGTGTCCGGCCGGTTCACGGTCGCGGGCGCCGTGGTCTCGGTGAGCCCGTATCCCTCCAGGACCTTGATGCCGAGGCTGTGGTAGAAGTGCCCGAGGTGCGACCCGAGCGGTGCGGAGCCCGACACCGCGAACTTCACGCGGCCGCCCATCGCGGCACGGAGCTTCGAATAGACGAGCCGGTCGTAGAGGGCGAACTTGAGCTTCAGACCGAACGGCACCGAGCCCGCCTCGACGGCCTTCGAGTGCTCGACCGCGACCTCCGCGGCGGCACGGAAGATCTTGCCGCGGCCACCGGACTCCGCCTTCTGCTCGGCCGAGTTGTAGACCTTCTCGAAAACGCGCGGCACCGCCAGTAGGAACGTCGGCTTGAAGCTCGCCAGCGCAGGCAGCAGCTGCTTGGTGTCGGCCTGGTGACCGACCTTCACGCCGCCGGTGACGCAGAGCACGGCGATGAAGCGGGCGAAGACGTGCGCGGTGGTGATGAAGAGCAGAGTGGATGCGCCACCCGGCTGCTGCACGACCTGCTTGAGCGCCTCGGCCGAGTTGCGCGAGAGCTCGACGAAGTTCGAGTGCGTGAGGACGCATCCCTTCGGCCGTCCGGTCGAGCCGGAGGTGTAGATCAGCGTGCCGATGTCGGAGCCCTTGGCGATGCGGCGGCGACGCTCGATCTCCTCGTCGGGCACGTCGACGCCCGCGGCGGCGAGCTTGTCGAGGTCGCCGAGGTGCAGCTGCCAGACGGTGCGGATGTCGGGGAGCTCGGGGTGCACCTCGTCGAAGCGCGCGTGCATCTCGGCGTTCTCCAGGAACACCGCCATCGCGCCGGAGTCGGACATGTTCCACTGGATCTGGGTGGGGGAGGACGTCTCGTAGATCGGAACGAGCACCGCGCCGGCGAACCACACGGCGAAGTCGATCAGAGTCCACTCGTATCGGGTCTTCGACATCAGCCCGATCTTGTCGCCGGGCTCGATGCCGGCGGCGACCAGGCCCTTGGCGAGGGCGATCACCTGGCGGTGGAACTCCGCCGCCGAGACGTCGCGCCAGCCGTCGCCATCCGGGAGGCTGAACAGCGGCTGGTCCGGCGTCTGCGCAACGCGGTCGACGAGCAGGTCGGTGGCGTTGGCGTCCGGGTCTGCAGGGACGATCGCGGGGGTAAGGATCTGTTTCACGGTAGCTCCCTCGATACCGGTGGGCGGGCGTGCGGCCGAATGGCTCGGGGCGATTCGGTTGATTACACTCTAGATGGTCCCGCCACGGCTCGCCCGAGACCCGGCCCGACCGCCCCTCCCTCTCACCATCCCTCCAGGAAGGCCCCACGTGCACGCCATCGGCATCGACATCGGAGGGACCAAGATCGCCGGAGCCCTCGTCGACGAGCTCGGGACGATCGTCCGGGAGGATCGCGTCCCCACCGACGCGACGCGTCCGGAGGAGATCGAGAACGCGGTCGTCGCGATGATCCAGCGCCTCAGCGACGGCCCGGAGGAGATCGCCGGTGCGGGAGTCGCCGCGGCCGGCTTCATCGACGCCGCGCAGTCGACCGTCTACTACGCGCCGAACATCAACTGGCGCCACGAGCCCTTCCGGGAGAAGCTCGAGCAGCGCATCGACATCCCCGTGATCATCGAGAACGACGCCAACGCGGCCGGTTGGGCGGAGTTCCGCTACGGCGCGGGCCGGCTGGTCTCCGACATGGTGGTCCTCACCATCGGAACCGGTGTGGGGGGTGCGATCGTCAGCAACGACCGCCTGTTCCGCGGCGGCTTCGGCGCAGGAGCCGAGATCGGCCACATGCGCGTCGTGCCCGGCGGGCTTCCCTGCGGCTGCGGCGCGCACGGCTGCATCGAGCAGTACGGCTCCGGCCGCGCCCTGCAGCGCATGGCGAACGAGCTCGCGGATGCGGGCGGGATCGGCCAGGGACTCGCGGATGTGCGCAGCCGGACCGGCGCGCTCACCGGGAACGACATCAGCGCCCTGATCACCGCGGGCGACCCGGGCGCGCTCGCCGCTCTCCGCCAGCTCGGCGACTGGCTCGGGCAGGCGTGCGCGAGCCTCGGAGCCATCCTCGACCCGCAGCTCTTCGTCTTCGGCGGCGGCGTCGCCCAGGCGGGCGAGCTGCTGCTGGAGCCCATCCGGCTGGCGTACCTGGAGAACCTGCCCGCCCGCGGCTTCCACCCGGAGCCCGAGTTCGCGATCGCCGAGCTGGTGAACGACGCCGGGGTGGTCGGAGCGGCCGACCTGGCGCGACTGCACGCATCCTCGCTCTAGGGGCAGCGCGGGGATAGGCTTCGGTTCGATGTTCTACTGGCTGATGAAGTACGTGATCGTGGGACCGCTGCTGCGCGGTATCTTCCGGCCGTGGGTCGTCGGCCTCGAGAACATCCCCACCGACGGACCGGTCATCCTCGCGAGCAACCATCTGTCGTTCATCGACTCGATCTTCCTGCCGCTCGAGGTCGACCGGCACGTGTCCTTCCTCGCCAAGAGCGACTACTTCACCCGCAGGGGCCTGAAGGGATGGGCGACCAAGGCGTTCATGAACGCCACCGGCCAGCTGCCTATCGACCGCTCGGGCGGCAAGGCGTCGGAGGCGTCGCTCAACACCGGGCTCGCCGTACTCGCTCGTGGCGAGATCCTCGGCATCTACCCGGAGGGCACGCGGAGCCCCGACGGCAAGCTGTACCGCGGCCGCACGGGCGTCGCGCGGATGATCCTGGAGGCCGGCGTCCCGGTCGTCCCCGTCGCGATGGTGGATACGGCCAAGATCATGCCGATCGGCAAGCGGCTCCCGAAGATCGGGCGCATCGGCATCATCGTGGGGGAGCCGCTCGACTTCTCCCGGTTCGACGGGATGGAGGGCGACCGCTTCATTCTGCGTTCCGTCACCGACGAGATCATGTACGAGCTGCAGCGCCTCGGTGACCAGGAATACGTCGACGTGTACGCCAGCACGGTCAAAGAGAAGCGCGCGACGCTGTCACAGTAGGACGGCCGCATCGGCTTTCGCGATAGGCTCGGATATCCCATCCAACCCCGAGTGAGCGGAAGACCAGTGCTACAGACCACAGAGCCCGTCGTGCGACCTGACGAGTCCGTGATCGAGGGCCTGGAGTATTGGCGCACGCTCCCGATCAAGCAGCAGCCGGCCTGGCCGGACCCGGAGGCGGCCGCCGCCGCGTCCGCCGAGATCGCCACCCTTCCGCCGCTGGTGTTCGCCGGCGAGGTCGACCAGCTGCGGACGCGGCTGGCCCGGGCAGCCGAGGGCAAGGCCTTCCTGCTGCAGGGCGGCGACTGCGCCGAGACGTTCGCCGGAGCGACCGCCGACGCCATCCGCAACCGCGTCAAGACGGTGCTGCAGATGGCCGTCGTGCTGACCTACGGCGCCTCCGTCCCCGTCATCAAGATGGGCCGCATGGCCGGGCAGTTCGCCAAGCCGCGTTCCAGCGACACGGAGACGCGCAACGGCGTCACGCTGCCGGCGTACCGCGGCGACATCGTCAACGGCTACGACTTCACGCCCGAGTCGCGCCAGGCCGATCCGCGCCGGCTGGTGCAGGGGTACCACACCGCCGCATCCACGCTGAACCTCATCCGTGCCTTCACCCAGGGTGGGTTCGCCGACCTGCGTCAGGTGCACAGCTGGAACCGCGGCTTCGCCGCGAACCCGGCCAACCAGCGCTACGAGGGCCTCGCACGCGAGATCGATCGCGCCATCAAGTTCATGGAGGCGGCGGGCGCCGACTTCGACGAGCTCACGCGGGTGGAGTTCTACTCCAGCCACGAGGCGCTGCTCATGGATTACGAGCGGCCGATGACGCGCATCGACTCCCGCACCGGCACGCCGTACAACACGTCGGCGCACTTCGTCTGGATCGGCGAGCGGACGCGCGAGCTCGACGGCGCGCACGTCGACTTCCTGTCGCGCGTGCGCAACCCGATCGGCGTGAAGCTCGGGCCGACCACCTCCCGCGACGACATGCTGCGCCTGATCGACAAGCTGGACCCCGAGCGCGAGCCCGGCCGCCTGACCTTCATCACCCGGATGGGCGCCGGCAAGATCCGGGATGCCCTGCCGCCGCTGCTCGAAGCGATCAAGCGGTCGGACGCGAAGCCGCTCTGGGTCACCGACCCGATGCACGGCAACGGTCTCACCACGCCGACCGGCTACAAGACGCGCCGGTTCGATGACATCGTCGACGAGGTGAAGGGCTTCTTCGAGGCGCACCGCGCTGCCGGCACCAACCCGGGCGGCATCCACGTGGAGCTCACCGGCGACGACGTGACCGAGTGCCTGGGCGGTTCCGAGCACATCGACGAGGAGACGCTGGCGACCCGCTACGAGTCGCTCTGCGACCCGCGCCTCAACCACCAGCAGTCGCTGGAGCTGGCCTTCCTGGTCGCCGAGGAGCTCTCGGCCGCGGGGCGCTGAGACCAGCTCGCAGCACGTCCACAGAAACGGAGGAGCCCACGGCCCCACGGCCGCGGTGCTCCTCCGTTTTCTGCGTTGACGGGTTTTCCGCGTCCGAGGGCGCAGCGGAGCGGAATCTCCTCCGTTCCGCGCGGGCTCAGAAGCCGGCGAAGTTGACCGTGATGGTGGAGCCCTTGGGCGCCTGGGTCCCGCCGGCCGGCGACACCTTCGATACGACGAACGCGTTCGGTGCGACGTCGGCGATGGCGCTGTACTTGAGCTTGAAGCCGGCGTCGGTGAGGGCCTTCTTGGCCACATCCCAGGTCTTGCCGGCGACATCCGGGATGGTGACGGGCTCCGGCCCCTTCGACGTCTCCAGCAGCAGCGTGTCGCCGGGGCGCACGGGCTCGTGCTGCGGCTGCGCGGAGATCACGTCGCCCTCCTCGACCGTGTCGCTGTAGCTCTGCGGGCCGGCGGAGGTGAGGAGCTTGACCTTGCTCAGGGTGGCCGTGGCGTCCTCCACGGACTTGCCGGCGACATCCGGGATGGCACCGACCGAGACGACGAGGTTGACCGACGCGGCCTCGAAGTAGCTGCCGCCGCCGGAGATGTCCGCGCCGTTGTCGGCGCGGGTCGCCGAGATGACGGTGTTGGCGGGCACCTTGGCATCGAACTGCTCGGCGACCGTGCCGACCTTCGCCCCGACGCCGGTGATAGCGCTCTTGGCTGTGTCGATCGTCGTGCCCGCGAGCGGCGGGATGGTCACGGGCTTCGGCCCCTGCGAGACGCGCAACGTCACCGTGCTGCCGCGACCCGCGGGCACGCCGGCTCCCGGGTCGGTGCTCGACACCATCCCGGCCGCGACGGTCGTGCTGTACTCGGGTGCCTGCGCCGTCTTGAAGCCGAGCTTCTGCAGCTGCGAGACCGCCGCATCCGGCGCCTTGTTGACGACGTTCGGGATGGCGACCAGCGAACCAGGGCCCGCCCCGAAGTACCAGCCGGTGCCGGCCGCGACGCCGGCGAGCACGAGGACGAGCGCGAACAGCCACCAGCCCTTCGAACGGCGCTTGGCGGCGGCGGCGGTGAGGGTCGTCGCCGCGGCCGGCGTGCTGGACGCGACCTGCTGGCGGATCGCCGGGTTGATGATCTGGGTGTCGCCCTGGTCGATCTCGTACGCGGGCGGCAGCACCATCGTCGGCTGCAGAACGGCCTCGCCGCGGAGCGCCTTCTCGGCCTCCAGCAGGCGGTCGAGCATCTCTCGCGCGTCGCGCGGCCGCCGGTCCGGGTCCTTCTCCGTCGCCCAGAGGACGAGCTCATCCAGCTCTGCGGGTACGGCCGGGTTCTTGCTGCTCGGCGCCGGAACGGCGTCGTTCGCGTGCTGGTAGGCGATCTGCATCGGCTGCTCGCCCTGGAAGGGCTGCTGGCCGGTGAGCATCTCGTACATCATGATGCCCAGCGCGTAGATGTCGCTGCGGGCGTCGGCGACGCCGCGGGTGACGAGCTCGGGGGAGAGGTACGCGATCGTGCCGAGCAGCGCCTGGCCGGTGGCCGTGTTGGCGCTGGCCGCACGGGCGAGCCCGAAGTCGCCGATCTTGATGCGCCCGTCGTCGGCGAGCAGCACGTTCTCCGGCTTGAGGTCGCGGTGGACGATGCCCGCCTTGTGCGCCGCGGCGAGGCCGGAGAGCACCGCCTCCATGATGTCGATGGTCTGCTCGGGCGTCAGCTTGCCGTAGTCCTTGAGCAGGTCGCGCAGGGTGATGCCGGGCAGGTACTCCATGACCAGGTAGGCCATGTCGGAGTCCTGGCCCTGATCGAAGACGTTGACCACGTTGGGATGTGCGAGCCGTGCGGCCGAGCGGGCCTCCTGCACGAATCGGCTCTTGAACGTGGAGTCGTCGGCGAGGTGGCCGTGCATGATCTTGATCGCGACTCGGCGCTCGAGGCGCAGGTCGGTCGCGAGGTACACCGTGGCCATGCCGCCTCGGGCGATCCGCGAGCGCACCTGATAGCGGCCGTCGATGAGACGGCCGATCATCGGGTCGGTCTGGCTCGTGGTCACGGATCGAGTCTAGGGAACGAGCCGGGCGAGAACCCTGCAAAACACCGGTGGACGCGGTGGCTGTGATCGGGCTGTGACATTCCGGCTCAGCCGAGCTGGGCCAGCCAGGTGCGCGCCGACGTCTCCCACTTGGCGTAGGCGTCGGGGAACGCCGAGATCTGCACGGCCTGCGCGGCCTGCGTCACGCTCATCCGCGTCCATCCGGGGATGTCGAGGAGGCCACGGGTGCGGCCGGCGTTGGGGTTCCCCGCTCCGCCGTAGAAGGCGAGCGTCGCGCGCGTCGGGTCGAGCACCTGCTCCGGCGTGCCCCATCCGGTGCTCGGCCGCTGTTGGAACAGCCCGAGGGAGTCGCGGTCGCCATAGCGGACATTGCGGAGGCCGGATTCCTGTGCGGCCGCGGCGAGGGCGATGACGATGCCCTGGTCCGGGACGCCCTGCTGGCGGCCGATGCGGATGATCAGTTGGGCATTCGCGCGCATCTCGTCGGTGAGGGCGACCACCTGACCGGCGGACGCGGTCGGCAGCGGTGCCGGCGCGGCGACGGGGGCCGGAGCGGCGACGGGCGCCGGTGCGGGTGCGTTGAGCGCGGCGGTGGTCATGCCCGGGATGCGGATCTTCTGCCCGGGGAAGATCAGGCTGGAGGTGCTCAGGCCGTTCGCAGCCAGCACCGCGCGGGTGGTGACGCCGAAACGGCCGGCGATGCCGCTGATCGTGTCGCCGCGCACCACGGAGTACACCGTGGCAGTGGGAGCCGGCGCGGGAGCCGCGGGAGCCGGGGCCGGCGCGGCCGCGGGTGCGGCCTGCGCGAGGGCGAGCACCTGGCCCGGGAAGATCAGGCTCTTCCAGCTCAGGCCGTTCATCGCGAGGACGGCTGCGGTCGAGAGTCCGAACCGCGCCGCGATACCGGAGATGGTGTCGCCCGACTGCACGCGGTAGGTCGCGGGTGCTGCCGCGACGGAGGTGAGCGGAGCGGACGTACTCGACGTCGATCCGCTGGGCGTCATCCCGATGGTGCTGCCGAGCGCGGCGCGCTCGAGAGGACTGATCTCGCCGGTGTCTCCGGAGTGGTCGGTCGCGCGGTCCTCCTGGGGCGCCGCCTGTGCGGGCGTGACCAGGTTCAGGGTCACCGCGAGCGAGCTCGCGACCGCGATCGGGACGGTTCCCAGAATGCCGCGCGATCTGCCGGTGTCTGCCAGAGCCATGTGACCCCCTCTTCGAGTGACACGTCGCCCATCACGCTGACACACAAGGAGAGAGGAGTCAACAGGAGTGACGGATGTGACACAGGTTTACATGATCGTAACAATTACTCCCGCTTCTCGCCGGACGGCAATCCGTGGCACGCTGGTGGGGTGACCGAGCACGTCCAGACCACCGAGTGGTTGACCGTACCCGACCTCGTCGAGCTGATGGGACTGAGCGTGAGCCGCGTCCGTCGGCTCATCGAGGACCGCCACCTGGGAGCCAAGCGCGTCGACGGCGTGCTCAAGGTGCCCGCGTCCTTCCTCAAGGACGGCCAGCCGCTCAGCGAGCTGCGGGGAACCCTGATCGTCCTGGCGGACGACGGCTTCAGCGACGACGAGTCGGTGGATTGGCTGCTGACGGAGGAGGAGAGCCTCGGCACATCGCCGATCGAGGCTCTGCGCGCCGGCCGCAAGGCCGAGGTGCGCCGCGTGGCCCAAGCGCTGGCCTGAATCGCTCCCGGCTCAGGGATGGGGCCTACGCGCTCCGACGTGTGACCGCGACCGCGAGCTCGCGGAGCTGCCCCTTCGCCGCCGCCCCGAGCGGTGCCGCATCCAACGCCTCGATGGCGCGCGCGACGTTGTCGGCGATCATCCGCTCCACCGTGTCGACGGCCCCGGACTCCCGGATGGTCAGCTGCATCGTCCTGATCTGCTCCGGCGTGAGCTCGGGGTCGCCGAGCAGTTCGTCCAGGGCAGCACGCGCGCCCGAAGGGATGGACTGGCGCGTAAGCGCGATGAGGACCGTCCGCTTGCCCTCGCGGAGGTCGTCTCCGCTGGGCTTCCCCGTCACGTCGGCGTCTCCGAAGACGCCGAGCAGGTCGTCGCGCAGCTGGTAGGCGATGCCGAGGGGGAGCCCGAACGCCCGGAGCGACTCGAGTTGGCCGGCGGTCGCTCCCGCCAGGCTCGCGCCGATGAGCAGAGGGGACTCGATCGAGTACTTGGCCGACTTGAAGACGATGACGCGCTCGGCGCGCTCCAGCTGCTCCGAGTCGGGGCGGCCCGACCAGCCGATCTCCTCGAAGATGTCGAGGTACTGGCCCGCCGTGACGTCGATCCGCATGCGGTTGAACTCCGCCCGCGTCGCCCGCCGGGCCGGTGCGCTCACCAGCTGGGTGAGCCCCTCGTCGAACAGCTCGTCGCTGAGGATGAGCAGCAGGTCGCCCAGGAGGGTCGCCGCGCCCGTGCCGAAAGTCGCGCCGGAACCGCCCCATCCCTCGTTCTCGTGGAGGTGCTCGAAGCGCTTGTGGGCGGCCGGCTTGCCGCGCCGGGTGTCCGAGTTGTCGATGAGGTCGTCGTGGACGAGCGCGGCGGCGTGGAACAGCTCGAGGGCGCTGGCGACGGAGACCACGGCGTCGAGGGCGCCGCCGGCCGTGACGGCACCACTGTCCGACCCGTCGTCGCCCTTGTCTCCTGCAGTGCGGACGGCCTGCCATCCCCAGAAGCAGAACAGGGCGCGGAAGCGCTTGCCGCCGCTGAGAAATTCCCTTGAGAACGCCGCTACGGGAGAGAGCTCGTCGGCGATCGAGACGAGAATGGAGGCACGCGCATCGAAGAATCCATCGATTCTTGACTGGATGAGGTCGACGAATCGGATGCTTTCAGACACACGCCTAGCCTAGCCAGACACGTGAGGTCTAGAATCGACCTCACTGAAGCCTCGAACCCGCGAGAAAGAGGGGGAATCGGATGCCGCTTTCGGAACACGAGCAGCGCCTCCTCGAAGAGATGGAACGCAGTCTCTATCAGAACGACGCAGATTTCGTCGCGAAGGTCGGGGGCAAGCGGGCACGTCCCGCCTACCGGTCGATCGTGCTCGGCATCCTGCTCGCCGTCGTGGGCGTCGGCGTGCTGATCGCCGGGGTCTACTACCAGCAGCCGATCGTCGGGATCCTGGGCTTCGTCGTGATGTTCGCGGGTGTCCTCGTGTCCATCGCGCCGGGCAAGCGCGTCGCGGTCGAGCCGGGCGCCGCCGAGCCGAAGAAGGCCAAGGCGCGCGGCGGTCAGACAGGCTTCATGGACCGCATGAACGACCGCTGGGACAAGCGCAACGACGGCGGCGAGGGCTAACCCTCCACTCCGCTCCACACGTTCTTCGACGAAGGGCCGATCTTCTGATCGGCCCTTTTTTGTTGCTCCAGGAGCCGCCCGATCGCTCCACTTTCCTCCACCCGCGAGTTCCGCGTCTTTCCGGGCTTTGACGTACCCATTTCGGGGCAATCTGTCCGCAATGCGCGATTTTGTGGATGGAAGTGGAGTAAAGTGGAGCCACA
>Ga0256775_1000145_pt1 | contig 15275 bp, 12 predicted proteins | sample MC6MC0926MT_FD_186036 | JGI IMG/M metagenome (GOLD analysis project Ga0256775, IMG submission 186036) | Metatranscriptome of enriched soil aggregate microbial communities from Iowa State University, Ames, United States - MC6-MC0926-MT... | ecosystem: Environmental > Terrestrial > Soil >...
CGCTGCGCCAGGCAGCGCTGCGCCGGGCAGCGCTGCGCCGGGAGTTGCCGGCTCAGGCGTCGATGCGGGCGCGGCTCAGGTCGTCGGCGCCGGCGATGATGAACTCCTTGCGCGGCGCGACGTCGTTGCCCATGAGCAGTTCGAAGACGCGGTTGGCGGCCTCGGCATCAGGGACGCGCACCCGGCGCAGCGTGCGGTGGGCGCGATCCATCGTGGTGGTGGCCAGCTGGTCCGCATCCATCTCGCCGAGGCCCTTGTAACGCTGAATCGGCTCCTGGTACCGCTTGCCGCGCTTCTTCAGGTCGGCGAGCACCGCCTGCAGCTCGGCCTCCGAATACGTGTAGATCGTCTCGTTCGGCTTGGACCCCGGGTTGACCGCGACCACGCGATGCAGCGGCGGCACCGCGGCGAACACGCGACCCTCCTCGATCATCGGCCGCATGTACCGGAAGAAGAGGGTGAGGAGCAGCGTCCGGATGTGCGCGCCGTCGACATCCGCGTCGGACATGATGATGACCTTGCCGTAGCGGGCCGTCGACAGGTCGAAGCTGCGGCCGGAGCCGGCGCCGATGACCTGGATGATGGCCGCGCACTCGGCGTTCGACAGCATGTCCGAGACGGACGCCTTCTGAACGTTGAGGATCTTGCCGCGGATGGGCAGCAACGCCTGGTACTCGCTGTCGCGGGCGCGCCGGGCCGTGCCGAGCGCCGAATCGCCCTCGACGATGAACAGCTCGCTGTTGGCGACGTCGTTGGAGCGGCAGTCGACCAGCTTGGCGGGGAGGGAAGAGGTCTCCAGCGCGTTCTTGCGGCGCTGCGTCTCCTTGTGGGCGCGCGCGGAGATCCGCGACTTCATCTCGGCGACGACCTTGTCGAGCACGAGGGCAGACTGCGTCTTGTCGTCGCGCTTGGACGACCCGAAGCGCTCCGCCATCGCCTTCTGCACCACATTCGCGACGATCGCCCGCACGGCCGGCGTCCCGAGGATCTCCTTCGTCTGGCCCTCGAACTGCGGCTCGGGGAGGCGCACGGTCAGAACGGCGGTGAGGCCGGCCATGACGTCGTCCTTCTCGAGCTTGTCGTTCCCCGCCTTCAGGCGGCGAGCGTTCTGCTCGACCTGCTGCCGCAGGAACTTGAGCATCCCCTGGTCGAACCCGGCCTGGTGGCTGCCGCCCTTCGGCGTCGCGATGATGTTGACGAAGCTGCGCATCACGGTGTCGTAACCGGTGCCCCAGCGCAGCGCGATATCGACCTCGCAGTCGCGCTTCAGCTCGGTCGGCACCATCGCGCCCGAATCGGAGAGCACCGGTACGGTCTCGGTGAAGTGTCCGGCACCGGTGAGACGCCACGTCTCGGTGATCGGGCTGTCGGGTGCGAGGAAGTCGACGAACTCCGAGATCCCGCCCTCGTAACGGAAGGTCGTGAGTCCGTTCGGCTCGGCGCCGTCCGCCGACGGGCGCTTGTCGTCGATCGAGATCGAGATCCCGGGCACCAGAAAAGCGGTCTGGCGGGCGCGGCCCACGAGGTCGGACGTGGAGAACTCGGCACCCTTCGTGAAGATCTGCCGGTCGGCCCAGTAGCGGATGCGTGTGCCGGTGACGCCCTTGCGCACCTTGCCGACGACGCGCAGCTCACTGCCGCTGACGAAGGGGGTGAAGGTGCTGTCCGGGCTCGGTACGCCGGCCTTGTCGTCGAAGATCCCCGGCTCACCGCGGTGGAAGGACATCGCCCACGTCTTGCCGTCGCGATCGACTTCGACGTCGAGGCGCTCGGACAGCGCGTTGACCACCGACGCGCCGACGCCGTGCAGGCCGCCGGATGCCGCGTACGATCCGCTGCCGAACTTGCCACCCGCGTGGAGCTTGGTGAAGACGACCTCGACACCCGACAGCCCGGTCTTCGGCTCGATGTCGACGGGGATGCCGCGGGCGCTGTCGCGCACCTCGACGCTGTCGTCGGCGTGCAGGATGACGTCGATCGCGTCGCCGTGCCCGGCGAGGGCCTCATCCACCGAGTTGTCGATGATCTCCCAGAGGCAGTGCATGAGCCCGCGGGAGTCGGTGGAGCCGATGTACATGCCCGGTCGCTTGCGCACGGCCTCCAGCCCCTCGAGCACCGAGAGGTGCCTGGCCGAATAGTCCGAACTCGCCACGGGCGCTCCTTGCAGGATCGTTGGCGCCCAGCAGGCGCATACTCACCCTCAAGCGTAAGCGCCGGATGCGGCACCCTACGCCACCGACACCCGGGGCTCCGGAGGCTACGCGTTGAGCGAAATAGCAGCCAACACGCGCCTGGTTGCCGAGTATCCGTGGTTCTATAGACGTACCGAGTTCACCGGTTGCGACGGAAGGAGCATCACATGTCGACACTTACCTCGGAGAACGGGGCCGTTGACGAGCTCGCATCAGGGCCGCAACTGACTGCTGCGGACCGTTGCGACAGCTGCGGGGCACAGGCTTACATCCGGGTCGTCGTGAATAACGGCGAGCTGCTGTTCTGCGCCCACCACGGCAAGAAGCACCAGGAGAAGCTCTCGCAGATCGCCCACAGCTGGCACGACGAGACGGCTCGCCTGTTCGAAGACCAGCGCGCCTGAACCGGGCCGCGTCGCGAAGCGCGAGCTGACCGAGACGAGCTGATCTGAGCATGGTGAAGAGCACGGGTGTGCGCCGACGCGCCCACATCGATCTCGACGCCATCCGCTCGACGGCAGCATCCGCCGCCTCCGTGCTCCCCGACTGCACCGCCGATCTCCGCGCCGACGCGTACGGACACGGGCTCATCCCCGTGGCTCGTGCGCTGACGGATGCGGGGGTCGGCGGTTTTCTCGTTTCCCGAGTCGAGGATGCGGTCGCCATCGCCGACGAAGGGTTGCCGGTGCGACTCGCGGTCGTCGGCAATGCGTCGGCGGTTGAGGAGAACGGCTACCTCGGTCCGGAGCTCTTCGGTCTCGACCCCGAGCATCCGACCGCTCCGGCCATGCGCCTGGAGGGTGAGGTCGTCTCCGTGAAGCGCGTCCCGGCCGACCGCGGTGTCTCCTACGGCTACACCTACCGCACCTCGCGGCCGAGCACGCTGGTGCTGGTCGCGCTGGGATACGCGGACGGCATCCTTCGCGTCGCATCGAACAAAGCCCCGGTGAAGGTGGGCGACACCGTCGGCCGGATCACCGGCCGGATCGCCATGGACCAGTTCGTCGTCGATATCGGCGACGACTCAGCCGAGCCCGGCGACGCTGTCGTCCTCTTCGGCGACCCCGCACGGGGCGAGCCGACCGTTCTCGACTGGGCGGATGCGCTCGGCATCGCCGCCCCGGTGATCACCAGCCGGCTGGGCCGGCGCATCGAGAGGACATACACGTGAGGACGCCCGCATGACCATCGTGGACGCCGTCGCCGAGCCACTCCCCCGCGCCGTCATCGACCTCGCCGCCTTGCGGCACAACGTCGCCCTTCTGACCCGGCTCATCGCCCCGGCGCAGACCATGCTGGCCGTCAAGGCCGACGCCTACGGCCACGGCCTCATCCCGGTCGCCGAGGCCGGACTCGCTGCTGGAGCGACCTCCCTCGCTGTGCTCGAGATCCCGGCCGGGCTGGTGCTGCGGCACGCCGGTGTGACCGTCCCGATCCTCGCCTGGCTGCACGGTCAGGAGACGGACTGGCGCGCCGGAATCGAGTCCGACATCCAGCTCGGCATCTCCGCCGTCTGGCAGCTGGATGCGATCGCCGCCGCAGGTGCCGACCGCCCGGCGATCGTGCACCTGAAGGTCGACACCGGCCTCAGCCGCAACGGCGCCACCCGTGAGGAGTGGCCGGGGCTCGTGCAGGCGGCGCTCGACCTCGAAGAGCGCGGTGTCGTCCGCATCCGCGCCGCCTGGTCGCACCTCGCCGACGCTTCGATCGCCGACGACCAGGCCGCGCTCGTCGAGTTCCGCCGCGCTGTCGTCGAGGCGGAGGCCCTCGGGGCGCGCTTCGCGGCACTGCACCTCGCTGCGAGCTCGGCCGGGATCCGGATGCCGGAGGCACGCTTCTCGTTCGTGCGCTTCGGTATCGCGGCTTACGGGTTCTCCCCGTTCGACGACTCCACCGGCGCGGAACTCGGTCTCATCCCGGCGATGCGCCTGGAGGCGCCGGTCACCGAGGTGCACGTCGGCGGGACCACGCACGTGCAGCTCGCCATCGGCTGGGCCGACGGCGTGCCGACGCTCGGGATCGCCAAGACGTCCATCCAGCTGAACGGCCGCCGCTGCCCGGTGATCGCGGTGGAGGCGGACACGATGCTGGTGGACGCGGGAGCGCACCGCGTCGAGGTCGGCGACACGGCCATCCTCTTCGGACCCGGCACCGACGGCGAACCGACCGCCGAGAAGTACGCCGACTGGGCCGAGACGATCGCCGACGAGATGGTCACCGGCGTCGCCGCCCGCGTCCCTCGCGTCTACGTGAACTGACAGGCCTCAGAGACGCTCCTCCAGCGGACGGAACGACTGCGCCCTCGCGTTACGTCTGCGCCGCGGCGCGCAGGCGCACACGGTACGAAACGCCGCAGTCACCGGCAGCGCGACGGGGAAGCGCCGAGCTAGAGCGAGACGCCCAGTCGCTCGGCGATCGCGCGACGCGCGTTCAGGGCGTACCGGTCGACCCGCTCCGTCTGCGGGATCGGCGGCACCTCGCCGCGCAGGGCCCCGCTCAGCAGCCGGTCCGCCAGCGCCGGGTTCATCGGCAGCACGGGACCGTGCAGGTGCGTGCCGATCGACGAACCGACCACCACACCCTCGGTGCCGTCGCCGTTGCCCGTGCCGCTGACTACGCGGCCCAGCGGTTCGCCGCCATCGAGCACCGTGCGCGCCGAGTGGTTCTCGAACCCGGCTGCAGTGGAGCCGTCGGCCAGCTTCACGACGATCTCGCCGACGTGGCGCTTCGCTCCCAGCGCGGCGCGGGTCGGGAACACGCCGGCTCCGGCGAGGAGTTCGCCTTCCGGCGTCTCGAGTCCCGTACCGAGCAGCTGCCATCCACCCGCGATCGCGAGGAAGGGAACTCCCGCATCGCGCCACTCCCGCAGGCGCGGCGCGATACGGAGCACGTCGTCGTGGACGGCGCGCTGGCCCGAGAGCGGGCCGGAACCGATGTGCACGATGTCGACGCTCTTGGGCAGTTCGGCGCCGCTCGCGTGAGCGACGACCTCCACGTCGACTCCCCGCCAGCGAGCACGCTCGGCCAGGGCAAGCACGTTGCCGGCGTCGCCGTTGATCCCGAGTTCGGCCGGGTACAGGTGCAGGACGCGCAAGACGGTCATCGCTCGCCGCCCTCCAGGTCGAGGAAGCCCAGCTGCTTCCGGATGAGCATCATCTGCTCGTAGTTCACGATCATCGTCTTGGTGCCGCGCGCCGGCTTCGGGAGTGCCAGGAAGGCCTGCAGCGCGGGCTTCAGTTCGGGAAGCACCTGATCCACCTCGATACCCGCATACGCGAACCGGGTCGCGAACTGCCAGGCCTTGGTCCCGGAGACCACGTCGACATGCGTCAGCTTCGACAGGTCGATGTCGTACACCCAGGAGGGATCGGGCGTGCCCTCGTCGACGGCCACGAACACCTGCTCGGGCGATTCGCTCAGATAGTCGAGGTTCAGCTGGAGGCTCGGCGGGTTCTTCATCATGATGATCTCGACGTCCTCATCCCCGACGCGCAGCGTCTCGCCGCGCCCGTAGACGGTCCGGAGGGCCGCCATCGCCGCGACCACGCCGTTCGGCTGGAAGCGGTCGCCCAGGAGCCGGCGGGCCATCGCGGTCGCGCCGGCAGCATCCACCGCGTAATGCAGTCCACGAGCGGGCAGGCCGATGCGGACGCTCTCGCCGCCGATCGTGAGCTGCGCACTCTGGACTTCGAGCTTGCTGACGAACACCGACGGGATCGGGAGGCTGCCGGTGGCGACGCCCGAAAGGTCTTTGACGTTCGCCAGGCCGTTCGGGGACGCCTCGATGAGGGAGGGCGCCACGGCGAAGGTGGTCACGTCGCGCCCCTGTGCGGTCAGCTCTGCGCCGACGCGGGCGAGGCTGTCGTCGTCGGCGTTCACCACGACGAACTCGGACGAGCCCTCGGCGATCGAGCGCAGCATCCCGATCACCCGGGTCGGCTCGAAGAAGCGGTTCAGCTGATCGATCTGCACGTTGAGCAGCAGCGACCCGCGCGGCTTGAGCACGCGCGCCAGGTCGACGCCGTACGCCTCATCCACCTCGATCACGCCCACGTCACCGCGAACGTAGCCGTCCAGCGGCACGTCGGCGAGCAGAGCGGAGGCGATGCCCTGCGGCAGGTTGCCGCCGGACGGGTTGGTGAACACATCCAGGCCGTGCTCGCGCAGGATCGCCGTGAGCATGTTCGTGGTCGTGGACTTGCCGTTCGAGCCGGACACGAAGACGACGCCGAGCGGAAGCTTGCTGACCGCGCGCTCCAGGAACTTCGGAGCGATCGCCAGGGCGACACGGCCGGGGACCGCGGAGCCGCCTCCCCGCAGGCGCAGAAGCCAGCGGGCGAGGCGGCCGGCAATGACCGCCAGTCGGTAGCGCACCGATTTACTCGAGGTAGTCGCGCAGCGACTGCGAGCGCGAGGGGTGACGCAGCTTCGCCATGGTCTTCGACTCGATCTGACGGATGCGCTCGCGCGTCACGCCGAACGTGTCACCGATCTGGTCGAGCGTTTTCGGCATCCCGTCGCCGAGGCCGAACCGCATGCGGATCACACCCGCCTCGCGCTCCGACAGGGAGTCGAGCAGGCTCTCCAGCTGCTTCTGCAGCATGGTGAAGCCCACGGCGTCGGCCGGAACGACCGCCTCGGTGTCTTCGATCAGGTCGCCGAACTCACTGTCGCCATCCTCACCCAGCGGGGTGTGGAGCGAGATGGGCTCGCGGCCGTACTTCTGGACCTCGATGACCTTCTCCGGGGTCATGTCGAGTTCCTTCGACAGCTCCTCGGGGGTGGGCTCGCGGCCCAGGTCCTGCAGCATCTGGCGCTGCACTCGGGCCAGCTTGTTGATGACCTCGACCATGTGGACCGGGATGCGGATGGTGCGTGCCTGGTCGGCCATCGCACGCGTGATCGCCTGACGGATCCACCAGGTGGCGTAGGTGGAGAACTTGAAGCCCTTCGTGTAGTCGAACTTCTCGACCGCACGGATCAGGCCCCGGTTTCCCTCCTGGATCAGGTCGAGGAACTGCATCCCGCGACCGGTGTAGCGCTTGGCGAGGCTGACGACGAGTCGCAGGTTGGCACCCAGCAGGTGGCTCTTGGCACGCTGACCGTCGCGGGCGACCCACTTGAGCTCGCGCTCTAGCTCCTTGGTGAGGTTCGGGGTGTTCGCGAGCTTGTCCTCGGCGAAGAGTCCGGCCTCGATCCGCATTGCGAGCTCGACCTCTTCGGCCGCGTTCAGCAGGGGGACCTTACCGATCTGCTTCAGGTAGTCCTTGACCGGGTCCGCCGTCGCTCCGGTGATGGTGCTGGAGTAGACGGGGATGTCGTCGTCCTCGTCGACCGCGCGCAGCACGAGGGCGTCGGTCGGCAGGGGCAGGTCTCCGATGGGAGCGGCGACCGCGGGCGTCTTGCCCTCGGTGTCACCGTCGGAGTCTTCGGTGTCGTCCGACTCGGTGTCGTCCGCCGCCTCGGCCTCCTCGGCGACCTCTTCGACCTCGATCTCGACCTCGGCGTCGGCGTCGACCTCCGCGTCGTCATCGTCCGCAGCGCGACCCTTGCCCTGGGCAGCCGTCTGCTTCTTCGCAGCCGTCGCCTTCGCGGGGGCCTTCGCCGTCGTCTTCTTCGCTGCCGCCTTCTTTACTGCGGGCTTCGTCGTCTCGTCCGCGGCGACGGTCGTGGTCTCGTCGACCTCGACCTCCGCTTCGCGGGTCTTTGTTGCTGCACGGGTTGCCATGTGAACACCTTTCATACCAAGCAGAGGGGCCGGGATCCTGACGGCCGAGCCTGGCTCAGGGTTGCGTGCGGACACTACTAAGACCCAAGTCAAGTCCTGGTGGTGGCGTCGGGCATCGTCTAATGCTCCGACCCAGGGACATGAAAGGGTCTAGTCACCAATTATTGCACGTTCCCGGTCAGCCCCCGACCACGTGATCGCGCCGCTTTCTCCACGCTCCGACAAGTGCAACCCACAACGGGGCCACTTCTATTCCCTCTTCCTCCTGCAGTCGGCGGCGCGTGCGGCGGCGCGAGCGGATGAGGAACCCGACGCCGATTCCGATGATGACGTACTGGATGGCGAACGCCCAGCGGAAGTGGTCCAACTGGTAGAGCTCCGCATCACCGCCGCCGCCGTGGGCCTGCAGGTCGAGGGAGACGCCGATCAGGAACATCATCACGAAGCTCGCGAGGAACCCTCCCACGTTCACGATGCCGTTCGCCGACCCGAGACTGTGCAGCGGGTTGAAGGTGCGCGCGAAGTCGAAACCGATCAGCGACCCCGGGCCGCCGATGCCGATCGCCGCGATGAGGACGATCACCGTCCAGAGCGGCGGCGTGCCCGGCCAGAGAAGCACCAGCGACCACGCCAACGCCATGAGGGCCACGATGCCGAGGACCAGGTTGCTGCGCCGCATGGGGAAACGCGCGGTCAGGATGCCGAGGATCGGACCCGAGATGAGACCGGCGCCCACCAGCACGGTGAGGAGCGCCGACGCCTCCGCCGGTTCGATCCCGAGCGCGAAGACGAGGAACGGGATTCCCCACATCAGGCTGAAGACGGTACCGGACGACTGGGTCACGAAGTGCGACCAGAAGCCGAGCTGGGTGCCCGGGCGACCCAGGCTGATCCGCAGCTGGCGCAGCGAGTCCGACCATGTCGCCGGGCGCGGGCCCTCGCTCGCCCCGACCGGCCGGTCGGAGACGGCGACGGCGATCCCGATCAGGGCGATCACCGACAGGGCTGCGGCCGACAGGAAGGCGACGGTCCACCCCGACAGGTGCAGGAGGATCGCGAACGGGATGGCGGACAGCACTTGCCCGAGCTGACCCACGTTGCCGATCCACTGCGAGAGCTGGGGCACGATCCTCCCGCGGAACCACGAGTTCACCAGCCGCATCAGCGAGGTGAAGACGGTCGCATCCCCGGCCCCGACCAGGATGCGGCCGACGATCGCGATGGTGATGGTCGGCGCGAACGCCACGGCTACCTGGCCGACCACCATCAGCGCCGTCCCGGCGAGCATCAGCACGCGTGAGCCGATGCGGTCGATGAGGACGCCGACGGGAACCTGCATGCCGGCATAGACGATCAGCTGGAGGACGGCCAGCGACGAGAGAACAGCCGCCGAAACGTGGAAGCGATCGGTCGCCGCGACGCCCGCGACTCCGATCGTCGTGCGCTGCATCACCGCGATCAGGTAAGCGAATACGCCGATCCCGTAGACGACCCAGGAGCGACGAGAATTCACCGAACGATCCTACGCCCGGCTATGCACCCCGAGCGGCCAGGGGCTGTGCGACGTATGCGCTCAGCGGTCGCCGCGCCCGTTCTCCTCGTCGCCGTGACGGCGGAATGCCAGGAAGTTCTCCAGTTCGGCAGCGATCTCATCCGCGGTCGGAAGCTCACCGTCGCCGTCGGTCAGCGGCGAGCGCAGCTGCGTGTCCTCCATATAGGAGTCGTGACGCTCCTCCAGCGTGCCGACCAGCCGGCCCAGCTCGGTGTTGCCGGCGACCTGCTCGTCGATGTTGGCGATGAAGTCGCGGTCCTCCTGGCGCAGCCGGTCGGTCGGGAAGATCAGGCCCGTCGCCGCACTGATCGAGTCGAGCGCGGCGACCGCCGCGGCCGGGTACTCGGTGTCGGCGAGGTAGTGCGGGATCAGCAGGATGAATCCCGCGATCGGGTACGACAGCTGCTGCAGCCGGTACTCCAGCAGGTGCAGCGCGTTCGCGGGGACCTGCGTGTTCGGCTTCCAGATGGACATGGAGTCGATCAGTTCCTGGCGGTTGCCGCTGACGGTGACGCCGATCGGGCGCGTGTGCGGAACCGGCATGGGGATGGAGTGCACCCAGGTGATGCTCTTCACCTTGTACTGCTCGATCAAGCCGAGCACAGCCTCCGTGAACGCCTCCCAGCGGAAGTCGGGCTCGAATCCCGAAAGGAGGAGGAAGGGCTGGCGCAGTTCGTCGTACGCCAGGTACAGCTTCAGGGTGGCCGGCTGGTAGTCGGTCAGGTGATCCTGATCGAAGTAGATGATCGGTCGGCGCGCGCGGTAGTCGAGCAGGATGTCGGCATCGAAGGTGGCGACCACCTCGCTGTCCAGCGTTCCGAGCAGATAGGTGCCGAGCTGGCTCACGCCGGAGCCGGCATCGGCGAAGCCGGTCAGGCCCGCGACCAGGGGAAGCCCCTCCGGCACCGGGAGTGCCGGATTGAGCTCGAACAGTTGTCGGGGGTCACGCATGATTCAACTCTAGAGCGGACCTCGCCGGACGACGCCGGTCGACGGCGGCCAGCGACAACGCCCACAGCGAACACCCGCGTTAGGGTCGAGACATGACCCTTCCCACGCTGACCGTGACCGATTCCACCACTCCCGCGACCTCCCCCGACGTCCTGGTGGTCGCCGCGCGGGTCGCGCGGGACGGCATCAGCGTGCTCTCCGGTTCTCGCACGGACGAGCTGGCGCGGCAGCTGCGCGAGGTCGGATTCTCCGGCGGCAAGGACGAGCTGGTGCGGCTTCCCGGTCAGGGCGACGGACCCGCGCTGGCAGTGATCGGCCTGCCGGAGGGCGGCGAGGACGGCCTGCGGTACGCCGCGGGCAGCGCGGTTCGTCAGCTCGCGGGCACGGCCGCCGTCGCCCTGGACCTGCCCGCCGACGGCGGATCGTTTCTCGGTGCGGTGCTCGAAGGGGCCGCGCTCGGCGCCTACTCCTTCACCGAGTACCGCGAGAAGAGCCGCGCCGCGGCCAAAGACCCGGTCGGCTCGATCGAGGTGCTCGGCGCGGGCTCCGACGTCGATACCGACGCTCTCGTCGCGCGGGCGAACGCGGTGGCCGAGGCGGCCTCGCTCGTGAAGGACCTGGTCAACATGCCGCCGCTCGACCTCTACCCCGAGACGTTCGCCGAGCGCGCGATCGCCGCCGGCGCCGACCTGCCCGTCACGGTGACCGTGTGGGACGAGGAGAAGCTCGCGGCCGACGGCTTCGGCGGCATCCTGGGCGTCGGACAGGGCTCGACCCGGCCGCCGCGCCTGGTGAAGGTGACCTATGCACCCGAGGGAGCCGCGCGTCACCTGGCGCTCGTCGGGAAGGGCATCACGTTCGACTCGGGCGGCCTCTCCCTCAAGCCCGCCACGGGAATGGTCGGCATGAAGTACGACATGACGGGCGCAGCGACGGTGCTCGCCGTCGCGCTGGCAGCTGCGCGCCTCGCGCTGCCCGTGCGCGTCACGGCGTGGCTGTGCCTGGCCGAGAACATGCCGTCCGGCTCGGCCATCCGCCCCAACGACGTGCTCCGTATCCGCGGAGGTCGCACCGTCGAGGTGCTGAACACCGACGCCGAGGGCCGGCTCGTCCTCGCCGACGGCCTCGTCGCGGCCAGCGAGGAGCAGCCGGACGCGATCGTCGACGTGGCGACGCTGACCGGTGCCGCCATGGTGGCCCTGGGCACGCGGTACGCCGCCGTCATGGGGTCGGATGCCCTGGTGGACGACGTGCTCACCGCCGCCAAGGAGACGGGCGAGCTGCTCTGGCCGATGCCGCTGCCGGGCGAGCTGCGCGCCACCATCAACTCCGACGTCGCGGACATCGCGAACGCCAACCCGGGAAACACCGCGGGTGGCGCCCTGCTGGCCGGTGTCTTCCTGCAGGAGTTCGTCGGTCGCACCGGCGACGAGGACGACGCGCCGCGCATCCCCTGGGCGCACCTCGACATCGCAGGGCCGGCCAAGAGCCCGGCCGCGCCGTACGGCTTCACCGGCAAGGGACCGTCCGCCGTCAGCGTAAGGGCGCTCATCCGCCTGGCCGAGACCATTTCCGGGAAGTAGTAGGGTCGTATGGGCGGAAAAACCCGCCCATCAACATGTCTCCCGGAGCGATCCCCAACAGTGATCCCCCTCTGGGTGGCTTCGTGTCACAAGATCCTGATGCGCGAGGGAGTAACTGGGTGTCTGAGCAGAACTTTGACGTTGTGGTGCTCGGCGGTGGGAGTGGAGGCTACGCAGCAGCGCTGCGTGCGGCCGAGCTCGGCTTCACCGTCGGCATGATCGAGAAGGACAAGGTCGGCGGCACCTGCCTGCACCGAGGCTGCGTCCCGACGAAGGCGCTGCTCCACGCGGCTGAGATCGCCGACTACTCGCGCGAATCCTCGAAGTACGGCATCCTCACCGAGCTGCAGGGCGTCGACATCAACGGCGTGACCCAGTACCGCCAGGGCATCGTCGCCAAGAAGTACAAGGGCCTGCAGGGCCTGGTCAAGGCGCGCGGCATCACCGTCATCGAGGGCGAAGGCCGTCTGGTCTCCCCCACGACGGTCCAGGTCGGCGACGACAAGATCGTCGGCAAGAACGTCATCCTGGCCACCGGTTCCTACTCGCGCTCGCTCCCCGGTCTCGAGATCGGCGGCCGCGTGATCACCAGCGAGCAGGCACTGGAGCTCGACTTCGTGCCGAAGAAGGTCGCCGTCCTCGGCGGCGGTGTCATCGGCGTGGAGTTCGCGAGCGTCTGGAAGTCGTTCGGCTCCGACGTCACGATCATCGAGGCGCTCCCCCACCTGGTCCCGAACGAGGATGAGTCGATCAGCAAGTCGCTGGAGCGCGCATTCCGCCGCCGGGGCATCGACTACCGCCTGGGCATCCGCTTCCAGGGCGTCACCCAGGACGAGAACGGCGTCGTCGTCACCCTCGAGAACGGTGACACCGTCGAGGCCGACCTGCTGCTCGTCGCCGTCGGTCGTGGCCCGCTGACCCAGGGCCTCGGCTACGACGAGGTCGGTGTGACCATGGACCGCGGCTTCGTCATCACCGACGAGCGTCTGCACACCAACATCCCCGGCGTCTACGCCGTCGGCGACATCGTCCCCGGCCTGCAGCTCGCGCACCGCGGCTTCCAGCAGGGCATCTTCGTGGCGGAAGAGATCGCGGGCCTGAACCCGATCATCGTGCCCGACGTCAACATCCCGAAGGTCACCTACTGCGACCCCGAGGTCGCGTCGGTCGGCCTCACCGAGGCGAAGGCCGCCGAGAAGTACGGCGCCGACAGTGTCTCGAGCTACGACTACAGCCTCGCGGGCAACGCGCGCAGCGAGATCATCGGCACCAACGGAAGCGTGAAGGTCGTCCGCCTGAACGACGGCCCCGTGCTCGGCGTGCACATGATCGGCGCCCGCGTGGGCGAGCTGATCGGCGAGGCGCAGCTGGTCGTCAACTGGGAGGCGTACCCGGAAGACATCGCGCCGCTGGTGCACGCGCACCCGACGCAGAACGAGTCCCTCGGCGAGGCGTTCCTGTACCTCGCGGGCAAGCCGCTGCACACGCTCTAAGACCACAAGGCGGGTCCGCCGTGCGCGGACCCGCCTGCAATAAGCTACTGAACGATCAGGTTTTGAAGGAGAGAAGCTCATGAGCGAATCCGTCAGCCTCCCGGCGCTCGGAGAGAGCGTCACGGAAGGCACGGTCACCCGCTGGCTGAAGAACGTTGGCGACCGTGTCGAGGTGGACGAGCCCCTGCTCGAAGTCTCGACCGACAAAGTCGACACCGAGATCCCGTCGCCGGTCGCCGGCGTCGTCGAGGCGATCCTGGTGCAGGAGGACGAGACCGTCGAGGTGGGCACCGCGCTCGTGACCATCGGCGATGGGTCCGGCGCGGGTGCTGAGGCGCCTGCCGCTCCCGCGGCGGAGGCTGCTCCGGCGGCGGAGGCTGCTCCCGCGGAGGCTGCTCCGGCGGAGGCTGCTCCGGCTCAGGAGGCTGCCCCGGCTCAGGAGGCTGCCCCCGCTCAGGAGGCCGCCCCGGCTCAGGAGGCTGCCCCGGCTCAGGAGGCTGCCCCGGCTCAGGAGGCTGCCCCCGCTCAGGAGGCCGCCCCGGCTCAGGAGGCTGCCCCGGCTCAGGAGGCTGCCCCGGCTCAGGAGGCTGCACCGGCTCAGGCCGCCCCGCAGGCGCCTGCCGCGCCCGCACAGGCTGCTCCGGCACAGGAGACCCCCGCTCCCCAGGCTGCGGCGCCCGCGCAGGCGGCTCCGGCTCCGGCGGCTCCCGCTGCACCTGCTTCGTCGGGCGGCGCTCACGCCGGCAACGCCGGCTACGTCACCCCGATCGTCCGCAAGCTCGCGAACGAGCAGGGCGTCGATCTGTCGACCGTGACGGGCACCGGCGTCGGTGGACGCATCCGCAAGGAGGACATCCTTCAGGCGGCGGCCCCGGCTGCTTCCGCATCCGCGGAGTCCGCTGCTGCGGCACCCGCCCCCGAGGTCTCGCCGCTCCGTGGTACGACGCAGCCGATGTCGCGTCTCCGCAAGGTGGTCGCCGAGCGCGCCGTCGTCTCGATGCAGTCGACCGCTCAGCTCACCAGCGTGGTCGAGGTCGATGTCACCAAGGTGGCCGCGTTCCGCGACCGCGTGAAGGGCGACTTCGTCGCGAAGACGGGCGTGAAGCTGTCCTTCCTGCCGTTCTTCGCACTCGCTGCCGCCGAGGCGCTGAAGACCTACCCGGTCATCAACGCCACGGTCGACGGTGACAGCATCGTCTACCCGGACCACGAGAACATCTCGATCGCCGTGGACACCGAGCGTGGCCTGCTCACCCCCGTGGTGCGCAACGCGTCCGAGCTCAACCTGGTCGACCTCGCCCAGCAGATCGCGGACCTTGCCGGCCGCACGCGCGACAACCGGCTCAAGCCGGACGAGCTTGCCGGTGGCACGTTCACGCTGACGAACACGGGTTCGCGCGGCGCGCTGTTCGACACCCCGCTCGTCTTCCTCCCGCAGGTCGCGATCCTCGGAACCGGCATCGTCACCAAGAAGCCGGTCGTCGTGTCGGCTGACGGCTCCGACTCCATCGCGATCCGTTCGACGGTGTACCTGGCGCTCTCCTACGATCACCGCATCGTGGACGGCGCCGACGCGGCCCGCTTCCTCGTCGCGGTCAAGAACCGTCTCGAGGGCGGCAACTTCGAGGGCAACCTCGGTCTCTGACCGTCACGGGAACACCGCCCGCAGTCGCCAACCGGCCCCGCTCCTCACCAGGAGCGGGGCCGGTTCGCTGTGCGGGCTCCGCCCGGTTCGTGAGGCCCATGCCGTTTGGCCCGCTGGCCACCGTTCCGATC
>Ga0256775_1000147_pt1 | contig 15096 bp, 16 predicted proteins | sample MC6MC0926MT_FD_186036 | JGI IMG/M metagenome (GOLD analysis project Ga0256775, IMG submission 186036) | Metatranscriptome of enriched soil aggregate microbial communities from Iowa State University, Ames, United States - MC6-MC0926-MT... | ecosystem: Environmental > Terrestrial > Soil >...
AGGTAATCTGCTGTCACATGCGGTCCATCCAGATAGATCGCTTCTTTCGGACAGGCCTCTTCACATAGACCACAGAAAATACAACGCAACATATTGATTTCATATACCGACGCATACTTTTCCTCGCGGTAAAGATTCTCTTCACCTTTTTTCCGCTCGGCGGCAGTCATTGTAATCGCCTCTGCCGGGCAGGACAAAGCACATAATCCACAGGCTGTACAGCGCTCACGCCCTTCCTCATCACGTTTGAGCGAGTGCTGCCCCCTGAAGTTTTTCGAATAAGGTCTTATTTCCTCGGGATATTTAATGGTTGGAATTTTCTTAAAAAAATGCCTTAATGTAATGCGCAAACCTTTGATAATAGCCGGAAAATATATTCTTTCCGAAAATGTCATCGGTTTTTGTTCAATTACTTTTTTACGATTGGTTAGTTGCATAAAAAGTCCTTTCTTATGAGAAATAAGTATCTTTAATCAATGTAAATACACCTGTAAGTACAATATTGGCAATCGCCAATGGAATCAACATCTTCCAGCCCAGATTCATCAATTGATCGTAGCGGAAACGTGGTAAAGTCCAACGCACCCACATAAAGAAAAAGATAAACAGCAATATTTTAATGAAGAATACCACTACCCCGATGATCGTGATCATATTGGCCGACAATCCCAGATCATTCATAAAAGGGAAATTATAACCGCCAAAATAAAGTGATGCCATGAGCGCCGAAGAAACAAACATATTGATGTATTCGGAGAACATATAAAGGCCCAATTTCATGGAAGAGTATTCCGTATGGTAGCCACCGACAAGCTCTGTTTCACATTCCGGTAAATCGAAAGGAACCCGATTACACTCGGCAAAAGCACAGACCATAAAAATGATAAACCCTAGCGGCTGCGCCCAGATATTCCAATTGACAAAACCCGACTGCTGCGCAACAATTTCCTTCAAGGAGAGACTTTGTGTCACCATCAGTAAGGCGATAATTGAAAGTCCCATGGCGATCTCATAACTGATGCTCTGCGACGCTGCACGAATAGCCCCCATAAGCGAGAATTTATTATTGGAAGCCCAGCCACCCAACATAATACCATATACACCTAATGCAATCACACCAAACATATATAATATACCAACATTAACGTCGGCCACCTGCAAGGAAACTACCCGCCCCCCAATTTGCAATTCCTGTCCCCAAGGGATAACCGCCGAGCTAATACAGGCCGTTATAATAGCGATGGTAGGCCCTAGGATAAAAAGTACCTTGTGTGCGCCTGCAGGGATAATTTCCTCCTTAAAGAAGAATTTACCACCGTCACAAAGCGGTTGCAAGATACCAAAGAGACCAGCCCGGTCAGGACCATAGCGATCCTGCATAAAACCTGCAATTTTACGCTCAGCAAGTGTCGAATACATCGCAATCACCAGGGTGACAACAAAAATAACAGACACCAGTATTAATTTTTCTATGACAAAAGACCACTCCATGTTTGTGATTATTTCAATTTTTCCGTTCTAGCTAACTGTTCCCGATTTTGTTCCTGCAATACTGGATTTTCTTTAATGACTTTTGGCGGATTAAATAACTCATAGTGATTGGCAGAAATAACAGAATGTGGATCTATTTCTGTTGGTTCTTCTAAAATCCAATCGCTTGTTTTTTTCTGATCAAAGCGGCATGTATTACAGATAAATTCTTCCACTTCACCAAACTCATCCTTTCGAGCAGTTACCCGAATGACTTCTTCTCCCTTATACCATAAGGTTACTTTACCTGAACATGTCGGACAATCGCGATGTGCATCGACAGGCTTCGTAAACCATACCCTGTTCTTGAAACGGAAGGTTTTATCCGTCAAAGCTCCCACAGGACAAACATCAATAACATTTCCGGAGAAATCATTGTCGATGACATTTTCAATATAAGTCGATATTTCGGCGTGATCTCCTCTTCCTAGGATACCATGTACACGTTGGTCGGTCAACTGATTGGCGACATAAACACAACGGTAACATAAGATACAACGGTTCATATGCAATTGGATCTTATCGCCCAGATCAATACGTTCGAAGGTACGACGATCGAATTCGTAGCGTGTATTAGCGCTGCCGTGTTCATACCCAAGATCCTGCAATTTACATTCACCAGCCTGATCGCAGATTGGACAATCCAAGGGATGATTGATCAATAAGATTTCAACAACACCTTTTCTTGCTTCCACCACCTCTGGCGAAGTAATATTTTGTACTTCCATACCGTCCATCACCGTAGTACGACAAGAAGCCACCAATTTTGGCATCGGCCTCGGATCCTTTTCGGATCCCTTGGAGACTTTGACCAAACAGGTACGGCATTTACCGCCACTCCCCTCCAGTTTGGAGTAGTAACACATTGCCGGAGGGACTATATCGCCACCGATCTGTCTCGCTGCATTTAATATGCTTGTCCCAGGAGCAACCTCTACCGGTATACCATCGATGGTGACCTTAAACTTTACATCTTCCGCTTCTGCCATGATATGATTAATTTATCGTTACAGCTTCTATTATGATACTATTGGTTGTAAAGGATCGGCATAATGTGCCAGTCCATAATTCCGTGTTTGCGACTCTTCGGGATGCAGGATATGCCATTCAAATTCATCCCTAAAATGTCTTATTGCTGCTGCCACAGGCCATGCTGCCGCATCCCCTAAGGGACAGATTGTATTCCCTTCAATTTTTCGTTGCACATCCCACAGCAAATCAATGTCCGACATCGAGCCATGACCGCTCTCGATCTTATGCAGCACCTTCTCCATCCAACCCGTTCCTTCACGACAAGGCGAGCACTGCCCACAGCTTTCATGATGATAGAATCGCGCAAAGTTCCAGGTATTACGCACCACGCATTGATCCTCATCAAATACAATGAAACCACCCGACCCAAGCATTGTACCAGTCTGGAAGCCACCATCCGCCAATGACTCATAAGTCATCAATCGGCTATTTCCAGCAGCAGTTTTCAAAATCAAGTTAGCGGGTAGGATTGGAACCGAAGAGCCCCCAGCCACGACAGCCTTCATCCGTTTCCCATTGGCAATACCACCACAATATTCGTCCGAGTAAATAAACTCTTCCACAGGCAGACCGAGTTCGATTTCATAGACACCTGGTTTTACAATATTTCCGCTAGCGGAAATTAGTTTTGTTCCGGTACTACGCTCCACACCGATCTTAGCATACTCTTCACCTCCTAGATTGATAATGGGCACTGTCGTTGCAATAGACTCCACATTATTCACCACTGTTGGACAGTTATACAAACCTGCTATTGCTGGAAAAGGTGGTTTAATACGCGGGTTACCCCGTTTACCTTCTAAAGACTCTAATAAAGCTGTTTCCTCACCACAGATATACGCTCCACCTCCAGGTTGAACATAGATCTCCAGATCATAGCCCGAGCCTAAAATATTTTTACCCAAAAAACCTTTCTCCTTAGCTTCAGCGATTGCACGCTCGAGTATTCTGATCTGCGGCATCATCTCTCCACGCACATAGATATACGATGTATGAGCTCCTAAGGCGAAGCTGGATACGATCATTCCCTCAATGAGCGCGTGTGGGATGTGCGTCATCAAATAACGGTCTTTGAATGTTCCTGGTTCGGACTCGTCGGCATTACAGACCAAATAGCGTGGCACCCCTTCAGGTTTAGCCAAAAAGGACCATTTCATGCCCGTAGGAAAACCAGCTCCCCCACGTCCACGTAATCCAGACTTCTTAACCTCTTCAACAACATCCTCAGGAGACATTGTTTTTACTACTTTTTCAACAGCAACATAACCACCTTTTTGTCGATAGACCTCAAAGGTATTGATGCCAGGAACATCGATATGAGTCAACAAAAGTTTACGTGCCATATTATTCTGTTTTAGCTTTTAAATTATCAATCAATTCGTCGACTTTATCTTCTGTCAGATTCTCATAGAATGTATATTCAGGGCCGATCTGTAAGACTGGTCCAAAACCACAGGCAGCCAAACATTCTACACCCCGCCAAGAGAAAAGTCCGTCAGCTGTGACCTGACCTTCCTTTACACCGAGCTTTTGCTCTAAATGCCCCATAATACGCTCTGCACCGACCAAACAACAAGGTCCGGTACGACAAATCTCCAATACATATTTTCCTTTCGGTTGCAACAGGAACATGGTATAGAAGGTTGCCACCTCATACACCTCTATAGGTAATATATTAAGGTAAACAGCAACCTTATCCATCGCATCTGCGCTTACCCAGCCATATTCCGCCTGAACTAAATGTAAAATGGGTAATAAGCCTGATTTCTGCTTTCCTTCGGGGTAACGGCTTACCACTTCTCCAAACTTGGCTAACAGTTCTGGAGAAAAGTTTACATTTTCATTATGTTGTTTTACACTAAGCATCTAATTCTCCAGCTATAACGTTAAGACTACTCATATTTATAATGGCATCTGAAATCAGCATTCCTGCACTCATTGGTGCGAACATTTGATAATTGACAAAAGAAGGTCTCCTAAAGTGAAGACGATAAGGTGAACGTCCACCATCATGAATCAGATAAAAACCAAGTTCACCATTCGCGCCTTCGACCGCATGATAGACTTCGGCTTTCGGTGTGTCCACCTCACCCATGACGATTTTAAAATGGTAGATTAAAGCTTCCATATTGGTATACACCTGCTCTTTCGGCGGTAAATAGAAATCAGGCACCTCTGCATGGAAGATACCTTTAGGTTCTTTCTCAATTTTCGCTAATGCCTGCTCTATGATCCGAAGTGATTGCCACATTTCGGCATTCCGAACCATGAAACGATCGTATACATCGCCTGTCGTGCCTACAGGTACGTCGAAATCAAACTCATCGTAGGAACAATAGGGGTTCTGAACACGCACATCATAATCTACGCCGGTAGCCCGTAAGATAGGACCAGACCAGCTATAATCCAAGGCGTCTTCCGCTGTGACAGCAGCAACGCCTGAAGTCCGCTCAATAAAAATGCGGTTACGAACAAACAACTCCTCAAACTCTTGCAATACCGGAGGATAGCGTTTCAGAAATTCACGTATTTTCTCAAAAGCTATAGCATTGAAATCACGTTCGAAGCCTCCAATACGACCGATGTTCGTTGTCAGACGAGCGCCACAGATTTCTTCAAAGATTTCATAGATAAACTCGCGTTCCTGCATCACATACAAAAAGCCCGAAAAAGCACCCGTATCTACCCCCAAAATACCATTACAAATAATATGATCTGCAATACGGGCAAGCTCCATGACGATAACACGCATATATTGCACCCGCTTAGGAATCTCGATCTTGAGTAGTTTTTCAACGGTCATATGCCAGCCCATATTATTGATTGGAGACGAGCAATAGTTTAGACGATCAGTCAAAGGCGTAATTTGATAAAAAGGCCGATGTTCAGCAATTTTCTCAAATGCACGGTGAATATAGCCGATTGTGGAAACTCCGCTAACAATCCGTTCGCCATCGATTTGCACGACATTCTGAAATACACCGTGCGTAGCCGGATGTGTGGGACCAATATTTAGGGTAATCAACTCATCCTGTGGATCATTATCATCAAAGACAGGTTGATTAGCGGTTATCTTGCTTATAAATTCGCTCATATCGTATAAATTAACGGCCGAAATACAAATCTTTCTTATCTACGCGATTTGGATCTTCCAAAGGATACTCCTTACGCATTGGAAACACCTCCATATCATCTACATTCAAAATTCTTCTCAAATCGGGATGTCCTATAAAATTGACACCAAAAAAATCGAAGGTTTCACGCTCCATCCAATTTGCACCTCTCCAAACAGCTGTTGCCGTTGGAATCTCCGGATTTGGACCATGCAAAAAGACCTTCACGCGGATTCGGATATTATGAACGAGACTTTGAATATGATAAACTACAGCAAATTCCTTTTCTAAATGCGGATAATGTACCGCCGTAATATCCGTGAGATGAATAAACTGCAATTCGTTATTCGATTTCAGGAAACGAAGTACATCAATCACATCTTCTGTATCAACAACAATGGTCATTAGACTGTGTGCATCTTGAATTTCGTTAATCTTTCCCGGAAAATTTCCTTGGAGTTTATCCAATAAAAAACTGTTTTCCATCATCTATTTATTTGTATGTATTCCGTACTTTTCAAGCAGCGCTTTATATTCGGGCGTATTTCTCCGGTTCAATGATTCATTCTTTACAATATCCTGCAGACGCAATACACCATCCAAAATTGCTTCTGGGCGGGGAGGACAACCAGGTACGTACACATCAACCGGTATGATTTCGTCTATTCCTTGTAGAACAGAATACGTATCGAAAATACCACCACTCGATGCGCAAGCTCCTACAGCGATTACCCAGCGCGGCTCAGCCATCTGTATATATACCTGTCTTAATACAGGCGCCATTTTTTTAGCGATCGTCCCCATCACCAAAAGCATATCTGCCTGACGGGGTGAGAAACTAGGACGTTCAGCGCCAAATCTGGCCAAATCGTACGTAGAGCCCATCGTTGCCATAAATTCGATACCACAGCAGGATGTGGCGAAGGGCAAAGGCCATAACGAGTTGGCTCGGGCCAAGCCAATGGCTTTATCCAAACTTGTCGCAAAAAAACCTGCGCCTTCTACTCCCGGAGGAGCTTCTGCCAATTTTATATCACTCATGAAAAGTCGATTTTATAAAGGTTTAAGTATCATTGACCCAAAGAGCCAACCACCAACGGGACGTTTAGTCCCAATTCAATGCTTTCTTCTTAATGACATAGATAAAGCCCAACAAGAGCAGTCCCATGAAAATAAACATCTCAATCAAGCCTTGTAATCCCATTTCCCGAAAGTTGACTGCCCATGGATACATGAAAATAACTTCAACATCAAATATGACAAACAGGATAGCCACCAAAAAATACTTGATGGAGAAAGGTTGCCTGGCGTTTCCGACAACTTCAATCCCCGACTCAAAAGCCCCAAGCTTGTTTTCTGTTCGGACTTTCGGCCCGATAAGATGTGTAATAATTATGGTACCTACTCCAAATCCTACAGCTACTAAAAGCTGTATAAATATAGGCAAGTAGTCTATCGGCATACTATTGGCTTGCTCCATCTCAATTCAATTTATATTGGTAACTGTCTCTAAATATAGAGTTTTCAAGGTAAAAAACAAAACAAAAAAGGCGTAGATATTACTATCTACGCCTAATTTAGAATGATTTTACTTAAGCTTATTTCAGCGCTTGTAAGTAGCCTTTAACATCCTCATTTGTCGGATCTATTTCAATTACCTTCTGGAAGTTTTGCTTCGCTTTTGCATTATCTTGCTTCAAATAGTAATAAAGACCAGTGTAAGTATATGCATCTACTAAATACGCTTTATTCTTTTCCTGAGTACCACGTTGATTGATTGTCTCAATCAATCTTTGGAAAGGAGCTATAAAAGTACCCTTTGGCTGAGTCATATCGTCCGAGCCTAAAGCCGCAAATGCTTTATAATACAACGAATTAATTAAATATTTATCTTGAGCCTCCTTATTATCTGTCGTCTCAATAACCGTTAACTCCTTCTGAGCTTTATCAAAATCAGCAATAGCTTGAGTTCTCAACTCCTGATTAGTATAATTTCCTTCTGCATCCTTAGCCTCAGTATCTTTTTTGAAACCGATCTGATAATTACCCTCACCAGCATAATAATGAGAATCAAAATAGTAAGGAGAATCTTTATAATTTCCAACTAACTCGAACAATGAAACGGCTGTCTGCAATTCTTGCTCTTGGTATTTAGCAAATGCTAACTCAGCTGTTTCTCCCAACAATTCTTTGTCCAAATCAATTGCCTTTTTAATATCAGCAATACCCTTTTGAATATTCGCTGTATTCTCTGCTGTCAATACCGGAGCCGCAGTAGCCGTGCTATCCGCACCCGCCGCAGCTGGTTTTGGACTATTTGCGGCAATTTCAGACATACCTAGATACATATAATCCAATGGAATTACACGATCTTTCTCCATTTTGCTGAACATCTGGTTTAAGTATTCCAAAGCTTTCGGATAATCTTTTGCTTTTTGGAAAGCGATATAACCCAAATAACGATAGATTTTTGGATCTACAGAAGGGTTCTTCGCTAATTCCTCAGAAACAACCTTCAAATCGTCGTACTGACGTGCGTAAACCAAGAAATCGGCGTAGCGGATTTTTGCTTCCAATGAATTATCGCCCGCAACTTCTAGATATTTCTTGTATTGCTCAACACCTTTTTTATTTAACTCAACATATTTCTCATCAGAAGTACCCGGTAATCTAGACCATTGATTGTATGTTTCAGCCAACTCGCGGTAAGTAGGTGCGTATGCCGGAGTTTCCGCTGCAATAGCTTCCAATTGTGTGATAGCCTCATCAAAAGCTTGTGCACCACGAACGATCACAGCCTGTCCAACTTTCGCTTGTACTGAATTTGGATCAATATCAGTCGCTTCACCATAGCTTGTATAAGCCAATGAACCTTCTTTTAAACCACGGTACGCATCACCTAATGCAATAGGAACGGCTACATCTTTTTTGTTTTTCTCTTTCGCCTGTGTCAGGTATTCCAACGCTTTTGCATAATCAGGTTCAGGCGCATTAATATAAGCACGACCGATTTCCAATAATGGCTCGTAATCTTTTTTACCTAATTTTGCTGTCGCCAAAGCGAATTTAGATTCAGCGCTTGCTTTATCCTTCTTCATTAAGTCAACATAACCCAAACCTACATTATTGATCGTAGCCTTTGGATCAGCAGCCAAACCTTGGTTGAAAATCGCAGCGGCAGAATCCGCTCTGTCGTTTACCAAATAAATTTGACCCAAATAGAAATAATTATCTCCATTCTTAGGTTGCTTACTCACCAACTGTTGAAGGATCGTTTTCGCTTTACCATAATTCTCAGCCTCGATGGCTGCTCTAGCATCTTTCAAACTTTGTGCACTTACTGTGCCCACAGATCCGGCCAATAAAAGACTAAATAATAATTTGCTGTTTGTCATAATCTATTTTTGTACTATTTATTATCTATTTAATATAACTTTCATCTCTAATAATGATCTCCCGTCCGGGCATGGTTGCAGGAACCAATCCCGCTTTTAATACAATACGCTGTCCACGATCACCTGTTAAAAAAGCACTAAAACCCAAACCTAGGCCCGTATTCGGCTGATAGTTCATAATGTAGACAGGTCTGACAAAAGGGTATAAGCCATCAGCAATAGTCGATTGAGATGGTTTATAAAAACTGACTTTTTCGCCCTCCTTACCCACACTTTCGATGCTCAATGTACGAATTTTATCCAATAAATTCGAATTTTTTTCCACAGCTTTTAAATACCAATTATAACCAATAACGCCCACTGTATTCGTATTCTCGCCCACATATTTCATAACATCTTCACTATCTTTCAAAGCAGAAACAGCTTTCGGATCGAGTTTGTTCAATTTGAAATAGTCCTTCAAATACCGCAGTGTGCTTGAATTGGCATTGTCAAAGATCAAACGTTGTCCGGCTAAGTTACCTTCCAACAAAGACTTAACGTCTTTTTGAGGCATTATAGTATCAGTACTGTTACGATTATTGATCAATACAACAGCATCCGAAGCCATTTGAAATATCTTTGGCTGAATACCGCGTTTTCTGAAATAGCTATCTTCTTCATTTGTCAGCTTTCGCGTCAATACAACCACATAGGCCGAATCAGCAAGCAATGCATTGACAGCTTTAATCTCAGGACGCGCAATAAGCTCCAAACTTGAATTTGAATAAGAGCTTTCAAACACATCCGCAGATTCTTTGATAATAGGCAACAAAGTTTGATCCACAATAACGGGCAGCTTACCTGTTAAAATATCATCGCTCTCTTTCGCTTGCTTTGTTTTATTTTTACAGGAAACAAAAATGCCCATACAGATGCCTAGCATCACAAGAACCATTTTATATTTTCTCATATGATACATCATAAAATAAGACAGTTTAATTAAAAAATAGTTTAATTTTTGAAGAGAGAATTGGTTGTAGCCAAAAAGAAGAGGGCAGTTAATTAAAAATTATTTTGCCAAAGCCGTACAAACCGCATAAAAGAATACAGGATCAATACGACGCCAAAGATTGTTTTGTAAGTTGGATTAATCTCAATGGGAAAATTGTCCCAGAATATAATCAAAAGGCCCAAAACAAAATAAAAGCCAAACATAAATAGTCCTAAAATAGACAGAAACCGCTTCAGAGGCGATTTCTGTCTAAAATTTGAACTATTATTCGAATTAAAATTTGTCATTCTAATTTTGAAGGTTCAATCGAATTGGTAAAGTGTATGCTACACGAACTGGACGACCATTTTGAATACCAGGTTTCCATTTCTTCGCTTTCTTAAGCAACCTTACAGCTGCATCACCAGTACCATATTTCAAATCACGTTTGATATTGATGTCTGTCAAGCTACCATCCTTTTCTACAACGAAGGACACTTCAACAACACCATTCACACCATTTTCAGTTGCAGCAGCTGGGTACTCGTAGTTTGAACCAACCCAAGACATAAATGCAGCCATACCACCGATAGGCATTGGTTGAACCTCAATGGCATTAAATGGAAGAATTTCGTCTCCATTACCATTAGGATCGCCTTTTGCAGCACCAGTGATTGCACCATCTTGTTTCTTCGAACCAAATTCACCACGTGCAACAGAAGTACCAGTCGGGCTACCTTTCAAGGTAATACGTGCTGGCGTTTTATTTGGATCTTTCAACTCTTCCTGAGAAGCAACTTCTTCTACAACTTTGTTTGCAGGAGCTACTTTAGGTTCAGGGAAACGAACCAAATCTTCTTTCGGTACATCCATAGCCACTTGTTGAGGTTTTTCTTCCGGTTCTTGCGGAAGCGGCTCCTCTTCTGGTGGCTCTGGTGGTTTGATTTCTTCAAGGTCTTCCAAAGTAACTTCGGTTACTGCCGGAGGTGCCTCAACAGCTTTCTTCGGGAACAGCTTACTTCCAAAAACACTAAGGAAACTAGCTATGGCTACAATGCCGATTACGACAAGAAGCCCCCTGTTAGTCGCTTTAGGCGCTAGCTTACGAAGCTCATAGGCTCCGTACTCCTTATTGCGGCCCTGAAAAACGACGTCAAGCCATTCTTTCTTAAAAATATCTAATTTTGACCCTATCATCTTATTTTAGTTTTTTGTGTCAATCTAATAACTAATCATTATAGATATTGTCACGTTTTAACACTTCCACTTCCTCTGGAGTAATCTTTCCGATCATATAGCGTTTTACATCTACAATTTTCATCTCGTCAAGAATGTCAACCAGATTACGTTGTGTACATTTTTCACTAGGACGTATGATTACGATCATGTCTTTACCGCCTGAAACGCGAGGTACATATGCTTTTTTCTCCATCAAGACCTTACGAATCCCATCTGCACCGTAACCGGCAACAGTAGGACCTTCGATCGGACGAGCAACTTGACCATATACCCAAGAGACTTTATTGTCAGAACCCAATAAAATTGTAAGTGAACGATTATCTGCTGTAAGCAATTCATCGCTTTGTTGCTCCTTAATTTTATTTTTGTCTGGCATAGCCACATCCATCGCTTGCGGTTTATTTAAGGACGTAGTCAACATGAAGAAGGTAATCAACAAGAATGCCAAATCCACCATCGCCGTAAGGTCAACCTTACCGCCATTCTTCTTGGATCTTACTTTCCCGCCTTTGCCTTTTTTACCACTATCCTGATTTAATTCTGCCATTGTTTGTTCTTATTAAATCGTCAATTATTTCTCCTCAGCACGCATGCCTGTTATGAAACTAAATTTATTTTGCTTTTGATTGCGCAACGTTTCAATAACTAAATTAACCGAAGGATATTTTTCATTCGCATCTGCTTTGATAGCCATCTTTAAAGGTCCTGGATGCACGAAGTTTTTATCAGATGCCTCCTTTTCCTTATTTACTTCTTCAGCTGCAAGACGGGCATTTTGAACCCAGTAATACAACTCATTTGAAGTATTCTCTGTACTATCAACCGGGATACCAGTTTGCAAACCTTTTTCTGTACGCTTACTTCCATCCAGGGCCAATAATCCTTTCAATTTAGACATTGGTACACCAAAGTTTTCCATCAATTTGAAACGATCATAATCTTCTTGTGAAAAGCCAACGCCATACTTTGCTGACATTCTTTCTAGTGCTTTTACGCGAACCTGTTGATCAGTCGTACCGAAGAAAACTTTACCTTGATCGCCTATTGTGATCATACCCACATTTGAATCAGGTAACTTATCTTTTGTAGTCGATGCTGGGGTATCCACCGTCAATGCTTCCGGTTGGCGCGCAGTCGCCGTTAAGACGAAGAACGTAAGCAGTAAGAACGATACGTCACACATCGCTGTCATGTCGATCGACGTACTGGCTCTTTTTACTTTTGCTTTACCCATTTTAAATTCTTCTTTTTAAATTAAAAACTCAATCTTCTATCCTATGATGCTTTTGATTTTTGATTTCCATAAAATAAAATCAAAAATTTTCATCATAGTTCTTATTTGTGGTTTGCAGCGTATGTTTGTACGATTGAGAAACCAGCTTCGTCGATAGAGTAAGTTAATTTATCGATTTTTGCAGTAAAGATGTTATACAATACGATAGCGAATGTTGAAGTCGCGATACCAGTTGCTGTATTGATCAAGGCCTCAGAGATACCGTTTGCCAATTTAGCTGAATCTGGAGCACCACCTGTTGCCAATGCCGAGAAGGCTTTGATCATACCTGTTACCGTACCCAATAGACCACATAATGTACCGATAGAAACTAATGTAGCGATAACGTTTAAGTTTTTCTCTAACATTGGCATTTCTAATGCTGTAGTTTCTTCGATTTCTTTTTGAATTGCAATAGCAGCTTTTTCAGTGTTTACTTCAGGATCTGCAGATACTGATTTGTATTTCAATAAACCAGCTTTTACAACATTTGCTACTGAACCTTTTTGTTTGTCACACTCAGCGATAGCTGAATCGATGTTTCCACCATTGATCAACGTTTGAATTTTCCGAACGAAGTTCCCTACGTTACCATTACCAGAAGCTTTGTTAATAACGATAAAACGTTCTACTGAGAAAACCCATACCATCAAGAATAAACCAAGCAAAACAGGTACGATAGCCCCAGCATGGTAAACCATTCCTAAGTAAGAACTTAAACTTCCGCCTGGGATTGGTGCATTTTCATTATTTCCATCAACAAAGTTTGCAGGGTTACCCATTACAAATTTCCATAAACAGAAACCAACGATGAAACAGATGATGATTGCAGCTTGAGCGAAGAAAGATCCTCCGTTGTTGCTCTCTTGTTTTGCAGCAGTTTTAGGTGCGTTTGCCATTTTTCTAATTTTTAGTTTTTTACTGTTGTTTAAATATATAATGTTGTTTAAATTATATGCATTCTTAGTCGCTTTTGAAACCAATTTTGCAAAGCAAATTTAATATTTAATGTCAAATTTAAAATATTCCTCTTAAATATATAAAAAAAATCAAATTTGTTTTTAAAACTGAATACACCATTAATCAGTGTTATTTTTCTCAGCAGTTCCCGTTATATAATCATTGTTACTCTATGCTAAATCGCTTATTCGCAATAATTATTTTACAATGAAAGCCATTTTTTTTTGATATGCAAGAAAATCAAGGATTTTAAACGACAAAAAGTAAGTGATTACTCATGTTTTTGAATAAACTACCATGCCATACGCAAACCATACTCGCCTAATAGACAATTCATTAGATTTACCGCTATTCTGCTTGATATACTTGTTTAACCACCAACTAATTTTACGCGATACCCCTCTTTAAGTAACAAATCATAGATCTTTTGTTTAAACTCTCCCTGAATGATGATCTCCCCATCCTTCACTGTTCCACCAACTCCGCACTTCGTTTTCAACAATTTACCTAAGTTCTCCAAGTCGTCCACTTTTCCAACAAAGCCCGTTACTAACGTAACAACTTTCCCTTTTCGCATTTTCCGATCAAGCTGCACCTTTAAGTTTTGCTGATTTACAGGTAACGTATCTGCTTCCTGAAAAAAATCGGCCAGCTGATAGCTGAAGCTGTCATCTGTTGAATATACAACGCCCTCATAGGACTGTTTCTTATTTTTACTCATGATCTTAACAAATTATCTTTAACGCTTTTGGCATAATGGAAATATCCAATTTATCGCCAAGTTCAATTGGCTCTCCATCCACATGAACCGGGGAAACCTGATCAATCTCAATCTGTATATTCTTCCCCGGAATAATCTCGACATAACTGGATTGATCTGCCGATTTATTAAAAAGATGGAAAATCATCTTTGGCAAAATATAAAGTGGAAACTTGTGCACGATACAGACATCTAAAATGCCATCATTAACCGAAGCCTGTGGTGCTATATAAGCATTATTACCATACTGGGGGGAGTTGGCTACACTGATCATAAACGCTTGCCTTTCGTACACCTTTCCATCAATCGTCAATTTATAATGTGCGGGTTGGTATTTACTAAGTACATTAAAAACGGACTTCATATACCCCAAAGGTCCACGAATATTTTCATTAGCAAAATTTTCACTTACGGATGCATCAAAACCCAAACCCGCGATATTAAAAAAGCGTCTATCATTAATTACACCACAATCCACTTCTATTGATTCAAAACGATTAATCCGACGGATAGCTGCAGCTTCATTCATTGGAACTCCCAAGTAGAGCGCCAGGCCGTTGCCAGAGCCTTCAGGAATAATCCCCAATGGAATTCCAGATCCGACCAAAGCGGATCCCAATTCATTGATCGTCCCATCACCACCGACAGCGATGACTGCATCATAGCCGTCTTTGATCGCTTTCAGCCCAATTTCATAAGCATGGTTCTGTCTCGCTGTTTGTTGGAAAGTAGGATCAAACTTCTGCAGATCAAGTACATCCAGTACCTGTTTTTTAAAGGAAGTTTTATTTTTCCCACCCGAAATAGGATTAATAACAAAC
>Ga0256775_1000150_pt1 | contig 14951 bp, 14 predicted proteins | sample MC6MC0926MT_FD_186036 | JGI IMG/M metagenome (GOLD analysis project Ga0256775, IMG submission 186036) | Metatranscriptome of enriched soil aggregate microbial communities from Iowa State University, Ames, United States - MC6-MC0926-MT... | ecosystem: Environmental > Terrestrial > Soil >...
CCTGCACCAACCCAAATCGGCGCCGTTCGCCCACATGCAGAAAATCAGTGCAACGCTGCTGATCATCGATGATGACGACGTGGTCCGTGCGAGCCTCGCCGCCTATCTGGAAGACAGTGGCTTTAGCGTCCTCCAGGCCGGTAATGGCCAGCAGGGGCTTCAGGTCTTCGAAGAACACCAGCCCGACCTCGTGATCTGCGATCTGCGCATGCCGCAGATGGGCGGCCTCGAACTGATCCGCCAGGTCAGCGAGCGCGCGCCGCAATTGCCGGTGATCGTGGTTTCGGGTGCCGGCGTGATGAGCGATGCGGTCGAGGCCTTGCGCCTGGGCGCTGCCGACTACCTGATCAAGCCGCTCGAAGACTTGGCCGTACTTGAGCATTCGGTGCGCCGCGCGCTCGACCGTTCGCGCCTGGTGGTGGAAAACCAGCGTTACCGCGACAAGCTCGAAGCCGCCAACCGCGAACTGGAGGCCAGCCTGCACCTGTTGCAGGAGGACCAAACCGCCGGTCGCCAGGTGCAGATGAACATGCTGCCGGAAAGCCCCTGGGTTGCCGGAGCGTTTGCCTTCGAGCACCAGATCATTCCGTCGCTGTATCTGTCGGGCGACTTCGCCGACTATTTCCGCGTGGATGAGCGGCGCATTGCCTTCTACCTGGCCGATGTTTCCGGGCATGGTGCGTCGTCGGCATTCGTCACCGTGCTGCTGAAATTCATGACCACCCGGCTGATGTTCGAATTCAAGCGCACGAGCAAGATCCGTGAGTTCAAGCCCTCGGAAGTGCTCAGCCACATCAACCGCGGCCTGATCAATTGCAAGCTGGGCAAGCACGTGACCATGGTTGGCGGGGTAATCGACGAGGAAACGGGCTTGCTGACCTACGCCGTGGGTGGCCACTTGCCGTTGCCGGTGCTCTACTCCCCCGGCCAGGCGCGCTACCTGGAAGGGCGGGGGCTGCCGGTCGGGTTGTTCGACGAGGCTACCTACCAGGACCTGGTCGTGGAACTGCCGCCGCAATTCAGCCTGAGCCTGATGTCCGATGGCATTTTGGACCTTTTGCCAGGGGCCACGCTCAAAGATAAAGAAGCCGCCTTGCCGGAAATCGTCAAGGCAGCGGGGGGTAGCCTGGATGGGCTGCGCCAACGTTTTGGATTGGCTACGCTTGGGGAGATGCCGGATGATATCGCCCTATTGGTGTTGAGCAGGAACCTTCAATGAGTACCGGTAGAATCCAGTTCGCCGAGCAGAGTGGCACCTTCGTACTGAAGTTCGTCGGTGAAGTGCGCCTGACCCTGTGTTCGGCGTTGGATGCGACGATCGAAAAAATCTTCACCGCACTGAATTTTTCGGCCATCGTCATCGACCTGACGGAAACCGAAAGCATCGACAGCACCACGCTCGGCCTGCTGGCCAAGTTGTCGATCCTGTCGCGGCAAAAGGTTGGCCTGCTGCCGACGGTGGTCACCACCAACCCGGACATTTCGCGCCTGCTGCAGTCCATGGGCTTCGATCAGGTGTTCAATATCGTCGACCGCCCGGTGCCGTGCCCGGAGTGCCTGACTGACCTGCCTTCGCAGGACCAGAACGAAGAGGTGGTGCGCTCCAAGGTGCTGGAGGCGCACAAGATCCTGATGGGGTTGAATGACTCCAATCGGGAAGCCTTCCATGACCTGGTGAATGCGCTCGAGCGGTCCTGATTTTTCGACTGCACGGGCCTCTTCGCGGGCAAGCCCGCTCCCCCTAAGCCCGGCGTACCCTTAAGATCAAACTGTTCCTGTGCAAGCGGCTTGTCCCGCGAAGAAGCCGCTAAGGCCATCACAAAGCAGCCCATCCAATCACTCCCGTCGCGCAAACTCCGTTGCCTCAGCGCCATCGGCATTCAGCTGGAACACCCGCGCCGGCCGCCCCTGGTCATCAAAGAACACCTGCCCCAACCCCGCGCTGTTCCACAGCCGCTCCCCGGCCTTGCTGTGGCTGGGCGTACGTGGCACCACCTCCATTTCCCGCCTGCGGGTAAACCAGTTGAGCGGCGAATGCGGCGAGTACAGCCAGCGGTTGAGCCGGTCGAGCACATCCAGCAAGCGCCGTGGGAACTCGTTCTTGATCCCGCTGCTGGTGACCTGCCACAGGTGCGGGCTGCGCTGGCGATGGCGAATCAGCACCTCGTAGACGAACGAATAGTGCACATCCCCCGACAAGACCACGTAATGCCCAGGCGTGCGCGAGTGGCGGAAGATGTTCAGAACCACCTGCGCCGCGCCGCGATGGGCCATCCAGTTCTCGGCGTCCACCAGCAGCGGGTAGCCCAGCCAACTGAACAGCTTCTGCACCGTTTCGATCAGCTTCACCCCGAAGATTGGCGCGGGTGACACGATAATCGCCGAAGGGTGGTCCAGCAGCGCTTGTTGGAGCTCGCACAGCGCTTCCCAGTCGAGCAGGCCGGAAGGTTTGGCCAGGTCGCTTTCGCTGCGCCAGCGGCGCGTGCGGGTGTCCAGCACCAGCAGCGGCGGGTTGCTGGGCAAGCTGAATTGCCAGCCCTGGAAGCGCAGCAGATCACCGATCAACTGCTCTTGGGCCTGGCTGTCCAGCTGCGCGCTGGCAAGCGCCTGGCACTGTTCGGCCATGGCCAAGCAGCCATCCGGGTCGTTACCCCAGGCCTGGCACAGCAGGTAGCCGACCAAGGCATTACCGATGATGCGTCGCGAGAAGGGGTGGCCATAGGCAGTTTCTTCCCACTGTGCCGACAGGTTCCAGTCGTCGGTGATGTCGTGATCGTCGAAGATCATCAGGCATGGCAGGTGGGCCATCACCCGCGCTACCTGGCCCAGATTGGCGGCAAACGCCTCGATCAGCGGTAGCTCCTTGCGGTAGCGCGCCTGGTGCGAGGCGGCGAGGCCGGCGGGCATGTCGAGCGCCACCAGCTGCCAGGGGGTGGGTGACCACACCAGCAGGTACATGGCCATGACCTCGGCGAAGGTCACCAGATGGTTGTCGGCGTTGCTGGAAGAGAAGATGGGTTTGCGCTTGCCGCCAGAAAAAGCGCTCGCGCAGGGTTTCGTTGCGTTCCTGAGCGGGCAGCAGGGCGGCGCGGTGGTAATAGCAGGCCGGGTGCTGGTACAGCGCCTGGCTGTCGGTGACGACGGCGCCCTCCAGCTGTTCGTCGAACAGGCCAAGGCGCTCGATCAGCGAATGAATGGCCCGCAACATCGGGCCGGCAACGTCATCGGCATAGACCTGGTCGCCGGTCATCAGCAGCACGGCGGGGCGCGCTTCAGGGCGCTCGCACGCCGCCAGCAGGCGGTCGGCACATAGCAGGCCATCGGCGGCCGGGTGGTGCGGCTTGCGGCACGAGCCGTGCAGCAACTGGTCGAGGCGGTCGCGCAGCACCAGGCTCGGGCGTTGGCTGCCCGGGTAGAGCAGGTGGGGCGCCCAGTCGGCGATGCCGTGGCCGTTGATCAGCAGGTCGTATTCGATGGCGATGTTGCACGGCAGGGGCTGGGCGAAGCGGATGTCCAGCAGGTGGATGAACGCGTGCTGGCCGATCGGGATGACCTGGCAATCCACCGTGGCCGTGCCGTCAACCATGAACTCAGGCTGCAAAGGTTGGCTGCCGACCAGCCAGATGGCCAGGCGCTGAGGCTCCAGGCGGCGCAGTACAGGGCCAGCAAGAACGAGGGGCAAACGGGAGGAGGTCATTGACAGCTCTGCTGGCTAAACGGGCCTTTTGTAGGTAAACCCACACCCACAAGGATCTCCACAATACCTGTGGGAGCGGGCTTACCTGCGAAGAGGCCCTTGAGTGCTATAGATGTTTTAACGGCATGAAGAAAAACGGGCGGAAAATGCTGAACATTTCCCGCCCGTCTGGCAAACCGGATATGTGTCAGGCTTTGTCAGCCATCAGCTTTTCCAGTTTCTCCTGGTCGCGCGCGAACTGACGAATGCCTTCTGCCAGCTTCTCGGTGCCCATGGCATCTTCGTTCATCGCCCAACGGAACTGGCTCTCGCTCAGCACCTGCTTGGCCTCGCCGGCATTGCCTGGCTTGAGTATGCGCGGCAGCTCACCCTGATCATCGCTCAGTTGCTGCAGCAGCTCTGGGCTGATGGTCAGGCGATCGCAGCCGGCCAGTTGTTCGATCTGGCCGAGATTGCGGAAGCTGGCGCCCATGACCACAGTGTCGTAACCGTTGGCCTTGTAGTAGTTGTAGATACGCGTGACCGACTGCACGCCCGGGTCCTCGGCGCCGACGTATTCCTGCCCGGTGCTTTTCTTGTACCAGTCGTAGATACGGCCCACGAATGGCGAAATCAGGAACACCCCGGCATCGGCACAGGCCTGGGCCTGGGCGAAGGAGAACAGCAGGGTGAGGTTGGTCTGGATACCTTCCTTCTCCAGCTTCTCGGCAGCGCGAATGCCTTCCCAGGTGGACGCCAGCTTGATCAGCACGCGGTCTTTGGGCACGCCGGCGGCTTCATACAGCCCAATCAACTGGCGCGCTTTGTTCAGCAGTGCCGGCTCATCGAACGACAGGCGAGCATCCACTTCAGTGGAAATACGCCCCGGAATGACCTTGAGGATGCCCGCGCCCACGGCCACGGCGAACTTGTCGCAGGCCAGGTCGACATTGCCCTTGGCGTCGCTCTTGACCTGCTTGAGCAGGTCGGCATAGCCAGGGATGGCGGCAGCCTTGAGCAACAGCGACGGGTTGGTGGTGGCATCGACCGGCTTGAGGCGGGTGATGGCATCCAGGTCCCCGGTGTCGGCGACCACGGTGGTGAACTGCTTGAGTTGTTCCAGCTTGGAGGTCATGGCGTGCTCTGTCCTGTGCGATGTCTCGACATTACCCGAGCCCCGACGGCCGCTCAAGGGGCGACGGGGCAGGCCGGGCAAGTGAATGAGGATTCGAGTCGAAAGCGCGCCAGTGGTTCCGTCAGCGCCCCTGCAACAGCTCCGCGGCCTGATCGAAAATCACCAGCGGCTCTGGCGCCTTGTGAATATCGGCCGAAAGCAGCTGCCGGAACCGTCGAGCACCCTTGAACCCCTGGCCCAGCCCCAGAATATGACGAGTGACGTGGTGCATCGCGCCGCCACTTTCCATATGCGCCACGATATAAGGGCGCAACTGCGCCATCGCCTCGCTACGGCTGACCACCGGCGCATCACTGCCAAACAGCAGCTGATCTACCTCGGCTAGCACGTACGAGTTGTGGTACGCCTCGCGCCCCATCATCACCCCATCGAACGTCTCCAGGTGCGTTTGGCACTCGGCCAGGGTCTTGATGCCACCGTTGAGCACAATTTCCAGGTCCGGGAAGTCCGTTTTCAACTGCGCGGCAACGTCGTAGCGCAGCGGCGGAATCTCACGGTTCTCCTTCGGCGACAGCCCCTCAAGAATCGCGATCCGCGCATGCACGGTAAAACTGCGGCAACCGGCGTCGCGCACCGTGCCAACGAAATCGCACAGCTCGGCATAGCTGTCACGGCCATTGATGCCGATACGGTGCTTTACGGTGATGGGCGTCGACACCGCATCACGCATGGCCTTGACGCAATCGGCGACCAGCGCCGGGTGCGCCATCAGGCAGGCGCCGATCATGTTGTTCTGCACCCGGTCGCTCGGGCAGCCGACGTTGAGGTTGACCTCGTCGTAGCCCGCGTCTTCAGCCAGGCGCGCGCAGGCCGCCAGGTCGGCCGGCACGCTGCCGCCCAGTTGCAGGGCCAGCGGGTGCTCGGAGACGTCGTGGCGCAGGAAACGGTGGGCGTCATTGTGCAGCAGGGCACCGGTGGTGACCATTTCGGTGTAGAGCAGGGTGTGCTTGGAGAGCAGGCGCAGGAAGAAACGACAGTGACGGTCGGTCCAATCCATCATAGGGGCAACAGAAAACCGCCTGACTACCGTATCGCCTGAGGTTGCTGGGCTTTCTGCTTGTTTCGTGTGCATTTCTCTATCTCTGTTTGTTGCCGCTTCATTCCGGTTCATTCTGGCTTTGCTACGGTCATGGCCACAACGCAGCAACTTCAGTCAGCCGTGTAGCAAATCCATGAGAACCATCGCGCAGCGCAAGCGCAAGGAGGGGGCCTGGCTTCACCGCCCAGATCCGCATCATGTAGGAAGGGACGACAGTTTATCAGAAAGCCAGATATTCGAATGCAAAGCGGCGGCGCAGCCCTGGATCAAGAGGCGCAAGCCCGAACTGAATGAGCCAGGGACTATCGAGAAGGTGCATTGGAAGGGCACTAGGATAAAGCGCATGACCCAGCGCTACCCGAAGCAACACGAGAAGCGCTGGTGGAGGGCCTGACTTGCGCCAGGCCAACGGAGCTACTTCTGCTCGATCAGGGCTACGGTCTTAGCTCCAAAGTACCGAGCGCCATTGTCAGTCAAATGATTTTTGTCCGCGAATATCAGGTTGTTTTTATCGTCAAGCACTACACATTTCGCTTTCGTGGGGCAGGTGATGCTCATCAAGTCTATAAATTTTGTATTGGGGAGTTTTCTGAGCGTGTCGTTGACCTTGGCGGTAGAAGGTTCAACAAAAGACGCAGCAAATTCTTGCAATCCAGAAATGCGCCCATGCTTAACTGCTATCTCGGAGCTGCTGAGAGATATGTTCTTGCGGGCGAACACATACACCTGTCCAGGCGTCCTTCTGGCTATTTCAGCTATGCCGTGGGTGTAATATTTTTCTGCATAGTCCCGCCAATAAAATGCAATGAGCACCTTGTCTGCCTGCTGGATTGAGCCGTCGTTCAATACTCGGTCAAGGTAATCCTTGCATATATTGACGTATCTGGGTTCGCGCATTGTCAGTACATTGTATTTGGTGAAATATTGCTCCTCCTGGAGCTTGTTCACGTAGGGTGTTGCACATTGGCTTGAAACGATTCGCGAAATGACGTCGAAGTTGTTCAGGTAACCTGATTCATTAAGGATGTTGGTCAGATCCCCGGCCTGGGAATCACCGATTATTAGCAGCTTGGGCTTGGAGGACGTTTTGTCGAAGCTCTTTTTATTCAGCTGCTGATGAAGGTTCCACACATACTTGTCAGCTGCAGCTTTATCGAGTGGGCTGATGTTTCTGATGGCCTCAGGCACGCGCCACTCCCAGCCATCTTGCCCCCAACTGCTGGCTGCAACCACGATGATCGATGATGCGCATGCCATTGTCGCCAAGGAGAATCCGGTTCCGGTCAGCCTGGAGTTAGCCTTGTTGCGCAATGGCTTCTCGATGCGGGAGTAGAGCGCGATGGCCAATGCCAAGGTAGAAACCAGCAAGCCAACTGTAAGTAGGGCCCCGCCCTCGGTGGCCATTGCATAGCTGACGAAGACGAAGATCGGCCAGTGCACCAGGTACAGGGAGTAGCTAATCTCTCCGAGCTTGGTTGCCGCCCAGGATCGGCATGGCCAGGCGGTCTTGGCACTGCCGCCTGCGAAGATCATCAGGGCTGCACCTGTTACAGGAACCAGTGCGGCCAGCCCGGGGAAGAGCGTGGCATCGCTGCTATAGAGGAAGATAGGCGCGATGACCAGCGCAAGACCTGCCAGGTATGCCGCTTCCTTCAGCGCTGTGTTTACCTTGTTCCGCTCCACCAACACCACCAGGGCGCCAAGCAGGAACTCATGAATTCGGAAGGGCGTCAGGAAAAATGCTCCCGATGCATCCTGCTGCAGGAAGAAGTATGCGGCAGAGGCCCCGGCAATGAAGATTGCCGAGGTTGCTGCCAGCAGGTTCTTTGTGACCCGGGTGATCCCTACCAATAGAACTGGCCACAGGATATAGAACTGAATCTCTACACTGAGTGACCATGTGTGCAGGAGTGGTTTCACGGTTGACGCAGTGTCAAAGTATCCGCTCTGCATCCAGAAGAAGAGGTTGGATATTCCGGCCAGCGCGTAGACCGTTGACCCTGACATTTGCTTGAAGTCTTCCGGGGAAAACAATAAGGCTGCGGCGACGAATGAGGCGATGATCGTTGCCAAAAGCGCAGGTATCAGGCGCCGGACCCGGCGGGTGTAAAAGTCAGCGAAGTCAAAGCGGCCTTTCCCCTGCTGACTCAAGATGCCCTTGGTGATCAGGTAGCCACTGATGACGAAGAAGACGTCGACGCCGACGAAGCCGCCTGTGAAAAAGGGGACTTTGAAGTGGTAGAGGATCACCGCCAGGACGGCAATGGCGCGCAGCCCATCGATGTCCGGCCTATAGTTCTGTACGTTTTGTAGCGTAGCGGCGTCCGCCAGCTTGGCGTGTGATAGCGACGTCATTGTTGGGTGAAGCTCCTGGTAGTGCAAATTTTGGGCGGCATCATACCTGCTGGCGCGAAGCGCGTCCGCTAGTTGCTGACAGGGATTGGATGGGTGGCATGGCAAAAAGCTATTGCCACTCGAAAACACATCAGTGCCAAGCCGGTGTGCCCATGTAGAGGTGAATGAGAAATGACCAGTTGTATGGGCATTGGGGATCATTGCTTAGATTTTTCTTAAGCAAAATTCGGATATGAGTACATACCCTGCGTGCTGCTTTAGTCGACTCGCAAGCGAGCAGGCCCCACGTCCGCGCCGCTGATATCTGGCGCACCATGCCCATGCTAACCTCCGCACACCTCACCTGCGGGCCCTGACATCCATGTCCATCGCCGACAACCTGATAGCTTTCACCCTCGCCGCCACGTTGTTGACCCTGACCCCAGGCCTCGATACCGCGCTGATCTTGCGTACATCCACCGTAGAGGGCCGCAAGCAAGGGGTGCGCGCTGCGTTGGGCATCAATGCTGGTTGCCTGCTGTGGGGCGCAGCAGTTGCCTTCGGCCTGGGGGCATTGATTGCCGTCTCGACACTGGCCTACGACGTCCTGAAGTACTGCGGTGCGGCGTACCTGGCATGGATCGGCGTGAACATGCTGCTGCGGCCGCGGCAGTCGCTGGGAACAGTCAAAACGGACACCCGGCCGCAAGCCAATTGGTTCCTGAAGGGCATGCTGGGCAACCTGCTGAACCCAAAGGTTGGGATCTTCTACGTCTCTTTCCTGCCGCAGTTCATCCCGCAGGGCGAACCCCTGGTGGCCTGGACATTCGGCCTGGTCAGTATTCACGTGGCGCTGGGTTTGCTCTGGTCGGTCATCCTGATCGGCGCAACCCAGTCGCTGGGGGGTGTGTTGCGCCGTGAGAAGGTCATCCAGTGGATGGACCGGGCGACAGGCCTGGTCTTCGTCCTGTTCGCCGCGCGCCTGGCATTGAGCAGGCGCTGACGGCTTCAATGTTTGACTGGCTGAGCCTTGATCTCTGCGGTCTCCTGCACCCGCGCAGCCTTGTCCATCGGCAGCAAATCAAACTCATGCAGCCCGTCCTTGCGGTACGGGTCGCCAATCCATCTCGGTGCCACCACGAACTGTGGGCTCACCAGGCTTTTCGCTGGCTCGTAGCGGTCATAACTCAGCCCGGCCAGGTCCGACAGCGTGTGGATCAGGTGCGAGCTGCTGTAAGGCCGGTTGGCCATGGCCTGCAGGTCGCGCGGGTGGGCGGCTTGCCAGCTGGGTGAGGTCCACAGCAGGAACGGGATGGTGTACATCGGCCGGGTCGGGGCACCTTCGTTGCGGCCCAGGCGGTCGTGCTTGCCGGAGCTGTACACGTCTTCGCCATGGTCGGACAGGTACAGCAGGAAGCCGTTCGGCGTGGTCGCCGAGTAGCGCTTGATCAGGCTCGACACCACGTAGTCGTTGTAGCGCACTGCGTTGTCGTAGAAGTTGTAGGTGTTGGCCTGGTCGTCATTCAGCGCAGCCGGGACACCCTGGCGATCCGTGAAGTGCTGATAGGTGTCCGGGTAGCGGTAGCGGTAATCCATGTGCGTGCCCAGCAGGTGCACGATGATCAGCTTCTTTTGTGCCGGGTCCTGCAGGGCCTTTTCGAACGGCGCCAGTACCACGTCGTCGTACTGCCTGGCGTTCTGGCTGCGCTGGTTGTTCAGGTACACCGGCGCATCGGTCTGCTGCGAGAAGGTGGTCAGCATGGTGTTGCGTTTGGTCATGGTCTGCTGGTTGGTGATCCAGAAGGTCTTGTAGCCCGCCTGTTTCATCAGGTTGATCAGCGACGGGTCGGTGAGGAAGCGATCCGGGTTCTGCTCGTCGCCGAAGGTGAGGATCTGCTGCATCACCTCGATGGTATACGGGCGTGGCGACACCACGTTGTGGAACACGGTCAGGCTTTTGTCGCGGGCGGCCAGGGCGTCGAGGTTGGGTGTGGTGTCGCGGTTGTAGCCGTACAGATGCATGTGCTCGCGGGTAGTGGACTCCCCCAGCACCAACACCAAGGTGCGCGGTGCGTCACCGCTGGTGTCCTGCAGGTTTTGCAGGGGGGGCAGCGAGGCGTTCTGGGCCAGCAGGGCCTGCATGTTGTCCAGTTGCTGGCGGTATTGCTGGTAGCCGACCACCAGTTGCCAGGGCACTGCAGGCTCCATGCGTTGCTGGACCTTTTCTGCCGCGTCGGCGAAGTTGCGTTCCTGGGTGACCATCTGCTTGTAGAACGGCAGGACCAGGTTGGCGGCCAGCAACAGCACGGCGACCGGCAGGCGGCTGCGCAGGGGCAGGGCCACCGGGCGTATACGCTTCCACAGCAGCACGGCGCCCGCGGTGTATAGCAGCAGCCCGAGCATCAGCCAGACATTGAAGTACTGGCTGAAGTACTCGCCTGCTTCGGCGGTGTTCGATTCGAACATCACGAAGATCACGCTTTGCGAGAACTCCTGGCCATAGATGCCGAAATAGCTCAGGCCGACCAGCGAGGCGGCCCACAGCACCAGACCGAAGACGGCGGCGGTGGCGCGGGTGGCGCGCGGCCACAGCAGCACTGGCCCCAGCCACAGGGTGCTGAGGAACACGGCATTGCGAAAACCGGCAAAGCCGGTGGTGCCGCTGAACAGCAACAGCGCCTGGGTGACGCCGGAGAAATACCAGAAGAACAACAGGAGCCAGCCCAGGCCGGCCCAGTCCACGCGTTTTGGCATGGAGGGGGATGCGGTGTTTGCCACGTGTGCCTCGTAAACCATGGCAGCAGCCAAATGGACGGGCTGCCGGAGAGGCCGTGACGCTAGTGGGGGTGGTGTGAAAATAGCGTGAACAGAATATGTAAGAGTTCTTAACCGTTCTTTACCGGGATAGGGACTTTGGCGGCTTCCTACATACGATGAATCAGATTTTTCCTCTGGCTTGTAGTGATCGAAGCCACCGAATACGTCCTTTGCGGTCTGGCCGTGGCTCACCAGGCGATCACCACCTTACACAGGTTGCCCGCCACGATCATGACCATGACCGTGATGCACGAAATGGAGGCGGTGCGCACGTTGCTGGAGTCGGCGATTGCCCACCTCAAATTGAAGGGCAGGCGACCGGTGTGCACGTTGCACTGAGGCTCTGTCGGGCAGCTTCATCGTCTGTGCGGCCGCCTTCGCGGGTAAACCCGCGAAGAGGCCCGTTCAGCCGAAGCAGATCAAGAGGATTGAAAGTGGACAAGGAATTCCCAGAAAGCGTCGGCAAATGAGTGTCACCGCGGGCTCGGCTCGCTGCTTGGGTGGTGTGATTGAAGGGAAGTTACTGTTCCGCGTAGAGAAAACAGCTGAGCGAGATTGTGCCGTTAAAAAGACGATGCCCACATTTACGAGGGGAAGTGGGCATCGTCATGTAGCGCGTGTGGCTTTACTTGGCGGCGACTGCAGTCATTGCTTCAGCCTGTTCGCGCTGGCGCTTGCGGCCGATCATCAGCACCCGCGCCCCGGCCAGGTCGAGCGGGCAGAGTAACGCCCTGGCGAGTAGTCTTTTTCTGAATCTCCGTTAAAGTCGCACCCTCAGCATTGGCCCTGGAAGCGGATCCCGGTAAGGTGGCGCCCCCAGCAAGGAAAGCCGCGACCCAAGGGAGTGCCAATGTCGCCTCTACACCCGTCCTGCCCGCCATTCGGCCTGTGCAGTGGTAGTACTTTTACGCCTGCCCAGGCCTTGAAGCCGCTCCTCGAAGGCTGTTCGACGCTTCAGGTGCCCGGCGCGGAAACGGTCTGGGCCATCGGCGAGGTGGACCTCGGCCAGGCGGTATGCCTGCTGCGCTTCTACCTGGATAACGAAGACTACTGGTTGCAGGTGCTGATGAAGGGCACCGAGCCGGGCGATATCGTGTTGTTCGGCTACCACAGCGCCGTGCCGGTTGAAGATGAAGCCCACTTGCAACGCCTCGTTGGTAGCGCCGCCAGGGTCGGTATGCCGATCCTCGAGCACGATGGTTACCTCTATTCACGCCAATGGGGCGGCGAACAAGGGCAGGCCGAGTGGGTGCCGCTCCATGAAGCGGTTGCCAGCCCAGAGACTCGCTATGGCATCCAGCACCTGTCGATGCTCTATGCCCGCGACACCGGCCTGCCTGATCGTCGCGAATTCCTGCTGCTCTCGGTCGAGGAGGATGAACAAGGTGCGCTCACCTTCACCACCTCGCTGGGTGTCACCCTGTTTCCCACGGACTTTCACGTAACCTGACAAGGACCTCTCCATGCTCGACGCTCTGCGCCTGTCACTCAATGCTTCGGCGGTGACCGGCTTTATCCTCTATATCAGCGTGGCGCTGCTGCTGTTCTGGCTGTTCCAGTTCATCTACACCCGCCTCACGCCACACCGCGAGTTCGCCCTGATCCGTGAAAACAACCCGGCGGCGGCCATTGCTCTGGGGGGCTCGCTGATCGGTTTCTCCCTGCCGGCCAGCAATATCATCGCCTACAGCGTCAGCGTGCTCGACTTCGTCGCCTGGGTGGTAATTGCAGCCGTGGTGCAGCTGATCGCCTTCGGCCTGACCAGCATCGTGTTGCGTGGGCTGTCCCAGCGCATTGCCCAGGGCGAGCTGGCCGCTGCCATCTACGCCGCCAGCGTGGCGATCAGCGTGGGCTTTCTCAACTCGGCCTGCATGACCCCATCGGTTTGAGCGTGAGGTTTCGATGAAATCGTCAATGAAACGCAGCTCCCTGAAACTGGTGCTGGCGGGCTCTCTACCGCTGGCGCTGTCGGCGTGCGGCCCGCAGGAAGAACTGTATACGGTCAGCCAGAAGGTCAAATACGACACCGTTGCTGCCTGTGTAGGTGACAACGTGCCAAGCGCTGTCTGCGCCGATGCCTACCAGCAGGCGCAGGGCGAGTATCAACGCCTGACGCCCACGTTTGCGTTCCAGAGCGAGTGCGAGGCGCAGTTCGGTGCGGGCAACTGCCAGGCCACCGTCGGTGGGCGCTTCATACCGCGCATGAACGGGTTCGAGCTGGAAAGCGCCGCTGAGGTGACCCAGTCACAACTTGACGCCGGCTACGCGCAGGGCGGGGGCTATGGGCATGTTGCCAGCGCAGCGGTAGCCGGGATCCTGCTGGGGCAGATGGCCCGCAACAGCGACCGTCGTTTTCGCGCACAGCCCTTGTATGCCAACCGCAGTGGGGCGGGCCTTGGGCCGCGCACTGGGGCGTTGGGTGGAATCCAGCGTGCCAAAGAGGATGAGCAAGGCAGCAGTGGAAGTTCGTCCGGCGGTGGCGGTGGCGGCGGCAGCTGGAGCCGCAAGGAGCCTCGCCCAGCCTCGTCGGCATCGATCACCCGCGGTGGTTTTGGCAGCCAGGCGACGGCCCGCAGCGGCTGGGGCGGCAGGTCTGGCAGCTTTTTTGGAGGTTGAGCATGCGCAAGGTCGAGCTGGCGGAGCGCCCAGACTGGCGCGCGACCGCCGAGCGTGAGGGTTTCGCCTTTCACACCATCGACGGCGAACGTTACTGGGACGAGCGCGGATATTACCAATTCAGCGAAGCCCAGGTCGTTCGCGACCTGCAGGCGCCGACCGAAGCGCTGCACGCGATGTGCCTGGAAGCGGTCGGGCGCATTGTCGACAGCGAAGCGTTGATGACTCGCCTGGCCATCCCGCCGGCCTTCTTCGACCTGGTGCGCCGGTCATGGAAGCAGGCGCAGCCGCACCTGTACGGTCGCTTCGACTTCAGCTATGACGGCACTGGGCCGGCAAAACTCATCGAAGCCAATTACGACACGCCAACCTCGCTGTACGAGGCCGCAGCCTTCCAGTTGATCTGGCTGGAGGAGCAGATGGCGCGTGGGCTGCTGCCTGCAGACGCCAGCCAGTTCAACACCCTGGCCGAAGACCTGGTGCAGGCATTTGCCGCAGTGCCGGGGCAGGGCGCGTTCTATTTTTCGACCATCTCGTGCTCGCTGGAGGACCGTGGCACCACGGACTTTTTGCGCAGGATGGCCGAGCATGCGGGGGTCCGTACGCGGCATATCGACCTCGAAGACATAGGCCTGAGCGACAACGGCCGGTTCGTCGACCTGCAGGGCCAGCCCATCCAGCGCCTGTTCAAGCTGCATGCCTGGGAGCACATCTTCCATGAGGCGTTCGGTCAGGCGATTGCCAGCTGCGACACGCAGTTCTTCGAACCGCCCTGGAAAGCGCTGATTTCCAACAAAGGCATCCTGCCGTTGTTGTGGGAGTGGTTCGAAGGGCACCCGAACCTGCTGCCGGCTGTTGTCGACCACAACCCGCAGGCCCCAGTACCCAGAGGCTGGGTACGCAAGCCGTACTTCTCCCGTGAGGGCGCCAACGTGGATATCCGTACCGAGGGTGGCCTACGGGTCTTCGAAGATGGGCCCTACAACGATGCGCCCTATATCCTGCAGGGTTTCGCACCTTTGCCGAAGTTCGCTGACAGTTACACACTGATTGGTTCGTGGGTGATTGGCGACAAGGCTTCGGGGATTGGCATTCGTGAAGACGATTCGTTGATCACCAAGGACAGTTCGCGTTTCCTGCCGCATGTGGTGCTGGGCTGAGCGGCCCTCTGGTCGGTTTCAGGATGCGCCTGGTCGCTCGCGCGCATCCCTTCGGCGCCACAAGTGCCATGCTTGTGGGATGCCCTTGAGCCCAGTGCGCGCAGACGCACGGCC
>Ga0256775_1000151_pt1 | contig 14889 bp, 9 predicted proteins | sample MC6MC0926MT_FD_186036 | JGI IMG/M metagenome (GOLD analysis project Ga0256775, IMG submission 186036) | Metatranscriptome of enriched soil aggregate microbial communities from Iowa State University, Ames, United States - MC6-MC0926-MT... | ecosystem: Environmental > Terrestrial > Soil >...
CCGATGGTCATCGAGATGGCCGGGTCGTCGACCGTGATGAGCGGCAGCGGACGCGGGTCGTCCGGGTCCGTGAGCGTCTCGCCGATCGTGATGTTCTCGATGCCGGCGACGGCCACGATGTCGCCGGGGCCCGCCGACTCGGTGGTGACGCGCTCGAGCGCCTTCGTCTCGAGGAGCTCGGTGATGCGGACGTTCTGCAGCGTGCCGTCCTGCCGGGCCCACGCGACCGTCTGGCCCTTGCGCAGCTCGCCGTTGAAGATGCGCAGCAGCGCGAGACGGCCGAGGAACGGCGACGCGTCGAGGTTGGTGACGTGCGCCTGGAGCGGCGCGCCCTCGGTGTACGTCGGGGCCGGGATCTTCTCGAGGATCGTCCGGAACAGCGGCTCGAGGTTCTCCGAGTCCGGCAGGCCGCCGTCGGCGGGCTGGTTCATCGACGCGCGGCCGGCCTTCGCGGCGGCGTACACGACGGGCACGTCGAGGATCGCGTCGAGGTCGAGGTCCGGCACGTCCTCGTGCAGGTCGGACGCGAGGCCGAGCAGCAGGTCGGTCGCCTCGTGCACGACCTCGTCGATGCGGGCGTCGGGACGGTCCGTCTTGTTCACGACGAGGATGACGGGCAGCTTCGCGATGAGCGCCTTGCGGAGGACGAACCGCGTCTGCGGCAGCGGGCCCTCGGACGCGTCGACGAGCAGGACGACGCCGTCCACCATCGACAGGCCGCGCTCGACCTCGCCGCCGAAGTCGGCGTGGCCGGGGGTGTCGATGACGTTGATGGTGATGCCGTCGGGCTGGCCGAACTCCGCCGCCGCGGGGCCGGAGTACCGGACCGCGGTGTTCTTGGCGAGGATCGTGATGCCCTTCTCGCGCTCCAGGTCACCCGAGTCCATCGCGCGCTCGTCCACGTGGGCGTGGGACCCGAAGGCGCCGGACTGCCACAGCATGGCGTCGACGAGCGTCGTCTTGCCGTGGTCGACGTGCGCGACGATGGCGACGTTGCGCAGGTCGGAACGCACGCCGGTCGTGGTCACCACAGACGTGGGCTCAGGCATGGAAGTACTCATCTCAGGTGGTGGGGAGCGCGCCGCGTCGTCGGGCGCCGACCGATTCTACCCGCCCGTCACGATGCGGGCGTTCGCGCCCAGTCCCACCACGACGTGAGGTCGGCCCGGCCGAGCGCCAGCGGCGGCACCGCCGGGACGGTCGGCAGCCGGTCGGCGGTCTCGCCGTCGGCCTTGCGCGTGGCCACCACGACCGGGGTCCGCACGACGGACACCGCGGCGCCACCGTCCGCCAGGGCCTGAGCCACCGGCTGGGCCGCGGTCGCCACCTGCGCGGGGTCGACCGTCGCGCCGAGCGTGTCGAGCAGGGCGTCCATCGCGGGATCGCTCCAGCCGGTGAGGTTGGTCGCGCCCTTCGTGCGCCACCGGTCGACGACCGACGCGACGGGCAGGTCACCCTGCGTGACGGGCACGAGCGCGGCGTCCCAGGCGTCCGGCGCACCGAGCAGGTCCGCGGCGACCCCGAGGTCGGGGGTGTACGGCTCGACGGTGAACCCGGCGTCCGCGGCGGCCTTCGTCAGGGCGTCGAGCGCCTGGTGCCGCACGGGGTCGTCGCTGTTGGTGAGCACGCGCACCGTGACGGGGGTCGTCACGCCCGCACCCTCGAGGAGCTCCTCGGCAGCGTCGGGATCGGGCGACGCGGACGCCGTCACCTCGCCGAACTCGGGCCCGACCGACGGGAGCATCGCGTCGGACACCGCGGCGTCCGGCCACAGCGGCACGACCGCGTCGGACACGACCGTGTCCCGCGGCACCGCAAGCAGGAACGCCCGCCGCACGGCGCCGGCCTTGGCCGCGTCGCCCGCGTAGGTCGCCGGGTCGAACACCCCGCCGCCGGCCACCTGCAGCTGGAGCTGGAGCGTGCTGTCGCCGCCGGTCGTGACGAGCGCGTCCTCGACCTCGTCCAGCGCGGCCAGCACGTCCGGGGTGTCGAGCGGGGCGACGACGTCGGCCTCGCCGTCCTTGAGCGCGTCCACGGCGTCGAGCGGGTGCAGGTCGCTGCGGACCACGACGGTGTCGAACGCCGCCGGGCGCGTGCCCGTGTACTCGTCGTTGCGGACGAGCTCGACGCGGCCGTCGGGCACGACGTCGCTGATCTTGTACGGCCCGGTGGTGACGGCGCGCGACGGGTCGTCGGCCAGCACGGTGGCGTCGAACGACGTGCGCCAGGCGGCCGACACCGACCGCAGCGCGACCGGGTCGGCCGACGTGATCGCCGTCGTCACCGCGGCCGCCGCCTCCTCGGGGTCGTCGATGTCGAGCGCGGCGGCACCGACGACGTGCGCGGGCACGCCGACGTCGAGGGCCGTCTGCCAGTCGGCCACGGGCGACGCGTACGTGAGCGTCACGGTCGCGCCGTCGACCACGGGGACCTGCTCGACGTGCACGAGCGCGGGCGACGTCGCCGCGAACGCCACCCCGGCGTCGAGCGCGTCCCCGTTCGTGATCTGGCCCTCGTCGTCGAGCTCGGGGACGACGGTGTCCAGCTGGCCGCTGCGGGCCGCCCACTCCAGCAGCAGGTCGGCGGGCGTCACAGGGGTCCCGTCGGACCACGTCGCGTCGTCGCCGATCGTGTAGCGCACGGTCAGCGGCGCGTCCGACACCTTCTCGATCGTGCCGAACTCGGGGTCGGGCACGGCCGTCCCGTCCTCGTCGAGGGACACGAACCCCGCCTGCGCGAGACCACGCACGAGCGTGCTGCCCGGGCTGCGCCCCGCCACCGTGCCCCCGTTGAGGGACAGGAACGGTGCGCTCACCGCCACGACGACGGTGCCGGCGCGTTCCGGGTCGGGCTCAGGTCCGGTGCATGCCGTGAGCGCGAGGACCAGCCCCACGACCGCCGCGACCCCGGTCGCCCCCTGCCTGAACGCCCTGCGCACCGCGCCTCCCGATCGTCGCGCCGGCCGGCGCTCTCGCCGTCCGGACAAAGGTTCCGGGCGGCCACGACCGGCCCCCGACCTCGGGGTATATCGGTCATCGCCGCCCGGAACTGAACTCTGCCGGACGAATCGGGTGCAGGGTCCGTGCCACGCGGGCACGGACGGGACGATCAGCCGCCGGGCCGCTGCTTCGCGCGCACGTCGTAGTCCTTGACCTGCTCCTCCGCCGCGTCGCTCTCGGCCACCGCGTCCTGGTGCCCGATCTCGGAGTCGCGCGCGGCGAGCTCCGCGGCCGCCTGCTCGAGCAGACGGTCGCGGACCTCGCGACGCACCTTCTGCTCCGCCGGGTTCGGCACCGGCACCGCGGCGAGGAGGCGCTTGGTGTAGTCCTGCTGCGGGTTGCGCAGGATCGTGTCGCGCTCCCCGACCTCGACGAGCTTGCCCTTGTTCATCACCGCGATGCGGGACGACAGGATCTCGACGACCGCCAGGTCGTGGCTGATGAACAGGCACGCGAACCCGTACTCGCGCTGCAGCTCCTGGAACAGGTCCAGGACGCGGGCCTGCACCGACACGTCGAGCGCGGACGTCGGCTCGTCGGCGATGAGCAGCTTCGGGCTCAGGGCGAGCGCACGGGCGATGCCGACGCGCTGACGCTGACCGCCGGACAGCTCGTGCGGGTACCGGTTGCGCATGCCGCGCGGCAGGTGCACCTGGTCGAGCAGGTCCTCGACGCGCCGGCTCAGCTCGGCACCCTGCGCGATCTTGTGCAGCTTGAGCGGCTCACCGATGGACTCGCCGATCGGCAGGCGCGGGTTCAGCGACGAGCCCGGGTCCTGGAACACGATCGACACGTCCTGGCGGACGGCGCGCAGTGCCTTCGGGCGGATGCCGGCGAGCTCGACGCCGTTGACGCTCAGCGACCCGCCGGCCACCGGCAGCAGCCCGACGGCCGCGCGACCGACGGTCGTCTTGCCCGAGCCGGACTCGCCGACGAGCCCGACGACCTCGCCGCGCGCGATCGTCAGGTCGACCCCGTCGATGGCCCGGAACGCCGGCACGCGGCCGCGCGACGGGTACTCGATGATCAGGTCCTTCGCGACGAGCGCCTCGCCCGTGCCGGTGCCCATCGTCGGCGCGGGCGCCGTGACCGGGGCGGTCGTGGTGGCCGGACGGTCCGCGACGACGGGCGCGTCCGTGACGGCCGTGCCGTCCGCCGGCGCGTCCTGCTCCACCTGCGACCCGAGGTGAGGCACCGCATCGAGCAGCTGGATCGTGTACGGGTGCTTCGGGTGGTTGAAGATCTCGTCGGCCGAGCCGTGCTCGACGACCTTGCCGTTCTTCATCACCATGACGCGGTCGGCCAGGTCGGCGACCACGCCCATGTCGTGCGTGATGAGGACGATGCCGGAGTCGATGCGCGTGCGCAGGTCGCGCATGAGCTTGAGGATCTCGGCCTGCACCGTCACGTCGAGGGCCGTGGTCGGCTCGTCGGCGATGAGCAGCTTCGGGTCGCACGCCAGGGCCTGCGCGATCATCGCGCGCTGCCGCTGACCGCCCGAGAGCTGGTGCGGGTACTTGTCGACGGCCGCCTCGGGGTTGGGCAGGTCGACGAGCCGCAGCAGCTGGATCGCGCGGGCGCGCGCCTCCTTCGGGCCGATGTCGAAGTGCACGCGGAGCGTCTCGATGATCTGGAACCCGACCGTGTACACCGGGTTGAGGGCGGTCATCGGCTCCTGGAAGATGACCGCGACCTCCTTGCCGCGCACGGAGCTGAGCTGCTTGTGCGTGAGGCCCAGCAGCTCTTTGCCGGCGAGCTTCGCCGACCCCGCCGAACGGCCGTTGGGCGGGAGGAGCCCGATCAGCGACATCGACGACTGCGTCTTGCCCGACCCGGACTCACCGACGATCGCGAGGACCTCACCGGGACGCACGTCGTACGTCACGTCGATCGCGGCGGGGTACCAGGCGCCGTCGACGAAGAACTCGACCGTCAGGTCGCGCACCTCGAGGATGGGGGCCTTCGTCTGCGGGTCGGCGCCTGCCGGCTCCAGCGTCTGCGTGCTCACGGCTGAGGGGTTCCTTCCGTCCGTGCCGGGGTCCTGGCCCCGGGAGCGGGTCGTCCGTACAGGTCTGCGACGATGGCCGCATGTCGTCGGACGTCGTGGTGTTCCGGCCGGGTTTCGGCCGCGGGCTGTCGGTGGTGGTGTGGCTGGGCTGCGCGTTCGTCGCGGTCAGCGGCCTGCTCAGGTCGCCCGGGACCACCTGGCAGTGGCTCCCGCTGCTGGCGCTGGCTGCGCTGCTCGTGTGGGGCGCCTACTGGAACCCGGCGGTCGTCGTGACGCCCGCAGGCGTCGAGCTGCGCAACGTGCTGCGCACCGTCGAGCTGCCCTGGCCGACCATCCAGCTCGTGGACGTGAAGTACGCGCTCACGCTCGAGACGGCCTGGGGTGCGTACTCCGCGTGGGCTGCACCGGCCCCGAGCCGCACGCGTGCACGCACGGCCGGGCCCGGCGACATGGCGCACCTGCCGCAGAGCACCTACGGCTCCGGCGGGACGGTGCGGCCCGGCGACCTCATGTCCTCGGACTCCGGGCAGGCCGCCGCGCTCGTCCGCTCCCGCTGGGAGGCGGTCCGCGACGCCGGCCTGCTGGACGACCCGCGGCTCGAGCGCAGCCGCCCGGTGGTCCGCGTGCACGTGGCCTTCATCGCGACCGCGGTGTTCCTCGGCGCACTGTCCGTGCTCACGCTCGCGCTCTGAGGCGTCGGGGCGACGCCCTGAGCAGCCGCTCATGGGATCAGGCCTTCGCCGACGCGGCCTGGCGGGCCGCGGCGTGCTCACGACGACGGTCGGCACGCGCGAGCGCCCGGCGGGTCGGGATGCGCCGCTGCCGCGGGTCGAACGCGTCGCGCAGACCGTCACCGATGAAGTTGATCGTCAGCGCGATCGTCACGATGAACAGGCCCGGCCACCAGAACAGCCACGGACGCGTCGCGAACGCGGTCTGGTACTCGCTGATGAGCTGGCCCAGCGACACCTCGGGGCTCGTGATGCCGAACCCGAGGTAGCTGAGCGCCGTCTCGAGCAGGATCGCCGCGGCCATGAGCAGCGTCGCGTTGACGATGATCACGCCGATCGCGTTCGGCAGGATGTGCTTGAACATGATCCGGCCGTTGCTGGCCCCCGCGACGCGCGCGGCGTCGACGAACTCCCGCTCGCGCAGCGACAGGAACTCGCCGCGCACGAGTCGGGCCATGCCCGTCCACGAGATGACCGCCAGCGCGAACGCGAGAGCCCACGGGCTCGCGCCGCCGACCCACTTGCCGAGGATCGCGCCGATCATGATCACGGGGATCGTGATGAACATGTCGGTCACGCGCATGAGCACGTTGTCCGTGCGACCGCGGAAGAAGCCGGCCGTCGAGCCCACGATGATGCCGATGAGCGTCGAGACGATGCCGAGCACGAACATGACCGTCAGCGACTGCTGCGTGCCGCGCATGACGACCGCGAAGCCGTCCTTGCCGATGTTGTCCTGGCCGAAGGGGTGCTCGCCGAACGTGAAGCCGCCGTCGTGGAACCCCATCGTCGGGGCACCGCCGGCGTTGGTGATCGGGTTGAGCTCCTTGTAGCCGTACTTCCACCAGCCGGGGATGGGGCCCCAGCCGATCGACGTCGTCACGAGCACGATCACGAACAGCAGCACGAACGCCGAGACCATGGCACCGCGGTGCCGCAGGAACCGCCGCATGACGATGCGGCCCTGCGAGAGGCCCTCGACCTCCTTGAGCTCGATGGCGTTCTCGTTCTGCTCCACGGCCTCGGCCGGGTCGTGGTGCGCCTCGGCGGGCTGGAGAGGGGGCTGGAGCGTCATGCGTTCACCCTGATCCGGGGGTCGAGGGCCGCGTACACGAAGTCCACGACGATGTTGGCGATGACGAGCAGCGCGGCCGTCACGATGAAGTACCCCATGACCACGTTGGCGTCCGCCGTCTGCAGACCCTTGATGAACATGGTGCCCATGCCGCTCCACGCGAAGATCCGCTCGGTGATGATCGCGCCACCGAACAGGGCCGCGATGTCGAGGGGCACGACCGTCGCGAGCGGGATGAGGGAGTTGCGGAAGCCGTGCCGCACCGTGACGACGCGCTCGGGCAGACCCTTGGCGCGTGCCGTGCGGATGTAGTCGTGGTTCATGACCTCGAGCAGGCTCGCGCGGGAGTAGCGGGTGTACGCCGCGAACGAGATGAGGATCAGCGCGATCGTCGGCAGCAGCAGGTGCGTGAACTTGTCGAGCACCTCGACCCAGAAGTCGCCCTGCAGGCCAGGAGTCTGCGACCCGATCGTCGCGATCGGCCGGCCGTTGATGCGGGTCGAGTTCGAGTACGTGTACCAGACCGCCATGACGCGGTCGACGAAGATCAGCACGCCGACGCCGACCGCCGTGATCGCCGCCGCGCGGGCCGACACGACGCGGTCCGGGCCGCCGAACAGGTAGCCGATGAGGATGCCGGAGCCGACCGCCACGACGGCGAGCCCGATGATGAGCGGCCAGCTCGCGTTCACGAACGCGTACTGCAGCGGGTAGTAGAGCGCGACGCCGAGGGCCACCGTGGTGAGCGCCGAGTACAGCGCACGCCGGTTCTTCAGGCCCGCACCCAGCGCGACGACGGCGTAGGCGATGCCGACGCCGATCGCGCCGATGACGACGGGGCCGAGGCTCGGGTTGAGCAGCCAGCCGGTCTCGGAGACGAACACGAGCACCGCGGCGGTCGCCGCCCCGGCGACGCCGAACGTGACGAGCCGCCTTCGGAGCGTTCCGCCGACGATCGCCGACCAGACGACGCCCGCGATCAGTGCGAGGAGCACGGTCGTCCCGGTCTTCACCACGGGGTCGGCGAGGAAGTCGTTGAAGCCGATGGCGCCCCACTGCTTGAGCAGCACGGCGACCCAGAAGCTGGGGAGCGAGTAGAGGACGAACGAGCCGAACGTCACCGAGTAGTCGAAGCCGGTGTACTGCCGCAGCGCCGACACGATGCCGACGACGACGCCGAGGCCGATCGCCAGGAACGTCGCGGAGGCGACGAGCTGCACGGTCGAGTAGACCGCGCCCTGCAGCATCGACGTCACCTGGGCGCCCGTGACCCAGCTGGTGCCCAGGTCGCAGTTCCCGACGACGCAGCCGGCGGCTCCGCGCAGCCACTGCAGCCAGCGCAGCGCCGGAGGGGTGTCGAGGTTGAGCGCCGCGATGCGGGCCTCGATCAGCTGCTGCTTGTTCGGCGCGGTGCTCGTCCGCAGGTCCTCGAGCGGGTCGATCGCGTACGCCAGCAGCATGTACACGATGAACGTCGCGCCGATGAGGACGATGAGCGACGACAGGAACCGGCGACCGAGGAACGTCGCCATCGGGGCGCCGCGGCGCTGTCGTCTGACCGGAGCGGGAGCGACGTCCGACGCGGATCGCGCGTCGGTCTCGGCTGCTGCGCTGCCGGAGGTTGTGGTGGTGGCCATCAGGGGGTCCTTGACCTGGAGACGGGGCTCGTGCCGACGAATTCTACGCGCGCGAGGTGGGCGCGGCCGTCCGGCACCCGTCGTGACGGGCTTTCCGGAGCCACGCCAGCGGGGGCACCACGGTCGGGATGACCGCCGTGGTGCCCCCGCTGAGCGTGGGTGTCACACGGTGTGGATCAGAGCGTCAGCTCTCGGCGGGGGCCGGCGTCTCCGTCGGGCCCTCGAGCGTGTCGTCCGCGCTGATCTCCCAGTCCCAGTAGTTCCAGAAGATGGTCGGCGACAGCGCGATCGTCGACACGCCCTTCAGGACGTCGCGGTGGGCGACGACACCGGGGAACTGGAAGATGTTGACACCGAACGCGTCATCGTTCATCTGCTTCTCGATGTTGATGATGAGCTCGGTCTCCTTGTCCGCGTCCGTGTTGGTCGACATGTCCTTGTACCAGCCGTCGACCTTCTCGTTGGAGTACCCACCGAAGTTGTTCAGACCGTCGGTGATGTAGTTCGCCTCGGAGTTCAGGGCGTACGTGTTGGTCGACTGCCAGCCGAACAGCGACGCGTCGTAGGTGCCGTTGCCGAGCTTGGAGCCCCAGGCGTCGTCACCGTTGTCGAGCACGTTGAAGCCGGCCTGCGCAGCGGAGGCCGAGATCAGCTGGAACTCGTTGGCACGGCGGACGTTCGACTTGCCGTACAGGAAGCGGACGTCGACCGGGGTCGTGACGCCGGCCTGCGCGAGGAGCGCCTTGGCACCCTCGATGTCGACGTTCGTCCACGCGTCGGAGCCGTTGGCCTTGACGACCTCGTCGTAGTTCGCGGCACCCGGGACGACGGTGAACGAGTCACGCGTCTTGGCGTCCGGGTTGAGCGGCTTGATGAGCTTGTCGATGATCTCCTGGCGGGGGATCGTCTTGAGGAACGCCTCGCGCACGGCCTTGGCCTTCGCGGCGTCGCCGCCGTAGGTGGCCGGGTCGAACGGGCCGCCGTTGTTGAAGGTCAGGTCGACGTGCTCGTACGTGCCCTCGTCGCCGGTCGTGTAGGACACGCCCTGGATGCCGTCGAGCGTCTTGAGGACGTCCACCGAGGACTGCGGCGCGATGAGGTCGACCTCACCGTTCTGCAGAGCGGTGACGGACGCGAGCGGGTCCTCCGTGTAACGGATGGTGACCGACTCGACCTTGGGCTTCGGGCCCCAGGTGTAGTCCTTGTTGGCCGAGAGCGTCAGGTACTGGTTCTCGACGTAGTCCGTGATGACGTACGCGCCGTAGGAGAGGTACTTCTCCTTCTCCGACGGGAGCTTGGTGAAGTTGAAGTCGTTGTTGAAGGACTTCGAGAGCTTCGCCAGCGCGGTCTTGTCGTCGTTCTTGAACGCGTCCTCGACGGCCTTCTTGCCTTCCTTGGGGTCGTCGATGCCGAGCGCGAGCTTGGCCAGCGCGTGGGCGGCGATCGGCGACGCCTGGAAGGAGACCTCCCAGTCGGAGCGGGGCTCGGTGTAGCTCAGCGTGACGGAACGGCCGTCGTCACCGATCTCCGGGAAGTCGGTGATGAGGTTCATGGCCGGCGACGAGCCGTCGAAGTACACCGCGGCGGCGTCCTTCGCGTCGATCGAGCCGTCCTCGCCGTACTCGACGTCGTCGCCGGTGACGGTGTCGAACTGGTCGTTCTGCGAGCCCCAGTAGAGGATGAGGTCCGCGGCGTCGACGGCGGTGCCGTCGGACCACTTGACGCCCTCGTTGATCGTGTACTTGACCTTGAAGGGGTCCTCGCTGACGACCTCGTACTTGCCGAAGTCCTCGTTCTTCGCGAGCTTCAGGTCGCCGTCGTAGTAGTTGAAGAACGAGTTCATCAGGTACAGAACGTTCGCGTTCGTCGTCGCGTTGCCGTTCGACGTGAGGTTGTTGGTCGAGCGGAAGGGCTCGTTCCAACCGACGTTGACCGCGGTGTCTTCCTCGATGGTGGAGCCCGCCGGACCGGAGCACGCGCCCAGCACGAGCGCGCCGGCCGCGACGACCGCGGCGGCGGCGCTGATTCGCCTGATCTTCAATGTTCCTCCTGGGAAGGGGTGGACGGTGCCTCCGGGCCGGCTACAGCACTGACCGCCGGTATGTCACGTAGATACACGTCCGCCGTGAGTTGCGCACACGCTAGTCAAGCAGGGTCGGACATATCGGGCACGGAGGCCCCGGACGGCGGATCGTTACCTGATTGATACTGGCCGGTACCGTCCAGCATACGAGACACGGTCCTGCGGAAACATCCCTGAAACGTGCCGGATCTGGCCTCCGAGCAGGAAGATCGGACATCTCGACCCTCGGCGCACCCACTTTGTGCTATGCACGGCACCTTTGAGTCTGCTATGAGGCCCTCCCGGGGCAGTGCGCACAAGGTCCGGGCACCCGTGCGCGTGCCGCACACTCGTGGACGTGGACATCACCGCCGCCCTGCGCCGAGCCGGCCGCACCCGCTGGTTCGCGCGACTCGGCCGCGCCGTCTCCCGGCTCGACCGGCGCATCCAGACGGCCACCGACGGCCGGTGGAGCGTGCTCGGCCGGCCCACGCTCCCCCACCTCATCCTCACGACCACCGGGCGGCGCTCCGGCGAGCCGCGTGACGCCGCGCTCCTGTACGCCCGCGACGGCGAGCGGTGGGTCGTCATCGGCTCGAACTGGGGTCAGCAGCACCACCCCGCCTGGACCGGCAACCTGCTCGCCGAGCCCCGCGCCGCCGTCACCGTCGGCGGGCGGCGCACCGACGTCGCCGCGCACCTCGCCGCGGACGACGAGCGCGCGCGGCTCCTGGACTCGCTGCGTGCGATCTGGCCCGGCTATGACGACTACGACGCGCGGACCGTCCGCGAGCTGCGGGTGTTCGTGCTCACCCCTGTGGTCTAGGGGGCTCACGCCCTGCGACGACGCGCCGTCACCAGCGCCAGCAGGCCGAGGCCCACGAGCGCCCCCGCGAGGACGAGCGGAGCCGTCGGGTCGGTGCCCGTCGCCGACAGCGTCAGCCCGCCTGCCGCGGTCGACCCGGCACCGGGGTCCACAGGTCCGACCGGAGGAGCGACCGGTGGCTCCGGCGGGACCGGCGGCTGGGGCGGCACCACCGACGCGACGTTGGTCACCGTGCACGCGACGTCCTGCTCCCCGTCGACGATCAGCGTGCTGCCGAGCAGCGTCCCGCCCGTGCACGTCCAGCCGTCCGACCGGTAGCCGGCCGGGCCGCCGGACTCCGCGAGCGCGTACGTGCCCGGGACGACGAACGCGCCCGTCACCGCGAGCGAGCCGCTCGGACCGGTGACCGGGCCGGTGTCGCCGAGGGCCGTGAGCGTCCAGTCCTCCGGTGCGGCGGCGCCGCCGTCGACGATCTTCGTCAGCGTGAGCGTCGAGCCGACCCACCGGTTGACCGCCGTGCAGGTGATCTCCTCGTTCGCCACGATCGAGACGCGCTCGTCCGCCGTGACGGGGTGGTCGGTGCCGCAGTCCCACCGGTCGCCCACGTAGCCGCGCTCGGCGACGGCCACCGCTCCGCCCGCCTCGTCGACGCACGCCCAGCCGTCGAGGGTGTACCGGGGCAGGCCGATCTCCAGCAACGAGTACGTGCCGGCGCGTACCGGGACGTGGGGTCGAGGTCGTCGGACGTCGCGACGACGTGCACCTCGCGCCACCCGGGACGACCATGTCCGCAGGGGCAGGGAAGCACGACGTCGAGCAGCGAGCGCACTCCGCCGGCCCCTCGTGGTCGCAAGGGGGCACCATGAACGGGCTCGTACTGAGAAGTGCCATCGTCGCCGGCCTCGGCGGACTCCTCTTCGGGTTCGACACCGCCGTCATCTCCGGCACCACCGAGGACCTCGAACGGGTCTACGACATCGGTGGGTTCATGCTGGGGTTCGCCGTGGCGACCGCCCTCATCGGCACCATCGTCGGTGCGCTCACCGCCAGCAGACCTGCCGACAAGTACGGCCGCCGCAAGGTGCTGTTCGTGATCGGCATCCTCTACTTCGTCGGCGCGCTCGGCAGCGGCCTCGCCACCGACCTGTGGGTGTTCATGCTGTTCCGGTTCGTCGGCGGCATCGGCGTCGGAGTCGCGTCCGTCGTCGCCCCGATCTACACCGCCGAGATCGCACCACCGAAGTACCGCGGCCGGCTCGTCGGGCTCGTGCAGTTCAACATCGTGCTGGGCATCCTGCTCGCCTACCTGTCGAACTTCATCATCGAGAACGCGCTGCCGCAGGACATCGCGTGGCGCTGGATGTTCATGGTCATGGCGTTCCCGGCCGTCGTGTTCTTCCTCCTGCTGTTCACGGTGCCCGAGACGCCGCGCTGGCTGTTCTCCGTCGGGCGGCGCGACGAGGCCGTCGCCGTGGTGAACCGGACGACCGGCTCGCCGGAGGAGGCCCGGTTCGAGATCGGCGAGATCGAGGAGGCGCTCGCGAAGCTCCACGGCGCGAAGCGCGTGCCGTTCTTCGTCGGGCAGAACCGGCGGGTCATCCTGCTGGCCTTCGCAATCGCCGCGTTCAACCAGCTCTCCGGCATCAACGCGATCCTCTACTACGCGCCCGACATCTTCCGGATGGCCGGCGCGGGCGACAACGCGGCTTCCCTGCAGAGCGTCGTCGTCGGGCTCGTCAACCTCGTCGCCACGATGGCCGCGCTTACGGTGATCGACCGGATCGGCCGGCGCCGCCTCATGTTCGTCGGGTCCATCGGCTACCTCGTGAGCCTCGGTGCGCTGGCCGTCGTGTTCTTCGCGTTCGACGGCGAGTTCTCGGGCTTCTCCAGCGTGCTCGTGCTCGCCGGGCTCGTCGTGTTCATCGCGTCCCACGCGTTCGGGCAGGGGTCCGTGATCTGGGTGTTCATCTCGGAGATCTTCCCCAACCGCATCCGCGCCCGCGGGCAGTCCCTCGGGTCGCTCACGCACTGGGTGTTCGCCGCCGCGGTGTCGTGGACGTTCCCCGGGATCGCGTCCGCCCTCGGCGGCGGGACGGCCTTCGCCCTGTTCTTCGTCTGCATGATCGGGCAGCTGCTCTGGGTCATCTTCGTGATGCCCGAGACCAAGGGCGTGCCGCTCGAGGAGATGGAGAAGAACCTCGGGATCGAGCTCAACGAGGAGGACATCGCCGGTGCGGGGTCGGGGCCGCGCGGGCACTGACACGTCGGCTCACGCGGCGGGGTCACGGCCGACCCCTGTCGGGGACACCCGCGGGATCTCGTAGGATCTCCGCGACCTGAGACAGGGCCGTGGCCCCATCACCGAGGAGACATGTGGCCTCCGCCCGTCGCGCCGACATCCAGGGCCTGCGCGCCCTCGCCGTGCTCGCCGTCGTCGCGTACCACGTGCGACCCGCGTGGCTGCCGGGCGGGTTCGCCGGGGTCGACATCTTCTTCGTGATCTCCGGGTTCCTCATCACCTCGGGCCTGATGCGCGACGTCGCGCTCGGTCGCGTACGGCTGCTCGAGTTCTGGGGCCGCCGGATCCGCCGGCTCATGCCCGCGGCCACGGTCGTGCTCGTCGTGACGCTCCTGGCGTCCTCCGTCCTGCTCCCTGAGGCCCTGCGCGGGATGCTCTCCCGCCACGCCCTCGCGTCCGCTGTGTCTGGGGAGAACTGGCTGCTCGCGTCCGACGCGGTGAGCTATCTCCACGCGACCACGCAGCCGAGCCCCTTCCAGCACTTCTGGTCGCTCTCGGTCGAGGAGCAGTTCTACGTCGTCTGGCCGCTGCTCGTCGCCGCCGTGCTCGCCGTCGCGATCCGGCTGCGCCGTTCGCCGACGCACGCGCTCGGTGCCGTCGCCGTCGTGGTCGCGCTCGTCTCGCTGGCCTGGTCCGTCCGGTCGTCCGCCGCCTCGCCCGACGTCGCCTACCTCTCCACGCTGACGCGTGCGTGGGAGCTGCTCGTGGGGGCGGCCCTGGCGATCTGGCTCCCCGACCGGTCCCTGCGGCCCGCCGTCGCCCGGCCCGTGCTCGGCGTCGGGCTCGTGCTGCTCGTCGGCTCGGTGGTGCTGCTCGACGGCGCGATGCCGTTCCCAGGCTGGGTCGCGCTCGCACCGACGGTCGGCGCCGCGTGCGTGCTGGCCGCCGGCGCGACCCCCTTCACGTCCGTGCTCCGCCGGCCCCTCGAGTGGCGGCCCGTGACGTGGGTGGGCGACGTCTCGTACTCGCTGTACCTCTGGCACTGGCCCGTCGTCGTGCTGCTGGGCGCGGCGCTCGGCACCGCCGTCCTGCCCCGGTACGTCGCCCTCGCCGCCGTCCTCGGCTCGCTCGTGCTCGCCGGCCTGTCGAAGAGGTTCGTCGAGGACGTGTTCCTCCGGTCACCGCGTCCCTGGGACGCGCAGGCCAGCCGGGTGCAGACCCTCCGCCGGCACCCGTTCGCACTCGGCGCGGCCATGCTGGGCCTCACCGGCGCCGCCCTCGCCGTCGTCCACGTGCTGCCCGTCGCGCCGCC
>Ga0256775_1000154_pt1 | contig 14700 bp, 14 predicted proteins | sample MC6MC0926MT_FD_186036 | JGI IMG/M metagenome (GOLD analysis project Ga0256775, IMG submission 186036) | Metatranscriptome of enriched soil aggregate microbial communities from Iowa State University, Ames, United States - MC6-MC0926-MT... | ecosystem: Environmental > Terrestrial > Soil >...
CCGGAGACGCCGCGGCTCGTGCCGACGAGCGGCCGGTGGCCGTCGCCGCGACGTCGGACGTCGACGCGGTCCACGACCGGTCGGACCCGGTCGCGGCCGCCGTCCAGCTGAGCCGGCGTCGTGCGGACCTCGTGGCGGCGGCCGACGGCGCTGCGCTCACGCAGGCGGAGGTCGACGGCGGCCCGGCGTTCGCCGCGGACACCCGGGTCGTCGCGGGACTGGCCGGCGCACACCTCGAAGGGCTGTCCGTCGACGTCACCGACGCGCGACCGGTCGACGCCCCGGCGCCTGGCCTGGACGCGCAGGTCGTCGTCACGACGTCGATGTCCGCGCATGCCCGTGTCTCCGCGGACGGTACGAGCCGCGTCGACGTGCCCGCCACGGCCGAGCGGACCGTGGTCCTCGGGCTGCGCTGGACCGACGACGGCTGGCGGGTCTGGGACGTCAGCGCGCCCGGCTGACGACACCCGGACGTCAGCCCGCGTCGACCAGCCACGCGGCCGCCGACGCGAGGTCCGGGTGCACCGGCCTGAAGCCGCTGGCGTCGAGCGCCGCCGGGACCGCGCGGATCGAGCCGAGCACCTCCGACGAGAAGTCGCCGAGCAGCGCGCGGAGCGCGAACGCCGGCACCGGGACGGCCGCGGGACGGTGCATCGCCCGCGCCAGGGCGTCGATCACGTCGGCGTTGCGGTCGGCGCGCGTCACCAGGTTCACGGGGCCGTGCACAGGGGCGCCGAGAAGGTGCTCGATGGCCCGCACCTCGTCCGTCAGCGTGATCCACGGCCAGAACTGCCGCCCCGAGCCGAGCCGCCCGCCGAGCCCGACCCGCAGCAGCGGGAGCAGCCGTCCGAGCGCCCCGCCGTGCGGCCCGAGCACGACGCCCGTCCGCAGCAGCACGACCCGGTTCCCCGTCCGGTGGGCCGGGGCCGTCGCCGCCTCCCACTGCCGCACGACGTCGGCGAAGAACGTCGTGCCGAGCGGCTCGTGCTCGTCGAGCTCGACGTCGCCCCGGTCGCCGTACGCCCCGATCCCGGAGGCCTGCAGCAGCACGCGCGGCCGGTCGTCCAGCCCGGCGAGCGTCACGGACAGCAGCTCGGTGGTGCGCAGCCTCGACGACAGGACCACCTGCTTGCGTCGCGCGGTGAGCGGGCGGCTCCCGGCGTTGACACCGGCGAGGTCGATCACGGCGTCCGCGGCACGCAGCACCTCCGGGTCCAGACGTCCCCGGTCCGGGTCCCAGCCGACCTCGTCGGCCGACCGCGGGTCGCGGCGCACCAGCACCCGCACCTCGTGACCCGCCGCCCGCAGGTGCGGGACGAGGGCGCTGCCGATGAAGCCCTGTGAACCGGCGACCACCACGCGCATGCCGTCACCCTAGGGCGCGTCCCGGCCGGGCACGCGCCGTGGGCCGGTCGGTGCCTCCCCGCTCGACGCCCGGGCGCACGAAGGCCCGGGTCCACGCGGGGACCCGGGCCTCCGTCAGGCGTGACCGGCGAACCGGGGCCGGTGCGTCAGAGGCCGACCTCGGACTCGAACGCGCCCTCCTCGATGCGGGCCTTGACCGCGGACAGGTACCGCGAGGCGTCCGCACCGTCGACCAGGCGGTGGTCGTAGGAGAGGGAGAGGTAGCACATCGACCGGATCGCGATGACCTCGGCGCCGTCCGCGTCCTGGATGACGACCGGCCGCTTCACGATCGCGCCGGTGCCGAGGATCGCCGACGTGCCGCCCGGGACGATCGGCGTGTCGATGATCGCGCCGCCCGAGCCCGTGTTCGTCACGGTGAACGTCGCACCGCTCAGCTCGTCCGGACCGACCTTGTTGCCGCGCGTGCGACCGGCGAGGTCGACGATCTTGCGCGACAGGCCGGCGAGGTTGAGGTCGCCCGCGTCACGGATGACCGGCACGACGAGCCCGCGCTCGGTGTCGACCGCGATGCCGACGTTCTCCTGGGCGTGGTACGTGATCGTGTTGCCCTCGAGCACGCCGTTGACCTTGGGGTACGCCTTGAGCGCCTCGACCGCGGCCAGCACGAAGAACGGCAGGAACGTGAGGTTGACGCCCTCGCGTGCCTTGAAGTCCTCCTTGGCGCGGGCCCGCAGGCGCGCGACCTTCGTGACGTCGACCTCGACCACCGTGGTCAGCTGCGCCTGGCTGTGCAGGGCCTCGACCATGCGCTCGGCGATGATCTGACGCAGGCGGCTGGCCTTCTCCGTGGTGCCGCGCAGCGGCGACACCGACGGGACGCTCGGAGCCTTCGCGGCGGCTGCCGGAGCGGCGGGAGCCGCAGCTGGAGCCGCGGCAGCGGCCTTGGCGGCCTCTGCCTTGGCAGCCGCCTCGAGGACGTCCTCCTTGCGGATGCGGCCGCCGACGCCCGTGCCCGTGAGCGTGGCGACGTCGACGCCCTTGTCCGCGGCGAGCTTGCGCACGAGGGGCGTCAGGTAGCTGCCGGAGACGGCCGGGGCCGCCGCGGCGGGCTCGGCCGGAGCGGCGGCCGGGACCGGCGCCGGGGCGGGCGTGGCCGGGACCGGGGCGGGCGCCTGCTGCACGGGGGCCGGGGCCTCGGCCTCGGCAGGTGCGGCTGCAGGCTGCGCGGGGGCCGGCTCCGCGGCGGGCGCGGGCGCAGCGGCACCCGAGCCGATGATCGCCAGGACGGCGCCGACCTCGACCGTCTCGTCCTCCTGGACGAGGATCTGCTGGACGGTACCCGCGACGGGCGACGGGATCTCGGTGTCGACCTTGTCGGTCGAGATCTCCAGCAGGGGCTCGTCGACCTCGACGCTGTCGCCGACGGACTTGAGCCAGCGCGTGACGGTGCCCTCGGTGACCGACTCGCCGAGCGCGGGGAGCGTGACCTGCTCGCCCTCGCCACCACCACCACCGGCGGCGGGCTGCTGCGGGGCGGGCTGCTCGGCGGACGGCGCGGGCGCGGCGTCCTCGTGCTCCTCGACGGACTCCTGGGCCGGCGACGCGGCGGCGGCCGACTCCTCGGCGGGCGCCTGCTCCTCAGCGGCGGCGGGCGCGGCCTCGTCCTGCGCGGGAGCGGCGGCGCCGCCCTCGCCCGAGCCGATGACGGCGAGCGTCGCGCCGACCTCGACCGTCTCGTCCTCCTGGACGAGGATCTGCTCGACGACGCCGGCGAACGGCGACGGGATCTCGGTGTCGACCTTGTCGGTCGAGATCTCGAGCAGGGGCTCGTCGACCTCGACGCGGTCGCCCACGTTCTTCAGCCAGCGGGTGACGGTGCCCTCGGTGACGGACTCACCGAGTGCGGGCAGCTGCACGTTGTCGGACATGACCGCGTGTCTCCTTCGATCGTGTGGTCAGTTGTGGGCGTGCAGCGGCTTGCCGGCGAGCGCCAGGTGGGCCTCGCCGAGCGCCTCGTTCTGCGTGGGGTGGGCGTGGACGAGGGCGGCCACGTCCTCGGGGTAGGCCTCCCAGTTCACGATGAGCTGGCCCTCGCCGATGAGCTCGCCGACGCGGTCGCCGATCATGTGCACGCCGACGACGGGGCCGTCCTTCTGGCGCACGAGCTTGATGAAGCCGGCCGTGTCGAGGATCTTGCTCTTGCCGTTGCCCGCGAGGTTGTACTCGAGGACCTCGACGGCGTCCTCGCCGTGGACCTCCTTCGCGGCGGCCTCGGTCAGGCCGACCGACGCGACCTCGGGGTGCGAGTAGGTGACGCGCGGGATGCCGGACTCGACGATCGCCGGCGGGTTGAGCCCGGCGATCTGCTCGGCGACGAAGATGCCCTGCGCGAACCCGCGGTGCGCGAGCTGCAGGCCCGGGACGATGTCGCCCACGGCGTAGATGTTGCCGACGCCCGTGTGCAGGCGCTCGTCGGTGATGACGAAGCCGCGGTCGAGCGTGACGCCCTGCTCCTCGTAGCCGAGGCCGCCGGTGCGCGGGCCGCGGCCCACGGCCACGAGCAGCACGTCGGCGTCGAACGTCTTGCCGTCCTCGAGCGAGACGTGCACGCCGTTGTCGTCCTGCGTGACACCGGAGAAGCGGACGCCGAGGTTGAACGCGATGCCGCGCTTGCGGAACGCGCGCTCGAACGCCTTGGAGAGGGCGACGTCCTCGTTGGGGACGAGGTGGGGGAGCGCCTCGATGATCGTGACGTCCGCGCCGAACGACTTCCACACGCTCGCGAACTCGGAGCCGATGACGCCGCCGCCGAGGATGATCGCGGACTTCGGCACCCAGTCGAGCTGGAGCGCCTGGTCGGACGTGATGACCCGGCCGCCGATCTCGAGGCCGGGCAGGGACCGCGCGTACGAGCCGGTCGCGAGCACGATGTGCTGGCCGGTGTAGCGCGTGCCGTCGACCTCGACGGCGTCGGGCCCGACGAGCCGGCCGGTGCCCTCGATGACGGTGATCTTGCGCGACTTGATGAGGCCCTGCAGACCCTTGTACAGGCCGCCGATCACGGTGTCCTTGTACTGGTTGACGCCTGCCATGTCGATGCCCTCGAGCGTGGTCTTCACGCCGAAGTGCGCACCGTCGCGCGCGTTGTCCGCCAGCTCGGCGGCGTGCAGCAGCGCCTTGGTCGGGATGCACCCGTTGTGCAGGCAGGTGCCGCCGACCTTGTCGGCCTCGATGAGGGCCACGGTCTTGCCGAGCTGTGCGGCACGGAGGGCGGCTGCGTAGCCGCCGCTCCCTGCGCCCAGGACGACGATGTCGAAAGCGGTGCCGGTGTCGGCCACGTGCAACTCCTCATACGCAGGCGTGTGGTCTCGAGCTCGCCGACCATCTTGTCATCCCGGCCGGGTGGGAACGACCGCGGCGACCTGCAGATCCGTGTGACCCTCGGAACAGTCGTCCCATGACTGGTGCTCGAGGCACCCGTCCGGGGGAGCGCCTCGGCGCTGACAGACGGGACGGCTACCCTCGACCGCCATGGGCCTGTTCTCGCGCCGACCTCGTCCGACGCCCACCGACGCGCCGAGCGACAAGGCGGCCAAGGACGCGACGATCGCGCACCTCTCGGACTTCGTCGCGACCCGCGTCGGCGTCGAGGCGTACGTCGAGCCGCGCACCACGGCGGCCCCGATGACGGTGATGCTCGTCGCGACCGACGGGGAGTGGACGCGCCGCCGCGTGCCCGACGAGCGTGCCGCCGCGCAGCTGGCGCGGGAGCTCGACATCCCGGTGTACGACGTGCAGCGCGTCGGCTACCCGCAGCGCATGCGGGACTACAACTCGCGCCAGAAGATCCTGCGCAAGCGCGGCGTCGTCTGAAGCACGCCCGGACCTCCGGGCTCACGGACGACGACGGCCCGTCCCCGCCACCGCGGGACCGGGCCGTCGTGGGCAGCTGTCAGGCCCCGGCGCGCGCCTCGATGAGCTGCAGCAGCGTCCGCACGCCCACGCCGGTACCCCCCACGGGCGTGTACCCGTGCGCGCTCTTCTCGTTGTACGCCGGACCCGCCACGTCGAGATGCGCCCACGGGGTGTCGCCGACGAACTCCTGCAGGAACACGCCCGCGGTGAGCATCCCGCCGAACCGGTCCCCGATGTTCGCGAGGTCGGCGACCTTCGACTTGAGGCTCGCGCGGAGCTCGCCGGGCAACGGCATCGGCCAGAACTGCTCGCCGCTCGCGTCGGCGGCCGCGACGACCTCGGCGCGCACGTCGTCGGTGCCCATGACGGCCGAGACGCGGTGGCCGAGCGCGACGAGCTGGGCGCCCGTGAGCGTCGCGATGTCGATGACGACGTCCGGGTTCTCCTCGACCGCCGCGACGAGACCGTCGGCCATGACGAGCCGGCCCTCGGCGTCGGTGTTGAGCACCTCGACGGTCTTCCCGCCGCGGATCGTCAGCACGTCCGAGGGCCGCTGCGCGGTGCCGGACGGCATGTTCTCGGCGAGGCACAGCCACCCGGTGACGGCGACCGGCAGCCCGAGCCGAGCGGCCGCGACGACCGTGTGCAGCACGGCGGCGGCGCCGGCCATGTCGGACTTCATGGCCTCCATGCCCGCTGCGGGCTTGATCGAGATGCCGCCGCTGTCGAACGTGATGCCCTTGCCGACGAGCGCGATCTTCGCCTGAGGCCGCGACGGCGAGTAGGCGACCTTGACCAGGCGGGGGCCGCGGACCGATCCCTGACCGACGCCGACGAGCCCGCCGTAGCCGCCGGCCGCGAGGGCCTTCTCGTCGAGCACGGTGACCTTGACCCCCTTGGCGCCCGCGTCCTTCACGGCGGCCTTGGCGGCGTCGGCGAACGCGGCGGGGAACAGGTCGTTGGGGGCGGCGTTCACGAGGTCGCGCGTCGCGTGCACCGCGGCGGCGACGACCTCGGCGCGCTGGACGGCGTCCTTCGCGGCGCGCGTGCGGCCCAGCGACGTCACGACCTCGAGGTCACGGACAGCCGCCCGGGTGTCGTCGCCCGTCCGGTACCGGTTGTAGGCGTAGGCGCCGAGCAGACCGCCCTCGACGACAGCCGCGAGGGAGTCCTGGTCGTCCGCGGGCAGCGCCAGGGCGACCGTCGCGGTGCCCTTGAGCTCACGCGTCGCCGCACCGGCCGCGCGGCGCAGGGTCTCGGGCGTGACGGACGCCGCGGCACCCACACCGGTGAGCACGAGGACGGATGCGTGCAGGCCGGTGCCGGGAACGCGGCGGACCTCGTCCGCCGCACCGGTCACGCCCAGGGCTGCGCCGTCCCGCTCGATCGCGGTCCGCAGGTCCTTCGGCAACCACGCACCGCCGAGGACGCGCGGGGAGCCGTCCTTCTGGGCGACGGCGACGACCACGGCGTCGACGGAGAGACGGGCAGGGTCCTGTGAGGTCAGCGTCACGGTCACCGCTCGATCGTATGTCGTCGGTGCGGATGAACCCGTGCACCGCCGGTACGGTGTGGTCCCGTGATCGTGCCCCTCGCCCTGCTCGTCGTGCTGCTGTGCGTCGTGCTGGCGGGCTGGGCGGCGTGGTTCGTCGTCCGTGACCGCGCCGTCGTCCTGCGCCAGCTGTGGGGCGGCGCCGTGATCGAGACCGTGCTGGTCGTGCAGGCCGTCGTCGCCGCCGTGATCGCCGCCACCGATCCGCCCGAGGGCCTGAGCGGCGGGCTGTTCTGGGGCTACGTCGTCACACAGGCGATCGTCCTGCCGTTCGCGGCCGCGTGGGCGTTCGCGGAACGGACCCGGTGGAGCTCGGTGGTGCTGCTCGTCGCCGCCCTGACCGTGGCCTTCCTCGAGTACCGACTGCTCCAGATCTGGGGGACCGTGTGACCGCTCAGCACCGGGCGACGGGCACCGGCCCGGGGCGCCTGCTCGTCGCCGTCTACGGCATCCTCGCGCTCGCCGCGACCGCCCGGGGCGTATACCAGGTGGCCACCAAGCTCGACGAGGCACCGGTCGCCTACCTCCTGTCGGTGGCGTCGGGCGTCGTCTACGCCGTCGCGACGGTCGCCCTGGCCACGGACCGGCGCCGGCTCGCGTGGATCACGGTCGGGATCGAGACCGTCGGGGTGCTCGTCGTCGGCACGCTGTCCCTCGTCGACGTGGGCGAGTTCCCCGACGAGACCGTGTGGTCCGGGTTCGGCCAGGGCTACGGGTACGTGCCGCTCGTGCTGCCGTTCCTCGGCCTGTGGTGGTTGTGGTCGACGGGCCGCACGCGCGCGGACGACCGGGCGCCGGGGGCCACCGACCACCTAGGGTGAAGGCGTGTACCGCCTGCTGTTCGACCTGGTGTTCCGACGCATCGATCCCGAGAGGGCCCACGAGGTGGCCTTTGGCGTGATCCGTGGCGTCGCGCGCGTGCCGTTGCTGCGTGACCTGGTCCGCCGGTTCTTCGCGCCGCCTGCGAGCGGCGCGGTCGAGGTGTGGGGTCGCCGGTTCCCCGCCCCGTTCGGCGTCGCAGCGGGCTTCGACAAGAACGCGACCGGCGTCGCGGGCCTCGCGATGCTCGGCTTCGGGTTCGTCGAGATCGGGACGGTCACCGCGCAGGCGCAGCCCGGCAACGAGAAGCCGCGGCTGTGGCGCGTGCTCGAGCAGCGGGCGCTGCGCAACCGGATGGGGTTCAACAACGAGGGCTCGGCGGCCGTCGCGCAGCGCCTGGCGCGGCTGCGCGCGACCCCGGCGGGTCGTCGGCTCGTGGTCGGCGTGAACATCGGCAAGACGAAGGTCACCCCGGCCGAGCAGGCACCGGTCGACTACGCGACGAGCGCGGGACGGCTCGCGCCGTACGCCGACTACCTCGTGGTCAACGTGTCGTCGCCCAACACGCCAGGTCTGCGCGACCTGCAGTCCGTCGAGGCGCTGCGGCCGATCCTCGAGGCCACCCGCGTCGCGGCCGACGAGGCGACCGCGCGCGTCGCCCGGCCGGCGGTGCCGCTGCTCGTGAAGATCGCCCCCGACCTCTCGGACGAGGACGTCGACGCCGTCGCCGAGCTGGCCGCCGAGCTCGGTCTGGACGGCGTCGTCGCCGTCAACACGACCATCGCGCACGACCTCGGACCGGGCGGGCTGTCCGGACCGCCCGTGCTCGCGCGCGGCCTCGACGTCGTCGCCCGGCTGCGCAGCCGCCTCGGACCCGACGCGGTCATCATCGGCGTCGGCGGTGTGTCCACCCCGGCCGACGCCCGGGAGTACCTGGCCGTCGGCGCGACGCTCGTCCAGGGCTACACGGGGTTCATCTACCGCGGACCGGCGTGGGCGTCGCGCATCACGCGTGCCCTTGCCTCGGACGCGGGCCGCCGTGCGGGCGACCGCAGCTCGGCGGCCGTGTGATGGTCGTCCGTCCGCAGTGGGAGTGGCGGTTCGAGGACGCCTCGGACCGGGCGCTCGACCGCCCGGTGAGCCCGGTGTTCACGACGCAGTTCGACGCCGAGCAGTGGCTCGGTGAGCACTGGCGCTCGCTCGCGGAGCAGGGCGTGCACTCCGCCGCACTGGTCCACGACGGCGAGCAGGCGACCGCGAGGCTCGTCCTGCGCTGAGCGGTCAGACGACCGCACGCACCGACTGGCCGCTCGACGAGGCGACGGACCCGAGGCTCGCCCACGCGTCCGCGAGCGCGGCGACGGCGCGTGCGAGCGTCTCGGGTGACTCGCTGAACGGCACGCGCAGGTGCCGCTCGAAGCTTCCGTCGACCCCGAACGCGGGGCCGGGGACGAGCCGGACGCCGTGCCGGACGGACACTGCGGCGAGCGCGCTCGACACGGGCGCCCCGAGGTCGACCCAGAGCGAGAGGCCCCCCGCGGGGACGGGCACGCCCCACGACGGAAGCCGCTGGCCGAGCAGGCCGACGAGCAGGTCGCGTCGCTCGCGCAGCACCTCACGACGCCGCGGCAGCAGCTCGTCGGCCTGCGCGAGCAGCTCAGCGACGACCAGCTGCTCGAGGACGGCGGTGCCGATGTCGACGTTGCCGCGGACCGCCGCGAGCCGGGCGACGAGGTCGGGGTGGGCCCGCACCCAGCCGACCCGCAGGCCGCCCCAGAACGCCTTCGACGCCGACCCGATCGACACGACCAGTCCGGACGCGCCGCCGTCGCCGGCGAACGGTGCGGGCGTCGGCCCGTCGAGCGTGAGCTCGGTGAGCACCTCGTCGCCGACGACGACCGTGCGGTGCCGCCGGGCGACGGACCGCACGCGCTCCCGCTGCTCGGCGTCGAGGCTCGTGCCCGTCGGGTTGCGGTGGTCGGGGATGAGGTAGACGAGCCGCGGGGCGACCTGCCGGACGGTCGACTCGAGGAGGTCGACGTCGAGCCCGTCGGGGCCGCTCGGCACCGGCACCGGCCGCGCTCCGGCGCGGCGGACGACGTCGATCGCGTGCGGGTACGTGGGGTGCTCGACGACCACGCGGTCGCCCGGTGACGCGTGGGCCGCGACGAGCAGGTGGATCGCCTGCTGCGCGCCGGTCGTGACGAGCACCTGGTCCGGCGTCGTCGGGGTTCCCCGGCGCGTGTACCAGTCGGCGATCGCGCCGCGCAGCACGGGCAGGCCCAGCGGTGCGTACCCTGTGCCGGCCAGGTAGCGGGGGAGCGCGTCGAGCGCCGCGAGATAGGCGCCGTGCAGCGCCGAGGGCGCGGAGGGCGCGGCGATCGACAGGTCGGCCGCCTCGTCGTCCGTCTCCATCCACGTGCGCGCCTCGGCCCGCGCGCCCGGGCCCGCGGGCAGCGTGGTCACCGTGCCGGAGCCGCGGCGGCTGACGAGGTACCCCTCGTCGCGCAGGAGGTCGTACGTCGCCGTCGTGGTCGTGCGCGACACGCCCAAGGACTCGGCGAGCTCGCGCTCGCTCGGCAGGCGGGTGCTGAGCGGCACCGCGCCGGACAGGATCGCGGCCCGCAGCGAGTCGGCGAGCGCGGTGTAGGCGGGGCCGGACCGCTGCCAGGCGCCGAGCACGGCCGCGAGCCGGGAGCCGGCCATGCGGCGGTCGGTGGGCAGATCGGTGACCGTCATGGAGCCACTATGGCAGAAATGGCTATGCAACGGGAGGCCAAGTGGCGCCAAGATCATCGACATGGATGCGATGACGAGGGCCACTCTCGTCCTGCTCGGGGTGGCGGCAATGATCGGACTGGTGATGGCGTTGAGGTGGACCGTGGCCCGCGACGGGTGGGGTCACCGTCCGCCGCCGACGTCGCGGCACGACTGGGCAGAGGGGACGACCGTGGAGATCGAGCGCAGCACGCAGGTGCACGCGTGACGGCACCGGTCCGCCGGGCCACCCAGCTGCTCGGCGGGCTCGTGCTCTACGCGGCCTCGATGGCGCTGCTCGTGCACGCGGGTCTCGGGAACATGCCCTGGGACGTCCTGACGCAGGGCATCTCGCGCCACACGGGCCTCTCGTTCGGCACCATCACGCTCCTGACGAGCGTGGTCGTCCTCGCGTGCTGGATCCCGCTGCGGCAACGCCCGGGCATCGGGACGATCGCGAACGTCCTCGTGATCGGCCTGCTCGTCGACCCGTTCCTCGCGGGCCTCGACCGGCTTCCCGACCCGCTGCCCCTCGCCGTGCGGATCGCGATGGTCGTCGTCGGCATCGTGCTCAACGCGCTCGCGACCGGCCTGTACGTCGGCGCGCGGCTCGGACCCGGGCCGCGGGACGGGCTCATGACCGGGCTCGTCGCCCGGACCGGCCGCTCCGTGCGGCTCGTCCGGACGAGCATCGAGGTGGTCGTCGTCGCCGCGGGCTGGGCGCTCGGCGGCACCGTCGGCCTGGCCACGGTCGCCTACGCGGTGGGCGTCGGGCCGCTCGTGCACGTGTTCCTGTCGCGCCTGACGGTGCCGCTGCCGCCGCCCGTCGACGCGGAGCTCGAGCCGGCCGCCGCACCCGGCGCCCGCTGACGGGACGACGAAGGGCCCCGGACATCACGTCCGGGGCCCTTCGTCATGCGGTCAGCGCGAGGGCGAGTTCTTCGCCGTCTCGGCCGGGTCGGTGACGACCGAGTCGCCGAGGACCTCGTCGATCCGCGCCATGAGCTCGGCGGGGATCTCGACACCCGACGCCTTCACGTTCTCCGCGACCTGCTCGGGCCGTGAGGCGCCGATGATCGCCGCGGCGACGTTCCGGTTCTGCAGCACCCACGCGATCGCGAGCTGCGCCATCGTCAGGCCGAGCTCGTCGGCCACCGGACGCAGCTTCTGGACGCGCTCGAGCACCTCCTGGTTCTCCAGGAAGCGGCCGATCATCCGGGCGCCGCCCTTCTCGTCCGTGCCGCGAGAGCCCTCCGGCGCCGGCTGACCGGGCAGGTACTTGCCCGTGAGCACGCCCTGCGCGACGGGCGACCACACGATCTGCGAGAGCCCGAGCTCCTCGGACGTGGGGACGACCTCGCCCTCGATGACGCGCCAGAGCGCCGAGTACTGCGGCTGGTTCGAGACGAACGGGATCCGCAGCTCCTGCGCGAGCGCGTGGCCCTGACGGATCTGGTCCGCCGTCCATTCGGAGACGCCGATGTAGTGCGCCTTGCCGGCGTGCACGATGTCGGCGAACGCCTGCATCGTCTCCTCGATGGGCGTCGCGTGGTCCCAGCGGTGCGCCTGGTAGAGGTCGACGTAGTCCGTCTGCAGGCGCTGCAGCGAGCCGTCGATCGACTCCATGATGTGCTTGCGGGACAGGCCCATGTCGTTCGCGCCGCCGGGGCCGGTCGGCCAGAAGACCTTCGTGAAGATCTCGAGCGACTGGCGCCGCTCACCCTTCAGCGCCTCGCCGAGGACGGTCTCCGCCTTGGTGTTGGCGTACACGTCCGCGGTGTCGAAGCTCGTGATGCCGGCGTCGAGCGCCGCCCGCACGCACGCCTTGGCGGTGTCGTTCTCGACCTGCGAGCCGTGCGTGAGCCAGTTGCCGTAGGTGATTTCGGTGATCTTGAGGCCGGATCGGCCCAGGTTTCGGTAAGCAACCATGGGCTCAACCCTATGTTGGCTCAGGACGGGCGCTGCCCGTGCTTCACCTGGGGCTTGGGCATGCGCGACGGGCGGATCTGGAACGTGCGGATGAGCGCGTACGACAGGGTGCCCTTGGGCGGTGCGTCGACGCCGAACTTCGCCGCGTAGACCTTCTTGAGCCCGCGCCACATGATCCAGCCGTCGATGATCGCGGCGAGCACGAAGACGTACAGCACGAGGATCGCGAGCGCGGCGAGCAGCGGTGCGGCGTTGCTCAGCGTGAGCTGCACGACCAGCAGCACGGCCGCCGCCGGGAGGATGAGCTCGGCGAGGTTCCAGCGCGCGTCGACGTAGTCGCGCACGAACCGGCGCTGCGGTCCGCGGTCCTTCGCGGGCATGAACCGCTCGTCGCCGGTCTGCATCGCGCGGTACTCGCGGTCGCGCTGCTCCTTGGCCTGCTGGCGGCCGGCCTTGCCCGCCGCCTTGCGGTCCGTGGGCACGAGGGGGCGCTTGTTCGCGGCCTCGGCCTCCTTGCGCTTGGGCGTGGGCCGGCCCTTGCCGTCGGGCGACGGGGTGGCCTGCGCCGTCACCGGCGACGCGTCCTGGGGGTCGTTGCTGCGTCCGAACACCCTGCCAGGGTAGTCGAGTAGCGTGGCCGTTCGTGACCTCCGAGACGCCCTCCGGGCCCGACGCCGGACGCGTCGAGACCCTGCGCACCCGCACCGCAGCCGCCTTCCCCGCTCTCCGGGCCGACCTGGAGACGCTGGTGCGGATCCCCGGCGTCTCGAACCCGGAGTTCGACCAGGGCCACGTCACCGCGAGCGCGTCGGCGGTCGCGGACCTGCTGCGCGGCGCCGGGCTCGACGACGTGCAGGTCCTCACCGCGACGACGCCTGACGGCCGGCCCGGGGCTCCCGCCGTCGTCGCGCGACGGCCCGCACCCGCGGGTGCGCCGACCGTGCTGCTGTACGCGCACCACGACGTCCAGCCGCCCGGCGACGACGCGGACTGGGTCTCGCCGCCGTTCGAGCCGACCGAGCGCGACGGGCGCCTGTTCGGCCGCGGGTCAGCGGACGACAAGGCCGGCGTGGTCGCCCACCTCGGTGCGCTCCGGGTGCTCGGCGACGAGCTCGGCGTCGGCGTGACGGTGTTCGTGGAGGGCGAGGAGGAGATCGGCTCGCCGACGTTCACGGCCTTCCTGCACGCGCACCGCGACCTGCTCGCCGCCGACGTGATCGTGGTCGCGGACTCGGCGAACTGGGCCGTCGGCACGCCCGGCCTCACGACGTCGCTGCGCGGGCTCGTGGACTGCACCGTCGAGGTCGCGGTCCTGCACCACGCCGTGCACTCGGGCCAGTTCGGCGGCCCGCTGCTCGACGCGCCGACCCTCCTGGCGCGGCTGGTCGCGACCCTGCACGACGAGCAGGGCGACGTCGCCGTCGACGGTCTCGTGCACGCACCCGACCCGACCGTGGACTACGACGAGGCCGCGTTCCGGGCCGACTCGGGCGCGCTCGACGGCGTGCGGCTCGCCGGGACCGGACCGATCTCGGCGCGGCTGTGGACGCGGCCGGCGATCTCGGTGATCGGCTTCGACGCGCCTCGGGTCGCGAGCGCCTCGAACACCCTGACCCCGCGCGCGACGGCCAAGCTGTCGGTCCGGCTCGCGCCCGGCCAGGACCCCGCGGCGGCGATGGACGCGCTGCGCCGGCACCTCGTCGAGCACGCGCCGTTCGGGGCGCAGGTCACCGTGACGGACGGCGAGCAGGGCAAGCCGTTCCAGGCGCCGCTCGACTCGACGGCCATGCAGGCCGCGCGCTGGGCGTTCGCGGAGTCGTGGGGGACCGATCCCGTCGACATCGGGATCGGCGGCTCCATCCCGTTCATCGCGGACCTGCTCGAGGTGTTCCCCGACGCGGCGATCCTCGTGACGGGCGTGCAGGACCCCGACAGCCGCGCGCACGGCGCGAACGAGTCGGTGGACCTGCGCGAGCTCGAGCGGGTCGTCCTCGCGGAGGCCCTGCTGCTGGAGCGGCTCGCGCACAGCTGACCTCGCGCGGACGGCGCCGTGGCGGAGCGGCTCAGCGCGCGGCGACGTCCACCGCGCGCGCCCAGGCCGCCACGTCGTCGGGCAGCTCGGGGCTGGGCACCTCGCCGTCGGAGAGCAGAGCGACGGCGTCGGTCGCGGCGACCCGCTCGCCGCCTCGCCCGAGGAAGCGTCCCGCGACGACGCCACGGGCGACGAGCTCGCCGCGCCGGGTGAACGTCTGCTCGAGGTACACCACGCGGGCGTCCCAGCCGAGCACGCGCGAGGTCAGGTCGAACTCCTGCCACAGCGTCAGCGACCGGCGGTACTTGATGGTCGACGCCGCCACGAC
>Ga0256775_1000155_pt1 | contig 14680 bp, 11 predicted proteins | sample MC6MC0926MT_FD_186036 | JGI IMG/M metagenome (GOLD analysis project Ga0256775, IMG submission 186036) | Metatranscriptome of enriched soil aggregate microbial communities from Iowa State University, Ames, United States - MC6-MC0926-MT... | ecosystem: Environmental > Terrestrial > Soil >...
GCCGGACGTTGTGAGGATCGACAGACTGCAGCTCTTTCGAGATTCTGTGCTTTTGGATGGTGCATTGCCGCGGGAAGTTCGTCAATCATGAACCCCTCCCCCGACGAAGGTCACCTGTGCTCGCGAACTACCTGATCGGCCTCCGCGAAGGCCTCGAGATGGCGCTCATCGTCACCATCCTGGTGGCCTACGTGGTGAAGCTGGGCCGCACCGAGGTGCTGTCCAAGCTCTGGATCGGCGTGGGCATCGCGCTCATCGTCCCGCTCGGGATCGGCGCCGTCCTCACCTGGGGCCCCTACGGCATGAGCTTCCAGGCACAGGAGATCCTCGGCGGCTCCCTCTCGCTGGTAGCGGTCGGGTTCGTCACCTGGATGGTGTTCTGGATGGGCAAGACCGCCCGCAGCATGAAGTCCACCCTCCAGAACCGTCTCGACTCCGCGCTCGTCGGCGCCGGCTGGGGCGTCGTGCTGCTCGCCATGCTGAGCGTCGGACGCGAAGGCATCGAGACCTCGCTCTTCGTCTGGGCGACCGTCGCGAGCACCGGGGGCAGCTGGGAGCCGGCCGTCGGCGCCCTCCTCGGCATCGCCACCGCCGCGGTCATCGGCTTCCTGCTCTACCGCGGAATGGTCAAGATCAACCTCGGCAAGTTCTTCACCTGGACCGGCGCCTTCCTCATCCTCGTCGCCGCAGGCGTGCTCGCCTACGGGCTCGGAGACCTGCAGGAGGCCGGCCTGCTCCCCGGCGGAGGCGTCCACGCGTACGACATCAGCCGCGCGATCCCCGCCTCCAGCTGGTACGGCACGCTGGCCGCCGGCATCCTCAACTTCAACCCGTCGCCGACCGCACTGCAGGTCGCGGCCTGGTTCACCTACCTCGCTGTGGTCGGCTACTTCTACATCCGGCAGCACCGTTCCGCCGCACGACCCGCACCGACGGCACCGGCCGCGGCTTCGGCGCCGCACGCGCCGATCGCCTCGTGACCCCCTCTTCTTGACCCCTCACTGCACCACAAGAGAAAGAACAGCACACCCATGCCTCGACAGCGCCCGGTGACCACCCGCACGCTCGCCTCCCGCTCGACCCGACGCCGCCTCACGGCCGTCGCCGGATCCCTCGCGGGGACCGCCGCCCTGGCCGCCGCGCTCACCGGCTGCGTCCCGAACCAGGCCACCGCCTCGGACGAGGCCATCGCGGTCACCCTGAGCGACGACAAGTGCACGGTGTCCACCAACACCGCGAAGGCCGGACCGATCACCTTCCAGGTGACCAACACGGGCACCGACGTGAACGAGTTCGAGCTGCTGGCCACCGACAAGCTGCGCATCGTCGGCGAGAAGGAGAACATCGGCCCGGGCACGACCGTCAACTACGTGGTCCAGCTCCCCGAGGGCGACTACTTCTCGGCATGCCGCAAGGGGATGGTGGGCGAGCCGGCGCACGTCGCCAAATTCACCGTCACCCCGGGCACCGGCAAGACGGTCTCGCAGAGCGAGAGCAAGCAGGTCGCCCAGGCCGTCGCCAACTACACCGGCTACGTGAAGGACCAGTCCGGCGCGCTGCTGACCGCGACGAAGACCTTCGCCACCGCCTACGCCGGCGGCGACGACACGGCCGCCCGCGCGCAGTACGCAGCGGCCCGCTCCTTCTACGAGCGCATCGAGCCGACCGCCGAGCAGTTCGGCGACCTCGACCCCGCCCTCGACCTGCGCGAGGCCGACCTGGCCGAGGGCCAGGAGTGGACCGGCTGGCACCGCATCGAGAAGGACCTGTGGGCTCCCGCCGGATACACGCCGTCCGACGCCGCAACGCGCACGCAGCTCGCCGACAAGCTCGTGACCGACACCCAGCGCCTGTACGACCTCGTCCACGCGAAGGACTTCACGCTCACCATCGACCAGATCTCCAACGGCGCCATCGGCCTGATGGAGGAGGTCGCCGGGTCGAAGATCACGGGCGAGGAGGAGGCCTTCTCGCACACGGACCTGCAGGACTTCCAGGCCAACCTCGAGGGCGCCCAGGTGGCCTACGGCGTCGTCCGCGACATCGCCGAGCAGAAGGGCAGCAACGGCAAGGATGTCGTCGCGAAGCTCGACGGCGAGTTCACGACCATCGAGAAGACGCTGGCCCAGTACCGCTCAGGCGACGGCTTCGTCAGCTACACGGAGCTCAGCACCGAGCAGGTCAAGGAGCTCTCCGACCAGGTCAACGCGCTCAGCGAACCGCTCAGCCACCTGACCTCGATCATCGTCAAGTAGGGCGCGTGACCGAGAACCACCACGACGCCGAGCGCCCGGAGGCCGACCAGGTCACCGGGCGCTCCGGCCTGTCCCGTCGAGGGATGCTCGGCCTCGCGGGCGCGACGGTCGGCGCCGGGCTCGTCGGCATCGGCGCGGGTGTCGCGGCCGACCGTGTCGTGGTCGGCGCGACCGCTGCCTCCGCCACGACGTACCCGTTCTACGGCGCCCACCAGGCCGGCATCACCACACCTGCGCAGGACCGCCTCCACTTCGCCGCCTTCGACACCTCCCCGGGCCTCGACCGGGACGGGCTGATCGAGCTGCTGCACGACTGGACGGCCGCCGCCGCGCGGATGACGCAGGGGCGTCCCGCCGGCAAGTACGGCCCAGCATCCGGACCGATGGACGCCCCGCCGGACGACACCGGCGAGGCGCTCGACCTGCCGCCCGGCGGCCTGACGCTCACCTTCGGCTTCGGTCCGACGCTGTTCCGCACGGCGAGCGGCGAAGACCGGTTCGGGATCGCCTCCCGCCGCCCGGAGGCCCTTGTGGACCTGCCCCGGTTCCCCGGCGACGCGCTGCAGGAGTCGATCACCGGCGGCGACCTGTGCGTGCAGGCGTGCAGCGACGACCCGCAGGTGGCTGTGCACGCCATCCGCAATCTCTCCCGCATCGCCTTCGGGCGCGCGGCGATCCGCTGGTCGCAGCTCGGCTTCGGCCGCACGTCGTCGACCTCCCGAGCCCAGGTGACCCCGCGCAACCTGTTCGGCTTCAAGGACGGCACAGCGAACATCAAGTCCGAGGACCAGACCGTGGTCGAAGACCAGGTGTGGGCCTCCGGGAGCGACGGCGCCGGGTGGATGGCCGGGGGCTCCTATCTCGTCGCCCGCAAGATCCGCATGGTCATCGAGACCTGGGACCGCCAGCAGCTCGGCGAGCAGGAGCGCATCATCGGCCGCGACAAGGGCGAGGGGGCGCCGCTCTCCGGCGGCACCGAGTTCAGCGACCCCAACTTCCTGGCGCTGGCGAAGGACGGCGGCACGAAGATCGACCCCGACTCGCACGTGCGGCTCGCGCATCCCACGATGAACAGCGGCGCGCAGCTGCTCCGTCGCGGCTACAACTTCGTCGACGGCAACGACGAGCTGGGTCGCCTCAACGCCGGGCTGTTCTTCATCGCGTTCCAGCGGGATCCGCGGAAGCAGTTCATCCCGATCCAGCAGCGCCTGGCGCAGAACGACCTGATGAACGAGTACGTCCGCCACGTCGGCTCCGGCGTGTTCGCGGTGCCGCCCGGTGCGAAAGAGGGCTCGTACGTGGGAGCCGGGCTCTTCGCCTAGCTTCTTCGCCTAGCCGGCCGACGGCGTCGGGCTCGGCGTGCCGCCCTTCGAGACCGAGTAGTTGGCGACCCAGCCGTTGCTGCCCGCGTCCGTCACCACGACGAGCACGCCGTACGTGCCGTTGCTGAACGTCCCGGTGCCGCCGCCGTTCGGGCCGCGGGTGCCGAACTGGCCGGTGAACCCGGCATCGGTGAGCTGCTTCTCGATGGCGGTGTAGGCGTCGCCGTTCTCGACCTTGACGGTCACGTTCCACACCTTGTCGGCGCCGGAACCGAGGCCCGCGCCGAACACGACGTCGCCGTCGGCGAGCGGGACCTCCTTCGGGAAGTCCGCCGGGACGGATTTGCCGCCCAGGTCGACGTTGCCGCCCGAGACATCCTTCACGACGCCCTGGAAGCTGCACGCGGTCAGCGCGGGGGCGGCGCCCAGGAGCAGGACGGCAGCGAGGGGCAGGGCGACGAGGCGGCGTTTCATGCTGCCATTCTCCCGGATGACCGACCGGCCCTGGCTAGGCAGTGCCGCCAGCGGTCATCCAGAGGACGCAACACGCCGTTCTGGCTGAGCCAGAACGGCGTGTTGCGACCCCTCGGTGAGCGGGGCAGGTCAGACGGCTGCGGCGTCCTGGCGCTTGAGGCGGGCGGCGGCGCGACCGCGGGCGGTCGCATCCAGCTCGACCTTGCGGATGCGCACGGCCTCCGGCGTCACCTCGACGCATTCGTCGTCGCGGGCGAACTCCAGCGACTCCTCGAGGGTCAGCTGACGGCTCGGCGTCATCGACTCGAACGTGTCGGCCGTGGAGGAGCGCATGTTGGTGAGCTTCTTCTCCTTGGTGATGTTCACGTCCATGTCGTCCGCGCGCGAGTTCTCGCCGATGACCATGCCCTCGTAGACCTCCTCCGTGGGGTTCACGAAGAACGTCATGCGCTCCTGGAGCGCGATGATGGCGAACGGCGTCACGACGCCGGCGCGGTCGGCCACGATCGAGCCGTTGCTGCGGGTCACGATGTGACCGGCCCACTCGTCGTAGCCGTGCGAGATCGCGTTCGCGATGCCCGTGCCGCGGGTGGTGGTGAGGAACTCGGTGCGGAAGCCGATCAGACCGCGCGACGGGACGATGAACTCCATGCGGACCCAGCCGGTGCCGTGGTTCGCCATGTTCTCCATGCGGCCCTTGCGGGCAGCGAGCAGCTGCGTGATCGCACCCAGGTACTCCTCGGGGGCGTCGATGGTCAGGTGCTCGAACGGCTCGTACGTCTTGCCGTCGATCTTCTTGGTGACCACCTGCGGCTTGCCGACGGTGAGCTCGTAGCCCTCGCGGCGCATCTGCTCGACGAGGATGGCCAGCGCCAACTCGCCGCGGCCCTGCACCTCCCACGCGTCGGGACGGCCGATGTCGAGGACGCGGAGCGAGACGTTACCGACCAGCTCGCGGTCGAGGCGGTCCTTCACCATGCGCGCGGTCAGCTTGTGACCCTTCACCTTGCCGACGAGCGGCGAGGTGTTCGTGCCGATGGTCATCGAGATCGCGGGCTCGTCGACGTGGATCGCGGGAAGGGGTCGCACGTCGTCCGGGTCGGCCAGGGTGTCGCCGATCATGATGTCGGCGAAACCGGCGACGGCGACGATGTCGCCCGGGCCGGCGGACTCGGCCGGGTAGCGGTCGAGCGCCTTCGTGATCAGCAGCTCGGTCACACGGACGTTGTGCACGTCGCCGTCGTGACGGACCCAGGCGACGGTCTGACCCTTCTTCAGGGTGCCGTTGAAGATGCGGAGCAGCGCGAGACGGCCGAGGAACGGCGACGCGTCGAGGTTGGTCACGTGCGCCTGCAGCGGGGCCTCGGGGTCGTAGCTCGGCGCCGGGATGTGCTCCAGGATCGCCTCGAACAGCGGCTCGAGGTCGTCGTTGTCGGGCAGCTCGCCGTTCGCCGGCTTGTTGCGGCTCGCAGCGCCGGCGCGACCGGACGCGTAGACGACGGGAACGTCGAGGATCGCGTCCAGGTCGAGGTCCGGGACGTCGTCCGAGAGGTCGCTCGCGAGGCCGAGCAGGAGGTCCTGGCTCTCGCCGACCACCTCGTCGATGCGGGCGTCACCGCGGTCGGTCTTGTTGACCGCGAGGATGACGGGGAGCTTCGCCTCGAGCGCCTTGCGCAGCACGAAGCGGGTCTGGGGCAGCGGGCCCTCGGACGCATCCACCAGCAGGACGACGCCGTCGACCATGGAGAGGCCGCGCTCGACCTCGCCGCCGAAGTCGGCGTGGCCCGGGGTGTCGATCACGTTGATGGTGATCGGGCCGTTCGGGGCGTGCTTGCCCTTGTACGAGATCGCCGTGTTCTTGGCGAGGATGGTGATGCCCTTTTCGCGCTCGAGCTCGTTCGAGTCCATCGCGCGCTCCTCGACGTGCGCGTGCGCGTCGAAGGAGTTCGTCTGCTTGAGCATGGCGTCGACCAGCGTGGTCTTGCCGTGGTCGACGTGGGCGACGATCGCGACATTTCGCAGATCATCGCGGCGGGCGACGGCGTTCTCGGACATGCGTACAGACTCGACTCTCGTCAGAAGGAAGAAGGGGAACGCTCCATTCTATCGTGGATCCGCTCCCCTTCTCCTGTGTCCGCTGTCAGCGAGCCCTTCAGCCCTGCACGGACGGGGTTCTACAGCCCCTGGGCGACCGGCGGCTCCGGCGCCGGAGGCTCCTCGACGATCGTCGGGGCGGGCGCGGTGTCGTCGGAACCGGCGGCGAGCAGCTCCAGGCGCAGGGCGCGACGGGCGCGCTGCTGCTCCGGGTCCGGAAGCGGCACGGCGGCGAGCAGTCGCTGCGTGTACGCCTCCTTCGGGTAGCGGAGGATCTCGTCGCGCGTGCCCACCTCGACCAGGCGGCCGTGGTGCATCACCGCGATGCGGTCGGCGAGCACGTCGATGACGGCGAGGTCGTGGGTGATGAACAGGCAGGCGAAGTTCATCTCCTTCTGGAGGGTCTGCATCAGCTGCAGCACGCGCGCCTGCACCGACACGTCCAGCGCGCTCGTCGGCTCGTCGGCGATGAGCACCTGCGGCTTCAGCGACAGGGCGCGGGCGATGCCGACGCGCTGCTTCTGGCCACCCGACAGCTCGTGCGGGAACCGGCTGCGGTAGGCGCGCGGAAGCTCGACGCTGTCGAGCAGGCGGTCGACCTCCTTCGAGAGCTCCGCGCCCTTGAGGTTCTTCGCGAGGCGGAGCGGCTCGGCGATGGAGTCGGAGATCTGGAGGCGCGGATTCAGCGACGACGACGGGTCCTGGAACACGATGCCGACGTTGCGGTGCAGCTTGCGGATCTCGTCCCGGCTCGGGCTGCTGATGTCCTGCCCGGCGACGACGAGCTGACCCGAGTGGATGGGCAGCAGGCCGATCGCGGCGCGGCCCAGGGTCGTCTTGCCGGAGCCCGACTCGCCCACGAGGCCGACGACCTCGCCCTCGTGGATCTTCAGGTCGATGTCGCTCGCCGCGCGGAACGCGGGCACGCGGCCGTGCTTCGGATACTCGATCGCGACGTTGCGGAAGTCGACGACGACCTCGCGCTTGTCCATCTCGGCCTTCTCGTGCTCGGCCTGCGCCGCGCGCTCGTTGGCGCGGATGCGCTCGGTGAACGACGCGTCCGGGTTTTCCGTGCCGGCGGCGAGGGCGGCCGTCGTGTCGATCTCCTCGTCCTCGCGCTGGCCGAGGTGCGGAACGGCGTCGAGCAGGGCGATCGTGTACGGGTGCTTCGGCTCGGCGAAGACCTCCGCCACCGTCCCCGACTCGACGATGTCGCCCTTGCGCATCACGACGATGTTGTCGGCCAGGTCGGCCACCACGCCCATGTCGTGGGTGATCAGCAGGATCGCGCTGTCGAGACGGTCGCGAAGGCTGCGCAGCAGCTCGAGGATCTCGGCCTGGACTGTCACATCGAGCGCGGTGGTCGGCTCGTCGGCGATCAGCAGCTTCGGGTCGCACGAGATCGACTGGGCGATCATGGCGCGCTGGCGCTGGCCGCCGGAGAGCTGGTGCGGGTATGAGTTGAAGGCCTTCTTCGGGTCGGGCAGCTCGACCATGGCGAGCAGCTCGAGCGCGCGCTCCTTGGCCTCGTGCGGCGACATCCCGAAGTGGATGCGCAGGGTCTCGACGATCTGGAAGCCGACCGTGTACACGGGGTTCAGCGCCGTCATCGGCTCCTGGAAGATCACGGCGACCTGACGACCGCGCACGCGCCGCATCTGCGGCTGGCTGAGGCCGGTCAGCTCTCGGCCGTCCAGCTTGATGGAGCCGCGGACGCGCGAGTTCTTCGGCAGGAGGTCGAGGATCGCCATCGAGCTCGCACTCTTGCCCGAACCGGACTCACCTACGATCGCGAGCACTTCGCCCGCCTTGATCTGGTAGTTCAGGGTCTTCGCGGCGGGCACCCAGACGCCGTCCACACCGAAGTCGACGGAGAGGTCGTTCACCTCGAGGACGGGGCCGCCGGCCTGCGCCGTCGCCCGGACCGGGTTGGTCTCGGTCATGATTCGTGGTTCCTTTCGGGGGCGTTCCGGCGGGATGAGAGCATGGACCCATGCCCTACGTCTCCCCCGCCGAACGCGAGGTTTTCGTGTCCCGGTTCAACCGGGTCCTTGCCGTTCTGATCTGGGCGGCCGCTGCCGCCCTGACCATCGGCCTGCTGTTCAGCGTCCACGACGCCCGGCTGCTCTACATCGTGCCGGGCGCGCTGTTCGCGTTCGTCGCGTGGGCGATGCTCTGGCGCCCGCAGCTCACGGTCGCCGACGAGGGCATCACGGTCGTCAATGTCACGCGCACCGTCCGCATCCCGTGGGAGGCGCTGATCGCGGTCGACACCAAGTACGCCCTGACGCTGTACACCCCGGGCCGCAAGATCCCGGTGTGGGCCGCTCCCGCGCCCGGCACCGGAAGCACGCTCCGCGCCACCCGCAACGAGACGAAGGGCCGCATCGGCCGCCCGCGCGTCGAGGACAGCGTGCGCCGCCCCGGCGACCTGCTGGGCACCGAGTCCGGCGCGGCGGCCGAGGTCGTGCGCCGCCGCTGGGGCATGCTGCAGGACGCGGGCGCCATCGACGCGGGTCGTGCCGACGAGACGCCGGTCACGGTGCGCTGGCACCTGGTCGAACTCGCGGTGCTGGTGCTCCTGCTCGCGGGCACCGTCGCCGCGCTGCTCCTGGCCTGAACCGGCCGGGAGCAGCGCGACGCGGGCGGGCGTCACAGCACGTCCTCCGCGAGGGCCGCTCCGGTCTTCGGGCTCCGGCCGTCGCCTTCGCCCTCCTCCGGCTCCTGCTCCCGCATCTTGCGGAGGTTGAACCGGCGGTGGCGCGGGTCGAACGCGTCGCGCAGGCCGTCGCCGACGAAGTTGACGAGCAGAGCGAGCGTCACGATGAACGCACCGGGCCACCAGAACAGCCACGGCCGTGTCTGGAACGCGGACTGGTTCGAGCTGATCAGGAGGCCGAGCGAGACGTCCGGCGGACGGATGCCGTAGCCGAGGTAGGACAACGCGGTCTCGAGCAGGATGGCCGAGGCCATGATCAGCGTCGAGGCCACGATGACGACGCCGATGGCGTTCGGCAGGATGTGCTTGAAGATGATGCGCGCGTCCGAGGCGCCGGCCACGCGGGCCGCCTCCACGAACTCCCGCTCGCGCAGGGAGAGGAACTCACCGCGAACCAGACGGGCGATGCCCATCCAGGAGAAGAACCCGAGCATCAACGCCAGGAAGAACGCGCCGAGACCGCCGAACGCGTGACCGACGACCGAGCCGATGACCAGCGCCGGGATGACGATGAACACGTCGGTGATGCGCATCAGGATCGCGTCGACCACGCCGCGGAAGTAGCCCGCGACGGCGCCCACGACGACACCCACGACGCTCGCGATGAGTCCGAGGACCACCATGACGAGGATCGAGTTCTGGATGCCGCGCATCGTCAGGGCGAAGTAGTCCTTGCCGATGCGGTCCTGGCCGAACGGGTGCTCCCAGGTCGGGGAGCCCTGCTGCACCTGGTCGTTCAGCTCGGTGTAGTTGTACTTCCACCAGCCGGGGATCGGACCCAGCCCGATCGCCGAGATCGAGAACAGCAGGATCAGGATGAACAGGATGGCGCTGGCGACGGCGACCTTGTTGGAGAGGAACCGCTTCCAGACGAGCTTCCCCTGGCTGACGGGCGGGGCGCTGGGCGCCTGCAGCTCATCGGCGATACGTGTGTCGTTGACGGACATTTATCGGACCCTCACTCTCGGGTCGAGTGCGGCGTACGCGAGGTCTGCCAGGAAGTTGAACAGGATGGCCATGGCCGCGATCACGAGGAAGTACGCCATGACGGGGTTGAGGTCGCCGCGGCTGAGGCCGAGGTTGAACAACGAGCCCATGCCCGGGATGGCGAACACGCGCTCGGTGATGACCGCACCACCGAGCAGCGCTCCCACGTCGAAGGCGACGAGGGTCGTGATCGGGATGAGCATGTTGCGGAAGGCGTGACGCACGACGACGGTCCGCTCCGGCAGGCCCTTGGCGCGCGCGGTGCGGATGAAGTCCTGATTGAGCACCTCGAGCATCCCGGCCCGCGAGTAGCGGGTGTAGGACGCGAACGAGATGAGCAGCAGGGCGATCGTCGGCAGCACCAGGTGCGTGAACGTGTCGAGGCCGGTGACCCACATATCGCCCTCGAGGCCCGGGGTCGAGGAGCCGACGGTCGCGATGGGGCGGCCGTTGGTGTCCTGGAAGTACTGCGGCCACGCCTGCATGAAACGGTCGACGATGATCAGGAAGCCCGAGACGATCGTGACGATCACGGAGATCCGCATGTTCTGGCCGCGGTCGTAGCCGCCGACGAACCAGCCGATCGCAAGGCTCACGATGATGGCCACGATCGCCAGGATGATGATCGTGCCGATGGTGGAGACGTCGAAGAGCGGCTGGAGCGCGAAGTAACAGACCAGGCTGATCGCACCCGCGATGGCCGCCGAGATGAGCGCCCGCCGATTCTGCAGTCCCGAGATGAGCGCCGTGGCGCCGATCACGGTCGCGGCGATCAGCAGGATCATCACCACCGGGCCGAGGCCCGGCATGAGGAACCAGTTCATCGCCGACATGAGCAGCAGGACGCCCGCCGTCGCGACACCCGAGATGACGAAGGTCAGCAGACGCCGCCTCCGGTCACCGCCGATCAGCGACTGCCAGATGAGTCCGGCCACCAGCCCGATCAGCACGGCCACCCACCACGGGATGGTCGGATGCGCGAGGAAGTTGTTGAAGCCGATCGCGACGAACTCCTTGAGCAGAACCGCCACGAGGAACGCGGGAAGCGAGTACAGGAAGAAGCTGAGGAACGTGACGACGTTGTCGAGTCCGCTGTACTGCCGCAGGGCGGTGACGATGCCGATGGTGACACCGAGGAGGATCGCGAGGATCAGGGCGAACGTGACCAGCTGCACCGTCGACCCGAGGGCCTGCGGGAGGATGTCGGTCACCTTCGCGTTGGAGACGGTGGACCCCAGGTCGCAGGCGTTGGCGAACGGGATGAGGCACTTGGCCGCACCGCCCAGCCAGAGCAGCCAGCGCAGCGGCGGCGCGACGTCGAGCTGCAGGAGCTGGATGCGCGCGTTGATGAGCTGCGTCTTATTGGGGGAATTGCTGCCTCGGAGGTCCTGGAGCGGGTCGGCGCTATAGGCGACCAGCATGTACATCAGGAACGAGGCGGCGATGATGATGAGCACTGAGACCAGAAGGCGTCTCAGGATGAAACTCGCCATAGGTTCAAAACCTTCACTGACAGGACGCGCCGATCGGGGGTGCGGCGGAGGGGGGTTTGCCGCCAGGCGCGTATCTCACGGGGCGGACGGATCACGTCCACCGACTACATGATACGGGGCGCCGGCCGGAACCGACGCCCCGCCGCAGTAAGAGTGCCCGGGGTTCACCCGGGCACTCTCACTTGCGGAGCTGTTACTTCTTGGAGGACTTGACCGACCACTCCCAGAAGTTCCAGAACGGACCGGACTGTCCGCCGTTGTACTTGACGCCGTCAACCCGCGAGGTGGTCGCGAAGACACCCGGGAGCTGGAACAGCGGCAGACCGTAGCCGTCGGTGAAGGTCTGCTTGTCGATCTGGTACTCGATCTTCGTCAGCTCATCCTTGTCCAGGGTGGTCTGCGACTTGAGGGCCAGGTCGTTGGTGCCGGTGTAGCGGTTGTAGTTTCCGCCACCCTGCGAGGCGAACACCTGCGGCAGCTGCGTGGTGCCTGCACCCGGGCTGATCCAGCCGAAGAGCGAGGCGTCGTAGTCGCCACCCGGGAGCAGCTTGCTCCAGTCGGGCGAGCCGGCGTCGACGACCTTGATGCCGGCCTTGGCGGCCGAGGCCGAGATCGACTGGAACTCGTCGACACGGTTCGGGTTGTTCGTGTTGTAGAGGATGCGCACGGTCGGGGTGGCACCGGCGAGCAGCTGCTTGGCGCCCTCGATGTCGACCTTGTCGTACTTGTCAGAGCCGTTCTGCTTGACGCTGCCCTCGTACTGCTCCTGGTTCGGCAGGAAGATCTGCGAGTTCAGGACCTTCGCCTTCGAGTCGACCGGGGTGACGATCGAGTCGAGGATCTGCTGACGCGGGATCGTCTTGAGGAACGCCTCGCGGACCTTCTCGTCCTTGAACACGGGCGAGCCGAAGTTCAGGTCGAGGTGGTCGTACGACGCCTGAGCACCGGTGAGGATCTTGGCGCTGGTCTGCTTGAGCGCGGTGATCGTGTCGGCGGACGCCTGCGGGTTGATGATGTCGACCTCACCGTTCTGGAGAGCGGTGACCTGCGCGTTCGCGTCGGGGATGATGCGGAACACGATCTTGTCCACGTTCGGCTTCAGACCGCCGGCGTAGTACTTGTTCGGCGTCATCGTGAGCGACTGGCCGGGGGTCCACGACGAGACGACGAACGGGCCGGAGGAGACCAGCAGGTCCTTGTCGGTCGGGAACGCGGTCACGTCGTAGCCGGTGTTGACGAACTCCGCCGCCTTCTTCAGCGTCGGGTCGGCCGGAGCCGGGTTCGCCGGGTCGCCCTTGGGCAGGCCCTTCAGCAGCTTCGTCAGGTCGGCGGCCGAGGAGAGGCCCGCCTTCTTGGCGACGATGTGCGCGGGCTGCGCGATCGGGTTGACGAGCTCCCAGTCCACGTACGGCGTCGCGTACTTGAGGGTGATCGTGCGGTTGTCGTTGCTGACCGTCGGGAAGTCGGTCGCGTCGATGCCCGCGGTCGAGCCCGCGATCTGGAAGTACTGCGTGCCGCTGGTGACGTTGCCGTCATCGTCGAACTTCGCCGAGTCGTAGTGGCCGGAGGCGATGGCCCACGCGAGGATCATGTCATCGGCGGTGACGGGCTCGCCGTCAGACCACTTGTCGTCCTTGTTCAGGGTGTACTTGACGGTCAGCGGGTCGTCCGAGGTCTTCTCGAACGTGCCGAACTTGTCGTCGTGGACGATCTTGTAGTTGTTGTCGATGTACTGGAAACCGGTCCCGTACGAGCCGTTGAGGTATCCGACCTGGCCGTTGGTGTCCAGGTTGCCCTGCGGCGTCTGCGAGTTGAACGAGGTGAAGTCGTTCACGACCGCCACCGTCACGGTGCCGCCCTTGGCAGCGGACGAGGTGCTGGTGCTCCCGGACGTGGTGCAGGCCGACAGCGCGAGTGCTGCGACGCCTGCGACGGCGACCGCGCTGACCGCGAACCTGCCCTTTCTTCCGTTGATGTGCAATGTTCCTCCTGTGCGAAGTGTGCGTCGGAACGGGCATGCGAGAAGCCTGGTCCGCGCGGGATAAGAATGACCCTAGGTATCGCTGCCAGTGATTGCAAAACAGCGCGGGAAAACGTTACAGAGTGGTAACTCAGTCGGAGGATTCGTGCACGATGCGCACAAAAACGGTGGATTTGATCGTGCAATGCAACGATTGAATGGTTTGCGGTCCGGGCTGGCAGGATGCCGGTATGGCTGACGCGCTGACCTGGGCCGGAGAGACCCCCGTGGAGCGCGCCGCGCGCCCCCGCCTCTGGTGGGAGGTCGCGATCGTGCTCGGCCTGTCGCTCGGCCAGTCGGCGATCTACTCCATCGTCACGATCATCGACCGTGCGACTCAGAGTACGCCCCTGGCGGACCAGAAGGCGGAGGTGAACCCCGCCCAGTCGAGCCGGGAGGTCTTCGACTTCCTGTACCAGGTGCTCGGCAATCTGTTCCCGCTGTTCGCCGTCGCCCTGGTGATCTACCTGCTCTGGCAGCCGCAGCGCAGCGGCTTCCGTCGCATCGGCTTCGACCTCACGCGTCCCGCCCGCGACCTCGGCGGCGGGGCGCTGCTGTTCCTCGTGATCGGCATCCCCGGCATCCTCTTCTACGCCCTCACCCGGCTGCTCGGGATCACGGTCACGGTGGAGGCGTCGACGCTCGACGCGCACTGGTGGACGGTGCCGGTGCTCATCCTCGCCGCACTGCGTGCCGCGCTGCAGGAGGAGGTCATCATCGTCGGCTACCTCTTCACGCGCCTGCGCCAGCTGGGCTGGGGAACGTGGTCGATCATCCTGGGCGCCGCGGTGCTGCGCGGCAGCTACCACCTGTACCAGGGCTTCGGCCCGTTCGTCGGCAACGCGATCATGGGCATCGTCTTCGGCTGGTGCTACACCCGCTGGGGCCGCGTGATGCCGCTCGTCGTCGCCCATACGATCATCGACATCGTCTCGTTCGTCGGCTATCCCCTCGCCGTCGCCCTCTTCCCCCACATCTTCGCCTGACCCCCGCCGTCGAGTCCGCAAACTTTGCACGGAATCGCGGGGCGAAGCGTGCAAAGTTCGCGGACTCGACGGTGGGGGTGAGGGGCGGAGGCGGTTAGGCGTGGGTCAGGCGAAGGCCTCGGGGGGCGGGCAGGCGCAGAAGAGGTTGCGGTCGCCGTAGGCCTGGTCGATGCGGCGCACCGGGGGCCAGTACTTGTTCCGGACGAGCGCGGGGACGGGGTAGACCGCCTGCTCCCGCGAGTACGGGTGCGTCCAGTCGGACGAGACCGCCGACTCCGCGGTGTGCGGAGCGTTCCGCAACGGGTTGTCGTCCGACGGCCAGTCCCCCGC
>Ga0256775_1000158_pt1 | contig 14628 bp, 12 predicted proteins | sample MC6MC0926MT_FD_186036 | JGI IMG/M metagenome (GOLD analysis project Ga0256775, IMG submission 186036) | Metatranscriptome of enriched soil aggregate microbial communities from Iowa State University, Ames, United States - MC6-MC0926-MT... | ecosystem: Environmental > Terrestrial > Soil >...
CAAGGGTTGGGGATCACTCAGCGGGGAACCTGTATTCCAGGACGTAAGCCGGAGCGGCCTTCACGGTGTCCGTCGTCTCGACGGGCACCCCGTCCTTGCGGAAGGCGATCCGCCGGACGGTAAGCACGGGCGTGCCCTCAGGAAGCCGGAGCCGCTGCCGTTCTTCCGGCGTCGGCATCCGTGCGGCGACCTCCTCGGTGAACTCCGCGAGGTGGTGCCCGTTCTCCTCGAGCCGCGCGTACACGCCGCCGGGGCCGGTGTGGCGCTCCTCGATCGGCGTCCCCTTCGCTAGGTCTGCCGGCACGAAGGTCTGCGCCAGTTCAACGGGCTCGCCGTCGAGCAGGTACCGCCGGCGCCGGGCGAGAACCTTGGCGCGCGGGCCGAGAGCCAGCGCCTCGCGGATGTGGGGGAGGGCGGTCTCGTACCCCACCTCGAGCTCGTCGACGCTCGGAGCGCCCACACCCTGAGCCTCCGCGATGAACGCCGCTTGGCCGGCCTCGCGCTGGCGGCGTGCGAACCGGTCCGATGCAACTCGCCGAACGACGGGCCGCGCGCGAACGAACACACCGCGGCCGTGTTCGGCCACGAGCAACCCTTCGGCCTTCAGTAGCGCGAGCGCCTGGCGCACAGTCATGCGCGCAACCTGGTAGGACTCCATCAGTTGGGTCTCGGAAGGCACCTTGTCGCCGGGCCCGAGCGCTCCCGCGATGATCTGCGCGCGCAGCGAATCCGCGATCTGCTTGAACAGCGGGCGGTCGGAGTCCTTATCGAGGGCCGTGCCAGAGGAACCTACGACGTGCAGGCGCGTCGCCCGATTCTCTTGGCTGCTCACTCAGACTCCTGTAGACGTGTGTAGTTCCTACACTGGCACAGACGGGAGGTGGGCCACAGATGTCGACGCCGCAGCACTCCGTTAGCGCAGCGGGGATCGTGCTCGACGCCAGCGGTAAGCGCGTCCTGCTGATCCACCGTCGCGACAACGGGCGATGGGAACCGCCCGGGGGCGTGCTCGAACTCGGCGAGACGATCGAGGACGCAGTACTCCGTGAGGTCGAAGAAGAGACCGGCGCCCGAGTCGAGGTCGAAAGACTGACCGGCGTCTACAAGAACATGAACCATGGAATCGTCGCCCTCGTGTTCCGCTGCCGACTGCTGTCCGACCCCCTACGGCAGACCGAGGAAGCGAGCAGCATCGCGTGGCACGACATCGACGACGTCCCCCATCTCATGGCGCCCGCCTACGCGGCTCGGGTGCGCGATGCTCTCGGCGGGGGCGTCCAAGTTAGAGCTCACGACGGCGTGGATCTTCTTCCTAACGGTGCGATCGCGTCCGCCTGATCGGGGCGGCCGGACAGAATCCGACGTGAGCCACACTGCAAAGCGTGAGTGCAGCAAGAAACTGCCTAGAACGCAGCGAATTGGGTTCCTTTGGAGATCAGTTGGGCACAGGTAGGGCCGAAAGCTCCAGGGTAGGAGCCGTCCGCAATACCGCGATCCATTCTCTCGTGCTCGACGCCACGCGCGGCGGCACGGAGGATCGCGTCTCGCGCGAGACAAATTGTCCTCCAATAAAGTCCAAGACGCGGATCTTCTGCTTGAGGCGAGCGCCCGAGAACTGACTAAGGTCTAGCATGAATGCCTCGGACCGATGCCCCGCAGAATGAGCGTCCGAAACCGCAGGATCCACCATGTGGATAAGGCGAACGTCCATGAGATCGGTCAAGAGATTGTAGGCGGCAGGGTTGTCCTCGCGGTCGCGAAAAGCAACCAAGAAGTACGTAAACGCCTTCTCATCAAGGCAGAAGTTGCGGACGGCCTTGAGCGTATCAAGTGTTATCTCCGCCGTCCCGGAGTTCGACGCCATGTCCTCCTCTAGTTCCTGAATCTTCGATGCCGCGGCGTCACCTGCGGCTTGGTTAACCTCCTGCACGCCAACCAGGCGCGCGTTCACGCGACGCTGCGCCCTGGAGATTGAACTCGTCGCAAGGACAAGGTAGTCACGCGGGACGGCGCCTGAAGCAAGCACCAGTCTGTCGAGCGCATCCGCGCGGAATACGCGCGATAGCGCTGGAATTCCGACGCTCTTCGCAAATTCTACGAGAACGCCCTCAAGGAAGGCCTTCGCCGCAGAAGGATCTTGCAGTGTGATGTCAAGGTCGATTAGGTCCGCATCTTGACCGGATTGAAGACCAACCGGCGGCGAGGCCTGCCACCACCGAGTCAGGTGTTTGATCGAAGCCACCTTTAGCCAAGTATTCGTGTCCCGAGTGCAACCATGGAGGATGTCTAGCACTTCGGGCTGTGCGACCCGAGGAAGATAGTAGAAATCATCAATGAATACGTACAGACTCGCACCGGCGATGGACAGGTAGTCTTCTAGCACGCGTTGCGTCCTCGGAACGAGCTCCAACACTTGTTCCATCTCGGTGCGTTCGGCATCTAGTAGAGACTTGAACCGGGCGGAGAGGACGGAGAGCGAGATCGCGATCTGTGACCTCTCACTCACCAATTTGCTCCGGAGGAGCTCGTTCGTGATCCTGTCAAGTACATACAGAACAACTCGCTGCGGCGACTCCCGGCGCAGCGACTGAATATTCACCCAGGCGGACAGCGCGCCCTTCTCAGAAACCTGCCGCATGGCCTCCACAAGTAGCGCCGTTTTGCCAGCCCCACGCCGCCCGAAGATGAGATGGTGTCGCGCAGCCGTCACCGCCGCAAGGTTGGCCCGAGCGTCCGGAACATACGCGAGACTTGGTTGCGCGCTGGAAACACGAGATCGCGCGCTCACCAGATTGATGAGTTCGGAGCAGCGCTCGTCGTGCACGCTGCGGATCGGCCCGCGTTCTTCCGGGAATCTGATTGACCGAAGCATTTCTTCGGATGCAGCACGAACGATGACAAACCGGCCCGAATCTGCTGCGTCCAATTTGTTTCCGATATTCAGCGATTGCTGAAGATCATCGGGGGCTACGTAGACAATGTAGTGGTTCTCCTGAGGGAAACTGCGCAGCTCAACCGCCAACACATCCACGCCATGATTCGCGAAGGCATCCTTGAGTCCGATGTCGTCCCCGCTTGTTTCACTCATACGTAAGCGCACCCCCTTGCCTTGAGATAGGAACGGGCTTCGGACGAAAGGAGCCGAGCCTGTACTCGCAGGTGCCTTGCGGCACTCGCGAAATCACGATCCTCGATCGGATACGGATCGTAGTCTGCTTCGTTGCGACGCAACCTCGCGTCCTTGAGCTCGTTCTGCCAAAACGCGCGGTTGGTAAAATCGGTTGGCGTTTTCGTTGGAAGGACGGAGTGTTCCTCGTGGTCATCGCCTTCATGGGCGAAGTAGCACACGGCGCGCATGGAGTGGTACATGGAGTAGTAATAGCGGCTGACAGCCATTCTGAACATCGGTGGTCTCGACCGCAGAAATCGGTCGCCGCTGTCGAGCATTGTCACTCCAAGCAGAAGCCGGTCGGCGCACGCCTGATGGGACAAGTCGAGAATCGTCGTCTGCTGCGCAGCCTCGATGCCCGGACCGGACTTAATTGCCGCGAGGGTTTTTGACTCGGCCTTGCCGACGTACAGGAGCACCTTGTCGCGGGCGCTCAGCGACATGGCGGCACTCCCGTCCGTAGTTGTCCTAGAGCCGTACCGTACTGGAACCGCCTACCCTCGGCCGGGTTGAGGAGTTCCGTTGCCGGGCCGGGACATATCCGGTGCCCGGTTGGCGCCTACTGGGGTGCTTGATGCAGGCCCCGAGCCCACGGCCGGCTCAACCCCAGTGCCTGAAATTGGTGGCCGTGCGGGACGCTTGGTGTCGCGTTGCCTGGTGTTATCGCTCTGGTCGCTCAGCCGGGCTGCTCGCTCTGGCGAGCCGGATCACTCGGTCGTGCGCAAAGGCGGAACCTCCACTCCTGACGCGGCGAACCGTGCCCGGGGAACGGCCACCCAGTCCTCCGGGCCGAGCACATGGCCGAGCGCGCGTGCAGCTGCACGTTCATCGACCCACGTCCCCACCAGGACGATGAGGTCGTGGTTATCCCGAAGCGTCGCCTTCGCCTCGCGTGCGCGCTTCATCGGATCGTCGAGTCCAGCCCCAACGGTCGTCAGTGACGATCGTGGAATCACGACGTCGGGCAGGTAGGTGAAGAGGGCTGTCACCCGCTTGCGAAGCCCGGCGTCCCCGAACACCACCTCGATCTCGTCGAACGAAAGAAGCTTGAGTGGCTGCGGTGGCAGGCCCGTCCACCCCACAAGCGGTAGCGCGTACGCGCGGAACGGGTCAGCCAGCGGCGACCGCTTCAGGTCCTGGTTGCCCTTTCCGCCGCTGAGCCACACCCTGTGAGTTCGCATCAGCCAGGCAGCGAACCGATTGCCCTCCGGGTCGATCCGGATCAGCAACGTGACCTGGCACTGACCCTCACGCGGGATCATCCAGGGCGCTGCGCCATCCCGGACCGTCCCCTTGATCTCAACGGCGACGCCGACGATCTCGGTGTCCAGCGGTGGCACCTTCTTGAGGCCGAGCCGCTCGATGACGTGGTACTGAAGCTTGGTGCCGACGGATGACCGCTCGTCGGAATCCACCTTCGGATCGAGCAGGTCGAACCGCCACGTCCGTGCGCCGTCGAGCACGTACCTCACGGCGTCGTCCACCGCCGTCTTCAGCACGTCCTCTATCGGCTGCACCATCAGCCACCCGTGAACCGCCTGGAGTTCAACGTCGTGTGCTGGGTCGATCACCGTGTGCGCCGGAGGCTGAGATCCCTTCGTCCGCTTGTCCGGCTGGCACGGAGAGCCGGGTGGTACGGCGGGTCGTCGTCGCGGCACTCGCCGACGCTAGCGCAGCTGCAGCGCGCGGCGCGGCTGTCGGGGGATAGCCGCCTGGATCGCTTCGTGGACCAGACGCCGCACCGCATCGAACATCAGTTCGACGGCGTGCCTCGCGGACAGGCGGCGTTCTGACCGTAAACTGCGGCCCATGACCAGCCGATCCCTCACCTCGATCGAGATCTGCGCTGGCGCCGGCGGGCAAGCGCTCGGTCTCGAGCAGGCTGGCTACGAGCACAAGCTCCTCGTCGAGTACTGGGAGCCCGCGTGCCAGATCCTAGAAGCGAACGAGCCCGAGTGGCGCGTCGAGCGCAAGGACGTGCGCGACGTTGACTTCACGGAATTCAGCAGCCACGACATCGACCTGGTCGCCGGCGGCGTGCCCTGTACTCCTGCGTCCAAGGCCGGAAAGCAACTCGGCGCCTCTGATAGCAGGAACCTCTGGCCGGAGGCGCTCAGGATGGTCGAAGAGGTCCGACCCCGCGCAGCAATGTTCGAAAACGTCAGGGGCCTCATGGACGACAAGTTCACTGACTGGCGGCAGGAGACGATCGACCGGCTCGAGGAACTTGGCTACAAGAACCCTGTCTGGAAGTTGATCTACGCAGCAGACTTCGGTGTGCCGCAGTTGAGGCCGCGATCGGTCCTGGTCGCCTTCCGGGACGCCGTGGACCGTGGCCGCTTCGAGTGGCCTGAGCCTGTGACCCCGAGCGCCGCGCGTGTCACCGTCGGCGAGGCCCTTAAAGACTTGGTCGCAGCTAACGGCTGGCAGGGCGCCGAGCGCTGGGCGACCGAGATTGCGACGACGATTGCACCGACACTCGTCGGCGGCTCCGAGAAGCACGGTGGCGCCGACCTCGGGCCGACCCGCGCGAAAGCCCAATGGCGCCGTCTCGGTGTTGACGGACTCGGACTGGCCAACCACGGCGTCGCCCCCGGTCCCGACTGGCCTGAGGACAAGCCGTTCAAGCTCAATGTCCGGATGGCTGCACGGATCCAGGGCTTTCCCGACACGTGGAAGATCGACGAGGTCCTGCGCAAGACCAACGCCTACAAGACCATGGGCAACGCGTTCCCCCCGCCGGTCGCGCGCGCGCTCGGCATTGCGATCCGCGACGCGCTAGAGCCTGGCTGGGCGAGTGATCGAGGTCGCGGCGAGAAGGAATACGCCGCCTGACTAGACGCGAGCGTTCGGCTACTGCATCTCCTTGAGCCGATCGGCGACTTCCCTCCGCTGCCCCGGCGGCACACGCAGGTACGCCGCCCAAGCGCGGTCGAGTTCAGTAGAGCCCCGCCGCCCTCGCTCGATCCACCGCAGCAGGCGACGGAGCTCTGCAGGCCCAAGATCCCTTGCAGAAGCGAACGCATCCTTCACATCGACGGGCGCGTCGCCCAGGCCGGACCTACAGCGCTTGCACTCGGTCACTAGCGTCTCTGTCTCGCGCCCGTCGATGCCTGTCACCTTGCGCCGGGAGACGGAGACCACCGCGGTCAGTACGGAGTCGTCGGGATACGGCTCCGATCCAGCGATACCGCACAGCGTGCACATGTAGCCGTCCCGCGCGAGCGCCGCCTGGCGGTCCTTGCTCGAGATCGCCTTCTGCGGTGCGGAAGCGCGGCGCGCGGTCAGATCCCAGACGGCGACGCCGGCCTTGACGAAGCGCTGGTCCTCAGCCAGAAGGCTCGCATCCTCGGTGCTCGAGTACACGACCCATCCGTAGTCACGCAGATCACGGATGCGGCGATCCACCTGCGAGATGCCCGGGAACGCATCGCGAAGCTGGTTCTTCGTGAAGGTGTTGCCCTCGCCGACGACCTGAAGGAGCCAGAGTGCTCCGCGGACCATGGCTCCTGCTGAGAGTGCTGGGTCATCCCACGCTGGCTGTTCCACGACGGCTCCTCCCTTGCGCGCGGGCTCACCCTACTAACCGCGGAGAAACGTCAGCACCGTTTGCAATGATGGTCCAGCCGCAGTTCAAGCCCAAGGAGCACCCATGTCTGACTTTGGCATTCCCCCCAGAGGGGAGGAGATCAACGCTGTCATCAGTCAGCGCCTGAAGCAGGCGATGACTGAAGACGGCGCGAAGGTCACGATCGACTGGCGGGGTGAACCGCGCCATGTCTACGTGATCTCGATGCCAGTCGACATGCTCTACTTCAACCCCGACACGCACCGCATCCGCGCTCAGCGGACGCTCGACCCGGAGCGGAACAGGGCGATCGAGGAGGACCCCTGGGGACAGGCAGCCCAGGACTACCTCCACGACCTGCTCCGGCAGCGACCCGCGAACCCTGACCAGACCGACCCCGACTACACCGCCCTAATGGACGAGCTCGATGACGTCGGACAGCGCGAGCCCGGCATCGTGAGCCCCCACGGCATACTCGTCGACGGCAACACCCGTGCAGCAGCGCTGATCGACCTCGGCGAGCAGAACATCAGGGTGGGCGTCCTCCCTGACGACACCTCCCGGCAGGACATCAACAACGTCGAGTTGTCGCTCCAGCTCCGCAAAGACCGTCGTCGCGACTACTCCTACATCAACCGGCTGATCGCGATCGACGAGGAGCTCGGGCGCGGGCGTTCCGAGGCCGACGTCGCCAAGGACTTCAACATCAAGCTCGCGACCCTCCAGCGCGACCGCTGGGTATACCGGGAGATTCTCAACGCGATCGACCGCAGTAAGACCGACGACGGTGCGTCCCTGAGGCTGGTCGACTTCGAGCAGCATCAGGAGAAGCTGCGCGAGCTCCACCGCGATTACACCAAGGTAGCCACGACCGACCCCGACGCCGCCAAGCGCCTATTGCAGTCGCGACTGGCGATGGTACTGCTCGACTTTCCGAAGACCTCGCTGCGTCTCGCCGAGGCGGACTTCCACACGCGGTACCTCGAGAGCCGCCTCCCCGAAGACCTCAGGCCCCAGACGCCCGCCTCGACGCCGGTCGCTGTCTTAGGCATTCCGGGGATGACCCTGCCCGACCAGAGCAGCACGTCGGCGGCGGCCGAAGCCCTGACGACGCAGCTGCTCCAGGCGAAGGCCGTCACCCTGGACGGGGGCACCGCAACCCCAGCGGAGGTCGCAGTTGCAGCCGTCCTCATGAAGAAGGCGCGTGACACGTTCGACGTCGCGGTGAAGATGGCCGGCCAGAATGCCGAGCTGGTGAAGCGGCAGACGGCCGTACCTGAGCGGTTGACCGACGCCGCCGACTACGTCACGCAGTGTGCGAACGAATTCGCGGAGGCGAGGGCCAAGCGCGCCCTCGACGAGGAGGCGTTCGACGACGCCCTTATCGTCCTCCGCGACAGCCTCGAAGGCCTTGCCCGGCAGGCAGGCCGCACCTTCACAGCCCCCGGGGACGGCGTTGCCTGGCTCCTCGAGGCCGTTCGGTCAAGGTGATGGCGGGCGGCGTTCCGAGCCTCACCATCGGCTTCGCGGCCGAGGTGACGCGCGCACGGCTCATTGCGCGCACGGGTCTCGAGGATGACGTCCGTCGGCTCGCGGTCGGCTTCCAGACCAGCAGCCAGCGGTCGCCTGGCAGCTTCGAGGTCGAACTCGACGATCTCCTGACGAACCTCGAGGCCCTCAACAGCTGGCCATACAAGGCTGAGGGCGAGGTCATTTGGGACGGCCAGTTACAGGCGCTTGTAGTCGACTCACTCCAGGATGCCCGGGCGGTCACTGAGCGGCTGCGCGTCCCGGAGACACCAGTCGCGGTCGATGCCGGGTCAGTACTCAGCCTCCTCGGCCCGGACTGGGCAGGAGACCTCACGTCGTTTCAACGGAGAGACATCGCCAAACTGCTCTCACTGCGCCACGGAGCGAACTTCTCCGTACCCGGGGCCGGCAAGACGAGGGTCGGCCTGGCCGTGTACCAGGCGCTGCGCCGCCAGGAAGGAATCGAGCGGCTGCTCATCGTCGGGCCCAAGTCAAGCTACGAGGCCTGGCAATACGAGAACGCTGAGTGCCTGCAGCCACCGCTCTCCATGGAGATCGCCAACGGCGCCCCGGCCAGCACCTCAGACGCCATCATCGTCAACTACGAGCGCCTTCCAAACATGGTCGGCGTCCTCGGCCGCTGGCTCACGGAGCGGCCGTCAATGATCGTCCTCGACGAAGCACACCGGATGAAGCTCGGAGCCGACGGGGTGTACGGCGCTGCCTGCTTAGCCCTCGGCCCCCGCAGCCGACGGCGGCTCATCCTCACCGGCACCCCAGCTCCGAACGGCGTTCGGGACCTCGAGAACCTATTCGGATTCGTCTGGCCAGGCAGCGGCCGCCAGAGCGTTCTCCGGGCGGTCAACGACGGCGACCTCGCCGCCGCCAGCCACGCGCTGCGACCCCTCTTTACTCGCACAACGAAGGCCGAGCTCGACCTGCCACCAGTGGACATGTCGCTTCGGACGATCCCCCTTCCGCCTCTTCATGGCGAGATCTACGAGGCCCTTGTCGGCCAGTTCTCCGCCCGGGCAGCGGGATCAGAGGGTGACTTCCAAGCGCTGGGCAGGATCCTGGTCTACCTGCTAATGGCCGCGACCAGCCCCGCCCTCCTCGCGGTCGGAACCACCCGGTACGAGCCCCTCGCGTATCAGGTGCCGCCGCTTCCCGTACCCGAGCGCTCCTCGCTGTACCAGCTGATGCAGGATCTTCCCGCCTACGAGATGTCACCGAAGTACCAGGAGGTACTCGCCATCGTCCGCGAGAACGCTGCCCAGGGCCGAAAGACGCTCGTGTGGTCGACGTTCATCCGCAGCCTCACCACCCTGCAGCGGGTGCTGTCCCAGTTCGGGCCTGCGATGGTCCATGGCGGTACCCCTAATCGCGAGGAGCAGATCCAGCGTTTCCGGGTCGACCCGAACTGCATGGTGCTGCTGTCGAACCCCGCCACGCTCGGAGAAGGCATGAGCCTGCACCACGAGTGTCATGACGCCGTGTACGTCGACCGGGACTTCGCTGCAGGCCGGTTCTTGCAGAGCCTCGACCGAATTCACCGTCTCGGGCTCAGGCACGACATCACAACTCGCATTACCGTCCTCGCCTCGGAGGGAACCATCGATGGCGTCGTCGCAGCCCGCCTCGCCACCAAGCTCAGGTTCATGGGTGGGATCCTTGATGACCCAGAAGTGCAGCAACTCGCCGATTTAGACGAGGAGCCGGCGGTCGGAGGAGGCCTCGACCGCGGAGACCTTCAGGCGCTGATGGGCCACCTGCGTGCGTCTACCGCCTGAGCCGGTCCTGCTCGCAGCGAAGCGCTGGCTCGACATCCTCCCGTCGAGCGGCGGCCTCCCACGCGCGCAGGCGCTGCTGACAACGCACACGTCCTACAGCGACCTCACACCAACGCAGTACGCAACAGCTCTCACATGGTTGCGCGAGCACGGGCTCCTAACTCATGTCGGACCCTCGGTACCGGCCGCCAACCGGGTGCTCAGCGCCATCTTCGAACAGGCAGCGCCACCATGGGTCCGGGACGCCGACGAGCTCGTCCAGACACCCGACGAGCTGCCTTCCGACATCGTCTCCGCCGGGGCCAGGCTCGGCCTCGACCGGAACGGGGTGTACGAGCAGCTCGTCACCAGCTGGGGCAAGGTCGACACCGCTGATCGTGAGCGCGTCGGGGCGGCCGGCGAGGCCGCTCTCGTCGCCCTGCTCGAGGACAGGACTGACGGCCGAGTGGACCACGTTTCGACGTGGTCCGACGGCTTCGGCTACGACATCGCCTTCGCGCAGGGACCCGTCACAGCTCACCTGGAGGTCAAGAGCACGACGCGGCTCGGCCGTTTCACCGCCTACCTTTCGCGGCACGAATACTCCGTCATGCTCCGCGATGACCAGTGGGTACTCGTCACCGTTCGCCTGACCGCCGAGCTGGAGATCGGCGCGGTTGGATCAGTGCCCAGTGAGTGGATTGCCGCAAACGTGCCCAGAGAGACCGGCCCGTTCGGGAGCTGGGCGTCATGCAGGCTCGAGATTCCTCCCGACGTCATCTCCGCCGGGATTCCGCAGCTCGGCAGGGATGCACTCAAAGTCCCTCGACCGGGCGAGCTGCGCACCGCAGCGCTCTAGCTCACACTGAGTGGGTTGCCGGCATCCCGCAGCGCGCCGAGGACCTCCTGGACGCACTCCTCCAGATGATCCCGGACGTCGAGGTCCCAGACCCGTATGACCCGCCAGCCCTGCGCCGCCAGCAGGGCATCTGCCGCCCGGTCCCGCTCCATGTTCCGCGCGATCTTCTGTCGCCAGTAGTCCGATGATGCCGTCGCCGGGTCCCAGTGGTCAGGGTGTCCGTGCCAGAAGACACCGTCGACGAACACCGCGACCTTCCAGCGGATGAACGCCACGTCGGGCCGCCCGGGAAGGTCCGTCCGGTGAACTCGATACCCGGTCGCACCAGCGCGCCGGAGCGCTTGGCGCATCGCCAGTTCCGGCTTGGTGTCCTTAGCCCTGATCGCTGCCATGTTCCGGGAACGGCCCGCCTTGCTCAGGTGATCGACCATGCCTCGATCTTCCTGCGCCGTCGACGATGTGGTGTGACGGCATCGCGAACCCGCGCACAGTTCTCCACCGCGCTGCACTCCCGCGGAGCATGGAGGCAGAAGTCGCCGATGTCCGACCGTGTGGTGCCCACTGGTGAACCTCACAGTCGCATGAGGAACTTCCCCGTTCAACCACCGAACGGCTAGCCGCGGTAGCCTTCCGCGGCAATCCATGCCCTGTACAGCGTCGGATCGTAGCGGGCTTGCTCCATAAGCTCCGTCGCTTGCCCTTCCACGGCAGCCCGGAGTTCGGAATCGCGAGCCAGCAGTTCGTCGACATCTATGGCGCGACCGAGCGGCGCCGGAATATCGCACGCCATCGACGACTCATGCTCGAGATTATCGGTGGCGCGTGTCACGCCACTTGCATCAAGCCCAACCGAATTGGCTGGAGTAAACCTAAAAGCGAACGACACCATGTCCGGCACGGACGCAGATCCAAGAACTTTGTAGTGCGCGACGCTACTAACCTCGAATCGCTCCCTCGCATTCACTGCCATACCCAAAATCCACTTGCATATACCAAGACTCATCGTCTCTAGAAACGCGGGGAAGCGCGTGGTGTCCGGCAACGCGCGGAGGGTCGCGGCCGACGAGGCGGCATTCGTCAAGTGGTCTTCGACCTCACGAACAAAGCGCGAAGAGGCCTGCATGTTGGACTCGATGAGTTGGCAGAGCCTGTCGAGGAGCGCCGCGTCGATGTTGGACTCGCCGATCCGTGTCGTCAGAAGAAGCACCCAAGCCCGCCTGTGCCGCTGCTGTATGCCGAAGATCGACCGGATGGCTTCGAACAGCTCTCCGCTTGACCCTGACTCACCGCCCCCTAGGTGGCCGCATAAGTCAATGTTGAGAAGGTCGTACGGGCCATGCCGATGTGCAGTCTCATAGGCGAGCGATGATTCATTTGCCAGTAGAACCAGCTCATCGCCTACCACGTCGGAGGACGGATTCACTTCGCGGCGAGCTCGGACTTCCGAAAGTGCGACGTTCAAGGCGTGGCGAGAAACGCCGCCGGGGGTAGCGTTGCGGTCGAAACCAAGAAAGCGGAAGGCGCCCGAGGGCCACTCGAATCGCGAAAGCGCGTCGCGCACATCGAGCAGATCAATTCCCGGCAGCCCAAGGTATCGAAAATCATCCACACAATCAGCGTCGCGATTGCGCAACCAGGCGATCTCTGCCGCCCACTGCGCATCACGGACCCACTGCTTGCGCGGCCGATGCCACGGCATAAATTCCCTGCGAGGCGGCGAGTGCGGCACGTAGTCCGCGACTGCGAAGACATCGGAATCCTCCGCGGATGCCGAAGCCGCGGAATCAAGATCGCCGTTCACGCGTGGAACACCCCGATCACCGCACGCAGGTCTCGAGCGAGCGACTCAACCTCGTCGCGCGTGAGGCCATCGAGTAGGTCATACGCCTCTAGGACCTGCACGATCGACGACATCTCAGCTTCGGCCGCCTCGCGCCTACCCCGCGCATTCGCACCGACGAACTCTCCGAGAACCTGATCGCGACGAAGATGGTATCCACCGGCGCTGGCGGGCAGCCCGGCGCGGTCGACGAAGCTGACGGGCGTGGGCTCGGTGCCGTCCTCCTCGCGCCTCACATCCCATACTTCTTGCACGATCGCATTCGCGTGACCCTGGACCGCTGCGGCCCCCCGAGATCGTCGGCTAGCGCGCTCGGCCGCGGCGACCCGCTTCTCAACACTGATGACACGCCTAAGCGCCCGGTGAAGCCACCGAGTGAGAACTACTACGTGCGGGTTTGCAAAATTGAACGACTCGCGGTCGATGTTCAACGAATCATCGAAGCCTTCCCGAACAAAGATCTCGCACGTCAGGTGCGTCATCCGAGGCTGCTCGGACACGGGAAATTTTAGGAACGTGCGATCGTAAGGGAATGCGCCCGTGGCGTCATGCACTCGAACAATTACACCTTGATGGTCCGTGGGGGCAATCTTTGGCGCCCACAGGATGTATGCATCAAACGACAGTGGCCCGCCGCTGAGTTCAATGGCAACGCCGGGAAAGTTGTACGTAGCGCTTCCCGCAAACAAGAGGGGTGTTTCGATGGCCGAGCTCGTGGTCGGCAGCGCGTCGATACGGACGGGCCGCCGCAGTTCGAGATCGTCCACTACTACCGCGAACGGAAGCGGTTGCAGCGGTCTTTCCAATGAGAGCGCGTCACAAACACGGGCGCTCCCCGTGAGGTGAACCTCCGCGCCGTCCTGACCGAGGTCAAACACGCGAATGCCGCTATCAGTTGTGACGTCGAATGGGTGCGTTCCGACATAAGGCAGTGGCGCCCAAACGCTGAGCTGCCAAACCATCGTGAGGTAATAGTCAAAGAGCGACTCAAGCCGCGGGTTCGGCGTGCCGTTGTCTACCGCGCTCCAAACTGCACCGACCAATTTCGAAAACGCGTCCGCCGGCTCGTCTTCGCTCGACCAGGGCAATCGTTGCGTACCCTCGGCGTGGAACACGCTTGCATCGTCAAAGTCAACCGTGCCGATGTGGTAGTCCGGGCTGCGCGTGTAGACTTTTTCGCTGCCCTGTGCGATCGCGCCCTCATGACCTCGCAATGCCTCCCAGAGACCTCGACTCTGGAGAGTCTCTTTCGTCTGCACTCGGATAGCGTCGAGAACAATTGTCGTACCGTGAGAATCTCGATCGTTGGCCGTCTCCCGCCACACCTTCGCCCGTCCAGCCTCGTAGACGCGACGGCCCTGCTCATTTCGCTGGGCCGTCTCGCTGTACTGGCGCATCGCGACTGAGGCGACAGTCCGGTGCGCCTCGCCTGCGCGCTTGGTGATCACCTGGAAGGAGTGTGTCAGTTGGGCGACCGAAAACAGTCCGATCCCAATCTTACCGATTAGTTTGCGGCCCGCGGGGCTTTCGCTTGCATCCAGGACGGACCCTATGCCCAATTCCTGGCCCTCTTCGGTTCGTTTCGCGCTTCCGCCGATGTGATATAGCAGCCGCACCAGTGTTTCGGTAGACATGCCGTTGCCATTGTCTTCGACATACACTCTGTCGAAACGCGGCCTGTCGGTCTTGATCACGACCTTGGTCGCGTCCGCGTCGTAGGCATTCGAGATCAATTCGCGCAGTGCTGATCCGGGTTGCCGGTAAATTCCATCCGTTACGCGAGCGATGACCTGATCGTCGGTTCGCAGGGTTGTCTCAAGCGGCTCTGCCCCAGGCTCGCTGTCGCGGAGAGCGACAAGGAGCTCTTCCTCGTTAGGAGGCGCGACGGGCTCG
>Ga0256775_1000166_pt1 | contig 14313 bp, 11 predicted proteins | sample MC6MC0926MT_FD_186036 | JGI IMG/M metagenome (GOLD analysis project Ga0256775, IMG submission 186036) | Metatranscriptome of enriched soil aggregate microbial communities from Iowa State University, Ames, United States - MC6-MC0926-MT... | ecosystem: Environmental > Terrestrial > Soil >...
AGCAGCAGGAACCGGGTGCGTTCGAGCCGGACGCCGAGCACGCGGGGCAGGTCGTCGTCGAGCGCGAGCACGTCGAGGTCCCGCCGGTGCCGCACGAGGACCGGCACGAGCACGACGAGCGCGACGGCGACGGGCCAGACCTGCGCGGCCGTCCGTCCGTACGTCGACCCCGACAGCCACGTGAGCGCCATGGTCGTGTTCCACGGGCTCGTGGTGACGACGAGCAGCGTGATGAGCGACGTCGCCGCCGCCGAGACCCCGATCCCGACGAGCACGAGCCGGTCGGAGCTCAGCCCCCGGCGCGACGACAGCCCGTAGACGAGCCCGAACGTGAGCACGGCCCCGACGCACGCGGCGGCGGACACGACCCAGACGGACGCCGCGGGCATCAGCACGATGGCGAGCACGGCCGCGACGCCCGCGCCGCCGGTGATGCCGAGCAGCCCGGGCTCGGCGAGCGGGTTGCGCGCGACGCCCTGCACGCTCGTCCCGGCGAGACCCAGCGCGGCACCGGCCAGGACGGCCGCCAGCACGCGCGGCATCCGCTGGTCGAGCACGAAGCTCACCTGACGGCCGGAGGCACCCGCGAACCAGTTCGCCACGTCGCCCATGAGCAGCAGCCGGTCGCCGAGCAGCACGGCCGCGACGAGCGCGACGACGAGCGCGGTCACCAGCGCCGCGACCACCACGAGCACGCGCCGCCGGGACGCCGGGCGGGCACCCACGGCGGCGACCTGCGCCGACCCGCTGTCCCGCAGCCGCCGCGCGAGCCACACCATGAGCACCGCGCCGAGCAGCGTCGTCACGACCCCGGTCGGGATGCCCGCCCCGGTGCGGCCGGGCACGAGCAGCCGCAGCAGCACGTCGGCGGCCAGCACCACGACACAGCCCGCGAGCGCCGCCAACGGCAGCAGCAGCCGGTGCCGGTGCAGCCCGCGCACGCGTCCGGCGACGAGCCGCGCGATCACGGGTGCGGACAGCCCGACGAACCCGACCGGCCCGGCGACGGTCACGGCCACCGCGGCGAGCAGCACCGCGAGCAGCACGCCGACCACGCGCGTCCGGCGCACGTCGAGACCGAGCACGGACGCGGTGTCGTCGCCCAGCGCGAGCACGTCGAGCTTGCGCGCCCACAGCACGCAGACGACGCCCGCGACCAGGACGACGGGCGCGGCCTGCGTGACCTTGGCCGTGCCGGACTGCACGATCGACCCTTCGCCCCACGCGAACATCCCCTGGGTCTCCTGCGCGAACAGGATCATCAGCAGCATCGTCACCGACGACAGCGCGAGCATCGTCGCGGACCCCGCGAGCACCAGGCGGGTCGGTCCGGCGGCGCCGGCGCGGGCGATGAGCAGCACGAGCGCGGCGGCGAGCAGCCCGCCCGTGAACGCGAGCGCGCCCGACGCGGCGAAGGGCAGCGAGAACCCGACGACGGCCGCGAGCACGACCGCCAGGTACGCGCCCGCGTTGACGGCGAGCGTGTCGGGCGACGCGAGCGGGTTGCGGGCCACCGACTGCAGCACCGCGCCGGACACGCCCAGCGCGGTGCCGACAAGCAGTCCGGCGAGCACGCGCGGCGCGCGGGACGCGACCAGCACCGCGAGGGTCTCGTCGTCGCCCTCACCGGTCAGCAGCGACAGCAGGTCACCGAGGCCGACGTGCGACGTGCCGAGCGTGAGGTCCCAGGCGCCGAGCAGGACGACGAGGGCCACACCGACGACGAGCACGAGCGTGACGGCGGCGACGCGCGGACGCCCGGGCGCGAGGCCCGTCACCTCACCGGTGGCGGACCCCGCGGCGGAGGAGTCGAGCTGGAGCGTCACTTCGTGACGGCGTCGACCGTCGACTCGATCCACGCCGCGGCCGACTGCGGCCCGCCGAACGGCCAGATGCCGTCGGGCTGACGCACCACGTGGTCGTTGACGACGAACGGCAGCTGCTGCCAGATCGCGTTGTCCTTGAGCACGTCGCGGAACGCGTCGCCGCCGTCGGTGTCGCTCGCGCCGTAGATGAACGTGACGTCGCCCAGACCCGTGAGGCCCTCGACGTCGGTCGAGGCGAGGCCGTAGTCGGGGTCGCCCTCGCCCGTCCACGCGTTCTTCAGGCCGAGGAGCGACGCGACGCCGCCGAGGAACGAGCCCTCGGTGTACATGCGGATCGACACCGCGCCGTCCGACTCCCAGCCGTCCGCCATCGTGTAGAGCGCGCCAGCCTTGCCGGCGGCCTCGAGCTTCGCCTTGCCGTCCGCGACGGCCTGGTCGAACGCCTCGATCGCGGCGTCGGCCTCGTCGGCCGTGCCCGTCGCGTCGCCCAGCACCTCGAGCGTGTGCTTCATGTAGCCGATCGGGTCCTCGCCGTCCGACCCACGCAGCGCGATGACCGGCACCTGCGCCTCGATCTGCTTGATGACCTCCTCCGGGAGGTCGGTGGTCGTGACGACGAGGTCGGGGTCGAGCGCCGCGATCGCGTCGAGGCTCGGCTCGCCGCGCATGCCGACGTCGGGCGTCGACGGGTCGAGCGGCACGACCGTGTCCCACACGTTGTAGCCCTTGACGTCGGCCTCGCCGACCGGGGTCACGCCGAGCGTGAGGAGGTTCTCGGTGAGGCCCCACTCGAGCGAGACGACCTTCGTCGCGGGGTGGTCGAGCGTGACCTCGCCACGCTCGTCGGTGACGGTGACCGGGCCGCCCGCGGCGGTCGCCGAGCCGGTCGGGTCGGACGCGGCGGCATCCTCGGTGGTGCCGCACGCGGAGAGCAGCAGGGCGGTCGCGAGCGCGCCGGTGACGGCGGCGACGGGCAGGGAGCGCATCAGGGTTCCTCGGGGTCGTGGCGGTCGTCCCGGGCGGGGGCGGCCCGGACCGGTCCGGCGAACCGTTCGCCGGGCCGGGTCGTGCAGGGGAGGTCAGACGACGGCGAGGTCGCGGTTCTCGGGTGTGGTCTCGGGGGTGCTCGTGCTCGGCGCGGTGCCGCGGACACCGGGCCGGTGGGTGTGCCGCCCGACGGGCCGGGTGTGCACGCGGCCCGTGGGCTCGACGGTCACGTCGATCCGGATGCCGTACGTGTCGGTGAGCGCGTCGGCGGTGAGCACCTCGTGCGGCAGGCCCGCGCCGACGACCTCGCCGCGGCGCAGCAGCACCACGTGGTCCGCCACGGCGGCGGCCTGGTCGAGGTCGTGCAGCACCACGCCGACGGCCACGCGGTGCTCGTCGGCGAGGTCGCGCACCAGGTCGAGGATCTCCACCTGGTAGCGCAGGTCGAGGTGGTTCGTCGGCTCGTCGAGCAGCAGCACGCCCGTGTCCTGGGCCAGGCAGGTCGCGAGCCAGACCCGCTGCAGCTCACCGCCGGACAGCTCGTCGACGCCGCGCTCGGCCATCGGCTCGACGCCCGTGACGGTCATGGCCCACTGGATCGCGCGCGGACCGTCGGGGTCGGACTGGCGCCAGCGGCCGCGGTGCGGGTGCCGGCCGTAGCCGACGACGTCCCGCACGCTCATGCCCGACGGCGTCGGCCGCGACTGCGAGAGGAGCGTGACCCGTCGGGCGAAGTCCTTGGCCGACAGCGCGAGCGCGTCGGGCACGTCGACCAGGCTGACCGCGCCGTCGTCGGGCTTGTGCAGCCTGGCGAGCGCGCGGAGCAGCGTGGACTTACCGGAGCCGTTGGGCCCGACGAGCGCGGTCACCTGGCCGGGCAGCAGCCGCAGGCCGGCACGGTGCACGACGACCTTGCCGTGGTACGCGAGGCGCAGGTCCTCGCCGCGGAGCGCTGGTTCGGGGGCCGGTGTCGTGGGCACGACGTGACCTTAGCCCTACCTAACTAAGGTTTGCCAAACCTCAGCCGTCGGACCCGTGTGCTTGCTCACCGGTCGGACCCCGGAGCCTGCTCGACAACCGGGTGCTCAGACCGTCGACCCGAACGCCAGACCCAGCAGGTACGTCGCCCCCGCCGCCCCGTACCCGATGGCCAGCTGCCGCAGCGCCCGCTTCGCCGGCGAAGCGCCCGACAGCACCCCGACCGTCGCGCCCGTGCCGAGCAGCGCGATCCCGACCAGCACGGCCGCCCACAGCACCGCCGTCAGACCCTCGGCACCCAGCAGGTACGGGACCACCGGGATGAGCGCACCCGACGCGAAGAAGCAGAAGCTCGCGCCCGCCGCGCCCCACGCGGTCCCGATCGCCTCGTGCTCGTCGACCTCCTCGACGCCCTCCGCCGGCGGCAGCGTGAGCGACGACGTGCCGGGTGACCCCAGCACCGCGTCCGCGCGCTCCTGCGCCTCCTCGAGCGTCATGCCGCGCGCCCGGTAGACGAGCGCGAGCTCGTTCGCGTCCACGTCGAGGTGCGGCAGCGCCGCCCGGGCGTGCTCGCTCGGGCGCGACGCCTCCAGCAGCTCGCGCTGCGACCGCACCGACACGTACTCGCCCGCGCCCATCGACAGCGCACCCGCGAGCAGGCCCGCCAGGCCGGTCAGCAGCACCGCCTGGTTCGACGCCCCGCTCGCGCCGATGCCGAGCACGAGCGCCAGGTTGCTCACCAGACCGTCGTTCGCCCCGAACACCGCCGCCCGGAACGTGCCCGAGATCCGGTTGCGGCCCCGCAGCGCGAGCCCCCGGACGACCTCCTCGTGGATCCGCTCGTCCGCCGCCATCGTCGGTGTCGCGTCGACGTCCTCGCCGTACGTCGACCGCGCCTCGGCCCGCTGCGCGAGCGCGAGCACGAACACCGACCCGAACCGCCGGGCCAGGAACCCGAGCACGCGGGTCCGCACGTCGCCGCGCAGCGGCTTGCCCGCGTCGTCGCCCAGCAGGTCCAGCCAGTGCTGCTCGTGCCGGCCCTCGGCGTCCGCGAGCGCCAGCAGGATGGCGCGCTCCTCGCCCGTCCGGCGCGACGCGAGGTCCCGGTAGACGGCGGCCTCGGCGCGCTCGTCGGCGAGGTACTGCCGCCAGCGGCGGACCTGGCTCTTGGACGGCGTCTGACCTGCGGAGATGCCACCCGAGGCGGCGGTGTTCGCGGACTGCACCCGTCCATGGTCGCAGCCGGTCCGGGCGGAATCCGCCCTGAGCCACGTGTTCGACTTGCCGAATCATCGGATGTGAACAACCGTGGCGACGACCGCCGGGCACCCGTCGGCGGGGCCACCACCACCCGCACCACCTCGGGAGGGTCACCATGCGAGCCGAGACGCCCGTCGCCGCTGACCTGTCGGCCATCGCGCCGGCTCGACGGTGGGCGCGCGAGCGGCTCAACGAGGCCGGCGTCGAGCAGGACCGCCTCGACCTGCTCGTCCTGCTGGTCAGCGAGCTCGTCACGAACGCCGTCGCGCACGCCGACCCGCCCGTGCTGCTGCGCGTCGACGTCGACGACGAGCGCACCCGGGTCGAGGTCACGGACGGCGCGCGCGACGTGCCCGTGCTCAAGGACCCGCCGCCGACGGCTCTCGGCGGGCGCGGCGTGATGTTCGTCGACCGCCTCGCGAGCGCGTGGGGGACCGCACCGGAGGACGGCGCTGCGGTGAAGGCCGTCTGGTTCGAGCTGCGCCACGACGACATCCCCGCGGACCTGGCCCGCTTCGCCCGCTGACGACGGGTTCGCCGGCTGGCGGCGGTCAGTCCTCCCAGGGCGGGGTGTCGTCGAGCTTCTTGTAGTACTTCGCCAGGTGACTCTTCACGCGGTCGCGGTCCTTGGCGGGGAGGTCGACGCCGCCCCGGGAGCCCTGCATGACGGCCGCGGCCGCGAACACGCCGCGCGGGACGGCCTTCAGCCGCCCGTCGATCACGTCCGCGATCAGCAGCTTGTACGCCGTGAAGTTCTCCTTGGCGTCGGCGTCGTACCAGACGTGCGCGTCGCGGTACTTCGCGTTGGGCTCGTCCTGCGCGTCGGCCCACGCGCGGACGCGCTTCTCGGCGGCGGTGCCGTCCCACTCACGGTCACGGTCGGCGAGCGGGAGGTCCTGGAACGCGGTCACGGCCATCGGTCTCTCCTTCGGGGTCGGGACGCAGCGTCGGCGACGCGACGTCGGGGACGCAGGCTCAGGACGGGGAGGCGGCACGCAGCTTCTCGAGCAGCGGACCGGCCGCCTCGGCGAGGAACTCGTCCTGCCGCTCGTCGCCGACCTGGACGATCGCGAGATCGGTGAAGCCGGCCTCCCAGTAGGCGGAGGCCGCCTCCACGACCGCGTCGAGGTCGGGGCCGCACGGGATCTGCTCGGCGACGTCGTCGGGCCGCACGAACTGGCTCGCCGCGTCGAAGGCCTCGGTGGTCGGCAGGTCGGCGTTCACCTTCCACCCGCCCGCGAACCAGCGGAACTGCTCGTGCGCGCGGGCCACGGCGGCGTCCCGGTCGCGGTCCCAGCTGATCGGGATCTGCCCGATCTTGCGCGACGAGCCGTCGTGCGCGGCGTCCCAGGACCGGACGAGGTCGGCGTCCGGCTCGACGGCGACGAGGTGGTCGGCGAGCGGCGCGAAGCGGTCGACCGACTGGTCGCCCGAGACGGCGACGCCGATCTCGACGGGCTCGGACGGGACGTCCCACACGCGTGCGGAGTCGACGCGGAAGTACACGCCGTCGAACGAGTAGCGCTCGCCCGTGAGGAGGCCGCGGACGATCTCGATCGCCTCCTCGAGCATGTCGTGCCGCTCGCCGACGGCGGGCCACCGCTCGCCGACCACGTGCTCGTTGAGGTTCTCGCCCGCGCCGACGTTGAGCTGGAACCGGCCGTCGGACAGCACGCCGAGGGTCGCGGCCTGCTGCGCGACGACGGCGGGGTGGTACCGCAGGATCGGGCACGTCACGTACGTCATGAGCTCGACGCGGGACGTCACCTGCGCGACCGCGCCGAGCAGCGTCCACGCGTGCGGCGCGTGCCCCTGGGCGTCGAGCCACGGGAAGTAGTGGTCGCTGGACACCTCGAAGTCGAAGCCGACGTCTTCGGCGGCGGCCGCGTAGCGCACGAGCTCGCGCGGGCCGGACTGCTCGGTCATCAACGTGTAGCCGAATCGGGTCATCGTCCGACCGTCCCACAGTCCGGCAGACCCGCATCCGGACGCGTTCAGGCCGGTGGCTGCCACCCGACGACGTCGCGGAGCCGCCGCTCCATGAGCGGACCCGCGAACCGTCCGGCCAGCCGCACCCCGAGCCCCCGGAGGGAGACCGCCACGGGCGACGTCCACGCCGAGGGCGCCCCCACCTGCGCGGACAGCCGCGCGATGCGGGTGGTCCGCGGCAGGCGGGCCGTCGTGTACGCGACGAGCCCGGCGCCCGACACGGCGTCGCCGAGGCTCGCGGCCAGCACCACGGCGTCCTCGAGCGCCTGGCAGCCGCCCTGCCCGAGGTTCGGCGGCATCGCGTGCGCGGCGTCCCCGACGAAGGCGACGCGCCCGACGTCGAACCGCGGCAGCGGCGTCGCGAGCCAGCGCAGGTCGTGGTGCAGCACGGCCCCGGGCTCGACGTGCGCGAGCAGCTCGGGGATCGGTGCGTGCCAGTCGGCGAAGCGGCGGCGCAGCTCGGCGGGGTCGTCGTCGAACCGGGTGCCCTCGGGCAGCACGGCTGTGAGGTAGCAGTACACGCGCCCGTCGGCGAGCGGCGTCAGGCCGACGATCGACCCGCGGCCCCACGTCTCGGCCGGTGCGACCCCGTCGGCGGGCGCCGGCGCGACGAACCGCCACGCGGTCACACCCGTGTACGTCGGTGCGGGATGGGACGGGAACAGGGCGCGACGCACGGCGGAGTCGATGCCGTCCGCGGCGATCACGAGGTCCGCGGCGAGCTCGCCGTCGCGCGCGGTCGTCACCAGCGCCTGCGGCCCACCGGGTTCGCCCGGCGCGACCGACGTGACGTCGACGCCCAGCCTCAGCGCACCCTCGGGCAGGGCGGCGGCGAGCAGGTCGACGAGCTGGGACCGGTGCAGGACGACGGCCGTGTCGCCGAGCCGTTCCGCGGCGGCGGACGCGTCGGCCCGCACGACCCAGCGGCCGTCCGGCCGCCGCAGGCCGACCTCGCCGCTGAGCCGGGCCCGGCCCCGGACGCCGTCACCGACACCGAGGGCGTCGAGCGCGCGCAGGGCGTTCGGCGCGAGCGCGATGCCGGCGCCGACGGGCTCGAGCGCGGCCGCCCGTTCGAGCACCGTCACGGACCAGCCCCGACGCGCGAGGGCGACAGCGGCCGCGAGGCCCCCGATCCCGGCACCGACCACCACGGCGGACGTCATGCCCAGCAGTCTGCCCTGCGAACCCGTCGACCGACTCGGGACCGAGGACGTCAGGCGTCCGCCCACGCTTCCCGAGCCGTGCGGACCGGGGCGCCCGTGCGGGACGCCTCTTCGATGGCCAGGCCGAGCAGGTGGTCCTGGCAGCCGTCGGCCAAGGGGTAAGGCGGAGGACCGTCGCCGCGCACCCACGCACCGGTCGCGGCGAGCAGGGCGGCGACGGCGATGTCGTCGTCGGCGAGGCGCGCGCCGTCGAACGCGTTCCGGTAGAGCACCCGACCGTCGAGGGAGATGTGCTCGAGGTCGAAGCCGTCGAGGTTCTGCTCCAGCCCGGACACCCGCCGCTGGAACGTGGACGAGAGCACGGTCCGGTCGTCGACCCAGCGGGTCACGGTGTCGTCGACGATCTCGCCGTGCGAGCCGCGGACGACGATCCGGTTGGTGCGCAGCGGGTTGTGCCACTGGTTGTCGGTGAAGTCGTACAGGGCGCTGCGGCCACCGCCGAAGTCGAGCGTCGCGAGGATGTTCCACCGGTCCTGCGGCGAGGTCTCACCGGTCCAGCGGTCGCGGCCGCGCGGGTCCAGCAAGGGAGCCTCGAAGGTCGTCGCCCGGACGGTGACCTCGTCGCGCCCGGTCCGCAGCAGCCGCCTGACCAGCCCGACCGCGTGGTAGAGGTGCGTGGACGAGACCTGGACCTGGGTCGGCGTGCCGACGACGCCGGCGTCGACCGCGGCGATCCGCGCGGCGTGCGCGGGCATCGACGGGCTGTGCTCCGCGACCTGGACGAGCCCCGACGAGCCGACCTCGGCCCACAGCTCGCGCAGGCCGTCGGCGTCGGGCGCGGGCGGCGTCTCGGCGAGCACCGGGATCCCCAGCGTGACGAGCTCGGTCGTGACCTCGGGCGTCACGGGCCACGGCACGGAGACGACGACGAGCTCGGGCCGGTCCGTCGTCGGGCCCGTGGCCGTGACGAGCTCCTCGACCGTCCGCACCGTCGGGACGCCCCACGCCGCCTCGACCTCGGCGCCCCGCTCGGCGGTCCGCGTCACCACCCCGACGCAACGGAACCGGTCGGGCATGAGCCGTGCGACCCGCACGAAGAACTCGGCCCTCCACCCGCTGCCGACCACACCGAACCGGATGGGCTGCTGCTCGGCCATGAACGTCCTCGCCGTCGGGGATCGAAACGGTCCGAGCCTAGCCGCGACGGCGAATCACCCGCGTTCGTGACGACGTTCACCTTCCGTTCGGCGCACAGGGGCCGCACAGCCTGGCAGCCTTGATGACCGGTCCGCGCCGAGCCGCCCGCGGACCGTCGACACGACGGCGGCCACCTCCAGGGAGCCATCTCATGCGTCCGTCCCGTCGTCTGCTCGCCGTGCCCGCCACGGTCGCCCTCGTGTGGGCCCTCGCGGCTTGCGCCGGCACTGCCGCCCCGGCCGGCGAGGAAGCCGGTCCCACCAAGACGGCCGCCGCGCCTGAAGCGACGCAGTCGGGGACCGGTGAGATCACCGCCGCCAACCTGCTGGAGACGCTGACCGTCGCGCAGAAGAGCGCCGGCAGCTACGACTTCACGATGTCGACGTCGGCCGAGGGCCAGTCGATCGAGGCGAGCGGCTCCGCCGTCGTCACGGACGACTCGCAGGAGCTCGCCATGACCATGACGGTCCCCGGCGCGGGCGACATGGAGATCCGCCTCGTCGGCGGCCTCATGTACATGAACATGGGTGAGATGACGGGCGGGAAGTTCCTGCAGATCGACCCGTCGGACGCGTCGAACCCGCTCGCGGGCAGCGTCGGCGACATCACGGGCGAGCTGGACCCGACCAAGGGCATCACCGGCCAGCAGGCCGCGATCACGAGCGTGACGAAGAAGGGCGAGCCGGAGCAGCTCGACGGCGTCGAGGCGCAGCCGTACGAGGTCGTCATCGACCCGTCGAAGCTCACCGGCCCCGAGGCCGACCAGCTGACCGAGGCCGCCACCGCGGGCGTCACGCTGCCGGACACGTTCGTCTACACGTTCTGGATCGGCCCGGACGGCCTCATGCGCAAGATGTCGTTCGACCTGCTCGGCACGCAGACCGTGATGACGTTCTCGAACTGGGCCAACGGCGCCGCGGTCACCGCGCCGACGGCCGACCAGATCACGACGGAGAACCCCTTCGGGGCCTGATCTCCGGCAGCACCGCGGACGCGCGTCGTCACCCTCGGGTGGCGGCGCGCGTCGCTCGTTCCGGGCAACCTTCACCGCGCGGCAACCTGCTCGACACACTCCTGCCGTACGTTCCGGCGAACCGGGCACGCACGTGGGCTGGAAGGAGCGGTGCCGATGTTCGAGCACGTCGACCCGTTCATCGGCACGGAGGCGACGGACCTGCCGCAGCAGCAAGGCCTCGCGTCGACGTGGTGGTGGCCGAAGCCGCAGGTCGGGAACACGCACCCCGGCGCCCAGCACCCGCTCGGCATGGTGAGCGCGTGCGCGTACAGCGGTGCGTACCCGACAGGCTACGGGCGGTACGAGCTCGGCACCGAGGGGCTGCCCGTCGAGCTGTACGACAGCGCGGTGGCCAGCGGGTTCACGCACTTCCAGCAGTCGGGCACGGGTGCGATCCGCAAGTACTACAACTACGTGCGCGTGACGCCGATGCTGCAGCCGCTCGACGACCTGGGCCGCCTGTTCGGCATCGAGGAGGAGGACGCCGAGCCCGGCTGGTACGGGGCCACGCTCGACAGCGGCATCCGGTGCGAGCTGACGGTCGGCCCGAAGAGCGCCGTCCACCGCTACACGTTCCCCGGGCACCGCGACGCGCGGCTCGTCATCGACCTGTCGCAGGGCGGCCTGACGATCCCGCACGGGCGGACCGTGCCGCTGCGCGCGCACCTGGAGACGGTCGCACCCGGGGTCGCTCAGGGCGAGGTCGTCGTCGAGGGCGCACCGCTCGCGGTGCACGTCGAGTGCGACGCCCGGCACTGGCGTCAGATGCTCTGGTACGACCGGCGGCTCATGCCGGGCGGCACGCGGCTCGACTTCGACCGCATCCGACCCACCACGCTGCGGCCGTTCGGCCTCATGTGGGCGGGCCCGTCGGAGCCGGGCGAGGTCGTCGAGCTGCGGATCGGGTTCTCGCTGCGGGGCGTCGAGCAGGCGCGCGCGAACCTGTACCGGGACTGCGGTGGGGGCCCGACGAGCTTCGCCGCCCGACGGGCGGCCACCGCCGCCGTCTGGCGGGAACAGCTCGACAAGGTCCAGGTCGACACCCCGTCCGCCGACAAGCAGACGGTCCTGTCGACGGCCGTCTACCACTCGCTCGTCAAGCCGTGCCTCGCACCCGACGAGAGCCCGTTCTGGCCGACCGACACCCCGTTCGCGTTCGACATCGCGACCATGTGGGACATCTACCGGACGCAGCTGCCCCTGCTCACGGCCCTGATGCCCGAGCGAGCGGTGGAGCTGGCGACCGCCCTGCTGCACATCAGCGAGGAGGAGGGGAACCTTCCCATCGGCTACCGGATGGCCCGCGGCGCCGACCAGTTCTCCCGCCAGGGCAGCGCCCTCGCGCACACGTTCCTCGCCGACCTGTGCCGGCTCGGGCTGCCCGGCATGGACTGGGACTGGGCGCTCGTCCACATGCACAACGACCTGCGGCGCACGTACGGCGAGGACTTCCTGCTGCGCGGGCTCGCCCACCCGATCAGCCACACGCTCGACCTGGCGTTCGGGTACTGGTGCACGTCGGTGGTCGCGGCGGCCGTCGGTGACCGGACGCTCGTCGAGCAGTTCGCGCCGCTCGCGGCGCAGTGGCGGAACGCGTTCGACGCGGGCTCCGGTCTGCTCCGCGACTCCACGTTCTACGAGGGTGGCGTGTGGAACTACTCGTTCCGGCTGCTGCACGACATGGCGGGCCGCATCGCGCTCGCGGGCGGGGACGACGCGTTCACGGCGATGCTCGACCGGTTCTTCGGGTTCGGCGCGGACGCCGTGAAGCAGCCGGGCGTGCGGCCGTCGGCCGAGGAGATGGCTCTCGGGTACGCGCTGAACCGGTTCGAGGGGCTCAACAACGAGCCCGACATGGAGGCGCCCTGGGCGTACATGTACGCCGGGCGGCCGGACCGGACGGCCGAGGTGGTGCACGACGTCGTCCAGCAGCAGTTCGGCACAGGCCGCGGCGGGCTGCCCGGGAACGACGACTCCGGCGGGCTGAGCTCCTGGTACGTGTGGGCGTCGCTCGGGCTGTTCCCCGTCGCCGGGCAGGGGCTGTTCCTGGTCAACGCCCCGGCGTGGAAGGAGTCGAGGCTCGACGTCGGCGGGCGGACGCTGACCGTCGAGACGACCGGGTTCGTCGAACCGGAACCCGGGGGGCCGGCGCAGCACGTGCGATCGGTGTCGCTCGACGGACGGCCGCTCGACCGCACGTGGCTGACGTCCGCCGAGGTGCACCAGGGTGGACGGCTGCACGTGACGCTCGGCTCGACGCCCGTGCCGTGGGGTGCGCGCCCGCCGTCGTCGACGACGCCGTGGGGCGCCCGTCTTCCGGACGGTGCCGCGTGGTGACCCGCCGGCTCGTCATCGTGGTCCGCGCCGACCCGGTGATCTGCGGCCACTCCGGTGAGGCCCGCAACCTCGCCGAGGCGGCCCTGCACCGCGGGTTCGACGAGGTCCGCATCGTCACGTGGCCCCTCGACCGGCTGCAGGCGACGGGCCTGCCGCTCAAGCCGCTGGACCGGGTGCTGCCGTACTCGCCCGGGATCGTGGTCGAACGTCCTGACCCCGTCGGCGACTACAAGGTGCCGGACGGGCGCTGGCTGGCCGGGGTCACGGGCCGGCTCGTCGAGCTGTTCACCGACGGGGTGCCGACCGTTGCGATGTCTCTCTACCTGTCGCCGCACGCCACCGCCGTCGCCGACGCGGTGCACGTCGCCCGCCGGACCGGCCTGCCGGTGAACGTCGTGACCGTCGCCGAGGCCGTCGGGTCGGACGTCACGAACGTCGTCCGCGCGTGCGTCGAGGCCGACCGGTTCGGCGCCGCCGCGCACGTGCTCGCCGGGTACCTCGACCACGACGTCTGCCTCGCCGTGTCCCGGTACACGCGCGACCTCGTGATCGCGGAGGCCGAGGCCGTCGACGCCCGGCACGGCACGACCTTCGCGTCCCGGCTGCGGTCGCGCGTCGCGATCTCGTACCCGGCCATCGACGTCGGGCTGTACCTGAACCGGCCCGACGACGACCCCGTGCTCGCCGCTCGCGGCCTGACGCGCGACGGGTACGTGCTGTTCCTGTCGCGGCTCGCGCACGCCAAGGGGGTCGACGACCTCATCTCCGGCTTCTCCCGGTCTTCCGCGTGCGACGGGCTCCCCCTCGTGATCGCCGGGAACGGGCCCGACGCCTCCCGGCTGCGGGCGCTCGCGGCGGACTCCCCCGCCGCCGACCGGATCCGGTTCCTCGACGACGTGTCCGACGACGAGAAGCCGCACCTCATGGCCGGCTGCGCCGCGTTCGTGCTGCCCAGCAAGCCGCGGCCCGAGTTCGTCGAGACGTTCGGCATCGCGCTCGCCGAGAAGATGCTCGCCGGGGGTGGGCCCGTCATCACGACCGACACCGGGGGGATCCTCGAGGCGGTCGGGGACACCGCGCTGATCGTCCCCGTCTCGTCGCCCGACGCCATCGCCGCCGCGCTGGACCGGGCTGTGTCGATGTCCCCGGCGGAACGCGCCGACTGGGAGTCACGGGGGCGCGAGTTCGCGCTGCAGTTCGACCGGGGCGTGGTGCTCGACGGGATCCTCGCCGCCGTGGACGCGGTGCGTTCGTTGGCGGGGTCCTCGATCGGGTGACGGCCGTCCGGGCCGTCCTGGCCGGACGGATGTGGCGTGTGACGGAGACGACCCGCTCGCGCCAGTGAACCTCGGGACCCTGTGGACAACTTCGGTCGCCGGTTGTCCGGTTTGCCCTACTGTCCGGGGACGGCGGAGCGGGTCCGCCGGGTTCCGGGACGGCCGGGACCACCCCACAGGCGGAGGAACCGGCCATGGCCAACCTGAACGTGTCGTACCAGGAGATGCGGGACGCGGCGACGCGCCTGACCAACGGCCAGGACGAGATCACCACCAAGCTCAAC
>Ga0256775_1000170_pt1 | contig 14261 bp, 7 predicted proteins | sample MC6MC0926MT_FD_186036 | JGI IMG/M metagenome (GOLD analysis project Ga0256775, IMG submission 186036) | Metatranscriptome of enriched soil aggregate microbial communities from Iowa State University, Ames, United States - MC6-MC0926-MT... | ecosystem: Environmental > Terrestrial > Soil >...
AAATGCCGGGCGATCCATTTCAAGCCCTACTCGGCGGCCCCGCCCTCCCGGAGAATGAACGCTGTGAGCACCTACCGCCTCCAGATCTCGCCCGCCTTCACCCTCCGCGACGCCACGCAGGTGCTCGACCACATCCAGCGCCTCGGCGCCGACTGGGTCTACCTGTCGCCCCTCCTGGAGGCGGAGCCGGGTTCGATGCACGGCTACGACGTGGTCGACCACAGTCGAGTGGATGCGTCGCGCGGGGGCCCTGCGGCGCTGCGCGAGTTCGCCGACGCCGCGCACGGCCGGGGCCTCAAGGTGCTCGTCGACATCGTCCCCAACCACATGGGCGTCGCCACCCCCGCGGTCAACGCCTGGTGGTGGGATGTGCTCGAGAACGGCCAGGAGTCGCCGTATGCCTCGTACTTCGACATCGACTGGGAGTTCGGCCACGGACGCCTGCGTCTCCCCATCCTCGGCGACGGCCCGGACGAGGAGGACGCCCTCCGCATCGAGGACGGCGAGCTGCGCTACTACGACCACCGCTTCCCGATCGCGCCCGGCACCGGCGATGGAACACCTCGCGAGGTCCACACCCGCCAGTACTACGAGCTGATGTCGTGGCGCCGGGCCGACGCCGAGCTCAACTACCGCCGGTTCTTCGCCGTCAGCACCCTCGCCGGTCTCCGCGTCGAGGACCAGCGGGTGTTCGACGACACGCACCGCGAGATCGGCCGCTGGCTCAGCGAGGGGCTCGTCGACGGCCTCCGCGTCGATCACCCGGACGGCCTCCGCGACCCCGGCCAGTACCTGGAGCGCCTGCGCGACCTCGCCGGCGACGCCCCGATCTGGGTCGAGAAGATCATCGAGGGCGACGAGCGGATGCCGGACTGGCCCGTGCAGGGCACCACCGGGTATGACGCCCTCGCCATCATCGACCGCGTCTTCGTCGACCCCTCGGGAGAGGGACCGCTGACCGCCCTCGCGGGTGAGATCGACGAGCGCGAGGAGAGCCAGGACTGGGTGGAGCTCGTCCACCGCCGCAAGCGCGCCGTCGCCGACGGCATCCTGCGCTCCGAGGTGCTCCGGGTCGTCCGCGAGCTCGGCGAGGGGACGGACGAGGAGACTGCGGACGCCGTCGCGGAGCTGGCGGCGTGGTTCCCCGTGTACCGCAGCTACCTGCCGTACGGCGACGAGTACCTGGAGGAGGCACGTCAGGCCGCCGCGGCGACGCGTCCGGACCTCGCACCCGTGATCGCGCGCATCGTGGACCGCCTGGGCGACCGGTTCGAGCAGACCACCGGCGCCATCATGGCGAAGGGCGTGGAGGACAACGCCTTCTACCGCTTCACGCGGCTCGTCTCGCTGACGGAGGTCGGCGCGGACCCGTCCGAGTTCGCGCTCTCGCCGGAGGAGTTCCACCGTCGGCAGAGCGACCGTGAGCGCCGGCTCCCCGAGTCGATGACGGTGCTGTCGACCCACGACACCAAGCGCGGAGAGGACACTCGGGCGCGCATCCACGTGCTGGCCGAGCTGCCGGGCCGCTGGGAGCGGTTCCTGCGGACGGTGCGCGAGCGCGTCGGCTTCGGCGACGGCTCGCTCGAGAGCCTGCTGTGGCAGTCGATCGTCGGCGCGTGGCCCGCGTCGCGCGAGCGCCTGCACGACTACGCCCTGAAAGCAGCGCGCGAGGCGGGCGCATCCACCGGCTGGACCGATCCCGACGAGGCGTTCGAGGAGCGGATGTTCGCCGCTGTCGACGCCGCCTTCGACGACGAGCGCGTGCGGGCCGAGGTCGAGGCGCTGGCGGCGGTCATCGAAGCCCCCGGCGCGAGCAACGGCCTCGGCGCCAAGCTCCTGCAGCTGATGGCGCCCGGCATCCCGGACGTGTACCAGGGGTCCGAGCGCTGGGAGCGCTCGCTCGTCGACCCCGACAACCGCCGTCCCGTCGAGTTCGACGCGGCAGCCGCCCTCCTCGCCCACATCGACGAGGGATGGCAGCCCGAGATCGACTCGTCGGGCGCGGCGAAAGAGCTGGTCACCGCCAAGGCGCTCCGCCTGCGCCGCGACCGGCCGGAGCTGTTCAGCGGCTACCGCCCCGTCTACGCCGAGGGCTCGCGTGCCGGCCACCTCGTCGGCTTCGACCGCGGCGGTGCGATCGCACTCGCCACCCGCCTGCCCGTCGGGCTCTCCGCGACCGGCGGATGGGCGGACACCACCATCGACCTGGGAGAGGAGCCCATGCGCGACGAACTCACCGGACGCGACTACTCGGGCCGCGTCCCGCTCGCCTCCGTGTTCGAGACGTACCCGGTCGCCCTGCTGGCGGTGGCCCGATGACCGCCGCCGACCGCCGGTTCCCCGTCTGGGCCCCGGAGGCGCGATCGGTGGATGTGGTGCTCGGCGGCCTGGGCACCTTCCCGCTGGCGCGTGTGCCCGCGTCCGACGCGAGCCCGACCGGGGGATGGTGGGAGCTGGCGGAGGCGCCGGAGCTCCCGACCGAGCCCCTCGACTACGGCTTCCTCGTCGACGGCGACGGCCCTTTCCCCGATCCGAGGTCGCGCCGCCAGCCGAACGGCGTGCACGAGCTGAGCCGGGAGTTCGACCCGCGTGCCCACGCCTGGGACGACGGCGCATGGGAGGGCCGCGACCTGACCGGCGCCGTGATCTACGAGCTGCACATCGGCACCTTCACACCCGAGGGCACACTCGACGCCGCCGCCGCGCGGCTCGACCACCTGATCGGCCTCGGCGTCGACGCGATCGAGCTGCTCCCGGTGAACGCCTTCAACGGGACGCACAACTGGGGCTACGACGGCGTGCTCTGGTACGCCGTCCAGGAGCAGTACGGCGGACCGGCGGCGTACCAGCGCTTCGTGGAGGAGTGCCACCGCCGGGGTCTCGCCGTCATCCAGGACGTCGTCTACAACCACCTCGGCCCGAGCGGCAACTACCTGCCGAAGTTCGGCCCGTACCTCGGCCAGGGCGCCAGCACCTGGGGTGTGAACATCAACCTCGACGGCCCGCAGTCCGACGAGGTGCGCCGCTACATCCTCGACAACGCCGAGTACTGGTTGCGCGAGATGCACGTCGACGGTCTGCGGCTGGATGCGGTGCACGCCCTGCAGGACCACCGAGCCACCCACCTGCTCGAGGAGCTCGCGCTCCTCGCCGACGAGCTCGCCGGGGAGACGGGCCGGCCGCGCACCCTGATCGCCGAGAGCGACCTGAACGACCCGAAGCTGATCCGCACCCGCTCGCACCACGGCTACGGCCTCCACGCACAGTGGGACGACGACGTGCACCACGCGATCCACGCCACCCTGAGCGGCGAGGACACGGGCTACTACAGCGATTTCGCCCGACCGGAGGCGCTGGTGAAGGTGTTCCAGCGCGGCTTCTTCCACGACGGCACCTGGTCGAGCTTCCGCGAGCGCCACCACGGCCGCCCGATCGACCCGGACATCCCCTTCACCCGGCTGGTCGTGTTCAGCCAGGACCACGACCAGATCGGCAACCGCGCCGCCGGCGACCGCCTCACCGCGACGCTCGACCCCGGACGCCTCGCGGCCGCCGCAGCCCTCACCCTGCTCGGCCCGTTCACGCCGATGCTCTTCATGGGTGAGGAGTGGGCCGCGACCACGCCATGGCAGTTCTTCACCTCGCATCCCGAGCCCGAGTTGGGGAAGGCGACCGCCGAGGGCCGCATCGCGGAGTTCGCCAAGATGGGCTGGGATCCGGCCGTCGTGCCCGACCCGCAGGACCCGGAGACCTTCCTGCGCTCCAAGCTCGACTGGTCGGAGCCGGAGCGACCGCAGAACGCGCGGATGCTCGACTGGTACCGCACCCTCACCGGCCTGCGCCGGACGATCCCCGCCGACGCGCCCGCGACCGAGGTGGCGTACACGGACGGCGTCTTCCGGTTCCGGCGCGGCGAGCTGCTCGTCGAGGTGAGCCTGTCGGGCACGGGCCTCGGCGAAGCCCCAACGGACGCGGTCGCGGCGTTCGGTGAAGCGGTGCGAGTGACGCGGCGGTAGGTGCGCTTATATATGCAATACTTCTCTCGATAGGGTGGAGGGATGACAGCCGCGGCGCATGACCCCACCACGCAGCAGATGATCGATCGCATCGTCAGCCGCAACTCCGGCCTGCTCGAGCGCCTGCGCGACGCGTAAGCCGCGCGCCTAACGGTCCGCAACCCCCGTGTCAATGCCTGGATGGGTGTGTCACCGCGCAGGTATCGTGGCGTTCTACCGAACGGAGGCACCGTGTCCCGACCCTGCCCCCGGCCCTATCGCCGGACCGCCCCCAGCGCACGCCGCTCGCAGGGGTCGTCCCTGTGACGGCCGCCTCCACGCCGTACCCGCTCGGGGTGACCCTGCGCGACGGCGGCGCGAATGTCGCCGTCTACAGCGAGCGCGCCGACAAGGTCATCGTCTCGATCTTCGACCACCGCGGCCGTGAGAAGCAGACCGTGCTCACCGAGCGCACGGGCCACGTCTTCCACGGGTTCGTCCCCGACCTCACCGCAGGAACGCGCTACGGACTCCGCGTCGATGGACCATGGGATCCGGCCAACGGGCTCCGGTTCTCCCCCGCCAAGGTCCTGCTCGCGCCGCAGGCCCGTGCCGTGACCGGGTCGTGGGATAACACGCAGGCCGTCTTCGGCCACCAGCTCGGCCGCCCGAAGCGCCGCAGCGACACCAACGGCGCCCGCCACGTCGCCCTCGGCATCGCCATCGACCCGCAGGAGTTCGACTGGGGCGAGCATGAGCGCCCGCACACCCCGCTCAGCGAGACCATCATCTACGAGCTGCACGTGAAGGGCTTCACGAAGCTGATGGAGTGGGTGCCTGAGGAGTTCCGCGGCACCTACGCCGGGCTGGCGCATCCCGCCGCCGTCGAGTACCTCAAGAACCTCGGCGTCACCGCGGTCGAGCTTCTGCCCATCCACCAGTTCGTTCAGGATGCGCACCTGCAGGAGAAGGGCCTCCGCAACTATTGGGGCTACAACTCCATCGGCTTCTTCGCCCCGCACAACGAGTACTCGGCGACCGGTGACACCGGGCACCAGGTCGACGAGTTCAAGGGCATGGTGAAGGCCCTTCACGCCGCCGGCATCGAGGTCATCCTCGACGTGGTCTACAACCACACCGCGGAGGGCAACGACCTCGGGCCGACGTACAGCTTCAAGGGCATCGACAACCCGTCGTATTACCGGCTGGTCGAGGGGGATGCCGCCCACTACTTCGACACGACCGGCACCGGCAACAGCTTCAACGTGAGCCACCCGGCCGCCCTGCAGGTCATCATGGACTCGCTGCGGTACTGGGTCGAGGACATGCACATCGACGGGTTCCGCTTCGACCTGGCCACGACGCTGACGCGCCAGGGCGGCGACGCCAGCCTCCACAGCGCCTTCCTGACGCTGATCCAGCAGGACCCGACGCTCGCGCAGGTGAAGCTGATCGCCGAGCCGTGGGATGTCGCCGGCTACCAGCTGGGTGGGTTCCCCGCGGGATGGTCGGAGTGGAACGGCAAGTTCCGCGACGACGTCCGCGACTACTGGCGCGGAACCCCCGGGGTGCTGTCCACCCTGTCCCAGCGTGTGCTCGGCAGCCCGGACATCTACGAGGACTCGCGCCGCGCCCCTCTGTCGAGCGTCAACTTCGTCACCGCGCACGACGGCTTCACGCTCGCCGACCTCACCAGCTACAACGAGAAGCACAACGAGGCGAACGGCGAGGACAACCGCGACGGCGAATCCGACAACCGCTCCAGCAACTACGGCGTTGAGGGTCCGACGGACGACCCCGGCATCAACGCTTTCCGCACGCGGCAGCGCAAGAACTTCCTCGCCACCGTGCTGCTGTCGGCCGGCGTCCCGATGATCCTCGGCGGCGACGAGATCGGGCGCACGCAGCGGGGCAACAACAATGCCTACTGCCAGGACAACGAGATCTCCTGGTTCGACTGGCAGAATGCCGACTGGGAGCTGCACGACTTCACCTCCAAGCTCATCCGCCTGCGCCGCACCGAGCCCGCCCTCCGGCCGGAGTGGTACCGGCACGCACCCGACGTCGGCGGCCCGGATGTCGTCTGCATCGTCCGGGCGGACGGCGAGCCGTTCGCCGACGAGGACTGGGCGGATCCCGAGGCGCGCTCGATCGCGTTCGAGCTGCGGCACGAAGGGGCCGACTCGTTCCTGCTCATGCTGAACGCGGCCGGCAACGGTGTGGAGTTCGTGCTCCCCGACGCCCCGGGCTCGCACTGGGAGCTGGAGCTCTCGAGCGACCCCGAGCTTGCCTTGGCCGACGGCGAGAGCGTCATCCTCGGCGAGTCGTCCTTCGCCCTACTGAGGTCGCGGAGCAGCTGATGCCCGAGTCCACCATCCCCGCGCTGCTCGGTCGCTACCGGCCGCAGCACGTCATCGGCCGCGGCGGCGAGGCCAGCATCTTCCGCGCGACCGACGAGCTGCTCGGGCGCGAGGTCGCCATCAAGCTGTACCGGTCGGGCGGCGAGGAGGAGATGGCGCAGTACCGCACCGAGCAGGCGGCGCTCGCGCGGTTGAGCCACCACGGCATCGTCTCGCTGATCGACGCGGGGATCGATTACTCCTCTCCGAAGGACCCGCGGCCGTTCCTCATCATGGAGCTGGTCTCCGGCACCGACCTCGCCAGCATGCTGGCCCAGCGGGAGCTGACGCTGGAGGAGATCGCGGAGGTCGCCTACGACATCTCCGAGGCGCTCGAGTACGTGCACGCCAACGGGGTGGTGCACCGCGACATCAAGCCGTCGAACATCATGCTCGTGTCGTACGGCACGACGACCTTCCGGGCACGGGCGCGGCTCACCGACTTCGGGATCGCCAGCGGCATCGTCGGGACACCCTCCCAGCCGGATGAGGGCAAGACGACCGGCACGGCGGCCTACCTCAGCCCCGAGCAGGCGATGCGTCAGCCGGCCACCTCGGCGAGCGACATCTACTCGCTGGGGCTCGTCCTGCTGGAGTGCTTCACACGCTCGGTCGCGTACCCCGGCGCCGCCGTCGAGTCGGCGATGGCCCGGCTGGAGCACGAGCCGCCCATCCCGGACGGCCTGCCGGACGACTGGTCACGCATCCTCCATGCCATGACCTCCATGGATCCGGCCGCGCGTCCCACCGCCGAGCAGCTGACACCGCTGTTCCGCGAGGCGGTCATCTCGGCGGCCGGTCTCCAGCAGCGGGCGTGACGGCGGAACCGATGGAGGCTGCGGCCGCGATCGAGGACCACGCCGCCCTCGGCGACGGCCGCACCGTCGCCCTGATCGACCGCTCCGGCACGGTCGACTGGCTGCCCGTCCCCAACCTCGACTCCGCCCCCGCCTTCGCGGCGCTGCTCGATCCGGAGCGCGGAGGCCGCATCCTGCTGCGTCCCGTCACCGCGTTCCGGACCCGTCGGCGGTACCTCCCCGGCACCAACGTTCTCGAGACGACCTTCATCGCGGAGAACGGCACAGTGCGGGTCACCGATGCACTGGTCACCGGCGTCGCCGGACGCCTGCCGTGGCTGGAGCTGGCACGCCGCATCGAGGGGGTCAGCGGAACGGTCGTCATGGACTGGGCGGTCGAGCCCGGCACGATGCTCGGCGGGAGCAGCCCGTGGGCGGAGCGCGTGGACGGCAAGCGCATCCTCCGCGTCGGGAAGGTCAACATCGGGGTCACCGGCCTCAACGACGCCGAGGAGGATGCGGATGCGCCCCGGTTCCGCGGCCGCATCCGGGTCCTCGAGGGCTCCCGCCGGACGCTCACCATCGTCGCGACCGACGACGAGCCGCTGCACCTGCCCGACCCTGGCAACGTCGACATCGGGATCGACCGGACGATCGGCAACTGGGAGCTGTGGTCCCGGACCTTCTCGTATCAGGGGCCGTGGGATGACGCCGTACAGCGCAGCGCGCTCGCTCTGAAGCTGTTGCTGTACGCGCCGACCGGCGCCATCGCGGCCGCCGCGACCACCTCCCTCCCCGAGACCGACCGCGGCGGCAAGAACTGGGACTACCGCTTCGCGTGGGTCCGCGACACCGCGTACACGCTGCGCGCCCTGGCGCGCTTCGGTCTGCGGGAGGAGACGCACGCCGCGATCTCGTGGCTGCTCCGCGCCGTGAAGGGCGACGTCTCCGAACTGCGGGTGCTGTACGGGCTGCGGGAGGAGTCGACAGCCGAGCCGCAGACGCACGACGTGCCCGGGTGGCGCGGCATCGGACCGGTCGTCACCGGCAACCGGGCGGCCGGCCAGCTGCAACTCGGCGTGTACGGCGATCTCCTCAGCGTCGCGCTCGCCTACGCCGCCGCCGGCAACGTGCTCGACGTCCCGACCCGCCGACTGGTCGCAGACGTGGCCGACCGCGTCTGCGACATCTGGCGCCTGCCCGACTCCGGGATGTGGGAGCTCAGCGAACTCCGCCACCACACCTCGTCGAAGATGGGATGCTGGCAGGCGCTGCAGGCCGCCCTGCAGCTCGTCGAGCTGGGGCAGATCGAAGGCAAGCCGTCACGCTGGCGCCGGGAGGCCGACGCCATCCACAGCTGGGTGGACGAGCGGTGCTGGTCCGAGCGCCTTGGCGCGTACACGATGGCCGCCGACGAGGACGAGCTCGATGCGTCGGTGCTGCTCCATGCTCCCAGCGGCTTCGACCGGGGCGAACGGATGCGCTCCACCATCGTCGCGCTCCGGCGCGAGCTGGGCGACGGTCCGCTGCTCTACCGCTTCACCGGCGCGGCGGCCGAGGGCGAGCGTCCGTTCACCGCGTGCTCCTTCTGGCTCGTCGCCGCAATGGCGTGCGTCGGCGAGATAGACGAGGCGACGACGCTGATGGATGACCTGGTCGGCCGCGCGAACGACGTCGGCCTCTACGCCGAGATGATGGATGCGGACGGCGCCTTCTGGGGCAACTTCCCGCAGGCGCTGTCGCACCTCGGCCTGATCGACGCGGCCCTGACCATCGCCGACCTGCGTCCCTGACCGCGCCCGCCTCCGCCGGAAACGGAGGACATTTGCGGTCTCAGCGCCGCATCCACCTCCGTTCGGCACATTCCGCCGGCGCGTCGGCCCGCGGCACCTCCCTTTCGCGCACGCCGCCCGGTCAGCGCGCCCGTGCGGCCAGCGTCTCCGCGATCGCGTGCGGAACCGTCTCGTCCTGCAGCGATGTCGTATCGCCGAGCGGCCGGCCGTCGAACAGGTCGACCAGTAGGCGGCGCATGATCTTGCCCGACCGCGTCTTCGGAAGGTCGCCGACGATGACCACGTGCCGCGGCTTCGCGATCGCCCCGATCTCGCGCGTGACCTGGTCGCGGAGGTCCGCCTCCCCCGGCGTCTCTCCCGACGGGACCACGAACGCGGCGACCGCCTGTCCGGTCGTGTCGTCGCCCACGCCGACGACGGCCGCCTCGGCGACACGGGGATGCGCGACCAGCGCCGACTCGACCTCGATGGTCGACAGCCGGTGACCGGAGACGTTGATCACGTCGTCGAGACGGCCGAGCAGCCAGATGTATCCATCGTCGTCGACCGCGGCGCCGTCTCCGGCCAGGAAGTACCCGCGGTCGGCGTACGGCCGCCAGTACGAGTCGCGGTAGCGCTCCGGGTCGCCCCATACCGTGCGCGACATGGCCGGCCACGTGCCGTCGATGACGATCGAGCCGCCCGAGCCGCGGGGCACATCCTCGCCTCGCTCATCGACGACCCGCACCGTGACTCCCGGCACAGCGACCGTCGCCGAGCCGGGCTTCAGCGCGGTCACCCCGGGCAGCGGGGCGACGATCGCCGCGCCCGACTCGGACTGCCACCACGTGTCGACCACCGGTGCGCGTCCCGCACCGAGGTTCTCGCGGAACCAGACCCACGCCTCCGGGTTGATCGCCTCGCCGACCGTCCCGAGAAGCCGGATGCTGGAGAGGTCCCAACGCTCCCCCGGCCCCTCCGGGAACCAGGTCATGAAGGTGCGGATCAGCGTCGGCGCCGTGTAGTACGTCGTCACCCCGTAACGCTCGATGATCTCGAAGTGCCGGCCGGTGTGCGGGGTGTTCGGCGTCCCCTCGTAGATGACGGAGGTGGCGCCGTTCGACAGCGGACCGTACAGCACGTAGGTGTGCGCGGTGACCCAGGCGAGGTCCGCCGTGCACCAGTACACGTCGTCGTCCTTGGCGTCGAACAGCGCCCAGTGGCTCCACGACGCCTGGGTCAGGTAGCCGCCGGTGGTGTGGACGACGCCCTTCGGTCGCCCCGTCGTCCCGGACGTGTAGATGATGAACAGCGGCGTCTCGGCGTCGAAGGATTCAGCTTCGTGCACGTCGGGCGCCGTCTCGACGACCTCGTGCCACCACACGTCTCGTCCGGGCGTCCAGGGCACGTCCGGCGTCAGCTCGCCCGTCCGCCGCACCACCAGCACATGCTCGATCGCGTTGTCGCCGGCGACCGCCGCATCCGCATTCGCCTTGACGGCCACGGCGGATCCCCGTCGGAACTGCCCGTCGGAGGTCACCAGCAGCTTGGCTCCCGTGTCCTCCACGCGGAAGCGCAACGCCTCTGCCGAGAAGCCACCGAACACGAGCGAGTGGATGGCGCCCACGCGCGCGATGGCCAGGGTGATGACGACCGTCTCGGGGATGACGGGGAGGTACACGACGACGCGGTCCCCCTTCCCGACGCCCAACGCCGTGAGGGCGTTCGCCGCCTGCGCCACCCGCCGCTGAAGGTCCGCGTACGTGATCGTCTCGCGGTCGCCCGGCTCGCCCTCGAAGTGCAGGGCGACACGGTCGCCCCGGCCGGCGGCGACGTGTCGGTCGACGCAGTTGACGGCCGCGTTGAGGCGGCCGCCCGCGAACCACTCGGCCCGCGGGACCGTCAGCTCGCCGTCGACACCGGGCGCGGCCGGTTGCCACGTGTGTGCCGTGTGCCACGGTTCCGCCCAGTCGAGGCGGGCGGCCTGGCGCTCCCAGAACGCCACCGGGTCGGCGGCGGCCTCCGCGAACACGGAGGCGTCGACGTTCGCCTGCGCCGCGAACTCCTCGGACGGCCGGTACAGCCGCGTCTCGCGGCCGAGGTTCTCGATCGGGGTGCTCACCCTCCGACGCTATCCGTCCCGCCGCTCGCGCCCCTCCGCCCTCGCAACCTTCCGTAACCCGCCGCATCCCGCGCCCTCAACCCCACCGTCGAGTCCGCAAACTTTGCACGCCGCGACGGCGATTCGTGTGCAATTTGTGCGGACTCGACGGTGGGGGGTGAGGGGTCAGGCGCCGACGTAGCGGGCGAGGTGCTCGCCGGTGAGAGTGGAGCGGGCGGCGACGAGATCGGCGGGGGTGCCCTCGAAGACGAGCCGGCCGCCGTCGTGGCCGGCTCCGGGCCCCAGGTCGATGATCCAGTCGGCGTGCGCCATCACGGCCTGGTGGTGCTCGATCACGATCACCGACTTTCCCGCGTCGACGAGCCGGTCGAGAAGTCCGAGCAGCTGCTCCACGTCTGCCAGGTGCAGGCCGGTGGTCGGCTCGTCGAGCACGTACACCCCGCCCTTCTCGGCCATGTGCGTCGCCAGCTTGAGCCGCTGCCGTTCGCCGCCCGAGAGTGTGGTGAGCGGCTGACCGATCGTCAGATAGCCGAGCCCCACGTCCGACAGCCGCTGCAGGATGGCGTGCGCAGCGGGCAGCTTCGCCTCGCCTCCCGCGAAGAATTCCTCGGCCTCGGTGACCGGCATCGCCAGCACCTCACTGATGTCGCGGCCACCCAGGTGGTACTCGAGCACCGACTCATCGAAACGCTTGCCCTCGCACACCTCGCACACCGTCGAGACGCCGGCCATCACGCCGAGGTCGGTGTAGATCACCCCGGCGCCGTTGCAGTTCGGGCACGCGCCCTCGGAGTTGGCGCTGAACAGAGCCGGCTTCACGCCGTTGGCCTTCGCGAACGCCTTGCGGATCGGCTCCAGCATCCCGGTGTAGGTCGCCGGGTTGCTGCGGCGCGAGCCCCGGATCGCACCCTGATCGACCGACACGACGCCGTCACGCGGCGCCACGGACCCGTGGATCAGGGAGCTCTTCCCCGACCCGGCCACCCCCGTGACGACCACCAGCACGCCGAGCGGGATGTCGACATCCACTCCCTGCAGGTTGTGCTCGGAGGCGCCGCGCACCTCGAGGGCTCCCTTCGGCGTCCGCACCGTCTCCTTGAGGTGCGCGCGGTCGTCGAGGTGCCGGCCGGTGAGGGTGTCGCTCGAGCGGAGCTCCTCCACCGTGCCCTCGAAGACGACCTCGCCTCCGGCCGAGCCTGCTCGCGGACCGAGGTCCACGACGTGGTCCGCGATCGCGATCGCCTCCGGTTTGTGCTCGACCACGAGCACCGTGTTGCCCTTGTCGCGCAGCTGCAGCAGCAGCTCGTTCATCCGCTGGATGTCGTGCGGATGCAGCCCGACGGTCGGCTCGTCGAAGACATACGTGACATCGGTGAGCGACGACCCCAGGTGACGGATCATCTTCGTGCGCTGCGCCTCGCCGCCCGACAGCGTGCCGGAGGGCCGGTCGAGCGACAGGTAGCCGAGGCCGATGTCGACGAACGAATCGAGCAGGTGCTGCAGGTTCTTGAGCAGTGGACGGACGGACGGCTCATCGAGCCCGCGCACCCAGTCCGACAGGTCGGTGATCTGCATGGCACAGGCGTCGGCGATGCTGATGCCGGCGATCTTCGACGACCGCGCGCCCTCGCTCAGCCGGGTGCCGCCGCATTCGGGACACGTCGCGAAGGTGACGGCGCGCTCCACGAACGCGCGGATGTGCGGCTGCATCGCGTCGACATCCTTCGACAGCATCGACTTCTGGACCTTGGGGACGAGTCCCTCGTAGGTCATGTTGATGCCCTCGATCTTCACCTTGACCGGCTCTTTGTAGAGGAAGTCCTGGCGCTCCTGCTCGGTGAACTCGCGGATCGGCTTGTCCGAGGGCACGAAGCCCGAGCTTCCGATGATCCGCACCGCCCAGCCGTCGGCCGTATAGCCCGGGATGGTGATGGCGCCCTCCGCGAGCGACTTGCTGTCGTCGAAGAGCTGAGTGAGGTCGATGTCGCTCACGCTGCCCATGCCCTCGCAGCGCGGGCACATACCGCCGAGCTGCGTGAACTCGCGCGACTCCGTCTTGCCGCCGACCGTGATCGCGCCGCGTCCGGTGACCGAGGGGATGTTGAACGAGAAGGCCTGCGGCGAGCCGATGTGCGGCCGACCGAGCCGGCTGAACAGGATGCGTAGCATCGCGTTCGCGTCGGTCACCGTGCCGACCGTCGACCGCGCGTTCGCACCCATGCGCTCCTGGTCGACGATGATGGCGGTCGTCAGCCCTTCGAGCACGTCGACGTCCGGTCGGGCCAGCGACGGCATGAATCCCTGGACGAACGCGCTGTAGGTCTCGTTGATCATGCGCTGCGACTCGGCGGCGATCGTGCCGAAAACCAGCGAGCTCTTGCCCGACCCCGAGACGCCTGTGAACACCGTCAGCCGCCGCTTGGGCAGTTCGACGCTGACGTCTTTCAGGTTGTTCTCGCGCGCCCCCTGGACGCGGATCAGATCGTGGCTGTCGGCCGCTGCGGTCATGTCGAATCCCTCCGTCGAACGCGACCTACGGTATATCAGGCGGTCGATTCTGCGGCCAGGATGCGGTAACGCAGCCGGGCGAACTGACCGACCGCCTCCGCGGATTCAAGGTGCAGGCGGTCGGACTCCACCCGCCGCGGGAAGAGCGGCGCGCCGCCGGTCAGCGCGACCGGCGCGATCGACACCGCCAGCTCGTCCAGCGCGCCTGCGTCGAAGAACTGCCCCGCCAGGTCCCCTCCCCCGACGACCCAGATGTCGCCGTCGCCCGCCGCCTCGCGGATCGCGGGCAGCGCATCCGCCACCGAGCCGGAGACGAAGCGGATGTCCGCTCCCTCGGGCACAGGAAGCTCGCGGTGGGTGAACACGAAGGTCGGGCGCGTGCCGTGGAATTCCTGCCACTTCTCCGGCGCCTCGAGGATGCCGCTCTCGCGCAGCACCCACTCGTACGTCGTGCGCCCCTCGACCATCACGGTCGCTCCACGGGGGATCAGGCTCTCGTCCGGCTCCTCTCCGCCGGGCACCGCGAACAGCCAGGACAGCGAGTCGTGCTCATCGGCGATCCACCCGTTGATGGTCGCGGCCGTGTCGAAGACGATTCTCCCCATGCGCCCGACGGTACCGGCCACCACCGACACGGTGGGAGCATGGTGCGCATGGATGCCGTCGAC